>Ga0163144_10002299_pt1 | contig 44323 bp, 41 predicted proteins | sample OliLak19BULKMAT1_FD_123175 | JGI IMG/M metagenome (GOLD analysis project Ga0163144, IMG submission 123175) | Freshwater microbial mat bacterial communities from Lake Vanda, McMurdo Dry Valleys, Antarctica - Oligotrophic Lake LV.19.BULKMAT1 | ecosystem: Environmental > Aquatic > Freshwater >...
AGCCGTGCTGGCGAGGAGGAGGGTCCCCCTGTCGGTAGGCTCATGTCCTGCCGATACTTACAGCCTGATTGCGATCCGTCGCTGGATGAGCGCCGAGGTGGCATGGTCTCTGCCCTATCCTCGGGCAGGAAAGTAGTCGTGCATCTCTCGCGATGCTCGATGTGCGTGTCCCGCAGGAGGAAGTGATGTCCCGACGATTTCTGTACGTGCTGACTGCGGTTGTGAGCTTGGGTTCCGTCTCGTCTACCACCGCGAGCGCGCAGTCGCGCTCGGGCAAGTCCGATACGATCCCCACGGCATACCGTCCACCGGTCGGCAGGTGTCGCGTGTGGGTGGACGGCGTTCCCGCGACGCAGCAGCCCGCGTCGACTGACTGCGCCGCCGCCGTGCGCAACAAACCGGCGAACGCTCGCGTGATTTATGGCGAGGAGCCGAAAAAGAGCGGACGCTCGCTACAACAACCGATCATCAAGGGGTTCACCAGGCCGACCGACAGGAAGATGCCGCCCTTGATTCCACCCGAGGTCTCGCAGGTCGATCCACAGTACCAGCGCGACCAATGGGAAAGTAAGAAAGTCTCCGACGAGCAGTTGCACGGTGACCGGCCGGCGTTCGCGCCGGCTTCGTCGTATCCGGGAGTTGCACCGTCACAGGCCGGGCCCATGGGGTCATACAGCGGGTATGTCGGCCCGGATGGCAACAGCGTCGGTACCGGCGGCATCAACGATCCGCGCTACTTCAACAACAACCCAAACGTGCGGCCGCCGGGTTACGGTTCGTCGGTCTGTCTCGATCGTGACGGCGACGGCTGGTGCGACGATCTGCGTTTCGGGCTGCCGACGTGTCTCGACCGGGACAAAGACGGTCGCTGCGACGATCTGCCCGGCTATGGCTCGCAGGCCTACCCGCAGACGTTGCCGAGGATGAACTCCGTGCTCGATGTCGTGCAGGGGCGTGTGAACACCGAAGTCATGACCTGGCTTGGCACCAACGAATTCCAGTTGCGGGTGCCCGATCAGGGACGCGGTGGTACGCCGTGGCGCGCGATCTTTCTCGATCAGGCCGGGGAACTGTTGCAGGTGTGGACGGACTCCAACAAAGACGGACTGGCCGATCGGGTGGAGATTTTTCGGAACGGTCAGCGAGTGAAGTTGCTGCAGCGGTAGCCGCTGACCCGCGTGTTACAGGACAAAGCAGTGAGGGGAAATTTCTGGATGTGCAAGTGTTCAAGTTTTGCGCCGTCTGCCCGACACTTGTTGGGCAGACACAGCAGATGATCCAACTCCGACGAGAAGCGGCGCACCAACAGTTCGGTCGCTCGCAACCGCGCTCCGATGACGGAACGCCAGTGATGGGGAGTCGGGCCGTGCGACCGGAGAGTGGGAATGCAGTGGTTCAACAACCTCGCAATAGGACGCAAGCTGGCCATTGGTTTTGGGACATCGGCCTTGCTGTTGGCCGTGGTCGGTGCACAGGCGATTCGCACTGCGAGCGCCCTCAATACGCTGCTCGCCGACCTGAATGGGAAGCACTCGCTGCCGGCGCTCAGTCTGAAGGAAGCGAACGTGCAGTTCGTGCTGATCGCGCGCGCGGTACGCAACGCGATCCTCGATGAAAAGGCCGAAGCCATCGACAAGCGCAAGGCTGATATCGTGCGCTACGATTCCGCGTTCCACGCGGCGTTTGCGGCGTATCGGGAGCAGATCCAGAAGCCTGAGACCAAGACGGCCGCGGCGGCGATGTTGTCCGCGTACGAGCGGCTGCGTCCACAGCAGGATGCTGTTGTCGAACTGGCGCGCGCCGGTGATGACGCGGGCGCCACGGCGCGGCTCGGCGCCATGCTTGCGCAGGCGGACTCGATCGATGCCCAGATGGACGCTCTCGTTGCCGACAAGATGGGGATGATGGAAGCGGCCGTGGCGGCAGGCGCTTCGGCGTACAAGGCGAGCATGGCGATCCTGCTCTCTCTGGTGGTGATCTCCCTGTCGCTGGCCGCGTTCGCGGCGGTGGGGATCACGCGTCCGATCGTGCGTGCCGTGACGCGTCTGAAGGAAGCGGCCGATGCGATGGCGGTTGGCGACGTCACTCAGACCATCAATGTGACGAGCGCGGACGAGTTGGGTCAGCTGGCGATCACGATGCAACGGATGGTCGCCTCGCAAAAGGAGTTGGCGGCGGCGGCAACGGCGATTGGCGCGGGCGACATGTCGGTGGACGTATCGTCGCGCGGTGACAAGGATACACTCGGGCAGGCGTTCGTGAGCCTGCGTGCCACGCTCCAGCAGCTGGTGCACGAGACGGGCACCATTGTCACGGCGGCCAAGGCCGGTCAGCTCGCCACGCGCGGCAATGCGGCGCGATTCCATGGCGCGTATCGTTCGCTCGTGACCGGCATCAACGACACGCTCGATGCCGTCGTCACGCCGATCAACGAGGCCTCCGAGGTACTCGGACGCATCGCAGACCGCGACCTGACGGCACGCGTGGTCGGCGACTACCACGGCGACTTCGCCAAGATGAAGCTATCCATCAACCTGGCGGCAGACACGCTGGATGAAGCGATGGAGCAGGTGAATGTCGGTGCCGAGCAGGTGGCATCGGCCGGACAACAGATCGCGTCCGGCAGTCAGGCGCTCGCGCAGGGGTCGTCGGAACAAGCGGCATCACTTGAAGAAGTCTCCAGCAGTCTCCAGGAGATGACGTCGAACACCGAGCAGACGGCATCGAACGCACGGCAGGCGCGGGATATGGCGGCGGCCGCACGCGATCGCGTGTCCCAGGGTCAGGCCAGCATGCAGAGGCTCTCGAACGCCATCGAGCAGATCCGTAACTCGAGCGTCCAAACCGCAAAAATCGTCAAGACGATCGACGAGATTGCGTTCCAGACGAACCTGTTGGCGCTCAATGCGGCGGTCGAAGCGGCGCGCGCCGGCGACGCCGGTCGCGGATTCGCTGTCGTGGCCGAAGAGGTGCGCAGTTTGGCTATCCGCAGCGCAGAAGCGTCCAAGACGACCGCGCAACTGATCGAAGAGTCGGTGCACAACGCACGCGCCGGCGTTGAGTTCAACACCGAAGTCACCGGACGTCTGTCCGAGATCGACGCGGACGTTCGTCGCGTCGGTGAAGTCGTCGGCGAGATTGCCAGCGCGGGTGAGCAGCAGCGCGATGGCGTGCGGCAGATCAACATGGCGGTCACCGAGCTGAACGCGGTCACGCAGCAGGTGGCGGCTAACGCCGAAGAGTCGGCCAGTGCGTCGGAAGAGCTGGCTGGTCAGGCACTGACGCTCACCAACATGGTGCAGTCGTTCCAGATCTCGGCTGCGCTCGGCGAGGCGCCGTCACGGTCGAACGGCGGGCGGTCGTCCGCGCGTCGCTCGCGGCAGCCGCGCGCCGCAGCCGCGCGTCCGGCACCGTCACGTCAGTCGCAGCACCCATCGATGCAAGACCAGGCGAATGACCGCGCGTACGAGCCGGACGGCGTGCTGGCTAACTTTTAGCGCTGTCGTTGGCGCAGTCGCGGTATCGACGGCAGGTCACGAGATGGTCGTTCACCATCCCCGTGGCCTGCATGTACGCATAGCAGATCGTCGAACCCACGAACTTGAAACCGCGTTTGAGCAGATCCTTGCTCATCGCGTCCGACTCGGCGGTCTTGGCCGGCACGTCGCGCATGTGTGTCCAGGCATTGATGCGTGGTGCTCCATCAATGAATCGCCATACGTAGCTGTCGAATGAGCCGAACTCCGACTGCGCGCGCAGGAACGCCTGCGCATTGGTGACGGTGCTCGCCAGCTTGCCGCGGTGTCGAATGAGGCCCGCGTCGAGCACGAGCCGGTCGACGTCACTCTCGGTGAATCTCGCGACCGCCGCCACATCCCAGTCGAGAAAGGCGCGGCGATAGTGCTCGCGCTTGGCCAGCACGGTCGACCAGCTCAACCCCGCTTGCGCGCCCTCCAGTGTGAGGAACTCGAAGCGCACGCGGTCGTCGTGCACCGGGACGCCCCACTCGGTGTCGTGATACACGATATCCAGCGGCTTGGTTGGCCACGGACAACGCTCGATCTCGTGTTGACCGCTCATGCGTGCGGGCTGGTGGCATCGCGCTCGACGCGCACCGGCGTGCCATACCTGGCCAAGGCGGCTGCTCGCGCCGCCAGCGTATCGGCGCTCACATCGCGTCCGGCCGCGCGTTCGAGGTCGGACTGCAACTGCAGCAGTTCAGACCAGAGCTGCACGCGCTCCGAATCGCCGAGCAGGTTCGCGGCGGACCATCCGTCGAGTCGCTCCAGCAGCATGCGCTGGGGGCCAAGCAAGGTGCCGACTGCGGCGCCGACATCACGACTCACTTCCTCGGCGGAATCACCTTTGCCGAGACGTTCGCGAAAACGCCGTAATGCATTGGCGACCTGCTGGATGAGCCGCAGGATGTAATCGTCACGAGCTGCGGGCATGTCTGCGTGCTCAGGCGTCGGCCGACGTGTCGCCGGCGTCTTCGTCGTAGGCGTCCTCGTCGTCGACGAGGGCGAGGTTGCGAGTGGACTGGTCGCTCAGCAGCTCACGTGCGCGATCGTACTCCGGCGACGGTACCTGCAGCGCCACCCCGCCCGCCACCACGCCCTGATAGGCCAGACCGAAAATACCGGGGGCATTGCTGCGGACGAGCACCGGAATCTCCGCCTGCTCGAGCGCGTTCCTGGCCATGTCCGCTTCCAGTCCCGTGGAGAACGTCGCCACCTCCACCCACTCGGCGCGCCCGTTCGATTCGTCGTCGGTGCTCATTTCATCAGTCTCCGAGAAGTGCATCAGGTCTCCATTACAAACATGCCGGTGTTCGCCTCGCTTGTATACCCGCGGTAAGTTGCGGTGTGCGCACACCTCAAGATCGCTATCTCCCGCCGGACCGCGAAGCCTTCGCCTCGGCCAAACCTGCCACCGGTCGCGTGATCGTGATCGCGCCGACACGCGCGGCGTGTGAAACGATCGAGCTGGCCGTCGCACTGCATCTCGACACGTTCCTGGAGCGCACGAGAGGCACGGAGCTTCGTGCACTGGCGGCGAGTGGGCGCGGGTTCGGCATCGTCGCCGGTACGGGCACCGGTAAGACACTGGCGATCCGCCCCATCTCCGAAACGATTCTCGGCACCACCGACCTGCGGGTGGGCGTCGTCAATCGCGAACGCGAAGCTCCGCCCGAGCTGCCGTCGTGGAACGTCGTCATCGTCACCACCGGCATCGCGCGGCGCTGGTTTCAGGATGGCGACATTCAGGCGCTCGACACGCTCATCGTGGACGAGATCCATCAGACGAGCGCAGAGCTGGAACTGTGTCTGGCCCTCGGCAAGCGTGCCGGCTGCCGTTTCATCTGGTTGTCGGCAACGGTGGACCCGGCCTTTTACTCGCGCTACCTCGACAGCGCCGATGTACTGCAGGTGTCCGCGTTCGATCCGAAGAAGGCGGCCAAGGTGGAGGTCGATCGCAAGCAACCACTGGCCTTTCTCGATGAGAAGTTTCTGTCGAAGTTGGCGCGCTCGGAGCGCGGTGTGGCGATCTTCCTGCCGACCCGCGCAGGTGTGGAAGAAGCGGCCGAATGGGTGCGCCATCGCTATCCGCGCATCTCGGCGGCGCACTACCACGGCGGCGAACCCATTCGCGTCATTCGCCCGTTTCTGGAGGGCACCATCCCGAAGCCGTTCTTCCTGGCCATGACGGCCGCTGGGCAGAGTGCACTGAACGTGCCGGGGCTCGACACGGTGATCATCGACGATACGCGGTTCACCAATGTGATCGATCGCGGACGCAATGTGCTGACGCGTGTGCATCTCGGCGCCAACGAGATCCTGCAGATGGCGGGGCGTGTGCACGGACGCGTTGAGAACGGCCGCGTTCACATTCTCAGTGATCGGGATATCCGCTTCGAGGCGCTGCGTCCGACGGAGCCGGAGTTTCAGCTCGCCGGCGATTCGCAGCGTGTCGCGCTGACCTGTGCCGATCTTGGCGTGCGCGCCGACGAACTCGACTTGCCGGTGCCGCTCGATCGTGCTGCGTACCGACGCGCGGTGACGCTGCTCGAGTCGCGCGGGCTCGTCGAGAATGGCCGCCTGACCAAGTACGGTCGCGCGGTGGAGGCGTTGCCGGTCGATCGCGCGTGGGGTGAGCTGATCGTGAATGCCGACGACGCGTTGCTTCCGGTGCTGGCGGTGATGAGCGGCGTGGAGTCGCTGCATCGGATGACGCGCGAGAATCGCGACCTCGAAGGCCTCGTGTTGCGCGGCAGCGATCATCTCACGGCATATAATCTCTACGCGGAGGGGTTCACGGCGGCGGGCTACATCGGTGATGTCTACGGTCTTTCGCGCCACCTGTTCGACGCCGAGCGAATTGCGTTGTGGGCGGAACGCCGTGGCGTGCTGGTGAAGGCCCTGGAAGACGCGGCGTTGGCAATGGCGAGTGTGTATCGCAGCGTCGGGTTGCCGCTGCCGGTGGCGATGCCGATCGCGAGGGAAGGAACGCTGAGGACCTTTGCCGATCTGGTCGCGCGTTTCATGCCCTTCGACCTGGTGATCGAGGAGCAGACGGCGGATGGACAGGAAGCGCGAGTCTCCAAGACGAGCGTGTGCGGGAGCTGGGGCGCGGTCGCGGGGTCGTTGCGCTATTTCGCCGATCGATTTGGTGTGCCACGCGCGTCCATCGAAGGCACGCAGCTGCCGATGGATCTGATCAAGCAGTACGCGCAGCGTCATCCGCCAGAACTCGCACTCGATGCCGAGCGCAAGCACTCACCGGTGTTGTTGCGTCGGCGCGTGTCGTACTTCGGATTCGAGCTGTCTCGCGAGAGCGAACCGCTCGTCGAGTTTCCGCCCGATCAGGAGGCCGCCGCGCGTCACTTGCTTGCCGAAGCGGCGGCACGTGGCGAACTGCGTCATGCTGCGGTGCGTCGCAACCAGCCCATCGTTGACGAGATTCGCGAGACGTGGCGTCGGCTGGGTGGCGTGACGCCGCGGTTTGGCCAGGCGGAGTTGACGGCGTGGTACGAGCGCGCGATGGGTGATGCGCGTGACTGGGAGTCAATTCGACTGCTGCCGCTCAAGCTTGATCGACGCACGTTCGTCTCCGATGCGCAGTTGGCTGAAGCGCGCGCATTGCCTGGCGCGGTCGAGCTGCGAGATCGCACCGTGGCGATGGACTACGATGTCGAGGAGACAGACACCGGTCTGCTGGGCGTGGTGCGGCTCAAGGTGCCGGAGAAGCTCGCGCGGACGCTGGTGGAGGAGGAGATCCCGGTACTCGATCGACCGGTGCGGTTCGTCGTGCCCCGCGGTCAGCGCGGATCGGTGCGCGCGTCCACGATCCTCGAATTGCAGCAGAAGCTCGACATGCCGTTTACCGAGGAGGAACAGGCGCGCGCAGCCCCACCCTCACGGGACGAGCAGGATGCGCGTCGTCGCGAACGCGGCACGCGGGACGTTCGCGGCGAGTTCCAGCGACATGGCAAGCGCGGCGGTCCCGGTGGTAGTGGCGGTCGCGGTCACGGCGGTAAACGGAAACGGCGCTGACGTCGGGATTGGCATCATTCTGAGAGGCGCGCCGTGTAGGTCTCGGTGCGTTCGGCGATGAATCCGCGCGCCAGGTAATTGGGGAGTGCGCTCGCGCTGTCGAGTGTGCAGGTGTGAAGCCAGACGCGCGTGGCTTCGAGGGCAAAGGCACGATCGACTGCTTCGGCGACCAACCACGCGCCGAGTCCCTGACCCATCAGGTGGCGATCGAGTCCGAGATAGACGATCTCGACATCGCCGCCCTCGCCCTGCTCCAATTCGAGCATTCCGACCAGCTCGGAATCGGCGGCGGCTGCAGGCGGGCCGATGCCGTCGTCGATGAGTCGCACGGCGAATACATGCACCGACGCGCTCGCCAGTCGCGCCGCGAGCTGCGCGTCTGGCCAACCGTCGCGCTCGTGCCACTGCCACGCGGATCCGACCGAGGCGTAGAGCGCCCGCCACTGCCCGGTCGTGCAGGGGTGGAGTCGCAGTAGTTCGGCATTCGTCCGAGGCGCGCGGGACCGACGCAGTGCGCTCGGCTCCCGCATGCCGAGGTAGGTCCGAACGACTGTTACATCGCGCTCGAGTCGGTCAGGACGTCCAAGTCCTATCTTGCCGCCCGTTCTGGAGTCGTTAGTACTCATAGTCCGAACACTCTAGCGCAGGTAAAGCATTGTCAAGTAACGAATTCCAACGGTGCTCGAGGAATCCTTGTGCATCGGACTGATCGGTCCTATCTTCACTTCATGTCAGACCGCCGATCGCAGATTCTCGATGCCGCCGCCACGCTCATTGCCGAGCGTGGGTTCACTTCGACCTCGGTCGATGACGTCATTCGTGGCGCCAAGCTCAGTGGGAAGAGTCACTTCTACCACTACTTCAAATCGAAGGACGAGTTGGGCTACGAGGTGCTCAACCGGCAGTTCGAGCGATTCGCCGAGCGCGGGCTTGCCATCCTGCGCGAGCCGATGATCGACCCGATGGAGCGACTGAGTCTTTTTATCGATGCGGTAGTGGCGCTGCAGGCGGAGAGCGGTGGGCGTCGCGGATCGCCATTTGGCAACCTGGCGGCTGAGCTGGCCGACGCACACGAGGGCTTTCGTGTGCGCATCGAGGCTGTATTCGAGCGTTGGGCGAGTCAGATCCGCTCGCTGCTTTGGGAAGCACGTCCCCAGCTGCATGACGACGTCGATGCGGTTCGACTCTCCCGCTTCATCATCGCGGCGCTCGAGGGAGCGGTACTGATGACGCGCGTCAAGCGGGACATCACGGTGCTCGAAGGCATCGCGTTCGATCTCAAGCGATTCATCACCATGCATGTTCGCGAAGGCACGCTGGCCCCGCCTTTGCGCGGGATGGAATAAGTGCAGCACTCACAGGCGTCGATGAGAACGGGATCCGAGTGGAACGCGTCGATTCGATCGGCCGCAGATGACGGACTAGACGGCGCGATGCGCGGTCACGAGGAGACGGTGACGATGAGATTCAATGACGCAGCGATGCCGCATGCGACTGATACGGTTGAGGTGACGGCGGAGGTGCGCGCCGCGCGACGCGCGCAGTTCGAGCGTGAAGCACTCGTGCATCTGGATGCGCTGTATTCGTTCGCACTCAAGCTCTCGCGGGCGCGTGACGATGCCGAGGATCTCGTCTCTGACACCCTGCTGCGCGCGCTCGAGCGATGGGAGCAGTACCATCTCGGCACGAACATCCGCGCCTGGCTGTTCACGATCCTCTATCACGTGTTCGTGAGTCGCAAGCGTCGTATCGACGCACGCGAGGTGCAGCAGCCCGAGGATACCGAAGGGTGGGCCATGTTCGAGGCGGTCGGTGAAGCCGACCCCGAAAGCCGCTTCTACGATTCATTTCTGGACGACGAAGTCACGCGTGCGATTCGGTCACTCCCGGAGGAGTATCGCTCGGCGGTGGTGTTGAGCGATCTGCAAGGCTTGCGCTACGCGGAGATCGCCGACGTGCTGGGCGTGCCGGAAGGCACAGTGAAATCGCGCCTGTTTCGCGGCCGTCGGTTGTTGCAGCGCAAGCTGGCGAACTTCGCCGTCGAAATGGGCTATCTCAAGGAGTCCGTGGTCCGTGCCGTCGTGTCGCCAACGGTTTCCGTGGCGTCGGTGCAAACGGCGTAGCACACGCCGTCCGTCAGTCGAAGCGCGCAGCGGTATCCGGCGGGCGATGTTCACGTGAGATCGCGCCTGCGGTCTTGGCAAGCTCCTGCAGTGCGCGCTCGACGGTACCGCTCCAGTGGCGCAACGTATCACGCAGTTCGGACAGCTCGCTGCGTGTGCGTGTCGCATCACGCGACGCGTCGTCGTGGAGTGAACTGAGTTCGAGCACGCGTTCGCGCAGCACATCGAGCGACGCAGCGAGTCCGTCACGTTCGCGTTCGGTGATCTCAAGCAATTCGTGCACGCCGGCGCGCGTTTGCGTCAGGAATGTACACATGGACCGCCATGCGTCGCGTTCGAGAATGAGCTGTCGTCGCGCGGACATGTCTTCCGACAGGCGTTCTCGCAACTTGGCGAGCCGCTGCACGAGCGAACCGTTGCCGTTCACCGCCGTGCCCGGGCCCAGCACCGCCAGTGCCGCTTGCAACTCCCGATCGAGTTCATGCGAGCGTCGTGACTGCTCATCGCGTGCCGTGCGTGTCTCGTCGAGCGTCGTCAGTGCTTCGCGCAACGCGCGCAACTCCACCGCGATGCGCCGGACACCGCGCGTGTCGCCCTCCGAGACCAGCCAGCGAAGCAGCGCGACGAAGCCCCGCTCGAGCGCCATACCCGCAGCGCCGTTCTGGTGGTCGGGTCGGTCGGTTTCGTTGACGACGCCGAATGATTCGAGCGCGACCTCGGTGGATTCCGTGATGTCCATGATTCAGCGGTGTTCCGCCGAACGCTCGACACGGTGCGCGCGCACGCCCAGCGGACGTTCCTTGGCACGATGGCGCGCGGCCTTCGCGCGGTTACCACACGTGCCCATGTCGCACCATCGTCGAAGCCCGTTCTTCGTTGCGTCGACGAACACCCGATAGCAGCGGGCGTCGGCGCAGCGACGAACGCGACCCAGCTCTTCTGTCGCGAGCGATTCGGCCGCCGACTCGACAATCGGGATCATCAGTCCTGCAAAGGCGTCGCCGGTGGGCACGAAGGAGCGTGCATATCCACCGTCGGGGTGCCGATCGAGACGGCGGGTGCCGGCGCTGCGTCCAAGCACCCGGTTGATCTCGATGACGGCATCGTCACGCACGCGTTCGGTGGTGAAGCCTCGTTCGGCGAGCACGCGCATCGCGGCGCGAACACGTCGCGCATCGACGAGAGTGGCGGCGGCCGCCGCGGGCTGCAGTAGCGCTCGCCGGCGAATGCCCGCGCTGCGTTCCTCGTCGAGTGCCGCCTGCGCGTTCAACCAGGACACGAGCGCGTCGAAGTCGCGCAACAGATCGCCGCCCGGAGACTGCGCCGCGGCGTCGGTGTTGACGAATTCGAGCCAGAGGCGCGAGCGGGACGGGACCGAACCGGGTCCTGGCGGCCGCCCGGTGGCGTCGGCCCGGCGAGAAAGAGCAGAAGTATCCGGCATTGCAGAGGGCTAGGTTACTCCCGTATGTGCCTCCAAGCAAGAAGGGATGAATCTGTCGGGCTCTCGACCTCATCGTACATGACTGTCCTCGTTCCGCATCGCGTCGCGGTGGGCTCCACCAATCCGGTCAAGATCGCTGCCGTGCGGGCGGTGCTGCGGCGACTGCATGCGCAGGCGGATGTGGTAGGTGTCGCGGTGGCCAGCGGAGTTCCGGATCAGCCGTTTGGCGACGAGGAAACGCAGCGTGGTGCGGAGTCGCGGGCCCGGGCGGCGCTCGAGCGTTCGGAGGCGGATCTGGCGGTCGGGCTCGAAGGTGGCGTGGTGCGGGAGGCCGACGGAAGCCTGCGAACGTGTGCGTGGGCGGTGGCCATCGATCGCCAGGGTCGGCGCGGCGTGGGCGGCTCGCTGGCGATGCCGCTGCCGGCGATGGTGGCGCGTCGGATCGACGCCGGCGAAGAGCTGGGCCAGGCGATGGATGCCGTCGCGCAGACGGTGGGTACGAAGCATGGTCGCGGCGCCGTCGGCATTCTCACGGCGGGGCTCATCGACCGGCAAGGCGCGTACGAGATCCTGGTGACGTACGCGCTCTCGCCGTGGCTGGCAGCCGCCTACTTCGACGACGATTCCGGGCGGTAGACCAACACGGGCAGGGCGCTGTGGCGCACTACTTCATCGGTGACGCTCCCCATCATGAGGCGACGCAATCCGCTCCGCCCGTGGGTGGCCATCGCGATCGCGCCGGCGCTGAGGCGTTCGGCCTCATCGAGAATGGCGCGCCCGACGGAAAGGTCCGTGATGCTTCGGGTCGTCGTACCTGGCGAGCAGAGGGGGAGCAGTTGACGGAGATACTCGTCGCGTCCCTTCTCTTCCACTTCCAGCGCCGCAGGATCGGCGAGCATCTCGGTGCCGAGCGGAGCCATCGGAATGTGGTGGGGAACGATGACGGCGAAGAGGGCCATCGGCAGTCCAACGGCTTGCGCGAAGGCGCGAGCATGTGGCAGCATTGCTTCCGACGTCTCCGAGCCGTCCATCGGACAGAGCAACGCACCCTGCGGCAGCACGGGTGTCTCGTCACTGTCACCCCCGCGGACCAGCAGTACGGGAGCGGACGCCCGAGCGAGATAGGCTTTGGCGACGCTGCCGAGGCGGAGCCGCGCAAAGCCCCCGCGACCGTGCGTGGTCATCACCGTCAGGTCGGCGCCAACGCGCGCGGCGTACTCGCTCAGCGCCTCGACCGTCGTGCCTTCGAGCAGCTCGCTGACGACGGTGAGTCCATGCGCGAGGAGTGTCGTTGCCTCTGCCTGCAGCAGCCGATGATCCTCAGCCCGGCGATCACTGACGAGTTCGGCGTCGTAGACAGGTACGGCGATTTCGCCCGCGACAAAAGGGATGTAGGCGCTGGGATCGTGCACCATGATCAGGTGCAGCGTAGCGCCGGTGCGCTGGGCAAGCGCGGACGCGACCGGAAGGGCACGCGCGCTGAAGGGCGACCCGTCGAAGGGAACCAGAAGGTGGCGATACATGAGCAAACGGTAGGAGAGAGTGGGCATCGTCGACCAGCAGGGAATCCCCGACGACGGCAACCGATCAGTAGCTTACAGCAGACGCGGGCTCGGCCATTGTGATGCCGACGAACGAACGACCTCAACCAACCCCTCGGTCGATGGCAGCAGTGCAACCGTTCATATCGCAAGATCGCGTCCGCTGGTCGGACGTGGATCTCGTTGGAATCATGCGCTTCAGCGCCTTCACGCGCCTGGTGGAGAACGCCGAGCAGGAGCTGTTGCGCGCCGCGGGGCTGTCCTATGCGCGCATCTTCGACGCCCCGACGGTGTGGATGCCGCGGCGACATCTCTCCATCGAGTATTTCTCACCGGCGCGCATCGACGATGCCCTGACGCTGGTCACGTACGTGTCGCGGCTTGGTGACACGTCCCTGACGCTTAACGTGGATGTCCGCTCTTCACCCCGCAACACACTCATTGCCAGTGCGGCGATGGTGGTGGTGTGTGTGACCGTGGCCACCTTCGAGAAGCGCCCCCTGCCGAACATCGTGCGCGAGTCGCTCACGCCCTATCTCATGACCACGGACGACGTTCGCGCTGGCGCTCCGGGTCCCCGTTAGATTTGCCACATGTCTGACAACGTCACTACTCCGACCGCCGCACCCGAGACCTCAGGAACAGCGAGGGCGACACCCGAGGTGGCGGGCGTTACCTATGTCCGAAAGGGATTCGGATTGAAGGCCGAAGTGCAGCATACGCTCGCGGCTGACTACACGGGCCATCTGGTGGATCTGCTGCGCGCGCGTGAATACACGCTGACGGCGGGCAACACGACGGTGCGACTGGCGAAGGAGTTTGGCTTCTGCTACGGCGTGGAGCGTGCGGTGGACTACGCGTACCAGACGCGTATCAAGTTCCCGGAGCGTCGCATCTTTCTGGCGGGCGAGATCATTCACAACCCGCACGTGAACGCGAAGCTGCGCGAAATGGGAGTGGTCTTCCTGGCCGCGAGCGGAAAGGGATTCGACTACGCGCAGGTGCGGGCCGAGGATGTGGTCATCCTGCCCGCGTTCGGCGTGACCATTCAGGACTTCCAGACACTGCGCAATCTGGGCTGCGTGGTGGTGGATACGACGTGCGGTTCGGTGCTCAACGTCTGGAAGCGAGTGGAGGTCTACGCGCGTGATGGCTTCACGTCACTCATTCACGGCAAGTACTACCACGAGGAGACGCGCGCGACGGCGTCGCAGGTGGAGAAGTACCCCGGCGGCCAGTACCTCGTCGTGCGCGACATGGCGGAAGCCGAGATGGTGATGGACTACATCGAAGCGAGGGGAGGCAAGGCGACCGACCGACCGGCGCTGTCCCGCGTCGCGTTTCTCGAGAAGTTTGCACGTGCGGCGTCGGATCACTTCGATCCGGACGTGCACCTCGATCGCATCGGGGTGGCCAACCAGACGACGATGCTGGCGCGCGAGTCGCTGGCCATTGGTGCCGCGGTGGGCGAAGCGATGGCGCGCGCGCACGGCGACGACCACCGATCGGCGCATTTTCGCACGTTCGACACGATCTGCAGCGCGACGCAGGACAGGCAGGACGCCGTCGTGGAACTGCTGCGTGAGCCACTCGACCTGATGGTCGTGGTGGGCGGGTACAACTCCAGCAACACGATTTCGCTGGCGGCGCTGTGCGCAGAACAGGTGCCGACGTACCACATCGCCGATCCGGACGAGATCGATGCCGAGCAGAACGCGGTACGCTATCGCCTGATCGGTGCGCATCATGCAGAATCGGAGCGCGCGGAGTGGTTGCCACTGACAGGCGCGTTACGTGTGGGCATCACCGCGGGGGCGAGCACCCCGAACAACAAGATCGGTGAAGCGGTGGCGCGGGTCTTTTCCATTCGCGGCATCGATCCTGGCTCGATCACCTGAGGAGCGTCGCCCGACGCGGGGGGGCGATGCCGGACGCGCGTGGTAGAGGTCGCCGTGGGCCGTGACGGCGTGGTAACGCGCGGGGTACAGCGGGTGATTCGTCGCCACTCCCCCCCCGTCCTGGAGGTTGCATGACCGCGAGCGCAATGCCGCATCGATACGGCGCGCAGTTCCGCACGCAGTTCCGCACGCAGTTCCGCGCACGGTTCCGCGCACCGTTCCTGGTCACCGCCTCGTTGGTTGGTGCGGTGATGCTGACGGGTGCGTGCGGAGAGAGCACGGCGCCGTCGCCAAACGCGCCGGTGGATTCGTTGCTGGCGTTGCCTCGGGCGCTGACGGCCACGGAGCGCGCGGGAATCGCGAGTGGCAATCAGTTCGCCCTGTCGCTGCTCAAGCAGGTTGCGCCGGTCACCAGCAAGAATGTCCTGCTGTCGCCGCTCAGCGTGTGGACCGCACTCGGCATGACCATGAACGGCGCTGCCGGTACGACGGAAGCCGAGATGCAGCGTACGCTGGGCTGGACCGGTCGTACGCGCGCTGAATCGAATGTGGCGTATCGCGACCTGTCCGCGTTGCTGCCGTCGCTGGACGCGGCGGTGAAGGTGAAGATCGGCAATGCGATCTGGGTGCGCGCGCCGCTGGTGGCCGATACGGGTTTTGCGCGCGATGTCCGCACGTACTTTTCGGCGGATGTGAAGTCGGCAGCGTCACCGCAGGCGATGTACGACGCGGTGAACGCGTGGGGCAATCAGCAGACCGATGGCATGGTACCCAAAGTATTGGAGACGCCGCCGCCCTCCGACCTGCTGATGCTGCTGGCCAATGCGGTGCTCTTCGATGGTCCGTGGCGCCACGCGTTCGATGCAAAGAACACGGCGCCGGCACGCTTTCGCCTCGAGTCGACCGGAACAGACATCACGGTGCCGACGATGCAACGGATGGGCGGCTACCGTTCGTACGACGAGAGCGGATTCTTCGCCATCGAGCTGCCATACGGAAACACCGCGTACTCGATGCTCGTGATGGTGCCCAAGAGTGGAACGGTGAATGCGTTGGTCACGCGCGTCGATTCGGCGCAGCTTGCCAGGATCACGAGCAGTTTGCGCGAAGCCTCCTCAACGTCGCCGCTGGCTCTCCCCAAGTTCACGGTGCGCGGTTCGCTGGAGCTGTCGCCGTCGCTTCGCCTGATGGGGATGCCGCGCGCGTTCACCGATCAGGCGGAGTTCCCTCGATTCCTTGGCATTGGAGCCAAGCTCGCGTTTGTGCAGCACGCGGTGACGGTGGAAGTCAACGAGCGCGGAACCCGTGCGGCTGCTGTTACCGCTGTAGGCGTCGTACCGGTGTCGGCGCCCGTTGGGCACAGCGTCGATCGCCCGTTTGCATTCTTCATCCGCGAGCGATTCGCGGGAACGATCCTGTTCGCGGGCGTCGTGCGCGATCCTCGCGCGTGAGCGTGCGGGCGTAGCGGGAGCAATCTCCCGATGAGAGGCGCATGACTGCAGCGGTGACGGTCAAGGTCCACGGGGTGCGCGCCCGCGTGCTGCTGGCTGCAGGCGTGCTGATGATGACGAGCGCGGGCTGTCGTGCTGTCGCGGTCGGCACTTCGCCGGCCGGCATCAACGCTCCAGTCAGCGGGTCCCCCTCGGTGAACGGCACCGCAGTGCGGATGTTGCTGGTGAACGACGTATACGTCATCGACACGCTGCGCGACGGCAGCGGCGGACTTGCCCGCGTGGCGTACCTGCGCGATTCGATCGAACGCGTGACGGGTCAACCCGTCGTGTTCGTGTTGGCAGGAGACGTGCTCAGCCCGAGTGTGCTCGGCAAGTGGTATGGCGGCGCGCAGATGGTGGACGCGTTCAACGTGGCGCGCCTCGACTACGCGACGTTGGGCAATCACGAGTTCGATGGCTCGCGCAACAACCTGCTGGCGCGCCTGTCCGAGTCGAGGTTTCGCTGGCTGTCCGGGAACTGTGGTGACGCGAACGGTGCGCCGTTTCCTCGAGTACGCGGCTGGGATACACTGCGCGTCGCTGGTGTGAAAGTGGGTGTATTCGGCACGACGATCGTGCGCGACTATGCCGCGTACGTGCGCTGCCGCGATGCGGACAGCGTGACCACGGCATTGGTCGATACGCTGCAGCGTGAGGGCGCTGAGCTGGTGGTGGCGATCACGCATCGCAACATGTTCGAGGACACGACGACGCTGGTCCGGGAATCTCGCATCAACGCGATTCTGGGCGGCCACGATCACAATGGCCGGCGACTGGAGCGCGATGGCCGGTTGCTGGTGAAGGCGGTGTCGAATGCGCGCACGGCGGTGCTGGTGACGTTCACGCGTTCGGCCCGTGGGTGGAGTGTGCGTGACACGACGCTTCGCATCGAGCGCGGCATGAGCAACGAGCCGCGTACCCATGCCGTGGTGCAGGCATGGCGTGACACATTGCTGCGTCGCATTGGCCCCGATCGCGAGCTGGGCATCGCGCCCGAGCCCATCAACGCCATCGATTCCATCTCCAAGCGCGAAAGCCCGTTCGGCAACTTGATCGCCGACGGCATGCGCACGGGTACGCGCGCGGATGTCGCAGTGATCAATTCGGGCGCCCTGCGCTTTGATGACATGATGGCCGCCGGCCCGATCACGCGGCATATGATCGAAGGGATCTTCCTCTTTGCGGATGAGACGCGCGCGGTGACGTTTCCGATCACCGGCGCGCGGTTGCGCACATTGCTCGAGCAGAGCGTGGCACGAGGCAGTCTTGGGGGCGGTGCGTACCTGCAGGTGAGTGGTGTCCGCTTCGCGTTCGACGCGCGCATGCCCAGTGGCGCGCGCGTCGTGGGGGAGCTGCGTCGCGATGACGGGCGGGTGATCGCGCCAACGGACACGGTGTCACTGACGTTCGTGACGTATCCTTCCTGCCGTGGTGGCGACGGGTATCGCGTCCCGGAGGCCGCGTCTGTTTGCCAAAAGGTGGAGGCGGAGCCAACATCGTCACCACGCACCGTCGATCTGGTGCTGCAGCATCTCGAAGCGATGCGCGGGCGCATCGTCGCTCCACCCATCGGCCGAGTGACCCGACTCGATCGCTGAGCAGCCCTCTCCTCCCACTCTTCCGGAGCGCTTCGATGTCCGTGCCCGAGCCGATCGTTTCACCGCACGCCGACGCGCTGGCGCGCCTGCGGCTCGATGGCAAGGTCGCCATCATCACCGGGGGTACTCGCGGAATCGGCCTCGCTATCGCGACCACGTTTGCCCGGGCCGGCGCCAAAGTGATGGTGTCGAGTCGTCGCGTGGAGCATGTGGACGCAACGGTGAAGCTGCTGCAGAACGAAGGACACACGGTGGTGGGACTCGCGGCGCACATGGGCGTCGCCGCGGACGCGCACGAGCTGGCGGCGCGCACCGTCGAACACTTCGACGGCATTGACATCATCGTGAACAACGCCGCCACCAATCCGGTGTTCGGTCCGCTGCAGCAGGCCAGCGATGACGCGTTCGAGAAGATCTTCAGCGTCAATGTGAAAGGGCCGCTCGAGCTCTGTCGCACCGCGCATTCCATCATGGCGCAGCGGGGCGGCGGTGCGATCGTGAATATCTCGAGCATCGGCGGCGTGTCACCGGAGGCTGGACTCGGACTCTACAGCATGAGCAAGGCGGCGCTCGTGTCGCTGACGAAGGTGATGGCACAGGAGTGGGGCGCCGACGGCATTCGTGCGAACGTGATCTGCCCGGGACTCATCAAGACAAAGTTTTCGCAGGCGCTCTGGCAGGACGAGCACATCTCGGAACAGGTGCTCGGACATCAACCCATCCGACGCATTGGAGTGCCAGAAGATGTCTCGGGGCTCGCGCTCTTTCTCGCGTCAGAGGCGTCCTCGTATTGCACAGGCGGTGTGTACATGGTGGACGGGGGCTATCTGACATGAGTGGCGCGACAACGCACGCCGTGGATCTCGACGCATTGCTGGCGACGGCGCGCCTGTTCGTGCGTGAGGAACTTGTACCGCTCGAGCCAACGCTGCTGCACGGGAGCTGGGCGAGCATCGAGCCGACCCTCGCATCGCTGCGCGAACGCGCGCGCGCCCTCGGACTCTGGGCCCCGTTTCTTCCCGAGTCGCTCGGCGGACTGGATCTGCCGCTCGATGCATACGCGCGCCTGTCCGAGGTGCTTGGCTGGACGCCGTTCGGACCGTATGTGTGCAACTGCCAGGCGCCGGACGTGGGGAACATGGAGTTGCTGCTGCAGTTCGGCACCGACGCGCAGAAGCGCACGTTTCTCGAGCCGTTGGCGCGCGGTGAGATTCGCAGTTGCTTCGCGATGACGGAGCCGGAGCACGCGGGTTCGAATCCGGTGTGGATGTCGACGCGCGCCGTTCGTGATGGCGACGAGTATGTCATCACCGGCCACAAGTGGTTCACGTCGAGTGCGGATGGTGCATCGTTCGCGGTGGTGATGGCGGTGACCGATCCTGACGCGACGGCGCCGCATGCGCGTGCCAGTCAGATTCTCGTGCCGTTGCCAGTGCCGGGCTACTCGCTGGTGCGCAACATCTCCGTGATGGGAGAGTCGGGTGGTGGGTGGGCCAGTCACGCGGAGGTGCGCTTTGATGGCGTGCGTGTGCCGACGACGAACGTGCTGGGTGCGCAGGGTGCGGGCTTCGCATTGGCGCAGGAGCGACTCGGGCCCGGACGCATTCACCATTGCATGCGATGGATCGGCATCTGCGAGCGCGCGTTCGATCTGATGTGTCGTCGGGTGGCGACGCGGGAACTGGCGCCGGGCGAACTGCTGGCCAGCAAGCAGTCGGTGCAATTCGCGATCGCAGAGTCTCGCATCGAGATCCACGCGGCGCGCTTGATGGTGCTGGATGCGGCGTCGCGGATTGCGCGCGAAGGGCAGGAGGCGGCACGCGAAGAGATAGCCTACATCAAGGTGTTCGTCGCCAACACGCTGCAGCGCGTGCTGGATCGCGCCATCCAGGCGCACGGCGCGCTGGGGATGACCGACGATACACCGTTGGCGTGGTGGTATCGCCACGAACGCGCCGCGCGTATCTACGACGGAGCGGACGAAGTGCACAAGACGGTGATCGCGCGACGGGCACTCAAGCCGTATCTCCTCCCGCGCACATGAGCCGTGCACCTGAGCCGTGCCCGAGCACCGCATGAGTGATGGTACGGTCGATGTGCGCTCGGGCGAAGAAGTCGACGTCGTCGCGTTGCGTCAGTGGCTCGCCGAGCACGCACCGAGCTACGTGCCTGCCGGGTCCACGCTCACCGTGCGGCAGTATCCGGCGGGCTTCTCCAACCTGACGTACCTGATTTCCCTCACGACGGAGGATGGCGCGCGCGCGTTGGTGTTGCGCCGACCACCACGCGGCGTGAAGCCCGGCGTCGCGCACGACGTGTTGCGCGAGTTCGGAATTCTGACCGCGTTGCATCCACTTGGCGTGCCAGTACCGCCGCCGGTTGCACGTTGCGACGATGTATCGATCATCGGGGCGCCGTTCTACGTCATGGCGCATGTGGACGGCGTCATTCTACGCGGCAAGGCACCGACGGAACTCTCGTCGCACGCCGAGTCGATGCCTGGTCAACTCGCCGCACTGTCACAGACGTTCGTATCGACGCTCGCGTCATTGCACGCGGTGGACGTGACAACGGCGTCGCTCTCCACGCTCGGTCGACCGGAAGGCTACGTCCAGCGCCAGGTGCAGGGATGGACCAAGCGGTGGATCGCGTCGCGCACCGAGGAGGTCGCATCGCTTGATGCGGTCGCGGCGTGGCTCGACGCCAACCGGCCGCCAGAGCGCGGTGTCGCGCTTATACACAACGACTTCAAGTTCGACAACCTCGTGCTCGATCGGTTCGATCTCTCGCGCGTAGTCGCAATTCTCGATTGGGAGATGGCCACCGTCGGCGATCCGCTCATGGACCTGGGCACCAGTCTCGCATACTGGGTGGAGGCGGGCGACGCGCCGATCTTTCGCGCGCTCGGACTTGGCGTGACCGCGTTGCCGGGTTGTCCGACGCGCGCGGAGCTGGTGCGGTCGTACGCATCGGTGAGTGGCCGCGATGTCAGTGATGCTCCGTTCTACTATGCCTTTGGCCTGTTCAAGGTGGCGGTGATCGCGCAGCAGATCTATGCGCGCACGGTGCGGGGGCTCACTGCCGATCCGCGTTTCGTGATTCTCGGTGACGTGGTGGAGGCGCTGGGTGACGCGGCGCGTGAGGTGACCAGAACGGGCGCGTTATAAACCATCGCTGGTGTGCTGGCGCAGGCGGGGCCCGCGCGCGCTGCGCTATGCCCCGTACACCTCGAAGATCCCCGCCGCGCCCATGCCGCCGCCGATGCACATCGTCACGAGGCCGTAGCCACCACCACGCCGACGCAACTCGTGCACGAGCTGCGTGGTGAGTTTGGCACCGGTCGCGCCAAGCGGATGACCAAGCGCAATCGCACCACCGTTGACGTTGGTGATGGATGGATCGAAGCCGAGTTCCCTGATGACGGCGAGCGCCTGGGCGGCAAAGGCTTCGTTGAACTCGATGAGCTTGAGGTCGCTGAGTGAAAGCCCGGCGCGAGAAAGCGCCTTCGGCACGGCCTCGATCGGGCCGACGCCCATGATGTCGGGTGCCACACCCGCCGTCGCGAAACTCACGAAGCGCGCGAGTGGCGTGAGACCTTCGGCCTTCGCGCGGTCGGCGCTCATCACGAGTACACCGGCGGAGCCATCGGAGAAGGGGCTCGCGTTGCCGGCGGTGACCGAACCTGTGGGCACGAAGGCTGGACGCAGCTTGCCAAGTCCATCGAGTGTGGTATCGGCACGCGGGCATTCGTCGGTGTCGAACATGCTGTCGGTGACCTGCTTCTCCGCGCCTTTCCACCCGAACTTCTGCACGGCGATCGGCACGATCTCCGACTTGAACACGCCGTTCGCAATCGCGTTGGCCGCCTTCTGCTGACTATTGAACGAATACTCGTCTTGTGCGGCACGTGAGATCTCCCACTGCTTCGCCACACGCTCGGCGGTGAAGCCCATGCCGATGTACGACTCGGTCATGTCGGGTGACAAGCGCGTGTTGTACCCCGACATCGGCACCTGACTCATCATCTCCGTACCACCGGCGAGCACCGTGTCGCCCATGCCGCTCTTGATGGCCTGCGCCGCATACGCGACCGCCTGCAGGCCGGATGAGCAAAAACGATTGATGGTGGCGGCGGAGGTGCCGACAGGAAATCCACCGCGCAACCAGGCCAGTCGCGCGTGGTTGAGTCCCTGCGAGGCTTCCGGCATCGCGCACCCCCACTGGACGTCTTCGATGATCGCGGGGTCGATGCCCGCGCGATCGATTGCAGCCTTCATGACGGTGGACGAGAGGTCCACCGGGTGAACACCGGCCAGCGAGCCGTCTGCCTTGCCACGGGCGACGGCGCTGCGCACGGCGCTGACGATCACGACTTCGGTCATCTGCGAATACTCCTCAATGCGAAGTGAGCGGCGTTGGTGTGCATGCTCAATTGCGCAGCGGCTTGCCGGTCTTGAGAGTGTAGGCGATGCGCTCCTGCGTCTCCTTCGTACCGAGGAGACTGAGGAACTGCTCGCGCTCGAGGTCCAACAGATCCTGCTCGGTCACATCGCGCGGCGTGCCATCGCCACCGCACAGCACGTACGCCATCGCGCGTCCGACGCGCACATCATGCGCCGATGCCTGCCCTGCTTCCTTCGCGGCCCAGAGCGCGTACTCGAGGTTGCCGATGCCCTCTCGGCCCAGCGCGCGCACGGTGCGCTCGATCGGGGGCAGGTAGCCCGGCGCGAGATCGAGCACACGCGCCTTCGCATCCGCGATCTGATGATCGCGATTCATGCTGACGCGATCGCTCGTGCGCAGATAGCCAAGCGTCCGCGCTTCGTGTGCGCTGGTGCTCGTCGTCGCGAAGGCGATGATCTTGAACGCGCGCTTGACCGCAGCGAACAGATCGACTTCTTCGTAGTTCTGCAGCTCCGCAGTGAATCGCATGAGCAGTTCCTTCGTACCCCCGCCGCCGGGCAACAGACCCACGCCCGCTTCCACGAGCCCCATGTACGTCTCGGCGTGCGCCTGCACCGCGTCGGCGTGCAAGCTGAACTCCGCGCCGCCGCCAAGGGTCATGCCGGCCGGTGCGACGACCACGGGGAACGGCGCACGACGGATGGACATGACGCTGTCCTGAAACGCCTTGCACGACACGGCGATGTCATCCCACGCGCCGGCGGCGATGGCAAACGACACCTGCGAGAGATCGGCGCCAACGCTGAAGGCGCGCGCATCGTCGTTGCCGATGACGAGCCCTGCGTAGCCACTCTTCTCGACCTTGCGCAATGCACTCGCCAGTCCGGCGAGCACGCCGTCGCCGAGTGAATTCATCTTGGAGCGGAACTCGAAGCAGGCCACGCCATCGCCAAGATCGATGAGTCGCGAGAGGCCGTTGTCCTCGAGCACGCGACCGTTCTTCGCCAACCCCACCAGCGAGATGCGCCCCGGAATGGACGGCAGTGGCTCGTACGTGCCATCGAACGTGAGATACTCGCCGTCGCGATAGAAGCTGCCGTGCGCGCGTTCGAGCAGAGGCGGCGTGTCGAGCCCGCGTGCCCTGAACTCCGCGGCGAGCCAATCGAGTCCGAGCGCGTCCATCACCTGAAACGGGCCCGCTTCCCACCCGTAGCCCCACTCCATTGCGCGATCGATCGCGACGATGTCGTGGGCGAGCGTGGGTGCAAGCGTGAGCGCGTAGTGCGCCGCGTCGATGAGATGATCGCGAAGGAAGTTGCCCTGCGCACCGGGAGTCTGCTTCGCGGCGGGGAGTCGTTGTGCGATCGGCAGGCGGATGGCCGCACCGATGTCACCACCTTCCAGCCGAGCCTGCGGCACGTACGCCTTGTTGTGCCAGTCGTACGTGAGCGTACCCGTCCTGGTCTTCGTGTAGAAGCCACCGCCGCTCTTGTCGCCGAGCTTTCCTTCGGCGACCATGCCGTGTACCCAATCCGGAAGCTGCATGTCCTCGCCGGTCGCGCTGCTGATCCCCTTCGTCACGTGCGCGAGCACATCGAGCCCCGAGAGATCGGCGGTGCGCATCGTCGCACTGCGCGCGCGTCCGATGAACGCTCCCGTGAGGCCATCGACTTCGTCGATCGTGAGGCCGTACTCCATCATGCGACGCATGGTGCCGACCATGCCGTTCACGCCGAGTCGATTGGCGATGAATCCGGGCACATCCTTGGCAATCACGATGCCTTTGCCGAGTGTGCGTTCGGCAAACTCGCGCATCGCCCCGATGACGGCCGGATCGGTGTCGTCGGTGGGGATGATCTCGAGCAGGTGCATGTAGCGCGGCGGATTGAAGAAGTGCGTGCCGAGGAAGCGGCGACGGAACTTCTCACTACGCCCGTCGAGGAGCGTTGCCATCGGGATGCCCGACGTGTTCGACGAGATGATGGCGGTGGGCTTCATCAACGCTTCGACGCGCGCGAACAGGTGCTGCTTGGGCTCGGGCAGCTCGATGATCGCTTCGCAGATCCAGTCGCACTCGGCCAGGAGTGCAAGATGATCTTCGGTATTGCCGGTTCGGATGCGCGCGACGGCGGCGGCTTCCATGAACGCGGCCGGCTTCGACTTCGCGGCCTTTTGCAGACCGTTTCTGGCGGGGGCACTGCGATTGGGCGACTTGGGGTCCGCGTCGCCCGGGATGTCGAGCAACACGACGCGGCAGCCAGCCGAGGCGGCGAGGGCGGCGATCCCGCTCCCCATCGCTCCAGCGCCGACCACGCCGACGGTCGTCACGCGCATTTCGGTTCTCCTGAAAGGACCGGGAAAAGATTCCGCGAGGACCGGCGCGAGGGAAGGGGGCTGTCCGCCAAAATGCGACGCTTTCGTCATGTTTAGCGCCCAGCACATGACGCCCGGGTCTCCGCGTGTAACGATCGGGCATTGAGAGTCAAACGGGTGGAGGCTGCAGCCGCTAGACTGATGGTCAGCAACCGACGCAGGTTCACTTTGCTCCAGCTGGTATGCGCCGTTCGCTCGTTGTTCGCCTCAGCACCATCCTCGGCGGTCTTCTGCTGCTGTTCTCCGGCCTTGTTGCAATGCTGGTGGCGCAAGTCAGCGGAGTCAGTCGTGGGTACGAGCAATTGCTCGCGACCGAGGTGCGCTCCGAGTTGCTCACCGGCCAGGCCCAGGTTGCGTTCAAAACGTAGGTGCAGGAATGGAAAACGTGCTCCTGCGCGGCAAGGACTCCGCCGCACTCGCCAGACCGCGCGGAGTCCGTTTCTCGGCGACGCATCCGTGAAAGGAATGGATCGGCCACCGACGGCGATTCTCGATTCGCCGGTTGCGCATGTGAACGCACAGCTCGAGGTCGAAACGACGATGCAGAGCGATGAGCTGCGCCGGAGTGGCCGCTGGATCGTCGTCGCGTTGTTCGCCGGTGGCGTTCTATCACTCGTCGCAGGGTGGCGGGCGATCCGCAGCATCACGCAGCCGATTCTCGCCGTGGCGTCCCATCTGGAACGCGTCAGGAGTGGACCAGCGGCTCAATTGACAACCAGGAGCGAAGCGCGGGAGCGCGGACAGCTCTCGACTGCACCGCTGTCGAGCGTGACGCCGCTTCAACTGGGACGCGTCGACGAACTCGGCGCGATCGGCGATGCAAGCGAAGCGATTCGTGCGCAGGTGGAGCGAGCCGGCGTCGATCTTGCCAACGGTCGAAGACGCTTCACTCCGTCATGCGCGCGTCGCCGAGTCAGATCGAGCGCGTGCGGAATGGCGATCTGACAACAGCTGGTGCATGATGCGGACGCGGTGTTGTCGCTGGTGAATCGCTTCGAGCTCGGCGCGCCGGTGGCCGGCTATCGCACAGACTCCATCGGCGCGCCGCCTGCGCGGGCGGCGGTTGACCCAGCACCGACACGCCGTCGCACGTCGAGCTATCGACGAAACCGTCATGTTTCCAGCGACGGGTCGTAGCCGCGCACATCGGCAAAGTAGCTGCGAACGCGCGCAATTCCGGCCTTCGGATCGTCTTCGTCTGCCGTGATGGTGGGCCCCATGCGCACCTCGTGACGCGACCAGTCGAGAGCGACACAGCAGATCGGCACGTTGGCACGCTTCGCGACATGCCAGAAACCGCTGCGCCACTCCGGCACTCGCCTGCGCGTTCCTTCGGGCGCCAGCACAAGCACGAACTGCTCCCGTGTCGCGAACTCGTTGGCCGTCTGCTCCACCAGGTTCTCGCGACTCGCGCGTTTGACAGGGACGCCGCCATTGGCGCGCATGAACCAACCCAGCGGCGGGCGAAACAGTGTGTCCTTGCCGAGCCATCGCACGTCGAGTCCAAGTGCCCACTTGACCGCCAGACCGATCGCGAAATCCCAGTTTGACGTGTGATGCGCAACGATGACGACAAATTGGGGCAGATCGGGCATCGCGCCCACGAAACGCCACCCGAATCGTCGCATCAGCCAGTAGCCGAGTCGGCGGAGCAAGGTCCCTCGCGTCTGAGGTACGCGAGGTCCGAGTTTCCAGCCGTCGGGGTCTTCGACATTGCGATGCTGCGAGTGTGCGGCGTCGGGAGAGGGGACGCTGGCGAGGGCCGTGATCATCGCGTTCATTTGACACATGGCCGACAAGATCCGCAAGAGCGCAGAAGAATGGGCGAGTTGCCTCTCGCCAGAGCAATTTCAGATTACTCGCGAACACGGCACCGAACGCGCATTCAGTGGTGCGTACTGGGATCATCACGAGCGCGGCACGTATGCCTGCGTCGGCTGCGGGGCTGTGCTCTTCGGCTCTGACGCAAAATTCGACTCGGGAACGGGATGGCCCAGCTATTCCCAACCCATCACCGCCGACGCAGTGGAATCCACCACCGATCGTAGTTGGTACATGGTGCGTACCGAAGTGCACTGCGCACGTTGCGACGCCCACCTTGGCCATCTGTTCGACGACGGCCCGGACCCAACCGGCATGCGATATTGCATCAACTCGGCGTCGCTCACGTTCGCCGCCACCTCGGAGATTGGATGAACGCGAGCGCGCTCGCTGCTGTGGTCGTCGGTGTAGTGTCGTTGTCAGGTTCACCGCGTTCGCCACTGCAAGCGCAGTCGAGTGGGGACCCTTCGAGAGCCGAAGCGCCGCTGGTGCTGCGTCTTCCCGCGAGTGCACGGCTGGCCGCGATGGCCAATGCCGGCCTGGCCGCCAACGACGGCGATGCGCTGCTCTACAATCCGGGCATGTTGAATGGCGCGCGTGGTACGGCGATCTCGCTGCAACGCTATGGCTCGTTTGGCCGCGCGGGGTCGATGGGCACCGTCACGCAGATCGGGTCGCTCAATCTTGGCATCGGCGCACAGTTCGTCGACTGGTCCGCGCCAAGTGGCACCGCGTGGGGTGATGCCGTGCGCGCCGGTGCAACACGCCTGGCCGACAGCGGTGGCGTGGCGGCATCGAGCAGTGCATTCACGATCGGTGTCGGACGCACCGTGAAGGGACTTCGACTCGGCGCCACCGTGAAATACGCCGAAGATCGATACGGCGCTGCGCACGACGGCACCTTCGCGTTCGATGTTGGGTTCACGATGCCATTCGGGCCGGCCAACCTCGCCCTCGTCGCGCAGAACCTGGGCCCTGGTCTGCGCATCGGCGGTACGAAGGGGATGCTGCCGCGTCGGATTGGCGTGGGTTTCGGCGGCGGCATGTATCCACTCTTCGAACACTTCGACCTCGGCGCGCAAATGCAGCTCACGCTCGAAGGGAACAGCTTCATCCGCCCCGCCGGCGGTATCGAACTTGGCTACGTGCCAGTGGAGGGCGTGTCGATCGTGGTGCGCAATGGACTCCGCTTGCCACGCGAGCGCGATGAGTCGCTCATCACCGGCGGACTTGGCATCGTGGTCGATCGCATTTCCATCGACTACGCGCTGGAACCGTTTCGCGGCGGACGACCGGCATCGCATCGCGTCGGACTGCGTATCAAGTAGTGTGGTGTCCAGGGAGTCATCACGAGCAGACGAGACGTCCGCGCGGCAATGGCATCGTGCAGCTCTTGGTGGTACCATCGGTCGTGATCGTCACCTTGGCGGACGCGGTTCCGTCGTACGTGATGACTTCGCGACGCGTTGTTGTCGTGGCGGCCGCCCCCTCGATGGTGAGTATCACCTTCATCGAGCGCGTTACACTTCCGGCGGTCGGATAGCTCGGCGTGCCGGCCGTCGATCTCGGAATGACGAGGCTGACCGTCGTGTCGCCCGAGGTGCGCGCCGCAGTGAACTTCTTCCCTTCGCGGTTCGTGCCCGCGGAGTTCTCGCGGCCACTCGACGCGCCATTCACCGTCACCTTCGTGCTGGTGTAGGCGAGTCCCGTCGAGACGCGCTCGCTGTTGCTGCGTACCGTGGACGTCACGCTGTCGCGACGCGCGACGGTGCCGGTGACGACGATGCGCGTACGACTGTAGTCCGTGGTGCTGTCGGGCTGCGCTTGCGTCGTGCCACTGGCGGTCTTGAACGTGCTCACACGCGTCACCGTGAGACCGCTGCGCGTGGTCGGGCTGCAGGTCACATCGCCCGTCGCCGCCGAGTACACGCACGACGAATCGATTCCACCAGCAAACGGACCGCGTTCGTGTCCGCGACCGCGCGCTTCCCCACCGACGAATGCGCCGTCCATGCCGCCACCCATCAGGCCGCGCATCCCGGGTCCGCCCACGCCGCCATCACCACCGGCAAATCCACCGAACGCCATGCCCAGCGGCCCGCCGGAGAAACGATCGGGCATCCACGGGGTCAGTGATACGCCGTCGCCTGCCGCGTACGAACTCGTCACCTCGTTGACCCCGGCCGGTACGGTGTTGAACGCGCTCGCGGCCAGCGCGGTCGATGCGTTGGGCGACGCGACGTCGATGGTGCTGCACGCCGCCGCGCCGAGCAGCGTCGTCGTCATGGCGCATGCCAGTGTGCGTGAACGAAGCATCAAGCGTTCCTCGGGATTGGCCGCGTAACGGACAGCGATTGTCGCTGCGTCACGTCAGGCGTTCTGCGCAAGGAACACACAATGTGCGACCGACCCTACGCGTCGTCGTTGCGCGCAAGAAATGGCGCGAGTCGTTCACGCAGCATGCGCAACGCGCGACTCATGTTTGCTTCCACTGCTTTCACGGACACGCCGAGTTGTTCTGCGATTTCACTGTAGCGCAGTCCCCGTTCGCGACTCATCACAAAGACTTCGCGCGTGCGGGGCGGCAGTTCGGCAATCGCGGCGGCGATGGCGCGTTCCACTTCACCACTCTGCACGGCAACGTCGGCGTGTTCCGCCGGTTCGGAGAGGGCTTCGACGTAGACCACGCTCTTCTTTTGCACCGCGAGGTGCCGCAGGTGATTGAGTGCGCGATTGCGCACCGCCTGCATCAGATAGCCGGCGACGCTGCTGTCAGGGGCCAGCGTCTCGCGACGTCGCCAGAACTCGAGGAAGACGTCCTGCGCCAGTTCTTCGGCCACGCCAGGATCGTGCAGCACGCGATTGGCCGAGCGCACGACCGGCTCATACCACTGCCGGAAGATCTCATCAAACGCCGCGTGATCGCCGCCGCTCAGGCGGGCCAGCTGGTCACGGTCGTCCACGAAGGATGGCAGGGCTGATGTCAGAGTGAGCAACGCGTCGTCCGCCGATCGTGGCTCGATCGGTCAGCACGGGGCCGGTCGGCCGGAATTGGAGGTATACTACCGACGTACACCACGTCGGTACACTGTGACGTTGCCGTGCGGGCATCAGTTAAGATGGCGCTGGCAGTTGGCATAGGGTGCCTATTTGCTTCCGTGTTCACAGGCTATGCAGAACGAGTCCGGTCCGCCGTCGACGCAGGGTCAGGAGGCTGATTGGGACGCGATCGCCCGTTTCCTCGCGGGTGAAAGCGACCCCGCCGAGTCGCGCGCCGTCGAGCAGTGGCTGGCGGCGCATCCGACGGACGCCGGGGTGGTGGCCGCCGTGCAGCGGCGCGCTGCGATGGCCGAACGTCGGGCGACCGTGGCCCTGTCGCCGTCGGGGGTGGAGAGCGCCTTGGCATCGGTGCGTTCGCGCCTCGACGCAGATGCCGGCGCGTCGGCGCGTCCGCGGCTGACGATCGCGGACGGCGGTGCTCCTCGCGTCGACGCTCGTCGTTCGACAGCACCGAGAGTTGCTGCGTCAGCCGGCCGGCGTGGCATTCGCGCCTGGCAGGTGGCGGTGCTCGCCTCGGCGGCCGCATTGGTGCTTGTGGTGGCCCGTCAGCGCAGCGTTGGCACCCCAACGCAGGCGCGGGTGTATGCCACCAAGGTGGGTGCGCGCGACTCAGTCCAACTGTCCGATGGCAGTCGCGTCATTCTGGCACCCGGCAGCACGTTGACCGTGGCGGCCGGGTACGGTGCGACGTCCCGTGAACTGACGCTCGAGGGCGCAGCGTTCTTTGACGTGAAGCATGACGACGCGAAGCCGTTCATCGTGAAGACGCGCGGCGCCGAGATCCGCGATCTCGGTACGGCCTTCAGCGTGAAGACCGACGAGCGTGGCGGGGTTTCGGTCGCGGTGACGCATGGCATCGTGGCGCTGCGTGGTCCGATCGAAAGTGCCAAGCCGGCCGTCGAGCTGCGAGCCGGCGATCGCGGCATGGTGCAGGGGGCAGAGGTGGCCGTGAGTCGCGGGTCGGTAACGGACGACGATGTGGCGTGGACCCGAGGTCAGCTGGTGTATCACGATACGCCGCTGCTCGAAGTCCGCGACGATCTGCGGCGCTGGTATGGGCTGGAGCTCAAGCTGGAAGGCGCGGATATGGCCCGTCGCACGTTGACCGCGACGATGGCGGCGGACGCGTCGGCCAACGTGCTGCAGGTCATTGCGCTGGCGTTGGGAGCCGACATCGTGCAGCGCGGCGATACGGTGACCCTTCAAATGACAGGACGAAGCACGACACCCTGAGGCGCATGGTGGCAACCAGTGCGGTGCGGCGGTCTCTCGTCGCGGGCGCGATCACACTCGTGATGGCACCGGCGGCATTGGCGTTTCCGCGACCGTCGTACGCCACACCGGTCCACGCCGCACCGGTCCACGCCGCACCGGTCGATATGACTGTGGACTCATTGCGCCGGGGAGCGCGCGTCGCCCTCGTCGCCGTTGAGCCGAACTGCATCGCGCGCGTGTCCAACGCAGACCGCAACACCTCGTGGGCCGCACCGCTCGATCGCATCGTCAGCGTGCGCCACACGGATGCGCTACTGCGCGACGTGCTCGATCGGATGGCGTCGGACGCCAAGGTCGAACTGTCGTACAGCAGCGAGCTGCTGCCACGGGATCGTCGGTTCTGCGTGTCGCTCGACCGGATCTCGGTTGGCGCGGCGCTCGAAACACTACTGGCCGGTACAACGCTCCGACCCATCGTCATCGGGACGACACAGGTGGTGCTCGCGCCGTCGCGCGGTTCGACCGGGCTCGATGTCGCGTCGAGTGTGCGACGCGCGAGCGTGCTCGATCGCGTCGTGGTGACGGGAACGCCGGATGGCGCCTCGCAGCGGGGCTCGCCGTTTGCGCTCGATGTGATCGAAGGCGCGACGCTCACGCGGCACGGTACCTCATCGCTCGGCGAAGCACTCGACATGACCGTGCCCGGCATGTGGAGCTGGGCCTCGTCCGCCGGAATGGTGCAGGCGCGCTACGGCAGCATTCGCGGCGCGAGTTCGTTTGGCGTGAGCGCCCCCAAGATCTATCTCGACGGCATCGAGGTGGCGAACCCGCTTCTGGTGACGCAACTCGATCCGTCGCGCGTGGACCGCGTGGAAGTGATTCGAGGACCGCAAGGCGCCGCACTTTACGGCGCCGATGCGATCAGCGGCGTGGTGAATATTCTCACGCGACACGACGGCACGCCGGCGGGCGGCATGGTGCTGCAGCTCTCGACCAGCGCGGGCATGGCCAGCACGTCGTATGCGCCCCGCGATGCGTTCGTGCAGGAGCACACGCTCTCGCTGCGTGCGGGTACTGGTCGCCGCACGTTTGGGCTCGGCCTGAGTGCGGGATCGGTCGGCGCCTACGTGCCCGGGGCGTCGGAGCAGCGCGTGTTGGCCGACATGGACCTGCGTGTGGTGAAGTCGCGCACGGTGCTCACGGGTACGGCGCGGTACTCGATGCAGCGGGCGAACGCGAGCTCCAACCTGCTGCTCGGCGGCGTGTCGGCGACGCTCAATACGGCAGTGCGCAGCAATGAAGTCAACGGCGGCCCGACGAACGGCGCGTCCGGCGTCGGCGCGCGACAGACGACCGTGCCCGGCGATTCGGGCAAGGCGCCGCCCGCACCGCGCGACACCCTGGCGTTTGCCGGTGACAGTGCGAGCGGACAGGAAATTTCGCAGTACACCGTCGGCGGCACGGCGACGATGATGCCGTCACTGCGCTGGACCCATACCGCGATTGCAGGCGTCGATGGCTATCGGCTGCGCGGCCTGTCGAATGCCGGTTTGCCGACGCCGGCCATCAGCGCGATTCAGCTCACCAGTGCACAGGGTGCCGCCGATCGCGGGTCGTTGCGATTGCGCAGCGTGGGTCGCTTTGACCTGGCCGAAGGAACGGCGTTGAGCCTGACCTTCGCGGCGGAGCAGGCGATCCTGCGCGCGGTGGAGGATCAGTCGGGACAGCCGGTGGTGACGCGCGCCAGCAACACGTTCCTCGGTCCGCCGCCACAGCCGCAGTCGAAGAGCACCGGTGCACTGCGGACTACGTGGGCGCAGAACGGCGGCCTGTCGGCGCAAGCGAATCTGGCGTTCAACGATGCGTGGTTCCTGGTGGCCGGCGGTCGGGTCGAACGCAGCACCGGGATCACCCCCGATCCGCAGGTGGCGTGGCTGCCGATGCTGGGCGCGTCGTATGTGCGCGATGTGCAAGGGGCTGTGCTCAAGTGGCGCACGGCGTACGGCACCGGCATCCGACCGGTGCAGAGTCTGACGCGCGGTGCGAGCTGGATGGGACGGAGTGTGGTGCAGGCTGCATCCTCGCTGCAACCGGAATCGCAGTCCGGCGTCGAGGCGGGAATGGACCTGCTGGTGGGTCGCACACTGATGCTGCATGTCACGCGATTCGATCAGCGGGCGAGCGGTCTGATCCAACCCGTGGCGGTGTACACGTCCACGCCAACGGTTGGCGGACGCTACGTGCGAACCATGTCGTATCTCCTCGAGAACGTTGGCGCGATCACGAATCGTGGTTGGGAGTTGCAGGGGAGCACGCAGCTTCGACAGCTGACGCTGGCGGGCACGTACTCGTTGGTGGACAGCCGAGTGGCGCGTGTAGCGTCTGGCTATCGCGGTGATCTTCGCGTGGGCGATCGCATGCTCGATGTCCCCGAGCGGACCATGAGCGTGAGCGCGGCATGGAGCGCGTCCCGTTGGTCAGCGGCGAGCGCGCTCACACGCGCGGAAGATTGGATCGGCTACGATCGGTTGGCGATCGGGCAGGCGCTCACCGATCCGGCGCGTGATCGTGATCTCAGCGGCGCACAGCTGCGCAATTACTGGGTGCGCTACGGTGGCGTGACCCGACTGCGCGGGAATGTGAACTACCGCCTGGTGCGCGACATGACGCTGCAGGTGAGCGGGGAGAATCTGCTGAATGTTCAGCGCGGAGCGCCGGACAACGCGACGGTCACGGCAGGCAGGACGATCAGCTTCGGACTGCGGACGAGTTTTTAGGCGCGGGGTTGGTGGGCACTGCAGTTCCGCACTACCGGCTGCTGAGAACTGATCACCCGCCCCACGGCACCCCGTGCCTTGAGCTGGCGGAACCGCGCGGATGCATCGTGGCGAACCGCCAACGCAAGGCACGGGGTGCCGTGGGGCGGGTGCTCGGTCGGCGGTGTTCGGTCGTGCGGAACTGCAAACTGCGGAACCGCGAACGGCGCTACCGCCCGCCGTTCGTGAGCCCGATATCGTCGAGCATGACGGCTCCACTTCTCGTACGGTCAAACACGAACCGTACGGCGCGCAGTGTCGACGGATCAAACGCGGCATTCGCCTGCACGAATCTGGCTGTCGGCAGCAAGTACGTCTGCATGACGGGCTCGGCGAGCGTGGGGAAGTTCGTCTTGTCCTTGCCCTTGCGACGATAGATGTACGTCTCGATCGGGCGACGCACCGCGCCAAACTCCGAGAGCGGCAGCCGCGCGATGCGTCCTGCGCCGTCCTCCAGTTCGATCGTGAAATCAGGCGGCGTGGAATCCTTCACTGGCTTGGTCTTGGGTCTCGCTGGCTTCCTGGCGGCAGACTTGGACGCAGCCTTCGCACTATCCGACCTCGCGCTGTCCGCTTTCGCCGTCGTGTCGCGAGGAAGCTTGCGAGGCCCCGGCGTCTGATCAGTGGAGCCCACCGTGAGGAGCAGCGCGCTTTGCGCCGTGGGAAGCCAGGCGTTGCGCAGCGAGTCCGAGATGGCAATGGTGATGCGCGCCGGCGCGCGCGGTTTGGTGGTGTCCTTGCCGACGGGCGCGTTGTTCCACCCTACTGTAGCCATGTTGCTGCGAAAGGTGCTGCCACGAGACCGGCCAGTCAGATCACTCTCCTTCCACACCGTCAACGATTCCGCGCTGATGCGCACGCCCGGCACCGAGCCCGTCGTCACGTCCACGTCTTCGTCGAAGGTCGCCAGATAGCGGGCGTTCGCGTCGGCATACCGCGTGAGATACATCGTCGGCGGGAGCCAGTCGCCCGCGGCACGGTGATCACGAAAGATCTCGCGATACTCCGACTTGCCGTGCAGTGTCGTCTCGAGGAACGCGCTGATCACCACCCGACCGAACTGTCGTTGCTGCTCGCCCGGAATGAGGGCCTTGAGATTGAGCGAGCGCACCGAGTAGTCGCCATTGTCGCGATCGTTCCACACGGTGTTCCACTGGCCATGATTGGCGCGATACATCCAGATCGCGCTCTTGAAATCGGGGCCGGGCCTGGTGTAGCGCAGGCGATTGTAGAGCGAAAGTCCGCTGAACGTGGAGACATCGCCATCGTGAGATCCGTGGATGACGAGATAGCTGTAATCGGCCACCGGTGTTGGTTGGTCGGCCGGACGATACTGTCCGTCCACCGGCGCGATCGCGACGATTCCTTTGAGGTCGAAGTTGAAGTTGAACTTGATCGTCGCATCGTCGGGATAGTTGGGCAGACGATTGAACGCGGCGGCGATGCCCACCGCTTCGCCGCCGCGCGAGTGCCCCATCAGCGCGATGCGCGACATGTCGATCTTGCGATGCAACGGCTTGCCCGCACTGTCGTTCAACGCTCGAAACACCTCGAGGTGCTTGAGCAGCATCCAGCCGCGGGCGTCGTTCTCATTGCGAATGCCGCCGTTCAGAAAGTTTTCGTCGATCGACGCGAGGATGAATCCGCGTGATGCCAGCAGCTCGCCGAGCCACGCATATCCCGGATCGGAGAACTCCTTCATGTTGTGGTTGCCGTGCACCACGAGCACGAGCGGAAACGGTCCGTCGCCGTCCGGAATCCACACCCGGGCGTTGAGCGGAAACTTCGTGTTGTCGAAGCCCCAGTACTTTTTGCGACTCCTGGCGGCCGGCGGCTCCATGCGGGCGAACGGTGACGCGTCGACCGTGCGCGTCTTGTACGTCAGCGAATCACGAAACTCGGCGCGATGCACATCGGTCCCGTTGCCGTAGAAGAGGCGCCGGAAGCCGAGGGGACCCTGCTCGCCGGGATTGGGCGCCGTGATGGTGCGGTGCGCCAGTACACGAGCGGCGTCATTGGGAGCGAGCGTCAGCGGTTGCACACAGGCGCCGAGGGCGGCGAGGGCGGTCAGGCCAGCCGTCGCGCGACGCGCGGAACGGCCGCGCGCCCATTGAGGAATCGGAAGCGGAGTCATCACGAGAGGACGATACGCGCCGTGGCTCTCGCGCGCCACGGCGTGCGGTGGCATGTTCGGTCGCATGGACCGACGCCATTTCGTATCCGCCCTTGCAGGAGCTGCTGCCACGCCCGCCGTGGCCTCCGCGCTCTCGCCCACCTTCGCGCCGGGCGCGGTGCGCCGATTGCTCGACGCCGCCGAGGTCGCCCGCAGTCGTGGCGTGCGGCTGCTCGATCCGGACGCGTCGGCCTGGCGCGGCGATGCCGCACAGGACATGGCCTTCGCGAGCGACGAGGATTTCTGGGAGCCGATCCAACGCGCGTTCGAGCTCGATCGCACCTGGATCAACCTGAACAACGGCGGTTGCTCACCCGCGCCGACGCATGTGATGGAGCAGATGATGCGTGATCTGCGCTACTCGAACGAGTTGCCGGTCATTCACATGTGGCGGGATCTCGAGCCGCGGATTGAAGTGGTGCGACGCGAGCTGGCCATCGAGTTCGGGTGCGATACGGAAGAGATGGCAATCACGCGCAACGCCTCGGAGGCACTCGAGACGCTGATTTTCGGCGTCGATCTCAAGGCCGGCGATGAGGTCATCGTCAGCAATCAGAACTACGGTCGCATGATCAACGCGTGGCGGCAACGCGCGCGCCGCGAAGGGATCGTGCTCAAGGAGATCTCGTTTCCCGTTCCACCGCCGTCGCCGCAAGTGATCGTCGATCGATTCGCTGCGGCCATCACGCCGCGCACCAAGGTCATCGAGATCACGCACATCACGAACCTCACCGGACAGATCCTGCCGGTGCGGGACATCATGACGATGGCGCGTGCGAAGAACATCGAAGTGTTCGTGGACGGTGCGCACGCCTTCGCGCAGTTTCCGTTCACGCGCGACGAACTCGACGTGGACTACTATGGCACGAGTCTCCACAAGTGGCTGCTCGCCCCCATCGGCACCGGCTTCCTCTACATCCGCAAGTCGAAGCAGAAGTCGATCTGGCCGCTGATGGCCGCCTCAGTCGAGCAGGACAACGATGTGCGCAAGTACGAGGAGATCGGCACGCATCCGGCCGCCAATCACAACGCGATCAGCGTGGCGCTCGCGTTCCATCGGGCCATTGGTGGCGGTCGAAAGTTTGCGCGATTGGTGTATCTGCGCGATCGATGGGCCAAACGCTTGCTGGCCGAAGGGGATGGTCGCGTGAAGATGTTGACGCCGATGGATTCGAAGTGGGGCGGCGGTATCGGGAACTTTTCCGTTGACGGACTCGATTGCGTGAAGCTCGGCAACTGGCTCATGGGCCAGCATCGGATCGTGCAGACGCCAATCGTGCATGCGGAGTTCTCCGGGATCCGCGTGACGCCGAACGTGTATACCACGGTGGACGAGATCGACCGGTTCGCGACGCTGGTGTTGAAAGCGATGAAGACCGGACTCGCCTGACCCGTCCACGTCTTCTCATTCGACCATCCAGACCCACATGAATTTGTTGCGACTTTCGCGCGCGTCTGTTCCGATCGTCAGCGCGCTGCTACTCGCGTCACCAACAGTGACGCATGTTGCGGCTCAGAACACGGCGTCGGCATTCGAGGGTGTCATCACCATGCGTTTGGCCAATCGTGGCGGCAATGTCACCACGATGCAGGAAATGGAGTACATGGCGCGCGGCGGTAAGGTGCGCATGAGCATTGCCGGACCGATGGGCTCGATGGCGATCATCGGTGTGCCGGCGGAGCAGAAGATGTACGTGCTCATAGATCAGCAGAGCGCGTATATGGAGATGCGCATGGACGCCGAAGGAGCGCGTGCGGTCGGCGCTGTCGCAGCGATGCCTGAGCCCAAGATGACGCGCACCGGCAGGAAGGAAACGATTGCGGGCTACGAGTGCGAGCACGTGCTCGTGGAGTCTTCGCAACAGACGTACGACGTCTGCATGGCGCGGGGGCTCGGTCCCTTCGTCAACGCGATGAGCTCGATAAATCGCATGGGACGTGGCGGTGCGTCATTACCGGCATGGCAACGGTCACTCGGCGCTGAGGGCGCGTTTCCTCTCAAGGTCACGGGTCCCGATGGTGCGGTGCAGTTGGAGGTCACCAGGATCGAACGCAAGAAGCTGGCGGAAGCGCAATTCGCCGTGCCGCTCAACTACACGAAGATGGACATGCCTCGCCGTCCCTGAAGCTCGTCGGTGACTCGACGGTCGTGTTTCGGACGGGCACGGCGGGCCGGGGGTGAAACCTCTGGCCCGCGCCGTCGTTAGGGGAGGCAGGCGCACGGCGCATTCGCCGGTACGTGAGACAACTGGAGGCATACATGTTTTCGCTCGTCGCATTACTCATCTCGTTCGGCATCGCTGCCGTCACCGCCATCGTGTTGCACAGCACGGCGCGTCGGTTCGTCCGCAATCGTCTGCGCTACGTGGACGGTGTGCAGAAATCGATCGCTCCGTGGCTCGCGGGCGGCGCGGCATTTATCGCTGGCGCAGTACTCGTTCCGATTCTTCCCTTTGTGGGACTCGGCACGGCCTTGACCGCTGCCCTCGCCGTCGGCTCAGGTGTTGCGGCGGGTGCCCGCGACATTCGACAGGGCACAACGCCCATTGTGTACGGCAGCTGAAGCAAGCGGCAGCCGGTCTGCCAGATGCCCAACGTCGAGCGCGCGTGCACCTACGCGCGCTCGACGTGCGTTACAGCGGTGCACCATTTGCGCGGGACTCGCGCAAATGGTCCGATCCGCCGTCTCGCGCGCGACGAACTACATCCAGTATTCGTACTTGCCGGTGACCAGCACGTACGCGGACAGCGCGGCATTCGTCACGGCGTGTACGAGCACGATGTCGCCGAGTGACTTGGTGCGCCACATCCACCAATTGTAGATCAGACCGCACAGCAGTCCTACTTCCCAGTAGGGTCCATGCTCGCTGGCGAAGAGCAGTGCAGTGCCCACAAAGGCCATGGTGGTGTAGGTGCCCATGGGCACCTTCTGCCAATCGTTGTTCACGATCCAGCGTGGCAACCAGCCGCGCCAGAACAGCTCCTCGATGATCGGCACGAGTATCGCCGCGCGAAAAATTCGCAGCATCACGACCAGCGGATCGGCGAGCTCCGCCGGTGCGATCGACGTCTTGATGGTGCCGGTGATGCTGTTCTGAAACAGCCAATGCGAGCGCCATCCAGGAATCAGCAGATCCGGCGCCACCCACAACGCACAGACCGCGAGTCCGAGCGCGATGCTCGCTACCGCATGCTGCACGCGAAGGCCGCGCACGATCGAGCCGGATACGAGCGCGACGACAAGCACGAGCACGGCTACGCGCAGGATCGATTCCCACGGCTGAGCAAGCGCCAGCGCCGGGGACACGACGAGCAGCAACATGAAGACCGCAAATGGTGCGATCCATGGCAGTGAGGGATAACGTTCGACGAGGTTCGTCATGCGTTGGGCAGCTAGGTTCGAGGAACAGTCGAGCGTCCGGGGACGGTTGGAACGTGCGTTGCGCAACAATTCAGTTAGGTTATCCGTACTGCATAAGTGTGTAGTAATATGTCCACTGATTTCCGCGCCTGCCTGCCCCGACGCCAAGGAATGTCCCGCGCTCCCTTCCCCGCGCTGATCACTTCTGCATTGGACGCTCGCCCCGAAGATGGGCGCCTGGCGATCGAGCGGTGTCTGCTCTCGGTGCTCGCGCTCCGACGGGAGGACGCGACGATCTGCCCGTCCGACGTCGCGCGAGCCATCGACCCGGCCGGATGGCGAGCACTGATGGCGCCCATCCGCACCGTGGCGCGACGTTTGGCGAGCGCCGGGATCGTGGCCATCACGCAACACGGCGAGGCGCTCGCGCCCGACGCCGAATGGCGAGGTCCTATCCGACTACGCCGTGGCACGGGCTGGCATGAGCGCTCCACCTGAGCGCTGCCCCTTCAGGTTGCAGTCGCGAGCCGCGGTGCTCACGGGCGGCGTAGGTGGAGTTCGCGCACCAGCATCGCTTGCGGTCCCGCGAAGTCGAGCAACAGGACGTCACCAGCGCCATGGGTGATCCTTACGGACATCGCGTGCGGCGCTGTCGGATTCTCGGTGTGCAGCACGTCCCCATCAACCCGATAGCGCAGTGATACGACCTGGTCCGTGCCGCCGACATCAATGTGGTAGTGCAACTGCCCTTCGTCGCGGAACTCCATGCGTACGCCGGGCGCAAAGTCGAGGAGCGCATCGGCGCGCAGCAGCCGCCACGTGCCGAGTAGCCAGGTTGGTGTCATGATCGAAACACGCAGAAAGGAATCGCGCCGGGTGCGCCGGTTGAACGTACTCGCGTTGGCGTTGGCCTGCCTCCTCGCGCCGTCGCCGACAGTGGCGCAGAGGCCCGAGTCTCTACGCGCGCCCGCGACCTCAGGCGCGTCGGTTCCGCCGGCGGCCACGGCAGCGGCCGCGGCAAACGTCACGGTGGACCATTCGGCGTACGATGCGTTGCTTCGACGTCATGTCGTCAATGGCGAGGTGGACTACGCGGCTTTCGCTCGCGAGCCGTCATTCGCGCGCTATCTGGCTTCGCTCGATCGGGTCGACCCGACCACGCTCGACGACGAAGAGCGCCTCGCGTTCTGGATCAACGTCTACAATGCGTTCACGATCCAGCTCGTCGCGCAGAGCGGGGAGACCTCCACGATCCGAAATATCACCAAGACGCTGGGCGTGCTCCGACTCAAGGGTCCGTGGAGTGCACCGATCGTGCGTGCCGCCGGACGCACGCTGTCGCTGGACGATGTGCAGCACACGATTCTGCGGAAGCAGTTCAACGAACCTCGCATCCACTTCGCGATCGTCTACGCGGCGAAGAGCAGTCCGCCGTTGCGGAGTGAGGCGTATCGCGGCGCCGGGCTGGAATCACAACTTGTCGATCAAGGACGGCGCTTCCTTCGTGAGTCGTGGGAAAGCAATCGCCTGGAGCGTGTTGGACGCCGCCGATTGCTCATGCTCAGCCCCGTGTTCAGCTACTACCGCAAGGACTTCGCAGCGACACGCGCCGATCTGGGACGATTCCTCGCGCCCTGGTTTGAAGGAGAAGATCGCGAGGCGCTGGAGAAGGGCACGTTCATGACGCAGCCCACCACGTTCGATTGGGCGCTCAACGGCGTTGGGTCGCGAACGGTTGCGCCGGCCAAGTGAGCGGCGCATGGCGACACTGATCTCGTGGACCGTCGCCGCAATCTGAGTGCAACATGCGGCGTTTCGCGCGGGCAGGCGCTCGGCGGACGTGAGCGCGTCACCGCCACGCCGCGGTTGTCACACCACTGGCATCCCGCACAAAGGGAACCCAGGCCAGCGCGACCAGATGCACCTGCACGTCGCCGCTCCTGGCCTTGATCGGCGTGCGCTCCAATGGCTCGGCCTGCGCATCAAACGATGCACCGAGCGAGTCGATCTCACCCTGCAGCCGCGCTTCGAGTTCGGCGTACTGCGCCTGCAGTGCACCCACACTTTCCGATGCACGCGCGACATCGCCGCTCTGCTGATTGGCCCGCCCAACACCGCGCGCCGCCGTGCCCACCTTGCCGAGTGCTCCGGCGGTGACTTTTCCGCGCCCGAAGACTGCACCAAGAATCGCGCTCCCGACCGAGATCATGCTGTCCATCTTTGCCTGACTGGCCTGCGACTGTTCCCGCTGCACGGCCTGTTCGGCGCGACGGATGCGCTCCTGCAGCGCCATGAACTTGGTGGCGTGCTTCTGCCGAAGCGTCTCGATCTTCGCGTCGCGCGTTTCACGCGCCAGCACCTGCAGACGAATGCGGAAATCACGCTCCGATTCGCCCGCGTTCGATGACTGCTTGAGCGTCGGACTCCTGAGCACTTCGATCTGCTCGTTGGTCACGATCCACTTCTGCAACGCCTTGGACCACGCGGCATAGCTTTTCGCGCTCGTGGCGGCCTTCGGCACCGCGCCAAACGTCGCCTGCGCACGGGCGCCGCGTTCGAGTGCATTGTGATCGAGGGCCACGCGTTCGGCGCTATCCCATTCGAGTGTGATCGGGCCGTCGTCCATCGAAGCGAGCAGTGTCACGCGGCGCTGTTCGGTGATGCCGAATTTTGCACTCGCGAACGACACGTCAGCCAACGCGAGGATCGCCGGATGATACGTGAGGGTTTCGTCATCGTTGATCGGCGGAATGAAGAATTGCGGCACATCGGGCGGGAGCACCGGCGCACGCGTCGAGGCATTGGCATCGAGTGCCGACATGCCACCGCCCGTTGCCGTCGTGATGGAGCCCGCGCCGCCGCCACTCTGCGTCGTTCCGGGTGCGGCACCGGTAGCCGTGCGCGACGAGGCGGACTGCGCGTGCAGCGACCTGATCTGCTCACGCGTCATCGGGCCGGCGAGATAGGACATTGTCCAGCGTGTTTCGAACGTGACCGGCGCCGGTTCGTGCACGCTGTGCAGCAGAAAGACGCGCTTGCCCAATCCCGCGATCGTCTTTTCCATCGCGTCCTTGTCGAACGGCTGCCCACCCGACGCGCCTTCAAGTCCTTCCATCACGCGCATCTTGTCGCGCTCGGTCTGCAGACGGCCGATGAACCACGTACCGGTGTTGGACAAGCCGCGATAGTCGAGGTCTACGGGATTCTGAGTGGAGAGCACGACGCCCAGGCCGTATGCGCGCGCCTGTTTGAGCAAAGTCAGCAGCAACACCTTGGACGGCGGATTCGCGACCGGCGGCATGTAGCCGAACAGTTCGTCGATGTAGAGGATCGCGCGCAGCGAGCCCGTGCCGGGCTGCGAGCGCACCCACGCCAGAATATCAGCCAGCAGCAACGTGACGAAGAACATTCGTTCGGCATCGCCCAGGTGCGCGATGGAGATGACGGAACCTCTGGGCTTGCCGTTCGCATCGTACAACAGGTTGGCCGTATCCAGTGGCTCGCCCTTGAGCCAATTCTGAAAGCCTGGTGCCGCGAGCAGGTTGTTCAGTTTCATCGCCAGTTCCATCCGATCTTTCGGCGGAAAGACCGTGTCGAGCGGCATCACGCCCACCTGCGAGAACGGCGGCGATTGAATGCCACCGATCAACCCGGCGAGATCGAGGTCTTTCCCTTCGCTCCATGACGTGGCGAGCAGATTGGCCAACAGAATGTGCTCGCGACTGGAGATCGGATCGGCGTTGATGCCCAGCAGGGCCAACACGCTCGTCGCGGTCGCATCGACACGTTCACGCAGCGCTTCACTGTCGTCGCGCAACGCGGCCGGTGGCGCCACGAATGCACGCAACAGCGAGATCGGCGTGCCCGCCGTGCTCCCCGGCGTGTAGACCGTGATCTCGGCGGCATCCGTGAAGCGTTGGATGCGTGCGCCATCCTGCCCCCATCCGGCCAATCCATCGCGCCACGTCTTCGCCTGCTGCTCGGCGAACGCCTCCGCCGTCAGTCCGGCGTTGGTCGCCTGCTGCGGGTCCACCCACGGTCGGAAGTCTGACGCGGACAACGACGGAAATCGCAACGCCAGATTGCCAAGATCACCTTTGGGATCGATGGCGATCACCGGGATGCGATCGATCAACGCTTCTTCGATGAGGTCGATACCGAGCCCTGTCTTGCCACTGCCGGTCATGCCGATGATGACGGCGTGCGTGGTGAGATCTTTCGCGTCGTAGAGTACGAGATCGTCGCTGCGCGAGCGCGTGGCGAGGTCGTACCGCTTGCCGAGGTAGAACGCGCCGAGTTGTTCGAAGTCCGTCATGTAAATGCTGGCTCTGGTGCGAGGGCGGGACGTGCAGGCGGAGAAGGGCTCAGGGGCGAGGAACGCCCGGACGCGCGAGCGACAGCAGCTGATCGGCGTGACGTAAGATGTTGTCGATGTCCCACGGTTGCACCGGACGGGCGACGCCATCCACCTGCCGTGTTGCGATCGAGGATGCTCTCGCCGGTGTGTTCGCGGGTGCCTTCTCCGGCCACTCCACTTCGGTGTGAACACGCATCATGCGCGGTGATGCGTTGCTTTCCGCCGCGAGTTGCGAACGGTCTTCGACATAGTGTGCCAGCCGCTCGTATCCGTCAAAGTGGAACTGACGAACAAAGGGCGCAGTGCTGGTGTCACGCGAGGTCTCCTGCAGGCGCACGATGCGACCACCAATCGCGAACGCTGTCCAACTGCTCGCTTCGAGTGCACTGCGCCACTCGCCACCGATCTCGGTGGTGTCCGTCGCGTTCAGCGTCGCAATGCGCAGCGCGGACGACGCACTCGCGGCGGTCGATGGGTGGAGGACGGCATCGGCTTGCCCGGCAGTGCGCAGCGAATCGGCGGGGCGGGGCGGTGGCGCGTTGCTGCAACCGACAAGCATGGTGAACGTCAGCGTGATGAACCCGCTCGCCGCGGCCGTCATTTCGGAATCGGCTGACCGTGAAATACGGAGACCGGCGAACCTTCGGCTACAAAGGTGGAGACGGGCGGTGTGTTGAGCGCGTCGGCGAAACCGGCGCCGTAGAGCGCCGGGAGATCGGCCTCGATGAGACAGTCGGCGACAAGGCTGATGTTCCAGCGCGGGTGCACGAGCTGATACTCGAGCGTCTCCTTTCGCGGCCGTCTCGTGTACCCCCAGTAGTGCTCCGCAATGAACTCCTCGGTGGAGCCGTTGCGCATCGGTCGTGGTGCGGCGGTGACCAGCGCGATGATGCGTTCCCACTCGCCGTGGCGCTGCCATTCGTAGACGAGCGATCGTGTGGCGCCGAGGGAGAGGTTCGTGAGCGGGGCTTCGGGCACGGCCGCCCGACGCATCGGCCGCGCGATGTACGGCTCTCCGTAAAACGTGCGTGCCACCCACGCGATCGCGCGGCGCGGCACCATCTCCTGCACGAAGGTCACACCGCGCCGCCAGGTG
>Ga0163144_10002300_pt1 | contig 44320 bp, 37 predicted proteins | sample OliLak19BULKMAT1_FD_123175 | JGI IMG/M metagenome (GOLD analysis project Ga0163144, IMG submission 123175) | Freshwater microbial mat bacterial communities from Lake Vanda, McMurdo Dry Valleys, Antarctica - Oligotrophic Lake LV.19.BULKMAT1 | ecosystem: Environmental > Aquatic > Freshwater >...
CACCACGTCCTGTACTTCCACAACATCGCCCACCGCCCAGATCTTCGGATCCGACGTCTTCATCTGGTGATCGACGACGATGCCGCCGCGCGCGCCGATGGCGAGGCCCGCCGCCGCGGCCAGCCCATTTTCCGGCTTCACGCCGATGGCAAGGATCACCAGATCCGCCGGCAGCTGGTCGCCGCTCGTAGCCACCACGCTAAGCCGGCCATCGTCCTGCTGATCGATCCGCGCGAGCCCATCGCCAAGGTGCAACTTCACGCCTTTGGCGCGGAGGTGATCCATCAACGGTGCCGCGACCTCGGGGTCGAGCGGCGGCATGACCTGCGGGGACTGCTCGAGCACGGTGACCGAGAGGCCCCGGTGCACCAGGTTCTCGACCATTTCAAGACCGATAAAACCGCCGCCGATGATCACCGCGCGCTTCGCCTGACGCTCGTCGATCCACGCGCGAATCCTTCTCGAGTCTGGAATGTTGCGCACCGCGAACACCCCCGGCAGATCGATGCCGGGCAGCGGAGGGCGAATCGGCGCCGCACCCGGTGACAGGACCAGCCCATCGTAGTGCTCGACACGGGACTCGCCACTCTTGAGATCGCGGACGGTGATCGTCGCGGCCGCGCGATCGATACTGAGTACGTCGGTGTCGGTGTGCACCGCAACGTTGAACCGTTCGCGAAACATCTGCGGCGACGACACCAGCAGCGAGCGCTCATCAGCGATGACATTGCCGACGTAATACGGCAGGCCGCAATTCGCAAACGCGACATACGGCCCGCGGTCGAACACGACGATCTCAGATGACTCATCAAGCCGGCGCAACCGAGCCGCGCAGGAAGCACCCCCCGCAACCCCGCCAACGATCAGGATGCGACGGGGAGCGTCTGCGGCGGCATTGAGAACGGAATCACGATCGCGGTTGGTCGGCATGGAGTCTCCGGAGGCAGCTGTGCTGTATTCAGCCTACGCCCGAGATTCACTTCGTCCCGATTCGGTGACACGAACGAGAGCGCCCGCAGAACAGCGCCCAGGCCGCGCGCTTCCCCACCGGACGGAGCGGCATGCGCCAGGCTCGCGAGCATCGATTGACCGTAACGAAGATGTTCGCGAGGGTCATCGGCATCTGGACCCCGCAGTTCGTGGGGAGTGGCACCCCGGGAAAAAGCATCTGGAAATCGCTGGGAACTCCCGGCGGGGCGTCGCGCGATGGGTTACAGCGCAGATTGCGATAAACGGCCACGAGGGTCACCTTGCCTCTGGTTCTGTGACCGCCCCCACGCCGCAGAGCACTGCTGTCTTGGATCTGCGGGGCCGCCGCGGTGGCTGGCCGCGTTGTAAGCGGCGAGATTGCTTCGTCGCGGGCGCAGAGCTGAGATATCATCCAGTCTGCCTAGACAGAAAGAAGCCCCCATGTCCTGGCAGCTTCAGGAAGCCAAGCAACGATTCAGCGAACTGGTGAGGGACGCCCTCACCACCGGTCCGCAGGTTGTGACCCGCCACGGACGGGACGCCGTGGTGGTCGTCGCCCTCGACGAATTCCGGCGGCTGCGCGGTGAAGGCAAGGACTTCAAGGCCTTCCTTCGCCAGGCGCCCGACCTCGAGGCGCTCACGATCAAACGGGATCGCCGGCCCGGTCGGCGGGTCAAGCTTTGACCTTCCTCCTCGACACGAACGTCCTTTCGGAGCTTCGCAAGAAGCGCCCCGACCCCGCCGTGCTCACGTGGTTCGACTCGACCCGAAGCGACGACCTCTACCTCAGCGTGCTGGTCCTCGGCGAAATCCAGCAGGGAATCGAGCGCCTGCGGCGGCGCGAACCGACCCGTGCCAGCGTTTACGCCGGTTGGCTCGAGTCTCTGCGTCAGGATTTCGCCGATCGGCTGCTCCCGGTTTCTGAAGCGGTCGCTCTGGAATGGGGGCGGCTGGCCGGCGCCACACCTGCGGTTCCCCCAATCGGTGGCCTTCTGGCCGCCACCGCTCGAGTGCACGGGCTCACGCTGGTGACCAGGAATGTGGCAGACGTCGCGCGAACCGGGGTGGCCACACTGGACCCGTTTGGAAAGTAGGCCGCCCAAGATCAGGGAGGCAACAAGAGGAACGGGGACGTCATCTCGACGCTGGCTTACAGTCGCGGGTGCCCGGCCTGGCGCTTCACGTACTGGCCGCGGCCCTTTGCTCCCTTGAAGACCCCGTGGTCGACGATCACTTCGCCGCGGGACAGCACCACCGCGGGCGCGCCGGTGACTACGCGGCCTTCGTACGGGTTGTAGTCGACTCTCATGTGCAGCGTGTTCACCGAAAGCGTGACTTCCTTCTCGGGGTCCCACAAAATGATGTCGCCGTCCGAACCGACGGCAATCGTGCCCTTCTTCGGGAACAGGCCGAACATCTTCGCGGGGCTCGTCGACATGAGCTGGACGAAGCGATGCTGGTCGATGAAGCCCTTCCGGACGCCCTCCCACAGCATGTAGAGCCGCGTCTCGATGCCGGGCGCGCCGTTCGGGATCTTTGAGAAGTCGTCCTTGCCGAGGAGTTTCTGGCTGGCCTCGTTCATGCAGAAGGGGCAGTGGTCGGTGGAGACAACCTGAAGGTCGTTCTGAGCGAGACCCTTCCACAATGCCCCCTGGTTCCACTTCTCGCGCAGCGGCGGCGACATCACGTACCCCGCGCCTTCAAAACCCGGACGTTCATAGTCCTCGTAGGAGAGGAACAGATACTGCGGACAGGTTTCGGCGTACGCGGGCAGGCCCATGTCCCGCGCCTGCTTCACCTTCTCCAGCGCGTCCGAGCACGACAGGTGAACGATGTAGATGGGCACGCCCGCCATTTCGGAGAGCGCGATGGCGCGGCCGGTGGCTTCGGCCTCGGCGCGGGTCGGCCGGGTGAGCGCGTGGTATTTGGGCGCGGTCTGACCCTTCATCAGGGCTTCCTTCACGAGGGTATCGATCACTCCCCCGTTCTCCGCATGCATGCAGATCATGCTGCCGGTCTCGCGCGTTCGCCGCAGCGCCCGGAAGATCGTGGCATCGTCGACCTGGAACACGCCGGGATAGGCCATGAAGAGCTTGAACGACGTGACCCCCTCGGTGCGCGTCAGCTTGTCCATGTCATGCGCGGCCTGATCGGACAGTTCGCGGATGATGACGTGGAACGCGTAGTCGATGGCCGCCTTCCCCTCGGCCCGCTTCATCCATCCCTCGTACGCCGGATACAAACCCTCGCCGAAGTTCTGGATCGCGAAGTCGATCAGCGTGGTGGTGCCGCCATGGGCCGCGGCGATGGTGCCGGTCTCGAAGTCATCCGCGGACGTCGTACCGCCGAAAGGCATGTCGAGGTGGGTGTGGACGTCGATGCCCCCAGGCATTACGAGCTTCCCCGAGGCATCGAGCACGGTGTCGGCGGGGATGTTCATTCCCTTGCCGATCATCGTGATGACGCCCTTGTCGATGTAGATGTCCGCGGCGTACCGATCGGAGGCGGTGACGATGGTGCCGTTCTTGATGAGGGTGGTGGTCATGGATTTTGTCTTCTCTCTTCTTCACTCAGTTCGGGAGGTCAATCTTCAGCCGTGATGGAGCGGGGCGGGGCGCTGATGAGGGTTGCAGGCGTGCCCCGAGGGGAGGCTTCGCGCAGAAGGAGCCACACGATTCCGAAGTCTCGGCTTTCAGGGGCGACGCGGGAGCCGTCCCCGCCGACGCACGCCCTCATCTGCGCGCAGCCCCGCGGGGATTGCCTCGTCGCCTTCGCCTCATGAGCTTCCTCGCAAAGACCGATCGCTATGGACGAGCGGCCTGCGCGGTTTCCATCTCCGCCGACGAGTAACCTTCCGCGTCGTAGCCGCCGGCGTACTCGGCGTCGTCCGGGCGGCGGATCTTCGAGTGTGCAACCACGCGGTCGCGACGGAGGCCGCGAAAGTCCGCAACCGTCTTAAAGCCCTTGTCCGCGTTTCGCTCGATGAACTGGGTCAGACCCTCTTTCAGGTTCTTGATCACCGTCGGCCCCACCGCCTTGTCGAGCATGGCCGCGGTGCAAACCTGCACCGTTCCGCAGCCGAGCAGGAAGTAGCTCGCGGCCTGGCGGAGATCGGAGACGCCGCCGATGCCCGAAAACGCCTTGTCGGGAAACGCCCGGGTCATCTTCGCCATGTTGGCGAGAGACATCGGAAGAATCGCGGGGCCGCCCATTCCGCCGCTCGAGACGAGCCCGTCCACATTCATCTCGAACTCCAGAGTGTCGGCGTCGATGATGGGCAACGACGGGAACGTGTTCGAGGAGACCACCGCGTCGGCGCCGCCGCGGAAGACAGCACCCGCCTCCACGGTCATGTCCGCCGAAGCGGGGGTCAGCTTCGCCCACACCGGGATCTTCGCCACCTCCTTCACCACCTGCGTGACGAAGGAACAAAGCGCCTGGTCCTTCCCGATGTTCGAGCCCATATCGGTCCGGTCCATATGCGGGCAGGACAGATTCATCTCGATGCCGTCAGCACCCGCGTCCTGGCAGGCCTTCGTAAGATCGCGCCAGTGGTCGAGTTCCTTGTCGCTCCCCGACCCCGCCATGATCGAGGCGATCAGGACCTTCGTGGGATGCGCCTTCTTGATCCGCGTGAGCCTTGGAATCCACCAGTCGAGGGGCTTGTCGGAGATGAGCTCCCAGTTCCACGATGAGACGAGCGCCCCGTCGCGGCCTTTGTTCATCGAGAGCGATCCGGTCGCCGGATTGAACCTCGTGAACTTGGTCTTGGGCCCGGCCACGTTCACCACCGGATGCATGCCGATGGTTTTCACCACCACCCCGCCCCAGCCCGCGTCGAAGGCGCGCATGATGTTGCTCTCCGATTCGGTGGGCGGAGCGGAGGAGAGAAGGAACGGATTCTCGAACTTGATGCCGGTGAAGTTCACCGATAGATCGACGGTCATGGGACCTCCTGGACGAAAGTGAAAACTCGAACGACGATAACGGCGTCCTCTCTTTCTAAGGCGCGGTCAGCGGCCCATACGTCTCGGGGCGGCGATCCCGGTAGAACTGCCAGGTCGACCGCACCTGATCGATCATGTCGAGGTTGAGGTCGGCGACCACCACCGCATCGCGATCCCGCGAAGCTTCGGCGATGATCTGCCCGCGAGGATCGCAGAAATAGCTCTGCCCGTAGAACTCGCCGATGTGCCAGGGGGCCTCGTGGCCCACCCGGTTGATCGCGCCGACGAAGTAGCCGTTCGCCACGGCATGCGCAGGCTGCTCCAGCTTCCAGAGGTATTCCGACAACCCCGCCACCGTGGCCGACGGGTTGAAGACGATCTCCGCGCCGGCAAGCCCCAGCGCGCGCGCGCCTTCGGGGAAATGGCGGTCGTAGCAGATGTAGACCCCGACCTTGGCGTAAGCGGTCTCGAACACCGGGTAACCGAGGTTCCCGGGCTTGAAGTAGAACTTCTCCCAGAACCCCGGCTTCGTGTGGGGAATGTGGTTCTTGCGGTATTTGCCCAGGTACCTTCCGTCGGCGTCGATCACCGCCGCGGTGTTGTAGTACACGCCCGACTGCTCGACTTCGTAGATCGGAACGATGATCACCATCTTGTGCTTCTTCGCGAGCTTCTGCATGAGCTTCACCGTCGGCCCGTCCGGAACCGGCTCGGTGAACTGGTACCAGCGCGTCTCCTGCTCGGCGCAGAAGTAGGGCCCGTAGAAGATCTCCTGGAGACAGAGAATCCTCGCCCCCTTCTTCGCTGCGGTCGCGATCAGCTTGACGTGCTTGTCGATCATGGCCTTCTTGACCTTCTCGAGGCCGGCCTCGGGACCAAGGACGTTCCGGGCCTGGATGAGTCCACAACGAACGATGCGCGGCATGGGGCGATCTCCTAGGGTGGTAAGGACGCTGCCCTGAAGTATGCCATCTCGCGGGTCAACGATGCACCGCGCCCGGACCCTGTGCTACGCTCGCGGCCGCTTGAGAGAACGCCGATGATGGCGTCTGTGGAGGAAAACACGATGACGAAATCGGGATTTCGGATCCTTTCGATCTCCTGCCTGAGCCTGCTGATCGCGAGTCTCGCGTCGGCCGGCGATCTGGCCGACGTCAAAGCGAGGGGCAAGCTCATCATGCTCACCTTCCCCGCCATCGAAGACCCGTTCGTGGCCGTGAACGTCGAGGCCATGCGAACCGCGGGCTTGAAGCTCGCCGACATGAAGAACCCCGACCACTTCAGCGGCGTCGATGTCGATCTGATCAGAGGGTTCGCAAAGAGCCTCGGAGTCGAGTTGGAGATGAGTCCGCAGACCGGCGGTTATGGAGAACTGCTTCCCGCACTTCTCGCAAAGAAGGGCGATCTCGTGGCCAGCCGCCTGACCATCACGCCGAAGCGGCAGGAAGCGGCGGACTTCTCTGCGCCCTACTTCAGCCAGTGGGCGGTGGCCGCGGTCAAGCCCGACAGCAGGCTCAAAACCGTCGAAGACCTCAAGGGCAAGAGGGTGGCGGTCATGAAGGGCTCGAGTCAGTGGGAGTTCCTGAGCGCCATGAACCTGAACCCGGAGATTCGCCTGACCGGCTTCAACATGGAGAGCTACACCGCGGTGCTAGAGGGCCAGAGCGACTATGCGCTCATGGACTCGAGGGCGGCGGTGGGCGAACCGGTGAGCGCGCAATTCGGCGAACTCAGGGTGGGGGTTCGGGTCCATCGCTCGGATCAGGGCGTGATGCTGCGCAAGGGCAGCGACCTCCAGGCCGCGGTCGACTCCTACATCGAGGAGCTGCGGAAGTCGGGCGAACTCGAGAAGATCCTTGCGAAGTATGGCCAGGGTTCGGCGGCTCCGGGCAAACCTTGACCATCGCGGCCGGGCGCTAGCCCTAGCCCGGCGTGTGGGGCCCCGTCAGGGGACGATGTTGAGGGTGACCGATGAGCCCCGGTGGACCTTGTGCGTGGCCTTGACGAAGTCTTCATCAGTGGCCTTGCCGATGTCCATGAACTTCTGAGGGTTTCGGTCGACGAGCGGGAACCATGAACTCTGGATCTGCACCATGATCTTGTGCCCCGGACGAAAGGTGTGGGCGATGTCGGGCATCTCGAACTCGATCGTCTCCACCTTGCCCGGCGTGAGGGCCTCCGGCTTCTCGAGCGACTTGCGGAACTTCGCGCGGAAGGGCTCGCCGCGGACGAGTTGCTGGTAGCCGCCCATCACCACTGCGTTCGCGGGCCGCGGCGAAGGCTCGGGACGAAGTGTCGGCGCATCGCCCGGGTAGACGTCGATCAGCTTCACCACGAAATCCGCGTCGGTGGCCGTCGAGGACACCTGGAGCTTCACCTTCACCGGACCGAGGGCGCGGACATCCGCCTCGAGCGGCTCGGTTTCGTAGACCAGAACATCCGGTCGGGTTGCCGCAAAACGCTGGTCTTCGGTCATGTAATCGCCGCGCATGCCCATGTTGACGTAACCAAGATATGGAACCGGCTTGTCGGGATCGGCGGCGTATTCATCCGTTGTGTGGTCGCTCGACGACGGGGCGGCGGCGCGCAGCATTCCCCTGGCTTCAAGGTAGTAGCTTCGGTCCTTCGACCCCGCGGGAGGCCACGCCTCGTGCTTGTGCCACTCGTTCCGGCCCGTCTCGAAAACCCAGGCGCGCGGCATCGCGGCCGTAGCGCCCTTGAGGTGCTTCATAAAGAACGGGAACTCGATCTGCTCGCGGTAGAAGACACTCGTCTTCTGGCCGAAGTCGAGGTTGCCAAGAAAGTCGCCGTCGCCCCGGGCCCAGCCCCCGTGGCGCCACGGACCGAGAACGAGGGTGTTCGGGGTCCCGGGCGAATACTTCGCCAGCATGCTCGAAACCCGCTGCGGCCCCTGAAGGTCTTCGGCGTCGAACACGCCGCCCGTGACCAGAACCGCGGGCGTCACGTCCTTCAAATGAGCCGAGATGTCGCGCGAACGCCAGAATTCATCGTAGGTCGAGTGCTCGAGGTAGGCCCTGAAATAGGCTTTCCCCGTCACGGTGTCGAGAGCGCGCTGCATGGTGCCGAGCTTCAGGTAGTACTCGTAGCCGTCGGGCGTCCCGTAGTCAAAGCCTGGGTTCTCCGCCGGGCGCATAGGGTTTTTCTGCTCGACGAAGTCCACATAGAAGCCGTAGTTCGCGGCGAGCATGAAAGCCCCGTTGTGAAACGCATCGTCGCCGCGAAAAAGGTCGGTGACCGGAGCCTGCGGCGAAACCGCCTTGAGCGCCGGGTGGGCTTCCGGCAGCGCCGCCGCCGCGTAGAACCCGGGATACGAGATGCCCCAGATCCCGACCTTTCCATTGTGCCCCCTGACGTTCTTCAGCAGCCACTCCACCGTGTCGAAGGTGTCCGAACTCTCGTCGACATCGCGAGGCGTCCGCTTCACCGGCCGGTGCGGAGTCGTTTCGAGGAAGGCTCCCTCGGACATGTAGCGCCCGCGCACGTCCTGGTAAACGAAGATGAAGCCCTCCTCCTGAAATAAGGGTGAAGGACCCAGGCTGGTGCGGTAGTTGTCGATGCCGTACGGCGCCACGCTGTAGGGCGTGCGGATCATCATGAAGGGACAGGCGCGCGAGGTGTCCTTCGGCTGGTAGACCACCGTGAAGAGGAGGGCTCCGTCCCGCATCCGCACCTTGAACTCGTGCTTGGTGTATTTCGCGCGAACGGGATTCGGCGCGGACGACTCCTGAGCAGCGGTGAGGCCTGGGGTCAGGGCGAGAAGGCTCGCGCCGAGGACAAGGCGGGTCAGGGGTTTGAACATGGGGGGATCCTAAACGTCGACGACGAGTTCCTTCTTGAACGTCCTCAAAAAGCGCTCGCCCAGCCCTCGCGGGCGCCAGGCGCTCACCCGGGTCGGATGAATCGTGACTCGCGCGCCTTGAACCGTGACGTCGAGGCGCGGCGTCGTCCCCCGCGGAGCCCGCTCGAGCAGATCATCCGCGAGAAGCAGAATCACCGCGGCGCGTTCGACGGTGGCGCGATCGGCGGCGGTGACGAGCGGGTTGTACTCGTCGAGATCGATGCCCTCTTCGTCGGCGGCATGAAGCAAGGCGGCGATCCGCGCCACCTCCACCTGCGAGAAGCCGTCGAGTTCGGAGGCGAGAACGATCCGCGCCGCGTGCTCGTGCCGGTCGAAAAAATCCACCGCCCGGCCGATATCGAGCACCCGGGCCGCGTGTTCAAGAGCCTCGGCAAAGAGCCGGCCCCGCTCACCCTCGTGGCGGACGAGGCGGGCGAAGAGCGTAGCGGCAAGCCGGGCCCTCCTCTCCCCGTAAGCCGCGTCCACTCCGCGAAAGCGGGACAGCAGCGCTTCGATTGAAGTCGCGCGCACGCTGCCTGGATCGGCGTCCATCTCGCCGAGAGCGGCGTAGGCGAGGCCCTCGCGCAGGCCCTGGCCCGACACCAGGATGTCGCGAGCCCCCACCCAATCCACCAGGCGCGCGATCACCACCGCGCCCGCGACGATCGAATCGGACCGGTCCTTCGACAGACCGAGCACGGCCGCTCGTTTTCGGCGGGGCAGGAGACGCAGTTCGGCCTCGATCTCTTCCAGCGACTCGCGAGAGACCTCGTGCCCGTGAAGGCGCGAGCCCGGCGTCTTCTCACGGAATCGTTCGATCTTCGCGAGGTTTCTAACCGTGCCCCCCGTCCCCACCAGCCGCGCGCCCGGCCGGAGGTTCTTGAGCGGCAACTCCTCGAGGAAGCCGTCCACATGGGAGCGCAGACTCTTGATCTGCTTTTCGGTCGGAGGATCGCGTTCGAGGTACCGCCGCGACAGCCGGAGCGCGCCCAAGGGCAGGCTCCACGACTGCACGCGCTCGCGCTCCTTGAACTCCGTGAGCTGCAACGAGCCGCCCCCAAGGTCGAACAACAGGCCCGATCGCGAATCGAGGCCGCGCAGCGCACCGTGGAACCCGTAAAGGGCCTCGGCCTCGCCGTCGAGGATCTGCAGGGGCGCCCTCATCGTCCGGCCCACCAGCCGGGCGAAACCGGCCGCATCGCTTGCCTCACGGACCGCCGCGGTCGCATAGACGCGGATCGCCCGGGCCCCGGCGCCAAGGGCGATGGCGCGAAAGTCGCTCAAGACGTCGCGCGTCCGCTCCATGGCCGCTTCGCCGATCGCGTGATTCTCGACCACGCCCTCCACCAGCCGAAGCGACGATCGCGCGCTCGCCACGATGCGCAGATGCCCGCCCGCCTCGCGGTTGTAAACCACGATCCGCGCGGAGTTGCTGCCGATGTCGATAATGGCGAGCGGAGGCCTGGCTCTCCTCATGGGCCTCAGGAGAATCGCCGCCGCCCGGAGAGACGGCCGGTCGGGAGTAGCATCGCATCCATGATCGCGCCCGAACTCCTTGAAGTGCTCTGCTGCCCTGCCGACCGCTCCGCGGTGAGGCTCGCGACCGCGGTCGAACTCGAGGCCCTGAACGCCCGGATCGCCGGAGGTGCTTTGAACAACGGCGGGGCCGCGGTAGCCGACAAACTCGAGGCCGCCATCATCCGCGTCGACGGAACGTTTGCTTACCCGGTCCGGGAGGAGATTCCCGTGATGCTGATCGACGAGGCCATCCCCCTGAGGGACGGTCTGCCCCCCCTGCGCTACGTCCCGCCTGCGGCCTGAAACCCGTTCGGGCCTTCGCCGCGTCGAAGCCCGGATTGCGCTCGATCCGTCCCGCACCCGGGGCCCGACGATCGACCTCTTCGCGGCGAGGCGCCGGAACTCCATAGGTGACCTTCTCGAGCGAAAGTCCCGAGGGAGGAGCGGTGAACTCGGCCACCGACGCGCCGCTCGCCGCCATGATCCTCGCCACGTCCGCGACGCTGAGTTTGCCCCGGCCCACTTCGACCAGGACGCCCACGATCCGTCGCACCATCTTCCACAGGAAATGCGACCCCTGGATGCGAATGAAGATGCTCGGCCCCTCTTCGTAGACCTCGACCGCCTCGACCTTCACCTTGGTCGACTCGTCCGGCTTGCTCGGATCGGACTGGGCGAATGCCGCGAAGTCGTGGAGGCCGCACAGGGATTTTGCCGCCTGGGCCATGGCCGGGACATCGAGCGGATCACGCACCCACCACACCACGGGCTTGTCGAAGGCGCTGCGCCGGCGCGAGATGCGATAGAGGTAGGTGCGGGCCGTCGCGGAGTGCCGCGCATGAAAGCCTTCGGGTGCTGGTTCGACCTTCAGGAGATTGATGTCGCCCGGAAGTTCATCATTGACCGTGCGCAGAAACTCTTCGGGCTCCACCTGCCTGGCAAGATCGATGTGCGCGACCTGGTGCAGGGCATGCACGCCGGCATCGGTGCGGCCCGAGCCGTAAACCTCGATGACGCGCTGGCCGGTGGCGCGGTGAATCGCCTCCATGATCTCGCCCGCAACGGTGCGCGCGTTCGTCTGGAACTGCCAGCCGCTGTAGCGCGTGCCCATGTACTCGAGATCAACCCGGTACCGGAACCCATGTTTTGGACCCGAAGCCCGCGCGAAATCGGTCCCCTCGCCGTAGCGCGGCCGATCGACGCCCTGGGGGCGACTCGGGTACGGCTTCCGCCGCTCGTCTCCCTGACCACCGGACGACCCCTTGGGCTGGCTGGGCACGTGGACCCTGGGGTGCGACGGGCGTTTCGGGCCGTCCGGTTTGTCGAAGTCGTCGCTCATCTGTTCTCGTCGGCAGTTTACGTGGAACGACGGAGTGTCGCGCCATCGCTCGGACCCAACCGGTCGACTCGCGTCCCCTTGCCTGCGGGCGCGCGGCTATATGCTCTCGCCTGTCGAATGAAGCGTCGCGACCTCCTGATCCTTGCCGCGTCCTGCACCCTGCTCGGTCTGGCCCTCTTTCGACTTCTCTCGCCCGGGGAGACGTCCACCCGAAGGATCTCGGTGGAGGCGGTCGAGATCCCAAGCCAGCCGATCAAGCGCGGAGAGTCATCGATCTCGGAAGCCTCGTGGACGCCGCCCGACGACGTGTTCATCGTGGGCTGGGCGCCGGACCTCGGCGCGCCCGCGGCGCTGCCGAGTCTTTACCTGATGTCGGGGGCGACGGCGATACTCCGAGTCGAGCGCGGCTCCGTCGAGGGCCTCAGAACAACCTTCCTGCCTTCGGGAACCGGCTATCTGGCACGAAAGGGCGAGCGGATCCAACTCCGGCTGCAGCTCCAGAACACCGGCCCCGATGGCGAGACCGGGGGAGCGCGGGTGCTCATCTACTTCCACCCCGTGGCCTGGCGCTGAGAGCGACTCACCCATCCATCGAAAGAAAGCCCCTCGAGCCGCCTGATGACCCTCTCCGAAAATGTGGATGTCGATCTCTTCCGCGCGGTGGCCGCGGACGCCGCCCTGATCTCGGGCCGCATCCAGAAGGCCCGCCTCGGCACGAACATCGGCGTCGAGAACAAGGGCGAACTGGATCTGGTCACCGAGGTCGACCGGGCCTGCGAGACCGCGATCCTCGAAAGGCTGCGGCGCTCGTTCCCAGGTCATGACGTCGTCGCTGAGGAGAGCGCGCCATCACTTAGCGGCTCCGACTACGTCTGGTACGTCGATCCGCTCGACGGCACCACGAACTACGCGCACAACTACCCCTTCTTCTGCACCTCGATCGGTCTCACCCACCGGGGCCTGGTGGTCGCGGCCGCGGTGTACGACGCCGTCACCGACGAACTCTTCACCGCGGCGCGCGGCCGCGGGGCCACGATGAACGGCATGCCGCTCAAGGTCTCCACCTCCGCGGACCTTTCGCGTTCCGTGTTCCTGACCGGTTTCCCGTATGACCTCCGCGATGACGTCTCCCACACCCTGCGCCTCTTCGAACGCTTTCTCCATCACGCCCGCGCGCTGCGCCGCGACGGAGCGGCGGCCCTCGATCTCGCCTACCTCGCGGCGGGCCGGATCGACGGCTACTTCGAAGAGCGCCTGAAACCGTGGGACGTGATCGCCGGTTCGCTGCTGGTCGAAGAAGCGGGTGGACGCGTATCCCGCTTCGACGGTTCGCCCATCCGGGTGAGCGCCGACGAAGTCGTGGCCTCAAACGGCCTCCTGCACGACGCCATGCTCACGGTGCTCGCGGAACCGGCGCGTTCGCGATAGTCTGACCCCCTCCTTCGGCCAGAGTGGCGGAATTGGCAGACGCAGGGGACTTAAAATCCCTCGACCGCAAGGTCATCCGGGTTCGATTCCCGGCTTTGGCACCAGCGACGGCAAGAACACTCAGGATCTCGAAAATTCATCAGAATGGCCGACACCGACCGCGGTCTCCCCAGGGCCCCTGAGAAAAACTTCGTCGCCCTGAAGGACGCGGCCCTGATCCTCGGGTTGCAGGCCCTGCTCCTCACTTTCCGTCTGGGACAAATCCCGCTGCTCGGTCCGGATGAGCCGAGATACTCGCGGGTCGCGGTGGAGATGGCGCGCGCGAACGAATTCGTCACACCCACTCTCGCGGGGGAGCCCTGGCTCGAAAAGCCGCCGCTCTTCTATTGGCTTGCCGGCTTCGCGTTCCGCCTGATGGGCGAGACCGAGTTTGCCGCGCGCCTTCCTGCCGTCCTCGCGGCGTTGTTTCTGACCGGCTTCACCGGTCTTCTCGCCGCGCGGTTCTTCGGCGCGGGTTGCGGGAGGCTGGCGATGCTGATCGCCGCGACCTCCCCAATGGCCTTCGCCTATGGTCGCGCGGCCAGCATGGACATGCTGCTCGCCGCCCTCGTGACCGGCGCTGCCGGCCTGTTCCTGCTCAGAATCCACGGGATCTCCGGGCCCGCCGCTACACCCGCGGCCTGGGCTTTGATGGGTCTTGCGGTCCTGGCCAAAGGGCCGATCGGCGCCCTGATCCCGTTGGGAGTCGCGGTGGCCGCGGCCCTCGCCCTGCGCCGCTTCGAGGTGTCGCGTCTCGTGACCCCCCTTTCCGTGGTTCTTTTTCTCCTGGTGGCGGGACCCTGGTTTGCCGCGGTCTATGCGGACCAGGGGTTCCATTTCATCGAGGTCTTCATCCTCAATCACAACCTGCAAAGATTCACGAGCACGGTGCACAACCACCCCGGCCCGTTCTACTACTACCTGCCGGTGCTGCTCGTGGGCGTCTTCCCGTGGACCGGCCTGATCGCGCCGGCCCTGGGCGCGGCCTTGATGATGGAACGGACCAGGCTGCAATCATTGGCGGCATGGCTCCTGGTCCCGCTTGCGCTGTTCTCGATGGCGGGCTCAAAACTTCCAGGGTACATCCTGCCCTGCCTGCCGCCCTTCGCCATCGCTCTCGCCTTCGGCGCGCGCGGCCTACAGGCTCCCGATCGCGCGATGGTCCGGCGCGTGGCCGGGCTGATCGGTCTCATCGTTTCCGCGGTGCTGCTCGCGTTCACGCTGCGTGCGATGCGTCAGGAGGTGCGGTGGGCCCGAAGCGCCCTCACGCCGGCCATCTGGATCGTGGCCACGACCTTCCTGGCGTCGCGGGCCCTCGACCGCGCACGCGGGGAGAGTCTGCGGATCCTCTCCATCGGGGCGGCGGGGTTCCTCCTCCTCCTCACTCTCGTCGCTCCGCCGGTTCTCGACGCGATGGAGTCGGGGCGACGTCTGTTCGTCCCCACGAACGGCCGCGAGGTCCTGGCGGTGGGAGCGTGGCGAACCGCGTGGATGTCCGGTTACTTCTACAACGACGGGCGGGTGCGCGAAGTGCGGTCACTCGACGAGATTCAGGCCCTCGTCCGAATCGAGCCACGCCTCGTCCTGGCCGGGCCCTCTGAGTGGAACCATTTGAAGGACTTGGGAGATCTCAGTCTCCTCGAGCTCGCGGCTGGGCCACGAGGAAACATCCTCGCCCGGGTGACGATGCGCCCGAAACCGTGATTTCCCTAGTTTTCTTGAGACCTTAGGCAACACCTCAAGTGAAACTTGAGGAAAATGAGACTAACCCTTGACTAAAGAAACAAGCCTCTGTTACCCTCAAGGCCCCAGAACCGCTACCAGGCGGTTCCTGATGGGTTTTATCAGGAGCGAGGTTTTCCAATGACCAAACGCAAGATCTTCATGAGTTCCCTGGCCGTGTTCGGCCTGTCCCTTTCGGTGCTGGCCAGCGCTCAGACTCCGCCCGCCAGGGAAACCGCCCAGGTCGGTCCTTTCGAAGTCGCCCCGCACTGGTCCCGCTACGACTATCCGAGATCGGTCGGCGAAGGCCAGGCCTTCCACATGGTCGTGAAGGGCGACACCCTTTGGGATATCGCCGGCCGCTACCTCGGCAATCCCTACCTCTGGCCGCAGATCTGGGAGGCGAACAGCTACATCAAGAAGGCCCGCCTCATCTATCCGGGCGACCCTGTCTTCCTTCCTTCCGTCCAGATGGCCGACCGGCCGGTGGTCGGCGTGGAGTCAGAGACCACCCGAACCACGACCACCGAGACCCTCGGGATTCCCGAGTGGCTGGACCTCGACGCGCTCATCACCGTGGCGTCCACCGAGGCGGTTCGAAACGCGGGTTACATTTCCGCGTCGATCGAGGACGAGAGCCTCAATATCAAAAGCATGGAAGCCGAGAACGGCACTCTGATCGAAAAGAGGGGCGTTGCCACCCGCGATTATGTCTACCTCAATCGCGGCTCCAACTCGGGCCTCAAGGCGGGCGATCTCTACACCATCCACCGCCGCGCTCGCACCATCAAGCATCCCGTGACCGGCAAGAAAGTGGGCTATCGGATCGACACCACCGGAGTGGCCCGCATCGTTCTCGTCCTTGAAAACAGCTCCCGCGCGGTGCTCGAAGCCTCCGCCCGCGAGACCCTGGTCGGCGACTACCTCCGGCCCATCACCGAGCTGGAGTCGCCCCTGGTGAAGCGTCGGGTGGTGGTCGAAGGCGGCGATCTTTCCCTTCACGACGGGCGTACCGCCGGTTATCTCGTTGATATCGACGACGACGCCGTCCAGTCAGCCACCGGCTTCACCGTAGGCGTCGACATGGGCACGGGCGCCGGCCTCTCCGTTGGCCGCGTCCTCACCGTCTACCGTCAGGGCGACCCGAACGACAACATCACCAGGCGCGCTCTGGGCGCGGCGGTGGTGGTTGCGGTGCGCGAGAACTTCTCGTTGGCGCGCGTCGTCTACTCGCGCGAAGAGATCAATGTGGGCGATCGCATTCTCCTGCAGCCCTGATCGCCTGGTCGAAGTCGAGTCGAGGGCCTCTGGTGGCCCGAAACAAGGAGCGGGCTTCCCCGCTCCTTTTCTTTTGCCTTCAGCTCCTGGCCCCGCCCCGGGAGAACTTCTTGAAGTAATCGAAACCCGAGTAGAGAGTGAGGGCGAGGGCGATGAAGAGAGACGGAGCCACGAGGATCTGGAAGGCCGGGATGCGCAGGGCCAGAAGCATCACGTAGATCGAGACGATCTGCGAGACCGTCTTCGCCTTCCCGGCCGGCGACGCCGCCATGACGATGCCGCGGCCGAGCGCCTCGCTCCGCAGCCAGGTCACCGCGAACTCGCGCCCGATGATGAGGGCCACGATCCAGGCGGGGGCCATCTCCATCTCAATCAGGGAAATGAATGCCCCCGACAAGAGCAGCTTGTCGGCCAGCGGGTCGAGCATGGCCCCGAGCTTGGTCTGCTGGTTCCGCCTCCGCGCGAACCAGCCATCGAAGTAGTCGGTGATCACGGCCAGCGTGAACACTACGATTCCCAGGAACCACCCCCACTCGGTGCGGGTGAGAAGCAGAACTACGAGCCAGGGAACGAGGAAGATCCGGAAAGCCGTCAGCGCGTTCGGGAGATTCACCGTATCTTTCCTGGCCGCATCAATCGGGTCTGGCGGATCAGCGGCGCACCCGGGACTCCTTAGAGCCGGACCAGGTTGGGCGCCTCGAGGCCGCGCGTGGCGTTCCGCGCATCGAGGACGAGCTTCGACCGCTTGAGGAGGTCCGCGTACGGGACGTTCGAGTGATCCGTGATGATGACCACCGCGTCCGCGTCCGCAACCGCGGGAACGGCGTCGATCGACTTGAGGTCGATGCCTTCGTGCTCGAGCGTGGGAACCCAGGAGTCCGTGTAGGTCACCTTGGCTCCCTTCGACTGAAGGATCCTGATGAAGTCGATGGCCGGGGATTCGCGGACATCCTCGATGTCTTTCTTGTAGGCGGCGCCGAGGATATGGATGCGGCTCCCCCGCAGGCTCCGTTCCCGGTCGTTCAGGGCCTCGACGAGCCGCGCGACCACGTACTCGGGCATGCCCGCGTTGATCTCGCTCGCCAGTTCAATGAAGCGGGCGCGGTAGTTGAGGGTCTTGAGCTTCCAGGAGAGATAGAGCGGATCGATGGGGATGCAGTGGCCGCCGAGGCCGGGGCCCGGATAGAAGGGCATGAAGCCGAAGGGCTTGGTGGCCGCGGCGTCGATCACTTCCCAGACGCTCACGTCGAGGCGACGGCACATGAGCGCCACTTCGTTGACCAGGCCGATGTTGACGCTGCGGAACGTGTTCTCGAGCAGTTTCACCATCTCGGCGGCGCGGGGCGAGGAGACGAGGATGATCTTCTCGATGGCCTTCAAGTACAAGGTGCGGGCGGCGTCGCCGCAGGCGGGGGTCATTCCGCCGATGACCTTGGGAGTGTTGTGGGTATGGAACTTCGGGTTCCCCGGATCGACCCGCTCGGGCGAGAAGGCGAGGAAGAAGTCCGTCCCCACCTTGAGCCCCTTCTCGGACAACATCGGGAGAATCAGCTCGTCGGTGGTGCCGGGATAGGTCGTGCTCTCGAGGACGACGAGCTGGCCCGCGCGCATGTGGTCGGCGATCTTCCTGGTTGCCGAAACGACCATTGAGAGGTCGGGATCCTTGGTCTTGGACAGCGGCGTCGGGACGCAGATGATCAGGGCGTCGCAGTCGCGGATCTTCGAGAAATCCGTGGTGGCCTCGACGATGGACCGGTCGACGAGCGCCTTGAGCCGCGCGGTCTCGACATCCTGGATATAGGACTCACCCTTGTTCAGGCTGTTGACCTTGGCCTCCGACAGGTCGAAGCCCGTCACCTTGAGGCCGGCCGATCCGAACTCGACGGCGAGCGGAAGTCCGACATATCCCAGTCCGAGGATGCCGACCCGGGCCTCACCCGAACTGATGCGGGCCTTCAGTGCGTCCAACGTCGCGTTCGCCAAGGGAATGTCTCCAGTGCTGATCTTAAAGAGGGCTGATTTTAGCCGGGTTCCCGGGGGTTGCGCCAGAGACGTCGAAAGCCCAAAAGTCTCAGGCCGCGTCCAGGATTCCACGCAGGTCGGCGGTTCCCGCCCCACGGGCCGCGAGGATGCGCTCGATCGACCTCGCGACGACACTGTCCGGCGTTGAGGCCCCCGCGGTCACGCCGAGGGTCAGCCGTCCGCCTGATGAGGACGACAGCCAATCCATGATCGTCTCGCTCGAAGAGGAGCCGAGCGTGCGGTGGGTCAAGGCGCCGGTCAGGGGATCGATGCACTCGGGCGACTCGACGTAGTACGTTGGACACCGCGATGAGCAGATCCGAACCAGGGCCTGGGTGTTGGAACTGTTGTAGCCGCCGATGACCAGCATCACGTCAGGCGGCGTCTCCTCGAACATTCTGAGCACCGCGTCCTGCCGATCCTGGGTGGCGGTGCAGATCGTGTCGAAGGAACGAAAGCGCACAGGAAGCTCGGCGGCCCCGTACTTCTCGAGGTAGGCGCGACGCAGCATCTCCTGAACGCGAAGGCTCTCGCTCATCAGCATGGTGGTCTGGTTGGCGAGGCCGATGCGCTCAAGGTGGGTTTCGGGATCGAAGCCTTCGCTCACCGCCTGCGAGAAGCGCTCCATGAAGGCATCTCGATTGAGCATGCCCCGGACGAAGTCGCAGACCACCTGCGTTTCGGCCTCGTCGCGCACGCAAAGGTAGGCCCCCCCCGGATGGAGCAGGGCCTGCGACGCGGTAGCCCGCGTCTCCTCGTGGTAGTGCTTGCCGTGAATGACCACGGTGAAGCCGTCCCGCGCGTACTTCGAGACGTTCTTCCAGACGTTGAGGACGCTGCCGCACGTGGTATCGACCAGGACCGCGCCGATCCCGCGCAGGTGCTTCATCTCGTCGACCGTAACCCCGAAGGCGGGCAAAACCACCACATCGTCCTTCGCGACCTGGGAATAGCGGGTCTCGGGAACCCGACCGTCTTCAAGGATGGTGAAGCCCATGTCCCGCAGATTCTGGTTCACCGACGGGTTGTGGATGATCTCTCCGGACAGGAAAAGACGACGGTCCGGAAATCGCTTCTTCGCCTCGTAGGCGTACTCGATGGCCCGATCGACGCCGTAGCAGAAGCCGAACTCGCGGGCCAGCCGGATGGTGAGGCCGCCCGCCTGAGCCGCGTAGCCGAGCTCCTTGATCCGGCCGATGACGTTGCTGCCGTAGTCCCGGTCGAGGAGGGGCGCCACTTCGGCTTTGAGGCCGAGGCCCTTCTGGAAATAGGTCTGCACCGGCGCTAGGTTACCAAGGGCCAGCGAATGGAGATGATCGGCCGGCCGGGATTTGACAGAATGTCGTCTGGTATGTGCGGCCGATTCACGCTCGCGACACCCCCAGAGATCCTGGCCGCGCTCTTCGGCCTCGATTCCGCGGACTGGAACGACCCGCGCTACAACATTGCGCCTCAGGTGAAGATCGTGACGGTGCGGGGCAGCCGCGGGAGCCATAAAGCCCAGTCGCTCCGGTGGGGGGCGGTAAACCCGCGTGGCTCACGACCTCTGATCAACGCGCGCTCTGAGACCGTGGCTACGTCTCCCCTGTTCGCACCCGCCTTCGCGACTTCAAGAGTGCTGGTGCCGGCGGATGGCTTTTTCGAATGGACGAAGAGCGGCGCGCGACGAATCGGCCGGTACTTCCAGCAGGCCGGCGGAAAGCCCTTCGCTTTCGCGGGGATCGCGGTGAACCCTCCCGCGACGACCAGTCCCGCCGAGCCCGCGGCGGTCATCCTCACCACGAAGGCCACAGAGTCGGTCCGCGAGTACCACGACCGAATGCCGCTCATCGTGGCGAGCGACCAGTTCGACCGGTGGCTCGACCCCACCCGCAATCTGAAGGACGCGACGGAGGTAATCGCACACGGCGCCCACACCCAATGGACCTCCCACCCGGTCGGCCCCTCGGTAAACAGCGTCCGCAACGACACCCCGGAAAACACCCGACGCGCCGACCCCACCCCCGATCCCCAAGGCTCGCTGTTCTAGCCGACCCCCGCGACGAAGCAACCCCGCCCTCAAACTATCGCCTGACGTAAACTGCCCGGCTCCACAATGACCAAATCCAAAGGCCGCCGCCCCAGAATCAAGACTCCCCCGCTCCTCTTCGACAAAACCCAGGCCCTGCTCGCGAAGCTCGCCAGGCGTGTCGAAGGCACCTTCCTCACCTACTGGACGTCTACCTCGGGCTCGGTCTGCGACAACGACGTCATGGCGCTCCATGAAGTTCTGCGGGAGATCGGGCCTCAGGAGACCATCACGCTGTTCGTGAAGTCCGACGGGGGCAGCGGCATGGCCTCACTCCGCATGGTTCATCTCCTCCGCAGTTCCTGCAAGCGTCTCGTGGTCCTGGCGCCCCTCAATTGCGCGTCGGCGGCCACGATGTTCGCCCTGGGCGCGGACGAGATCGGCATGGGGCCGTTGTCCTATCTCACCGCGGTGGATACGTCGCTCGAGCATGAACTCTCCCCGGTCGATCACACCAACAACCTCGTCGCGGTGAGCAACGATGAGGTCGACCGCGTGATCAAGCTCTGGCGCGACGCCACCCACGTGGAGGGCCGGAGCATCACGCCCTACCAGGAACTGTACAAGTACATCCACCCCCTGGTGATCGGCGCCCTCGACCGCGCGAGCAGTCTCTCCCGCAAGCTCTGCCAGGAGATCCTGAGCTACCACCTCAAGGATGAGAAGCGGGCCGAGCGCATCGCCAAGGAACTCAATTCATCGTATCCGGCGCACCAGTACCCGATCACCGCCCGCGAAGCGCGAAGGCTCGGGTTGCAGATCCAGGACCTCGACCCGGAGACCGACCGCCTCCTCCAGCAGCTGAACCTGCTGTACTCCGAGATGGGTCAGCGTGCGATCACCGACTACGACTCCGACAACCACCACGACAACGAGATCACGAACATCCTCGAGTGCCGGAAGCGCCAGGTGTTCTACCAGGTGGAAAAGGACTGGCACTACCGCAAGGAAGAACGGCGCTTCGTCCCCCTGAACGACCTGTCCGCGTGGTACTTCTGCGAAGAGAAGAGCGGCAAGCTCGTCAAGTCGAAGTTCCACATCCGGTAACGAACCACAACCAGGCCCATTGGGCACCCACGTCACCCCCGCGAAAGCGGGGGGCCAGCGCGAACGCCCGTTCCGATCGCGAAGAGACGCGGTGATCGCACGAAACATACCGGACACGCTCTACGTAAATCCTGATGAGGCTAGTGTTTCAAACCATGAACAACATCACCACCCACCCGAGTGACACCGTCAGCGCCGTGAGCTGGGTGAGCTACCTGCTGCACCTCGTCGTGGCGATTGCCGCCGTGGTCCCGGGGATTCACGCCAGCGTGTTTCTCCTGATCGTTGCTTTCATCGCCGACATGGTGATGCAGGGGGACGCATCGGGGTCGTACCAGGAGTCGCACTACACGTGGCGGCTCAAGTCCGTGGTCTGGGCCAGCGTGCTCTATCTCATCACCTCTCCCCTTTTCCTGCTCCTCTACGTCCCCGGCTGGGCGGCGTGGGCCCTCATCTCCCTCTGGTTCCTGTACCGGATCGTGAAAGGCATGCTGGCCCTCTCGGGCCGGCGCGCGGTCTAGACGAGCGAGAACAAGCGACCTGATAGTCGGGAAGTGGGCCCCGGCTTCCGCCGGGGTGACGGTCTCGCTGGTGCGGGCGACTGGATTTGAACCAGCACGAGTTTCCTCACGGGCTTCTAAGACCCGCGCGTCTGCCATTTCGCCACGCCCGCACGTGGGCGAGGAGTTTATCGCCCCACGCGTTTTCCGCCCCTTCCCCCCCCGTCGGAAGTTCGGCTTCAAAGCCTGACCGCGTACAATGTGCCTTCGCGCTCCAGAAGCGGCCCAGGAACCGCCGCTTGAAGGGGGCCGGAAGCAGGGAACGCCCCCTAAACCCATAGACAGCCGGTCCGCTTCGCGTTGTCTCCATGAAGACCCAGAGAGAAATCTTGAAAGCTGAACTCACCTCCGAAAACTCCGTCCGCAAGGCCATCGACTTCGATATCGACAGGGAGGTCGTCTCGAAGGAGATCGACAAGCGCGCGAAGAGCATCGCCAGGAAGGCTCAACTTCCCGGTTTTCGACCGGGCAAGGTGCCCCTCGCGGTGGTGAAGCGGCAGTTCAAGGCCGACGTCGAGCAGGACGCGGTGGAGGCCATCGCCAACGAGTACCTGCCGAAGGAGCTCGAAACCCACAAGCTCCGCCCGGTAGCTTCGCCCAAGCTCGAGAAGGTGGAACTTTCGCCCGAGGGCTCACTTAAGTTCCGGATCACGTTCGACATCCTTCCCGAGGTCGCGGTTCCCACGTTCCGGGGGATCGAAGTAAGCGTCAAGAAGCAGACCGCGAGCCATGAGATGATCGACACCGAGATCGAACGCCTGCGCGATGCGAGCGCCCGCTTTGAGCCTGCGGTGGATCGGCCGGCCGAGAAGGGCGACTTCGTCGAGGTGGACATCGCGGTCACCGACCATTCGACCGGCCAGGCGCGGAAGCGCGAGGAAACCCTCATCGAGATCGGTCACTCCGGCAACCACCAGGAGCTGAACGCGGCCCTCCTCGGCGTGCGGCCCGGCGAAACCCGCGAGGCCCGGGCCGTCGAACGAGAGAACGAAGATCGAGACTCCCCGGTCGTCCGCACCGTCGACTACAACGTCGTGGTTCGAGCCATCAAAGTGAAGACCCTGCCCGCGAAGGACGATGAGTTCGCCAAGGATCTGAACTTCGACAACTACCAGGCCCTCGAGACGAGCGTCCGCGAGAGCATCGAGCGCGCCCTCAAGCACAACGAAGACGTCATCATCGAGGACGCGGTCCTCAACAAGCTGGCCGACCTCGCGACCTTCGACATCCCGCAAAGCCTGGTTGACGAGCAGGTCGGGGCGCGGACCCGCCGGTTTGCCGAGAACCTCCAGCAGCAGGGCCTCGACCTTCAGAAGATCAATCTCGACTGGGAGAAGATCGAGGCCGAGCAGAAGGATGGGGCCGAAAAGCAGGTGAAGCTCGAGATCCTCCTCGACGCCATCGGCAAGGCCGAGAAGATCGAGGCCAGCGACGAGGACATCCAGGATCAGATCAAGCGGCTGGCCGCCCGGGCGAGGACCAGCGAGAACGCGATCATGGGCCGTCTGAACGACGATCAGAAGCTGCGGCTGGCCGCTCAGGCGCGGGACCGCCGCATTATTGACATGATAAGAGCCGCTGCTAGAGTCAACTTCGAATGAGGGACACCCACGCCATGCTCGTGCCCATGGTGGTCGAGCAGACCGCCCGCGGAGAGCGCGCCTACGACATCTTCTCGCGCCTTCTCAAGGACAACATCATCTTCATCGGAACTCCGATCGACGATGCGGTCGCGAACCTGATCATCGCGCAACTCCTTTTTCTCGAAGCAGAAGACCCGGAAAAAGACATCCACCTCTACATCAACACCCCGGGCGGCATCGTAACCGCCGGCATGGCGATCTACGACACCATGCAGCTCATCAAGCCCGACATCCAGACCATCTGCGTGGGCCAGGCCGCCTCCTTCGGCGCGGTTCTCCTCGCGGCCGGCACCAAGGGCAAACGATGCGCCCTTCCCAACGCGCGCATCCTCATCCATCAACCCCTCGGCGGCACCCAGGGCCAGGCCTCGGATATCGCCATCCAGGCGCGGGAGATCCTGCGGATGAAGGACACCCTCAACCAGATCCTCGCCCACCACTGCGGCCAGCCCGTGGAGAAGGTCGCGGCCGACACCGACCGTGACTTCATCATGGGCGCCACCCAGGCCGTCGAGTACGGCATCATCGACCAGGTGATCGCCAAGCGAGAGAAGGAAAAAGCCTGAGAGGGTCACGAACGATGGTCGCCTCCAGATGACAACGATGAAGAGAAACGACGGCGAGACCCTCCGCTGTTCGTTCTGCAACAAAGACCAGGGCGATGTCCGCAAGCTCATCGCGGGCCCCACGGTCTTCATCTGCGACGAGTGCGTCGAAGTCTGCAACGACATCATCGCCGACGACAAAAAGACCCCGACCCCCAAGGCCAAGGGCAATCTCGCGGCCCCCCACGACGTCAAGAAGTTCCTCGACGACTATGTCATCGGCCAGGACATGGCGAAGAAGAAGCTCGCGGTGGCCGTGCACAACCACTACAAGCGGCTTCAGATCTCCAAACAGAAGATCCGCGGAGATGTCGAACTCCAGAAGGCCAACATCCTTCTCATCGGCCCCACCGGCACCGGCAAGACCCTGCTCGCGCAGACCCTCGCCCGGATGCTCTCCGTCCCCTTCGCCATGGTCGACGCCACCACCCTCACCGAGGCCGGCTATGTCGGCGAGGACGTCGAGAACATCATCCTCAAGCTCCTTCAGGCGGCGGGCGGCGACATCGAGAAGTGCCAGGAAGGCATCATCTACATCGACGAGATCGACAAGATCTCGCGCAAGGATGAAAACCCTTCCATCACCCGCGACGTCTCCGGCGAGGGCGTGCAGCAGGCCCTCCTGAAGATCCTCGAAGGAACGGTCGCGAACGTTCCCCCGCAGGGCGGCCGCAAGCACCCGCACCAGGAGTTCTACCAGGTCGACACCTCGAACATCCTTTTCATCTGCGGGGGCGCCTTCGTAGGACTCGAGAAGGTGGTCGAGCGGCGCATCGGCCGCAAGACCCTCGGCTTCCGCACCGGCCAGAAGGCCGAGGCCGAGGCCAAGAACGTGGAAAAGCACACCCTTCTTCAGAGGGTCCTGCCTCAGGATCTCATTCGCTACGGGCTCATCCCCGAGTTCATCGGCCGCCTCCCCGTGGTGGCGACGCTGCACGATCTCGACCAGCGCGCGCTCATCGACATCCTCACCACTCCCCGCAACGCGATCATCAAACAGTACCAGCGGATGTTCGAATACGAGGGCGTGAAGCTGCGCTTCACCGATGACGCCATGCTGGCGATCGCCGACCTCGCGATCGAGCGGAAGATCGGCGCCCGCGGCCTCCGGATGATCCTCGAAGATCTCATGCTCGACCTGATGTACGACCTCCCGTCGCTCAAGAAGGTCAAGGAGTGTGTGATCACGCGTGAAGTGGTGGCGTCGGGCGAAAAGCCGATCATGGTGATCGAGAAAGCCGGCTAGAAGCCCGGGGCTCGCTTGAGTCGCCACCGGCCTCAAGCCGAAAACTGACGAGGCGCGCCATACAGGCGGCGCGTTCCTAAGGACCAGAGAAGGACGGACCCAATCTCCATGCCTCCATCGAACAAACCAACCCCCGACACGCCGGAGGCCCTGCCCACGGTTCCGCTTCGCGATGTGGTGGTCTTCCCGCACATGATGATGACCTTCGTGATCGGGCGGAAGCCCTCGATCCTGGCCCTCGAACACTCCCTGCAGCGGAGCAAGCGTCTGTTCCTCACCGCCCAGCTCGATCCCAAGCGCGACTCGCCCTCTCCCCGCGAGGTGCGCGCTTTCGGGACCATCTGTCAGATCGTGCAGAGCCTTCGCCTGCCCGACGGCAACCTGCGCGTTCTGGTCGAAGGCGTCGACCGTGGCCAGGCCCTCGAGTTCGGGGAAGAGAGCGGCTTCATGAAAGCGCTGGTGCGGACCATCCCCCGAATGCCTCCGGAAGGCGACATCGAACCCGTGGTCCGGCGCGTGGTCGAACTGTTCGACCGCTACGTGAAGATGTCGAACCACCTCCACTACGACGCCATGCTCGCCGCGGTCCGCGTCCAGGACGCGGGCAAGCTCGCCGACACCGTCGCCTCGCACCTGGTGCTCCCCACCGACGAGAAGCAGGCCCTGCTCGAAACGCCCTCCCCTTCGGCGCGCCTTCTGAGCCTCACCCAGTCGCTCGAGGTCGAAGTCGAGCGGCTCGAGGCCGAGAAGCGCGAGGGCCGTGCTCCCAAGGGCGCACGGTCGCCCAAGGAACAGTACCTCTCCGAGAAGATGAAGTCGCTTCAGAAGGAACGCCAGAAGGAAGAGCGCCCGAGCGAGTTCGAGGAACTGAAGGAGCGCATCGAGAAGGCGAAGATGAGCAAGGAGGCGCTCGAGAAGGCGCGCCAGGAGTTGAAGCGCCTCGAAGGAATGCCGCCGATGTCCGCCGAGGCCACGGTCTCGCGGAACTACCTCGAATGGCTGGTGTCGATGCCCTGGCGCCGGAAGGCCAAGGAGACCCGGGATATCAAGGCCGCCGAGGTGATTCTCAACGAGGACCACTACGGCCTCGATAAGATCAAGGAGCGCATTCTCGAGTTCCTTGCCGTGCGGCAGCTCGTGGACGAGCCCAAGGGACCGATCCTGTGCTTCGTCGGGCCGCCCGGCGTGGGCAAGACGTCGCTCGCCCGCTCGATCGCCCGCTGCACCGGCCGTCCCTACGTCCGCTTCTCCCTCGGCGGCGTCCGTGACGAAGCGGAGATCCGGGGTCATCGTCGCACCTACATCGGCGCCCTGCCCGGCCAGATCGTGAAGCTGATGAGGAAGGCCGCGACCCGCAACCCCGTCTTCCTTCTCGACGAAGTCGACAAGATGACGTACGACTTCCGCGGCGATCCCTCCTCGGCCCTCCTCGAGGTCCTGGACCCGGAACAGAACAAGAACTTCTCCGACCACTATCTCGATGTCGACTTCGACCTGTCCTCCGTCTTCTTCATCGCCACCGCCAACACGCTGCACGGCATCCCCCACGCCCTGCAGGACCGCCTCGAGATCGTCCGCCTCGCGGGCTACACCGAGGCCGAGAAGATCGAGATCGCCAGGCGCCATCTGGTTCCAAAGCAGCTCGAGCAGAACGGTCTCAAGCCCGCCAACCTCGAAATTCCGGACTCCGCCCTCAAGACCGTGATCCGTCGCTACACCCGCGAAGCCGGGGTGCGCAGCCTCGAACGCGAGCTGGGCAGCCTCGCCCGCAAGACCGCGCGCCGCGTGGTCGAGCGGGGCGCCGACTACAAGATCGTGCTCTCGGAGGGCGACGTCATCGAGCTTCTGGGCGTTCCCCGCTTCCGCGATCCGCAGGCCGAGGAGAAGAGCGAAGTGGGTCTCGCCATGGGCCTCGCCTGGACCGAGGTCGGCGGCGAGACCCTGCCCATCGAAGTCACCCTGATGCCGGGCCGGGGGGCGCTCACCCTCACCGGGAAACTAGGCGACGTGATGCAGGAGAGCGCCCGCGCGGCTCTTTCCTACGTGCGCGCGCACGTGAGCGAACTGAACATCGAGCCCAACTTCTACCGCAAGGTCGACATCCACATCCACGTGCCCGAGGGCGCCATCCCCAAGGATGGACCATCCGCGGGCATCACCATCGCAACCGCGCTCGTCTCCGCCCTTCAAGGAGCGCCGGTTCGCCACGACATCTGCATGACCGGGGAAATCACCCTCCACGGCAAGGTCCTGCCCATCGGCGGGCTCAAGGAGAAACTCCTGGCCGCGCACCGCATCGGCGCCACCACCGTGATCCTGCCGAGGGAGAACGAGAAGGATCTGGCCGATGTCGCGGAGGAAGTGAAGGCGGCGCTCACCATCCATCTCGTCGACTCCGTCGACCAGGTGTTCCGAATCGCGATTCTCCCCACGAACGGTTCGCCGGCCCAGATCGATGCGCCGAACCCTCCCCCGGCGCCGGCCGCGCCGCCCGTGACGCACTAGATCGATCGTCCCCGAATGGCCAGAACTCCCAAAGCCCCGGAAATCGACGAGCCCGAGCCGCCCCCCGCCCCCGAGGCCGAGCCCGTGGAGGCGCCGTCCACCGGGTTGTTCTCGATCGGCGACTTCGCCCTGCTGCGCAAGACCGAGCGGCTCGCCCTCGTAGCCATGGGCGAGGAGAACGGGGTCGCTGAGGCCTCGGGTCTTCCCCGCGAGGAGCTGCTCCGCCGTCTCCTGCGCATTCGTTCGCACAGTCCGATACCGCTCACCTCGTCGGGCGTCCTCGCCGCCGCGAAGGAAGGGTACGGCTTTTTGCGGGGCGCGGAAGTGGGCTTCCGCGTGGAGACCGACGACATCTACGTTTCACCCTCGCAGATCCGTCGCTTCTTCCTGCGCACCGGCGACAAGCTCGCGGGGATCGTGCGCGCGCCGCGGCACGCCGAGCGCTTCTATTCCTTCTCCCGGATCACCAGCATCAACAATCTCGATCCCGATTCCGCGCGCGACCGGATCCTCTTCGACAACCTGACCCCTCTTTATCCCCAGCATCGCCTGCGCCTCGAGACCACCCCCACCGACATGACCGGGCGGATCCTCGACATGATGACGCCGCTCGGCAAGGGACAGCGCGGCCTGATCGTGGCCTCGCCCCGAACCGGCAAGACCGTGATCCTGCAAAACCTCGCGAACTCGATCGCCATCAATCACCCGGAAGTGACCCTCCTCGTGGTCCTCATCGACGAAAGACCCGAGGAAGTCACCGACATGCAGCGGAAGGTGAAGGGCGAGGTCATCGCTTCGACCTTCGACCTGGAACCGCAGCGGCACATCGAGACCGCGGAGATGGTGATCGAACACGCGCGCCGCCTGGTCGAGCATGGCCAGGATGTGGTGATCCTGCTCGACTCGATCACCCGCCTCGCCCGCGCCTACAACAACGCGATCGGCAGCTCGAGCCGGACCCTTTCCGGCGGTCTCGATCAGTCCGCCCTGCTGCTCCCGAAGAAGTTCTTCGGCGCGGCCCGCGCGATGGAGGAGGGCGGTTCGCTCACCATCATCGCCACCGCCCTCGTCGACACCGGCTCGCGCATGGACGACATCATCTTCGAGGAGTTCAAGGGCACCGGAAACTCGGAGATCGTCCTCGACCGCCGCATGATGGAGAAGCGCATCCTCCCCGCGGTCGACATCAACCGCAGCGGCACGAGACGCGAGGAACTTCTGCTGGGCCGCGAGGAACTAATGCGCGTCTGGGTGCTTCGCAAGGTCCTCTCGACCCTGCATCAGACGGACGCCATGGAACTCATGCTGGAGCGCCTGTCGAAGACCCAGACGAACGCCGAGTTCTTGGATCAGGTGGCGGCATCGTAGGGGCACGCTGCGCGTGCCCCAAACCGGGCGGCTAAAAAACCACCCCGACGGTGGCGCGGATGTCGTTTAGGTTCTCGGTACGCCCGCCCGCCACCTCAATCTTGCGGCGGAGGTAATCAGCGCCCACGCGCATCTTGAGGGAGTTCGTGACCTTGAATTCCACGCCGCCGCCGCCGTCAAGGCCAAGGCCGCTCTCCGCGACCGAAATGGTCACGCCGCCGAACGGGCTGATCGATGAGGACGTCCGCACCCCTCCGGCCAGGGCATGAATGAACAGACTCGCCGAACCAATCCCCCGCTTCAGGCGCAGCCCACCCAGGTAGGTCGTGAGGGTCGTATCGCTCGAGGAAATCGTGCCCTTCTCCATCGAGAAGTCACCCACGATCGAGATCAGACCGTTCAGGCGGTACTCCGGAGAGAGGCGAAGGCCGTGGAGGTTCCCATCGTCGGCTTTGAAGAAAGCATAGCCCGCGTACAGGCCGACTTTGCCGTCCTGAGCCTTCACGGGTGCGGCCGCTTCCTGAGCGCACAGCGGAGCCGCGGCCAGGAGGAGGGCGGCGCCGGCCGCGCCGAGGACACGCCGCAACACACTGACCGTCTTCATTGGGTGGTTCCTTTGTTCTCTTTTGATTGGAGGAGTTGTTCGGGCCGACACGCGACCCGCCCGCGTTCGAATTACGCGAGCAGGCCCACACCGACGCCCGGGGTGTAGCCGGGGAAGAGAGTCCCCATGTCGGTAAGGCCCAGGTGCTTCCGGGCGACCTCCGCGTAAACGTCGCGGAAATCGGTGGTGGTCGCGAGGTCGCGGGTCTGGTACAGCTGCGAATTCGCAAGACCCGGCCAGCGCCCGAGGACGCGACCGCCGCGAACACTTCCGCCCATGACGAACACTGCTTTCGCCGAACCGTGGTCGGTCCCGGCCGAGCCGTTCACGAACGCGGTGCGCCCGAACTCGGACACGAGCATGACGACGACATCGTCCATAAGTCCGCCGAGATCACGCGAAAAGGCGGCAAGCGCGCTCCCGATCCGGGGCAACTCGGTCTGGTGCGCCGCGATCTGGCCCGAATGCGTGTCGAAGGCGCCGCCCACGCTGACGAAGATCGTCCGCGTGCCGATCCCGGCCTTGATGATCGCCGCGGCCTGGCGGAGGGAGGTTCCGATGGTGGCGTTTGGATAGACCGCGCCGTTGCCCGGGGCCACACTGAGTACGGGCGACCGGACAATCGTGTCGATGGCCTCGAAGGTCTCGCGGCCCACCTTGCCGACCGCGTCCTCGCGCGCGCCGTACATGCCGCGCAGCGCGGTTTCGGCCTCGGTTCGCCAGTTGGTCCCGACCTTCAAGTTGAACGTGGTCAGGTTGCTCGCGACGAGCACGGGCTCCGGTCCCATGAAAGACCGCGGAAGCTGGGCCTGGAAGGCAACCGCCTCGGAGACGTTTTGCCCCGGAATCATCTTGATCGCGCGATCGAGCCAGCCCGTCGGGGTGTTCTTATTCCCCGGCGTGCCCGTCTCCATGAAGTCCTGGGCGTCGAAGTGCGACCGGGTGAGGTCGTTGTTCCCCACCGCGTCGACGATCGCGAGACGTCCATCGTTCCACAGCGGCATGAGATCGCCGAGGAGCGGGTGAAGTCCGAACGTGTCGTCGAGCCGCAGCGCGCCGCCCGCCTGGCCCGGCCTCGGGACCGCGATCGCACCCCGGATGTCGTAGTACGCCGACTCTCCGTAGGGCACGACCATGTTGAGGGTGTCGACGCCGCCACGGATGAAGATCTGGACGAAGACCTTCGGCCCGGTTGCGGCCTGGGCGGTGCGCGACATCAGGGCCGACGGGCCGAAGCCGATACCGACGGCGGCGGCGGAGGCGGAGGCTCCGCGGAGGAAGATGCGGCGGGAGGGATCGAAAGGCATGTTCATGGCGTCTCTCCTACCGGACCTGGGACTCAGGGGAAGCCAGCAGCAACGCCGACACGCGCACCGCTGACGAGGGGTTCGTGATGCGCGTATCCACGCGCGTCGCCGCATCCAGGGTCGCCTGGCCGATGGTGCTGCCAAAGACCGCGCCATTGGCGGCCTTGGCCACCGAGGCCGGACTGGTGAGGTCGGCCCCCAGGGCGAAGTTCCTGACGTTCACGCTCACGCCGTTGACCAGGCCCTGAGCCAGATCGAGGGCGAAGTTCATGCGGTAAATCTGCGAGGAGGGGTTCAGCCACTCGGCGCCGCTGTCGGAGTAGCCGGTGGGCGGAATACACTGATACAACGGCTGGCCCATCTGCGAGAGGTAGGCCACTACGCTGCGGCTGGCTGTGACCTCTCCCCCCACCGCGCGGATCGAGCTGGCGACGTATTCGAAAGGCGTCTTCGGTTTCCCCGCGGGGCTGAACGCCTCGGCCCAGAATTCCGAGGATCCGATCATCGTCCGCAAGACCGCCTTGATGTCGCCCTCGCTGGCGATCCAGGTTTCCGCCATGCGATCAATGATGCTCAAGGGCGGAGTGTCGGAGACGAACCGCCGGGCGAGCTTGGTGGAGATGAACCGCGCGGTCCACGGATGATTGGCAAGGTACTTGATGACTCGTTCGCCATCGTCCTTCTGCCCGCCCGCGGCGAGTTGGAGCCCAAAAGCGCTCTTCGAGGCCGTGTCGTGCGCGGTCTGGAGATACCTGAAGTTGCCGCCACGGCCCACGTTGTCGATTCCCCACCCGGTGAAGGCGCGGGAGACATCGTAGACATCGGCCTGCGTGTAGCCGGCGTCGACGCCGACGGTATGGAGTTCGAGCAGTTCGCGCCCGTAGTTCTCGTTGAGGCCCTGCACGAGGCGGCCATTGACTGTGCGCGCCGCCGTCGACAGGTAGTTGTCGAGATAGAAGAGCATGGCCGGGTGTTCGGCGGTGGCCCTGAGCAGGGTTTCGAACTTCCCCATCGCATTCGGGCGGATGGCGTCGCGCTCGTAGGACTGAATCGAGTAGCGGACAAGACCGTCGTTGATGTTGACGTTGAAGTGGTTGAACCAGAAATCGGCGAGCACCTCATCGAGCTGGTTCGTGGTGTGGACGGACCGGATGAGCTTCGCGGTGTGGAAATTGTCGAGGTAGGCCTGGATCGACGAGGTCTGGTTGCCCGAATCGGCATAGGTCGTCAGCACCTGGGTGGTCGAAAGGCGCAGGGTGTTGTTTAGCGGGGTAAGACGCGCCTCGAGCGCGCCGTCGGGCCTGGGCTCGAGCTGATCGTTGACGTAGTCCTCGATCCCGCGTTCGAGAACCGTCTCGATGTCGGCTGGCCTGGGACCGAAACCCAGCCGATTCAGCGCGTGAAGTGCGGTTTTTCTAGCGAGTTCCGAAGCGGTGAGACCCATAAACGACCTCCGACTTCAATCATCTGAGCGGCTTCTTGGTGGTTACCGGCCCTGATGGCTAACCGGATCGTAAGCGATAATGAGGGGCCAAACCCGAACTGTCAAGCGTCGATCTCACAATCGGATCCCGCATCTGTTGAGGTTAGACCGAGCCCACGCCCGATTCGTTGAGTTCCTCGCCCGCCAAAAATTCAAGGAGCCACAAAAACCCATGAGCGTCACCGCCATCCGCCGAGTCCCCGAGGCCCGTAACGAACCGGTCAAGACCTATGCCGCGGGAAGCCCTGAGCGCGCCGAGATCAAAGCCCGCCTCAAGTCCATGGCGGCGGAGCGGGTCGACATTCCGGTGGTGATCGACGGGCAGCGGATCACCACGGGGCACAAGTCGTCGGTGGTTTCGCCTCACAATCACCGGCACGTGCTGGCCGACGTGCACGAGGCGACGGCCGCTCACATCCAGGCCGCGATCGACGCTTCGAAGCGCGCGCAACGGACCTGGGGCTCATGGGCCTTCGAGGAGCGGGCCGCGGTGATCCTCCGCGCCGCCGACCTTCTCACCGGGAAGTACCGCGCCGACATCAACGCCGCCACCATGCTCGGCCAGTCGAAGACGATCCACCAGTCGGAAATTGACGCCGCCTGCGAACTCGCCGACTTCTTCCGCTTCAACGTCTCGTTCGCCCAGGAGATGCTCCGCGAACAGCCGATCTCGAGCGAAGGGATGTGGAACCAGACCGACTACCGCCCGCTCGAAGGTTTCGTCTACGCCATCTCGCCCTTCAACTTCACGGCGATCGGCGGCAATCTCGTCACCGCACCCGCGCTGATGGGCAACGTCGTGGTGTGGAAGCCCGCGCACACGTCAATGCGCAGCGCCTGGGTGATCATGAATGTCCTGGAAGAGGCGGGCATGCCTCCCGGTGTCGTGAACCTCGTCTCCGGCGACTCGCGGATGATCACGGATGTCATCCTCTCCTCCCCGGATCTGGCCGGCGTTCACTTCACCGGCAGCACCGCGGTATTCCAGTCGATCTGGAGCCGGGTCGGCAACGACATCGCGAAGTACAAGGGCTACCCGCGCCTCGTGGGCGAAACCGGAGGCAAGGACTTCATCGTCGCGCACCCGTCCGCGAACCCTCAGGAAGTGGCGGTTGCGATCGCCCGCGGCGGTTTCGAGTACCAGGGTCAGAAGTGCTCGGCGGCGTCCCGGGTGTACCTGCCGAAGTCGCTCGCCGCAGACATCATCGAGCGGACGGTGGCGATCATCAAGGACATCAAGGTCGGCGATACCGCCGACTTCTCGAACTACATGGGTGCGGTGATCTCGGAGTCGTCGTTCGACAAGATCAGCGGCTACATCGACCATGCGCGAAAGCACAATAAGGTGATCGCGGGCGGCGGGGCCAACAAGGAGGTCGGCTACTTCATCGAGCCAACGCTCGTCGAAGCGGCGGACCCGGGCGAGCGAATGATGTGCGAGGAGATCTTCGGGCCGGTGGTGACGTACTACGTCTACCCCGACGACCAGTGGATCCAGACCCTGAACCTCGTCGACCAGACCTCACCCTACGCCCTCACCGGCGCGATCTTCTCGCGCGACCGTCGGGGCGTGGCCGAGGCCACCCACCTTTTGCGGCAGGCCGCGGGCAACTTCTACATCAACGACAAGCCCACGGGGGCGGTGGTCGGCCAGCAGCCCTTCGGCGGTGCGCGCGGGTCGGGAACGAACGACAAGGCCGGCTCCCGGATGAACCTGATGCGCTGGGTCTCGGCCCGAACCATCAAGGAGACTTTCGCCCCCGCCACCGACTGGCGCTATCCGTTCATGTCCGGGGAATAGCCCGGCGGCAGCGGCAAGGGGGCGGCCTAGATGAAGGAGGCGTCCAGAATCGTCGAACCCTCGCCGGGGTACCAGCTCTTTATGCTGGTGCTCTGCCTCTACGCCCTCGGCCAGCTTGGCGTTCAGGCCGCCTTTCGTCTCGAGCCAGAAACCCAGGCGGTCATACAGTACGCGGACCTCCTCGTCTGCCTGATCTTCTTCATCGATTTCCTGATCAACCTCGCGCGATCGCCCGATCGGCTTCGATACCTCAGGACCTGGGGCTGGATCGACCTGCTCTCGGCCATCCCGACCATCGACATAGCGCGCTTTGGACGCCTGGCCCGCGTCTTGCGGATCTTCCGTGTCCTGCGCGGCCTGCGCGCGGCCCGTGCTCTCTCCGCGCTGATCCTCAAACATCGGGCCGAGAACACATTCCTCGCCGTGAGCCTCGCCGCCCTTCTCGTGCTGGTTTTTTGCAGCATCGCGGTTCTCTATTTCGAGACCGACCCCGCGTCCAACATCAAGACTGCGGAGGACGCGGTCTGGTGGGCGGTCACGACCATGACCACCGTGGGATACGGAGATCGATTCCCGGTGACCACCGAGGGCCGGACGGTGGCCGTTCTTCTTATGGCCACCGGGGTGGGCCTGGCCGGGACCCTGTCGGGATTCCTGGCCGCCTGGCTCATCGGATCGGGCCAGACCGCGGAGGCCGACAAGCTCGAGAGTCTGAGAATCGAGATCGCGGCCCTGCGGAACGCCATCGAAAACAGGTCAATGCCGCCGGGCGGTACGAAGGAAACAGCAGACGATGCCTGAAACCCAACGCACCAGGCTCGAGGGGCACCTGCCGGCCCCTTCCACGCAGACCGGCGGAGGATGCCTGATCTTCTTCGGGATGCCGTTCATCGCGATCGGCCTGTTCGTGATGGCGATGTCCCTCGGCTACCTGCCTCTTGACGAAGCCAAGGTGAATGGACCGAAGGAACTGCTCACGGTTTTCGGCGGGGTCTTCGCGACCGCGGGCCTCGGCGTCGCCTGGGTGGGGGCGGCCGGGATGGCGCGCGCGCGCGCGGCCCGGAAACGGAAGGAGGAGAATCCCCTGGAGCCGTGGTTCTGGGATCACTCCTGGGACAAGCGATGGGCCGAGCACGGAAGCCTTTGGCCCGCCTTCCAGGGCTTCCTCCTGTTCCTGTTCCTCTCCGCGTTCCTCTCGATGTTCCACTGGTGGGCCTTCTTCTCGGGCGAAGGTCCCCTTCCCCTGAAGATCTTCATACTGATCTTTGACCTGATTGCCCTCGCCGTTCTCTTCGGTGCGATTTACTCGCTGTTCCAGTACTTCAAGTACGGAAAGAGCCGGCTCCATTTCGCGCGGTTCCCGTTCCGGCCCGGGAGTGCCGTCGAGGCGGGTCTCGAGGTCAGCCGGAAGATCCAGGCGGCTCCGTCGATCTCGCTCACTCTCCGCTACCTCGAAGAGGTCACGGAGACGACCGGCACCGGGAAGAACCGCAGTTCGAGGCAGGTTCTCTATTGCCTGCACGAGGTGAAGCAGGAGCTGAGTTCGAGCCAGTTCGACATCAACTCCCAGGGCGAGATACCGATCAGCATGCGGTTGCCCCAGGGTGACTTCTCGAACCGGCTGCTCGATACGCCGCGGCGGTACTGGGAGCTTGAGATCAAGGCGGAGACCCCGGGGATCGACTACGACGCTCGCTTTCTGCTGCCGGTTTACGGGAAGTCTTAATAGACCCAGACGATGTCGTAGCGAAGAAGCTTCGTGGCGGTCTTCGTCGGGGCGACGGTCTTCTCCTCAAAACGGGACGGGTCGACATCTCCCGCGTTCTCGATCGACGACTCGATCTGTGAAATCTCCTGTTTCAAGACCTCTACCCGGCTCTCTGCGTTGTCCTCCATCCGGTTCTTCGAAGTCACGCCGCCCATGGCACTGGCGCCTTTTCGCATCGTGGAGGTGGCGGTCGACTGTCTTCCGCCGAAAAGCGACCCGAACAGCGAGGCGCCGACCTCTATCGCTCCCCTCAACATCGCCGCCTTCTTCTCCTGCGCCCGGCCTTCGAGATCCTCGGTGGCCTTCTGGAGATCCCGCTGCTTGCGCTGGAGCCTCTCCCGCAGCTTATCGGCCTCGGCGTTCGACACGCTCGCCTCGAGACGCTTCTCGAATTCCTCGGCGGATTCGCCCGGCGCAGACTGCATCTTCGTGACCGAATCGAGCAGGACGCTCATCCAGAACTCATCCGCAAGTCGATCCTTCACCGCACGTTCAACCCCTTTGGCGCCGGCCGTGGAGAGGAAAGGAGGCAAATCGCCGTAGCGCGCACCGGCGGGCGGATCGGCGGTGATCGCATCCTCGTCATCGAGTTCGATGTGCTCCGCGTCCAGGATCTCCGAGGGCGAAGGCACCGTAAGAGGATAGAGACGGACGCCGATCACTTCGTCCTGATCCTTCAGGCGATAGGCGTACTTGACGAGGAGATGCGCCTCGGCCTGTTCCGCGCCGTACTTCCGGAAGTAAAGGTGTTTGAAGGGCGGCGGCAGGACGGGTGCGGACGAGGACTCGTCGCGGGCCGAAGGCGCCGCGGCCGAGGCCCCTCCCGGCGCATGAACGGTCATGAGCTGCGAGATCTCCTCGCGGGTCAGCGGACCGCGGAGATACGACATCGCGAACCGTGAAGCGAGGAGGCAGGGCTTCAAGCGATGAACGTCGTGCAACAGGAAGACCCGCTTGCGGGTCGCCGACAGAAGGGTCTCGATCGCCGCGGCCTCCACACCCGCTCCAACCAGACCGTCACGCAGCCGGGCCCGGTCATTGTCGGTCTGGAGCCTTCCGACCATCCAGGTCCCGATGTTGCCGAGTCCCTTGTAGTCGAGGTCGATTGGATTCTGGGTGGCGAGCACGATCCCCACTCCCTGCGCGCGCGCCTGTTTCAGCAGGGTCAGCAGCGGCCGCTTGGTGGGAGGGTTCGCGGGATGAGGCGGGAAGTAGCCATAGATCTCATCCATGTAGACGAGGGCGCGGAGCGATGTGGTCCCCGACTGCCGTCGCATCCACGTCTTCACTTTGTCAAGAATGAGCGCGGTGACGAAGAAACGCTCCTCTTCGGAAAGGTGCGCGGTGTAGATCACCGAGAGCCGCGGCTTACCGTCGGCCGCGTACAGCATCGACTGAATGTCGAGGGGCTGGCCCACGCGCCAGGCCTGGAACTGTGGAGAGGCGAGGAGGTTATTGAGCGCCATCATCAGGCCCTGGCGCTGTTTGCGGGGATAGACGCTGTCGAGCGGCAGGGCGCCGATCTTGTCGAAAGGCGGATCAGCGACCGCCCCGATCAGGCTCTCGAGGGTCAGGCCCTTGCCGGACTTCCAGGCGTTCTCGACAATGTTCGCAAGGAGAATGAACTCCTGGGACTGGAGCGGATCGGCCTCGATCTTCAAAAGGCCGAGCAGGCCGCTCACGATCCCCGCGATCTCGTCGCGCAGGTCCTCGGGGGCCTTCTCGAACGCGAGGGAAGGGGCTTCGAGGGACTGGAGAACATTCAGCTGAACTCCCGCGGAAGACCCGGGAGTGTAGATCGCGGCCTGGTGCTTCGACTTCAGGTCCTTGATGTCCGCGGGACCAAGTCCCCAGTCGGCGAGCCCTTTGCTCCAGATCGCCGCCGCCGCCGCCGCGGCTTCGTGCGGCGTTTTCCCCTCGCGACGGGCGGCGTCTTTGTCCACCCACGGCTCGAAGGAAGCGGCCGAGAGGTCCTCGAAGAGCAGGAGCAGGTTGCCGAGGTCGCCCTTGGGGTCGATCGCGATCACCGGAACCCCCAGGCGCAGCACCTCCTCGATCAGGCCGATGGCGAGTCCGGTTTTCCCGGACCCGGTCATCCCGACGATCAGGCCGTGGGTCAGAAGGTCGGTCGAGTTGAGGTCGATGCGGGCGCCGAGCGAGTCGCCCGAAACCGGCGCTTCCCTGCCGAGAAAGAGTCCTTGGGGCATGTCGATCAGTATATGAGCGCCCAGGGTAGGCCCAATGAATCATTGACCCCTCAAGACGCGGCGGCGAGAGTCTCTTCATGCTGGACCTCCTCACGAAGGGGCGGGCGGACCTGCTCCGGTTCCGCGGCCTCAAGAACATGGTGGGCAACACACCCCTCGTGGCCCTTCACCTCCTGTATCGCGGCGAACCGCGGACGATCTACGCCAAGGCGGAAAACCTCAATCTGACCGGCTCGATCAAGGACCGCATCGCCATCCATATCCTGCGCAAGGCCCAGCACGACGGCCTGCTCAAGAGCGGCGGCTACATCGCGGAGGCGACGAGCGGCAACACCGGCATTTCCTTCTCCGCGGTCGGGCGCGCCCTCGGACATCCGGTCCGGATCTTCATGCCCGACTGGATGAGCCAGGAGCGCAAGGATCTGATCCGCAGCTTCGGCGCCGAGATCGAACTGGTGAGCCGGGAGGAGGGCGGTTTCCTCGGCAGCATCGACCGTGCGGAGGCCTTCGCCAAAGCCACCCCCGGCGCCTTCCTGCCCCGCCAGTTCTCGAACGACGAAAACGCCCAGGCGCACTACGAGAGCACGGGGCCGGAGATCTGGTGGCAGCTTGACTCTCACAATCTCGTGCCCGATGCCTTTGTCGCGGGGGTGGGAACCGGCGGAACCGTGATGGGGGTCGGCCGCTTTCTCCGGCTGCGAAAGCGGGATGTAAAGGTCCATCCGCTCGAGCCCTCGAACTCGCCGACACTCACGACCGGCCACAAGGTCGGTAAACACCGCATCCAGGGAATCTCCGACGAATTCGTGCCACCAATCCTCCACTTGAACGAACTCGACGAAGTCATCTCGGTCGATGACGGCGACGCCATCCTGATGGCCCAGAAGCTGGCGACCCAGCTGGGGCTTGGCGTCGGCATCAGCTCGGGCGCCAACGTGCTCGGGGCGCTTCAGGTCCAGAACCGGATGCGGCCCGATGCCGTGGTCGTGACGATTCTGTGCGACAGCAACAAGAAGTACCTCAGCACGGATCTGCTCCGCGAGGAGCCGGTGAAGCCAGGCTTCATGTCGCCGGAGGTTGAGCTCACGAGTGCGGAAGCCTTCAGGCGCGTCTGCATGACCTGTTGACCTGAAGCTGTCTTCATCCACGGACCTCTACCTTGCTCCTTGCCGACACCGGCCTCGCGAACGCGGATCCTGCTCGGTCCCTCGCGCCAACATGGCTCGCCGATCGCTACGAACGGTTGAGACGCGAGTTGGCCCGCGTGCGCGGAAGCGGATTTCCTGGGCACGCGCAGCGTGCCCCTGCGGGTTCGGGCCAGGAGACCGCGCGGGATTCGCGATCGTGATGGCAGAATGAACGCGCCCGATGACCACCCTCCGGAAATGGATCACCGCCCTGCGCGGCGGAAAGTTGACGGACCTCAACACCATTCTTGAACAGGCGAAGGCGGTCCAGGGTCGTTCCGCGCCCGAACAGCTCGACTGGCTGCGTTCGCTCGCCCGTTACCTCCGCGGCGAAAGGGGGTTCCGATTCACCCCCGAGGCCCGCACTCATCTTCTACTTCAGCGGCTGAGCCAGCATCAGGACTGGGCGCAGGCCGCGGGAGCGATCATCGCCGAGGTGCTGGCGCGCGGTTCGGCGCTTCGGATTTACGCCGAGGCCGGTCTGCCCTCGTCTTCCTCCTTCGGCAAAGAGCTGCTCGGCCGGCTGGTCCGCTCGGTCCTTCCCCCCATCCTCAACGACCGCTCGTTGTCGGGCGCGCTTCAGCAGGTCTTCGCCAAGTACGGCGACGACGTCTGGCTCGACCGCATTCCCGGACACGAGCGCGAGGCGCTGCTCGAGTGGCTCAGAGCCTCGATTCCCGAGATGCGGCGCGATGGGCTCCTGCAAGAAGCCGCCGAGGCGATCTGGCTGCTCGGCAATCGGACCACCTCGATCGCGCTGCGCGAGGAGGTAGCCGCGCGTTCTCCCGAGGTGGGTTCGCTCTCGAACCACCCCATGATCCTGCTCGAGGACGAGGCTCGCCGCTTTGCCGCCTCGGTCGCGGGAAAGCCCGACCTCGATGCGCTCATGAAGGCGACCTGGGCCGCGCGCGGGTTCCTGGACAGCGTCCTGGCCCAGGTTGAACAACGCGGGGTGAGCGTCGACCTGGTGTTCCAGATCGAACGCGCGACCTCCTACATCACGCGTATGGAGACCCTCGCCGAGGTCATCGCCACGGTCAAGGCCACCGCGGCCACCCCGAAGACGAGGACGGAGGCGGTCTGGGGCCTCCTCGTGGCCATGGTGCGCGGCGAACTCGAAGATCGCAGGCCGGGCCGCGTCCTCGCCCAGAGCGCCCATCTCATCGCCCGCAAGACCGTGGAACGGGCGGGTGAGACCGGCGAGGAGGGCATCGCGCGGTCCGACTCGGACCTTCGCCACATCCTCGAGGCGGCGATCGGCGGCGGCATCTTCATCGCCGTCACAACGCTCGTGAAATATCTCGGCCCCAAGGGGCTGGCCCCGTTTTTCGAAGCGCTCTACGGCACCCTCAACTACGGCGGCAGCTTCGCCGTGATGCACTTCCTGCATCTCAAGCTCGCCACCAAGCTGCCCGCGATGACGGCTTCAGCACTCTCGAGCCGCCTGTCTCCCGCCGCCTCGCCCGAAGCCGACGCCGAGTTCGTCCAGACCGCCTCCGCGGTACTCCGTACGCAGTTCGCGGCGGTGGTCGGGAACCTCGTGGGGGTCATCCCCGCCGCTCTGCTCATCGACGCCCTCGTGCTGCTGGTGACCCAGGGCCACGTTTTGTCCCCGGAGAAGGCCTCGGCAGTCATCGGGTCCGTAAACCCCTGGCTATCCCTCACGATCCCCTTCGCGATGTTCACCGGCGTCATTCTCTGGATTGGCGGCTGGGTCGCGAGCTGGATCGACAACGCGTTCGTGTTCTTCAACGTGGCCGGGGCCTTGAAGTCCTCCGGCGGACTCCGCGTGCGCTTCGGCGAGGCCCGCGTGAGCGCGCTCGCGGATTTTCTGTCCCGCCACGTGGGCGGCGTGGCCACCGCACTGGTGCTGGGGGTGGGGCTCGCCTTCGCGCCTGAGGTCGGCCGGTTTTTCGGCCTGCCCCTCGAGGTCCGCCACGTGACCCTCGTGACCGGCACTCTCGCCATGGCGGTGGCCGGCCTCGGGCCCGGCTCCCTCTCTCTCGAACACTGGGCGGGCATGTTGGCCGGCGTCGCGGCAATCGGCGTGTGCAACCTCGGCGTGAGCTTCGGCCTCGCCTTCGGCATGGCGCTCCGCGCTCGGCGCATGCCCACAAGGAGAGGGGTCGTCCTGCTCGCGCAGACCGCGCTCTCGCTGCTCCGCCGGCCGCGGAGCCTCCTCCGCATTCCGCCCTCCGAGGCCGTGGCTTCCCCGCATTGAGGTCACCGCCTCCTCGCGTGGTCATTCTCGGCGGCGGGTTCGCGGGGCTCTAAGCGGCCCGCGCGCTCCGCGACGCGCCGGTCGCGGTCACACTCATCGACCGGAAAAACCACCACCTCTTCCAGCCCATGCTTTACCAGGTGGCGACCGCAGCGTTGAACCCGGCGGACATCGCAGCGCCCATTCGAAGCATCCTTTCGAGTCAGAAGAACTGCCGGGTGCTTCTCGCCGAGGCCCTCCGGATCGACACGAAGACCAACGTCGTCGAGACGGATGCCGAACCCCTCCCTTTTGACTACCTGATCGTGGGGACGGGCGCGAGCCACTCCTACTTCGGCCATGACGACTGGGAGCGAACCGCTCCGGGCCTCAATGACGATCGAGGACGCCCTCGACATCAGGCGACGGGTCTTCCTCGCTTACGAGAACGCTGAGCGGGAGAGCGACATAGAGAAGCGGCGCTCCTTTATGACCTTCGTGGCGATCGGAGCGGGCCCGACCGGCGTCGAGATGGCGGGGGCGCTCGCGGAGATCTCGCGCCGAACCCTCGCTCGCGACTTTCGCGCCATCGATCCGAAGTCGGCTCGGATCATCCTGATCGAGAGGGCCGGCCGCGTGCTTCCTCCCTTCCCGGAGGACCTTTCGGCGGCGGCGCGCGCCCAACTCGAACGCCTGGGCGTCGACGTCTGGACGGGAATAGGGGTGACGGACATCGACGTAGCCGGCGTCACCCTCGGCGCCGATCGCATTGGCGCGCGAACCGTGATCTGGGCGGCCGGCGTCCAGGGATCAGCACTTGCGCGATCGCTCGGTGTGCCGCTTGATCGCGCCGGCAAAGTGCCCGTGAACAAGGACCTTTCGGTTCCGGGCGCCCCGAACGTCTTCGTGGCGGGCGACCTCGCCTGGATCCAGCAGGATGGCGCGGGCGTCCCGGGGGTCTGCCCCGCCGCGATGCAGGCCGGACGGCACGCGGCGCGCGACATCCTGAGCCTGGCCAGAGGCGGCGCCAGTTCACCCTTCCGATATGCGGACAAGGGATCGTTCGCGGTCATCGGGCGCGGCGTCGCGGAGGGCGATCTGTTTGGCTGGAAGATGTCGGGCCGGCTCGCCTGGCTCGCGTGGCTGGCCATCCACATCACGTTTCTCATCGGCTTCCGGAACCGCCTGATCGTGCTGCTCGGGTGGGCCTACTCATACTTCACACATCGGCGCGGGGCGCGTCTCATCACCGGACCCTGACCAACCTGCGCGGCTCAAGGCCCGAGGGGAGCGGCTGATAAAGTCGCGGGCGATGGATCAGCCCGAAGTCGAAGCACCCGCGGTCAAGCCCAAGTCGTACTGGAAGGCGGTCGGGCCGTTCAAGGAAGTCCTGCATCGGACGGTTTCCGCGGAGCAGCTCGTAGCCCTGTCGCAAAAGAACCCGGCGATCCACCTCGCCTACGCGGCCCGGCAATTCGCGATCGTCCTCATCTGCGGCGTGGTCTTGTACCAGGACCAGCCCTGGTGGATCGCGGCGCCCCTGATCGTCCTGCAGGGGTTCACGTTCTTCAACATGACCACACTTCTCCACGAGGTCGTCCACAGCGCGGTCTTCAGGAAGCCCTGGCCCGCGGCCGAGCGCGCCCTGGGCCTTTTGTACGCCATCACGAGCGGGATCTCGGCCTCTCAGTTCACCCGCTGGCATCTCGACCACCACGACAACCTGGGAACGAGCGACCTCGATCCGAAGCGTCATTGGCTGTCGCCGAAGCGGAACAAGCGGTGGTTCAAGCTCCTCTACTGCACACCCGCGCTCATGCCCATCTACTTCCGCGCCGCGGCCAACGAGGTAAAAACCTACCCGGCCCCGCTTCGGGGGCTGATCGCACGCGAGCGTCTGGCCACGATCGTGATCCAGCTCTTCGCAGGCGCCGCCTTGTACTACTTTGGCGGAATGGGCGCGATGCTCCGCGTGTGGTTCCTGCCCTACTTCCTTGTCTTCCCCGTGGCCTTCACGATCAACCGGCTCGGCCAGCACTACAACATCGACCCGACAAACCCGCTCAAGTGGTCGACGGTGATGCGGCCTTCGGGGATCTGGGACTTCCTGTTCGTCTACTCGAACTATCACGCGGAGCACCACTACTTCCCGCGCGTCCCGTTCTACAACCTTCGCAATCTCCACGTGATCCTGCGGCCCATGTACGACGAGCTCGGGGTGAAGCCGCACACCTACCGCGAGATCATCTGGCAGTGGTTCGTCCTCAACCGCGCGCCCCATACGAATTGGGAACTCCCCGCGACAACCGCCCCAACCCCGGGCACTGAACCCTCCCGCGCCTAGTAGGGGCCGGGCATGCCCGGCCCGCGGCCAGCGACGCCAGGGCGAGGCGTGCCTCGCCCCTACGGTCCGCCGTCGGCGGGGGTGGTTTTGAGTGAACGCCCAGCCTGGCTGTCCGTGGTGAAAGTGTGCCGCAGCACCGAGAGCGCGCAGCCTGGCCCTGGGCCAGCGCGGAGCCTCCCCTCGGGGGACGAGCGGTGCGCCCGCATGGCGATGAGCCGAAGGCCCCGAATATCGGGAATATTCGGGGTCCTGAGCG
>Ga0163144_10002302_pt1 | contig 44313 bp, 47 predicted proteins | sample OliLak19BULKMAT1_FD_123175 | JGI IMG/M metagenome (GOLD analysis project Ga0163144, IMG submission 123175) | Freshwater microbial mat bacterial communities from Lake Vanda, McMurdo Dry Valleys, Antarctica - Oligotrophic Lake LV.19.BULKMAT1 | ecosystem: Environmental > Aquatic > Freshwater >...
ATGAAGATCGTCGGCGACCTGTTCGGTGCCGGCAAGATGTTCCTGCCGCAGGTGGTCAAGAGCGCGCGCGCGATGAAGCAGGCGGTCGCCTACCTGACACCGTTCATGGAGGCCGACCTGCGCCAGTCGTCGAGCCAGGGCAAGGTGTTGCTTGCTACCGTTAAGGGCGACGTGCACGACATCGGCAAGAACATCGTCGCCGTGGTGCTGCGCTGCAATAACTACGAGGTCGTCGATCTTGGCGTAATGGTGCCGTGCGACAAGATCCTCGAGACCGCGCTCGCAGAGAAGTGCGACATGGTGGGCCTGAGCGGCCTGATTACGCCGTCGCTCGACGAGATGGTGTACGTCGCCAAGGAGATGGAACGCCGCGAGATGAAGCTGCCGCTGCTGATCGGCGGCGCGACCACCAGCCGCCAGCACACGGCGGTGAAGATCGCGCCGCAGTACAGCCAGAGCACGGTGCACGTCATCGATGCGGCGCGCGTCTGCGGCTTCACCGGCAAGCTGCTCGATCCGAAGCTCAAGGCGAAGCTCGACGCGGAGAACACCGCCGAGCAGGAACGGCTGCGCTACGTCTATCTGCAGAAGCGCGACGAGCCGTTGGTGCCCTACGTGGATGCGGTCGGACGCCGTCCGGCGATCGTGTGGCGCGCCGAAGATCTCCACCGGCCGGCGTTTCTGGGTCGCCGGGCCATCGAGGTGCATCCGCTCAGCGAGTTGGTCGAGTACATCGACTGGACCTTCTTCTTCGCCGCCTGGGAGTTGCGCGGCAAGTTCCCGGCGATCCTCGAGCATCCTACCCGCGGCGCTGCGGCGCGTGAGCTCTTCGAACAGGCCCAGGAGCTACTCGCCCGAATCGTCGATGAGAGCCGGTTGCGCGCCCACGGTGTCTACGGCTTCTGGCCCGCCAACAGCGATGGCGACGACATCATTCTGTTTCAAGATGAGGAGCGCACGACGGAGTTGGCCCGTTTCAATCTCTTGCGCCAGCAGCGGATGGCTACGCCGAACCTGCCGCTACGCTCGCTCGCCGACTTCGTCGCACCGCGTGAATTGGGACTGCACGACTACGTCGGTGGGTTCGCGGTCACCGCCGGCATCGGCGCCGAGGATCTCGTCCGCGAGTACGAGGACAAGCTCGACGATTACAGCGCGATCATGGTGAAGGCGCTTGCGGACCGCCTCGCGGAGGCGTTTGCCGAGTACCTCCATCTCAAAGTCCGGCGCGAGTGGTACGCCAAGGATGAGCAAATCGGCAACCAGCAACTCATGGCCGAGAACTACCGTGGCATCCGCCCGGCGTTCGGCTACCCGGCGTGCCCCGACCACCACGAAAAGTTCAAGCTATTCAGTTTGCTCGACGCCGAAGCGGTCGGGATTCATCTGACCGAAAGTGCGGCAATGACGCCGGCGGCGAGCGTCAGCGGCATCTACCTCGGCCACCCGGAGGCGCGCTACTTCCAACTCGGGCACGTCGACCGCGACCAGATCGAAGCCTACGCCGAGCGCAAGGGTATCAGCGTCGGTGACGTCGAACGCTGGCTTCGCTCGAACTTGGGATACGATCCCGATGCGAGCCGGTAGGGGGTCACGCCGCAGCCGCGAGCGACTCGCGGAACGGGCCGAGCTTGCGGCGCTCTAGTTCGCGGCTGAGCAGACGCCGGGCACGCGGGTTGTTCAACAAGACGAGCGTCACCATGCCGAAGTAGCCGGTCGGTAGCTTCGGGCTCTCATCGAAGTGGCGTAGCTGCTGGTACGGACGCGACGCGTAGGCGTGGTGATCGGCATGCCGCGTCAAGCCGACCAGCGTGTAGAGCGAGAACCACGACTCGGTGTCCCACGAATCGACGGGCTGCACGCGTCCGGGCAGGCGCTCGATTCCCCAATGTTCGAAATAATTGACCGCCTCGAGGGCCATGACGGCCTGACGCGCCTGTAGCAGGTGAATGAGGAAGGCGGCGGCGCCGAATACGGCGAATAGGGCGAGTGCCAGCGTCGACTCGGCAATCACACCCTGCAAGACACGGTGGCGCATCATCCGGCGATCGAGCAGCTTCATCTCGGCATTGCCCAGCCGCTTGGATTCCAGCCGCCAGGCGCTGCGAAACTGCGCGGGGATGGTACGTCGCCAGAAATCCCAGAAGGTCTCGCCGAAGCGCGCCGTGGCTGGATCGTCGGGGGTGCCGAGTCGCTTGTGGTGGCCGCGTACGTGCTCGGTCGAGAAGTGCTCGTACATCGTCGTGCACAACAACAAGCGGCCGAGCAACTGCATGTGCGGCTCCGGGCGGTGGATCAATTCGTGGGCGACGACGATCGCCGAGTAGCCGCTGTTGATACCGACCAGGAGGATCGCCACCAACGCATCCACGCTGAACAAACCGCTCATCGAGATCAGTCGTGCGGTCAAGACGATGTTCGCCAATTGCAGCGCGACGAGCACGTAGAGCACGGCGTCGAACGGCCACTTCGCCAGATCGGGGGTCGGCTGGCGCTGCTCGTTCGGACTCCACACGTCGGCAACGACGGAGCCGAGGAGGGGGAGAAGGAAGAGCAGGGCGACCCACCATGAGTGTGGTCCGGTGAGGGTGAAAGCCAGGGTGGCGAGCGGCAGCACGAAGCAGAGCAGGTGCAGCGCCCAGATGCGCAGTGGCGACGTCGCCTGGGATTCGCTAGTTGCGGATCGTGTCGATTGCATGGACAACCTCTCAGTTCACATACGAATGCGTATGTCGCTGGATATTCTACATACGGAGGCGTATGTCAACCCCATGAAGAACTCCCCATGAAGAACAATCCGCGTTCCCGTGACGCTACCAAGCAGGAAACCCGCGCTGCACTGATCCAAGCCGGGCTCCTCGAATTCTTCGAACGCGGCCTCGACGTGCCGAGTCTCGACGCCATCTGCGCCCGCGCCGGCTTCACGCGCGGGGCCTTCTACGTCCACTTCCGCGATCGCGACGAATTCGTCGTCGCCGTCATGGATACAGTGCTCGGTGCTTTCTTGGACGTGATCATCGCCACGGACAGCGCAGACGCCGATCTCGCGCAGACGATCTTGCGCTTCGCCAGCGCGTTGATCGACGGCAACTCGCTGCTCGGCGAGCAGGGCGAGATGCGGTTGCACCAGTTGCTCGACGCCTGCGCCCGCTCGGAGCCGATTCGGCGTCAGATCATCGCCACCATCGGCGAGGGCATCCGCCGCGTCGAGCGCGCCGCCACCAACGGCCAGGTTGCCAAGACCGTGCGCGGCGACGTCGAATCGGCGCCGCTGGCTGCGGTTCTCGTCGCCCTCGCCCTCGGCTTGCTGCAGATGTTCGAATTCGGGATGAAGCTCGAGCTTCAGGAGATCCGCGCTACCGTGCTCCGCCTCGTCGGCCCGACCGGGAGCACCCGCCGCAAGACATGAAACCAGGGTGCTTGAACGACGAAACCTGTCGTGGGCACGGCCCCCAGCGAGATTTTCGCAGGCCGCTCCCCGTTGGGTCGCTCGCGGTTCGGCTACGAAAGAAACTTGATCCAAAGAGGGCCGTGCCCCCGCTGGATCATCGCTCGCGCTTGGTGCGCAACTTCTCCCAAGCCGCATCCGCGCGCATCACCCGCACCCGGCCCGCAATGGCGACGAGCGGTTGATCGCGCGCCCAGCGCGCGCGCTCGCTGGGTTCGACCGAATCCCAGTGTGGCCCCAGGCTATCGGTGATCTGCTGACGAGTCCGCAAGGCTCCCTCGAGCGCGACGTGCACTGCGGGCGAGCGCGGGTCCGCGAGACCGAGCCCACGCAAGTTCACCAGCAACGCGACGATCCGCTCGTTCACCTCACGCGGCCATTCATTGCGCAGCGAAATTCCCAGCAAATAGGTCAATACCGCCGTCGTCACGTAGATGTCTTCGAGGGTGCGGAACGGCTTGACGTATTCGCTGTAGCCGTCGCCCGGCAGCAACGCGTCCGCCGCCACGGGCACACCGTCGAACGCGAGGCGGCAATGATGAATTTCGGGCACGAACTCGGTCGCGGGCATCGCCTCGATCGTGACTCCCGGGGCGCCGAGATCGACGCGCGCGACCCGCAGTCGGTTGCGCCCCTGCTCGTCGGTTCCGATGCTGGCGGCCACCAATGCCAAGCCGCCGTCGGCCGACATCGTCGCCCACTTCTTGCGGCCGTTCAGGACGAACCCACCAATGCCGTCGTCGACCAGCGTCGACTCGATCGCCTGCGGGTGGCCACCGCCCTCTTCGGTGACGGAGAGCGATGCCACGCGATCGGCGGGCAGCGACGGGTCGAGGCGGTGCAGTGCGGCCTGGTATCCTGCTGCGAACGCGTAGCCCACGCGATCGGCGAGCACGCCGCCCAGCACCGCCTGGTCGATGGGCATCGCCCAGTCCTGGCGCTGACGCCGAAAGGCCTGCCACCACTCCTCCATGGACTGCCACGACGAATGCTTACCCTGGCGCAGTTGATCGATCGCCCACTCGAGGAGGAAACTGATGCCGCTTGCGTCGGTGAGGCTCATTTCCAAACGCGTACGCGCCGGGCGCGCTTAGCGCAATGCCTGCCCACAGCTCGCCGCGGGGCTACATCAGCCAAGCTTCTACTTGGATGAATTTCGGGTTTGACCCGGCTCGCGCACCTCTGCTACCCGACCGGGGAGAACAAACCGCCGACGTGCGTCGGCCCAGACGAAGTTCGGGGGAAGGGGAAGCGATGCGAAGGTTCACGACGACGCTGGTTCTCGGGGCAATGCTCGGAGCGATGGTGGCCGCTGCAGCACCGCGCGAGAGCGCCGCGTTCTGCCTGTGGAATTGCAGCTACACCAAGACCAAGTACCCGATCGTCCTCGCCCACGGCATGGCCGGTTTCGACGAGCTTTTCGGAATCTACGAGTACTGGTACGGCATCCCCTCTGCGCTCCGCGACGGCGGCGCCCAGGTGTTCGTCACCAATGTCAGCCAGTTCAACACGACCGAAGCGCGCGGCGAACAGTTGCTCGCTCAAGTGCGGCAGATCATCGCGATCACCGGCAAGAAGAAGGTTAACCTGGTCGGCCATAGCCACGGCGGTCTCGACGTTCGCTACGTCGCCGCCGTGCGCCCCGATCTCGTCGCCTCGGTCACCAGCGTCGGCAGCCCGCACAAAGGCGCCGACCTCGCCGACTTCCTCCGGGACAACGTGCAGCAGGGTTCGATTACCGAAGGGGCGCTCGCTTTTTTCGCCGGAAGCCTCGGCACCGTGCTCGGCGTGCTGACCGGTTCGACCGATCCACAAGACGCCGTCGGTGCGCTCGAGTCGCTGAGTTCGACGGGAATGACGGCGTTCAATGCGCGTTACCCTCAGGGCGTGCCAACCACCGCTTGCGGCAGCGGCTCGGCGAGCGTCAATGGCGTACGCTACTACTCGTGGTCGGGCACCGGAATCCTGACCAATGCGCTCGACGTCTCGGACGCCGCGATGAGCCTCACCTCGCTCTTCTACGACGCCGCCAACGACGGCTTGGTGGGACGCTGCAGCTCGCGTCTCGGCACCGTCATCCGCGACAACTACTTCCATAACCACCTCGATGAGGTGAATCAGATCCTCGGACTCACGTCTTGGTTCGAGTCGAACCCGCCGTCGATTTTCCGCGCCCACGCGAATCGGCTGAAGAACCTGGGGCTCTGAGAACGCGCGGGCGCCGAAGCGGAAATTGTCGCGCCGGATCGTCATTGCGGCGGCTGGGATCGTGGTCCTGGCCGCCGCCTTCATTTGGGCATGGTGCGCGCAGCCGGCGGCAACGTCTGCACCACGGGCGGCGCCGCGCCCCTCTGCGGCAACGAGTGCGGGCGCTGCTCCATCTCTCGACGCGGGGCGGGTACCCAGCGCCACAGACAGTGCGAAACGGCCACAACCACCGGAGCGAATCGCTCGCCAGTCCGCTGCCCCGGATTCCCTCGCCGGCACGACGCCCGACGGCGCGCTGACGGTCGATGGCGACGGTCACTTCGTGATCAACGCGGAAGTCCGCGCCTTCTTCGACTACTTTCTGACCACATCCGGAGAGCTATCAGCGCATGATCTGCGCGCGCTGATCGTCGCTGCGATCGAGGCGAACCTGCCTCCTGCGGCGGCTGCCGAGGCGGTGCAGACGCTCGATGCGTACTTGGGCTATCGCCGTGCGGCGCGGCGCCTCGCCGCGGGAGATGGTGTTCCCGAGGATCTCGGCGCGCGCCTGGCGGCGCTCCGCCGCGTGCGCCACGAAACACTGGGTGCGGAACTCGCCGACCGCTTCTTCGGACTCGAAGAGGCCATGGTCGCAGCCGACCTCGCGCGGCGCGAGATCCTGCGGGCCGAGGATCTTTCTTCCGAAGAGCAGCGCCGGCTGCTCTGGGAAGCCGAGCAGGATCTTCCCGAGGCGGTGCGCGAAGCGCGCGCACAAGCACTGCTGCCGGCGCGGCTGCACGACGACGAAGAAGCGCTACGCGCAGCCGGTGGAACGGACGACGAGGTGCAGGCGTTGCGCGAACAAACGGTTGGCTCAGCCGCCGCCGCCCGCCTCGCCGAACTCGACCGCGAGCAGGTGCAGTGGCAGGCACGTCTCGCAACCTACTGCGCCGAACGCGCCGCGCTCGAAGCGGACATTTTGGATGAAACGACGCGTGCGGAGCGCTTACGCGTACTTCGCGAAGAGATGTTCACTCCGACGGAACGTTTGCGGGTAGAGGCGATCGATCGTAGCCAAGCGCCGCACTGAGCCGTTGCGCTCAGTCGACCCGACAAGCCTGTTCGCTCTGCCGCTCGGCACAGTAGGCAACGCGGTCGCGCACGGCGGCGAAGACGTCGGGTGCCGTCGACGACTGGATGCGGCGGAGGATGAAGTCCGGAATCAAACTGTCGGGGTCGATGTCGACGTCGTAGACCAGCAGCGTGCGGTTCGCGTCCTCCGGCCACGGCAGCACCGTCCACGAGCCGACGTTGCGCTTGTAGCTGCCGCGCACCAGCGTCCAGCGCTTGGCGAAGCCGCCGCTTTCGAGTGCCGTCTCGATGTTGCGGGTGACCGAGTGGATGTTACTCAGCGGAAACGGGAGGTTGATATCGGTCTCGCATACGGCGACCTCGCCGTCGCGGCTGAGAAGCTTGCTGCTGGCGACGGACGGCAGGAATTCCTCGAAGTAGTCGCATTGGATCATCACCGGCCACACCTGCTCCGGCGGCGCATCGACGCGGCCGCAGGCTTGGATGGCGACGCCGCGGCCGTCGGTTGGTGGGCGTTCGATGACGATCACGCTGCCGTCGGTGATTTCGCTGTTACGTCCGTCACACAGCGTGCTCGCCGTCACCGGAGTCGCGAAGGCGCCGGTCGCGGCGAGGCCGACGAGCGCGACCAACCGTGGAATCGAGAGTGGCATGTTGCCAGCTTAGCTCCTTGCGCGCGTTTCGCGTAGTACCCGCCGTTCGAGCGCCAACCGAAAGCGCTCGGCTGCGCCGGCGTCGACGATGAGAAAGAACGAAGGCTCGAAGAGCTCCGCTTCGAGTAGAGCTTCGCGCCCATCGTCGAGGCGAACGATGTCGAAGCGCGCGTATAGGAGAGGGGGCACGACGCCGAAGCGTTTGGCGCACAGTTGCTCGGCGGCAGCGCTCGCCGCCGCGGCGACGGCGAGTTGCTCGTTCGAGGCGCGCGCCGCTGTGATCGTCTCCCGATAGCCGCCGCCGAGCAGGCCGCCACCCGTAGCGAGGATCGCGCCCTTGCGGAATGCGTACGACAGCTGACCATCGAAATACACGAGCGAAACCTCGCCCTCCGCGGCGACCGAGCGCGCGCACGGCTGCAGCATGACCGACTTACCCTCGGCCAGAATCGTGCGTGCCAGCGCCAGTGCCTTCGCATCGTCGGCCGCGAAGCGACCGGTGTGACGGCTGCCGGCGGAGACGTTCGGCTTGATCACGACTTCCGCCGAACCGCGGCTCCGCAGAGCGGCAGCCACGGCAGCTTCCGAGTCGTGGAACTCGGTGTCGATGACCGGAACCCCGGCGGCGCCGAGGTCGCGCAGGTAGCGCTTGTCGAGGTTCCAACGAATAACCGCCGGGGGGTTGTGGAGACGCGCCACGCCGTCGACCCGATCGAGCCAGGCCGAGAACTCGGCGAGCCGCTGGCTGTAATCCCATGGCGAGCGCAGCACGACGAGGTCGTACGCCGCCCAGTCGACATCCCGCTTCTGCCACGCGACGAGTTCGAGATCGATCCCCGCCGCCGCGCAGGCCGCCTCCTGCAGCGGCTGGTCCTGGTCCACTTCGTTGACCGTCGCCAAGTCGGTGGTGACGAAGGCAATGCGCATGTGTGATTCCTACACCGCGGCGCGGCGATCACCAACCGACATTCGGCACCGCGCCATATAGAGGAGGCGCACGGAAAATTTCTTCAACGAAGATTTCTTTCTTGCCGGGGCAATGTAGCTTGGGCTAGAGCAGCAACGTCCATCTACATCGCTGCCCCAGGAGTTGCTCATGCGTCGCTTCGTGTTTGCCCTGTCGATCGCACTGTTAGGCGCCGCTTGCGGTTCGTCCTCCGATGATCCCCAAGGTCTTGGGGAGACGATCCGTGCCGACGGCCCCGTGGTCATCTGGGATCTTGCGAATAAGCCGCTCCCGGCGATTCCGCTGCCGAACGATGCGGCGACCCGTGCGGTCGCATCGTCGCCTACGGGCCGCCGTGTTTCCGTCCTGCTCGACACCACCACGCTGTATGAGCGCCGCACCCGCGTCGCCTTCAATCGCCTCGACGGTTTCGCCGGTTACGGCCCGATCACCGTTGCCTTCGATGCCCCGCTCGACCTTGACGATCTCGTCGCGCGCCACGGCGCGAACGACGACTTCCGCGACGATGCGGTGTTCCTGCTGAACGTCGACCCCGAGTGCAAACGCTTCGGCGAGGAGATCGCAGTCGACTTCGGTCGCGGCCGCTTCCCGATCACCTTGATGTCGCGGAGCAGCCGCATCCCCGATCCACAAGCACCGTTCGGCTACCGCTTGGACGAGAACGGCAATCGGCTCTTTCCCTTCGACCCGGCGGGCGAGTCGCTCAACTTGCTGCACCCCGACCGAACGGAAGATCTGAACCGGAACGGCGTTCTCGATCCCGGAGAGGATCTCAACGAGAACGGAGTTCTGGATTTTGCAAACTACCTCGATCCCCACGCCTGCGACGCCGTATCGCCATCGACGGCGGCGCACGATCGCTGTGTCGCCGACAATCTGCTGAGTTGGTACGAGCGCGCGACCCATACGTTGATTCTCCGTCCGATCTGGCCGCTCGAGGAGCGTTGCACCCACGCCGTCGTCTTGACGCGGCGCCTGCGCGGCGAAGACGGCGCTGCCGTCGAGTCGCCGTTCGATCAAGTCGTCCTCGAAGACCAACGCGCGGCGCTCGAGCCCCTAGCCGGCTTGCTCCCGCGCTACGGACTCTCCGGCGCCGACGTCGGCTTCGCCTGGGCGTTCACCGTGGGCACGATGACCAAGGATCTCGAAGCGCTACGCGCCGGGCTCTACGGTCAAGGTCCGATGAGCCGGCTTGCCGCGGAGTTTCCGGTTTCGGGCTTCGACGTGAAGTCGCGCAACGAATGGCGCGCGATCGGCGGCGACGGCGCTCTCGCCGAAGGCGGCGACGATCGATTGCTCGAAGGGGGCTGCCTGAGCGCGACGTTTGCGACGCTCGCGGGGAATTTCGAAGGCAGCAAGCAGGTCTGCGGCGGCTACGCCGATTTCGCCAGCATCGGCGGTATGTTCGCCGGTACGTTCGCGGCGCCGAACCTCCTCGCCGACAAGGATGGCGACGCTACCCCGATGTACCCTGCCGACGAGGATGAATATTGGGATATCGACATCGATGCCGGTCGCGTCTCCTACGGTTCGACCGACGTCACCTTCTTCTGTGTTCTGCCCCGTGCGGACGCGCGCCCCGAGAGTGTCAGCTGCGAGCCCGGCAATCCCGAGGGCAAGCCTTGGTGCAAGCCGTATCCGGTGGTCTTCTACGCGCACGGCTACGGTAGCTTCAAAGGCGAGATCGTCCTCCATGCCGGCCGCCACGCGCAAATGGGAATGGCCGCCTGCGGCATCGACAGTTACGGCCACGGTCGCAGTACCGTGTTCCAAAGCGGTTGCCCGGGATCGAGTGACTTCCAGATCGGCAAGATCTTGTTGCGCCGCTACGGATATCCCGAACTGGGCAACATGATCTTCTACGGCCGCGATCGCGATCTCAACAACGACGGCTGCTTCGATGGCGGTGCGGACCAGTGGACCGCGAACCTATTCCATACGCGCGATATCGTGCGCCAGTCGGTGCTCGAACAGATGCAGTTCGTCCGGATTCTGCATGCCGTCGACGGCGTCGAGCGTGACGCCGATGGCGAGATCCTCGGCGACGTCGATGGGGACGGCGAGCCCGATATCGGCGGCGCCACCGCGGTGACTGGCGCTTGGGGCATATCGCTCGGCGGCCAATTGATGGGCGTGCTGGCCGGTGCCGAGCCAAGCCTCGACGCGGTATCGCCCAACGCCGTAGGCGCGGGCCTGACCGACATCTCCGTACGCCTCGGTCAGGGCGGTCTCGCGGAAGCGGTCATGCTGCCCGTGCAAGGGCCGATCATGGTTGCGTGCCTGCCGACCGACGTGCACCAAAACCCGCTCATGGCAGGCGAGAACGAAACCGGCTGCCTGCCGCAGATGAACTTGCAGCCGGCGCCGGCACAAGGCCCGCAGCGCGCCGGAGAACTCTTGCTCGCTTGGTATGCCCACGACAACGCCAGATTTGCGGTGCGCTCGTTCGCGCGTCTGCAGGGCGTCGGTATCGGCGACCAGATCGTCGTCGAGAACCTAGACAATCAGGTGACTCGCGAAGGACGTATCGGTCGCCGCGGCTGGACCCGCGTCAACGTTCCCGCCGACGCGTTGTCGCCGATCAAGAAGCGCGCGGTACTCGGCCTGCAGGACGGCGACCGTAATCCGGTTGCAGCGGCAGACACGACCGACCTCGGCGACCGGATCCGCGTGCGCGTGATCGATGCGCAAAGCGGCGCGGAGAAGGCGGTGGTCGAAACCTGGCAATGGGAGGTCTCGTTCCAAGGGGCGATCTATCCCGCCGGGCAACCGCTCGTCGTCTTACAGGAGGGACTCGGGCTGCAACGCAATACGCCAGAGTTCAGGCGCTTCTACGCGATCGCGCAGCATGCGATCGCTCAAGCCGATCCGGCGGTGTGGTCGCGGCGTTACCACGATGAGCCCATCGAGGCGGAGTACGATCCCGCGTGGTGGCCAGGTCGAGGGCACACGCTGCTGATGCCGACGGTCGGCGACACCCAGGTGCCTACCGCGACCGGGGTGGCACTCGGGCGGACCGCGGGCCTGTTGGGATCATGGGACCGCGATCCCGAGCGCTACGCGGCGGAGCACGGCTGGCGCGAATTGTTCACCCCCGATCCGCGCTACGGCGTCTCGAAGGAGCAGTGGTTGATCGACAACTACGTCGTCGAGGGCGACTACCTGCTCCAGCGCTGGGACGGATTCGGCCTCAATCCAAACGTGCTCTTCGACCCGGACGACGTTTCCGACGGCAGCGCGCAGTTCTCGTGTCTACACTCGTATGACTGGTCGGCTGCGAACGGCGAGTTCCGCTGCCCGCCGGCGATCGACAACACCGACACCCTGATCGATGTGCCGAACGCGGCGCCGGGCGAGGCGTTGCGCGCCGACCGCATGCGGCCGGACGGCAGCTTCGACGCGTTTCGCATTCCGCTGCTGCGTCCCGCCGGCCAGCACGGTATCTACAATCCGCAGCCGTTCCGGGCCTTCGATGCCGACGCCTACATGGTGAACTTCACCGCGCGGTTCCTGGCGACGCGCGGCGGCAATGTCGACCACGAAAGCGGCTGCGACTGCGGCTATGCGGAGCGGCCGCTCTATGAGATTCGCGGCCGCCCGGCTTGGCCAGGAGTCGAAAGTATTGCGGAGTGTCCCGACCAGGATCCCGCATATGGCAAGCAGTGTTCGGCCGCATGCGCGGCGGCGTGGGGGTTGCCGGTGTTCCCGCTGACGACGTGCGATCCGTGAGGTGACCAGCGCGCCCGCCGCTCAGGAAGTCATCGCATCGAGTTCGCCGCCGTCGAGCCAGATGCCGCGACACTCGAGGCAGGTGTCGACGACGATGTCGGGGTTGGACGCACTATGCACGCGCGTCATGCGACTGCGATCGCGCGGGCAGTCGCCCGTCTTTTCGTCGCGGCGCTCGTCGGCGCGTCCCCCTTTGAGCGGGCGTAAGTCGGTCGCGCCGAGGCGCAAGATATGGGGTAGCTCGCGTTCGTCGAACCATATGCCCGCGCATGCGGGGCAGCGATCGACCGTGACGTCGCGCACGGTCGTCGAGGCGAGATCGGAACCTTTGCACTTGGGGCACTGCATGGATTTGCAGTAGTCCGCTCGCTGCCCGGGCGCAAGCTGCGGCGGATCGGGCGGCGCAGCGATTGCGCTCGGTGGGTGCCTTGCACTATCCGACGGGGGTGGCACACAAGCACGACGGTGGATGGAAGCGTGGCGCCTCGCGCTATTTGTACGAGAGCCGCTGGTTCAGATTGCGCCGCGACGAGGTTGTCTTGCCCACCGGCGAGGCGATCGACTACACGGTGATCGAGCATCCGGGATACGCGATGGTCGTGCCGCTGCTCGACGACGGCCGCGTGTTGCTCGAACAGGTGTTTCGCTACCCGATCCAGGAGACGATGCTCGAGTGTCCGTCGGGCGGCCTCGACGGCGACGCGCCTGAGGCGGCGGCGCGGCGCGAACTCGAGGAGGAGACCGGTTGGGTCGCCGGCCGACTCGAGTCGCTCGGTTCGTTCTACGGGAGCAACGGCACCAGCGACGAGCGCTTCCATCTCTTCCTAGCGACCGCGCTGGCAGAGACCGGTACGATGCAACGCGAAGCGACGGAGCAGATGGAGTTGGTGTTCATGCCGCTCGCCGAAGCGGTCGAACTAGCATTCGCCGGCGCGGTGAGCGATGCCCCGAGCGCACTCGCAATCATCTTGGCCGGACGCAGGGTGCTCGGCTGAAGCGCCGCGCTGGCGAATGCGGGCGCAACCCGCGTCAGCCGAAGGAGTCCGCAAACAGCTTCTCGATCGCCGCCTTGCCGTTCGCTTGCAGGTGGCGGGTGCCGGTGCCGGTGAAATGCGAGTGGGTGATGTGCGGCGCTGCCGCTGCCGCCCATGCGCCGCCGGTCCAGTGCGACCAGGTGCCGAGGTCTTGGTCGAAGACGAACAGGGGCTTGTTGCAGAGCTTGCCGAACTCGGCCCCCCAGCCGGTGCCGCCCTTGACGGTGCCGTCGGCGAGGATCTTGCCGATGACGTAGATTTCCTGGGCGCTGTTGACCTGGTGCCAGATGGTCTGCAGCACGCGCTTGAAGTAGTCGGTCTTCGGGAAGTGACGATTCAGTAGCTTGGCGACATATTCGAGACTGACGTCGCCCTGCTGTAATTCCTCGTGGTTGAGGGTGCGTACGCCGCGCTTGCGTTCGATGTGGTGCCCTTCGAAAGTGAAGTTGATTTCCTCGACACCGTGGCGCTCGGCGGCCTCGCCGAAGGTCGCCTCGGCCCCGCGCAGGCCGCCGCTGAACAATACGCACTCACTCGGATTCATCGTTGCACTCTCCCGCCCAAGATTGGACGCTCCATGAATAGCCAAGCCCGGCGCGCAATGTAAACCTGGGGTCGTATCGATCTCAGGTGGACTTTCGGCTTGCCAAGTACCCCCGGTCGCATGCACTTTGGCCATGGTCGTCGGGGCCGTGGGCGCAACCAAGGAGGAACTATATGGGATTGCGTGAAGTCGTCGAAGCGATGGGTCAGGCGTTGGGGACACCGAACGACGGACGTTTTCATCAAACGGGCGGCTTGCTCGGTGAAGAGAAGGCCCGCGTCCGCGAACTTTTGCAAATGAAGACCGCGCCGCAGGTAGCGACCGTCATCAATAAGCTCAAGTTCGATCAGCCGATCACCCGCGAGGACGTCGATCTCATCCGCGTCTGGGTCGTCGGTGACGCCGAAGGCTACATCGAGATGGAAAACAGTTTCGAGTCGTGGGTTACCGAATATGCGCGCTTGCGCGAGGCACTGGGGCGGTACGTCGACCACGAATGCAGCGTACCCGAATTGCTCCAGTTGCAGGGGCTGATCGAAGACACGGTGCGGGTCAGCTTCGATATCGCCAACTACCTGGAGAAGAAAGAGCGCATCGAGAACTTCGACCAGACGACGCGCGACCTCGACAAGCTCAACCGCCCGGTGCTTGCTGCCGTGCTGAGCCGTAAGCTCGAGTCCGACGAATCCTAGGTGCAGCGAACGAAGTCGTTGCGTTCTGCGCCACCCTCCGCGGTCACGCCCGATCCTGCCCGATTCGCGGCTCTCCTTTCTTCTCGCTGCGGTACGCACGCGCCGGTGGCCACGCCGCCGTTGCAGCAAAAATCCAATTCGTTCCATCTTCTCCAGCGGTCGGGCAGGATGTCGATAGCGGGTGCGCGAGCCATGGAATGATGCGGCGGACAGAAGAGAACACAGTCGAGGCGTGCGCGTTGATCGCGCGCTGTCTCGACGGCGACGCCGCCGCCTCGCGTGAGTTCCAAGAGGCTTACGGCGAACTCATCTACGGCTACCCGCTGCGCGTCTTCCGCACTCCTGTCGACGAAGCCGGTGACTTCTACGTGTTCGCCTTCGACGGCGGTCGCATCTACCGACGCTTGCGACGATTCGAAGGCCGCGCGCCGCTACGCGCCTACCTGCTCGGCTTCGTCCTCGACGGCCTGGTGCTCGAGTGGAAACGCGGAGAACGCAAGGTCGAAACGGTTTCAATGGAAGATGTCGGCGAAATGTCCGGTCCGTCGACCGCGAATCGCAGCACGACGGCCAGCGGCGCCGCGAACGCCGCTGAGGTGCCGCTCGCTGCACTCCTCGACGGTCTCGACACGGCGAAGGCCGTCGTTTTCAAGCTGCTGCACGCCGAGGACTGCGAACTGACCGCTGCCGAGGTGCGCCACATTGCGGCAACCACGGGCAAGACCGTGCCCGCAGTGCTCGATTCTGTCGACGCGCTGCGCGCGAATATCCGTGACCGTGAAGCAGCGGCGCGGACGGTCGAAGAGAACCTCGACTCGGTGCAGGCGTGGATCCAATTGTACGAACGGCGCGTGGCACGAATCGACGCAGACCTCGCGGATCTGCCACCGCGCTCGACCAAGGCGGAGAAGTTGCGTGAGGAAAAGGCGGAACTCGAACGCAAGGTCGGCAAGCGGAGGCTCCAGCGCGCCAAGGTCGCGGAGCAGGCCAAACGCCGCAAGACGACGGCGCCGTACAAGGAAATCGCCGCCGTGCTCGCCACCACCGTTGGTAACGTGGGCTCGCAGATCGCCCGGCTGCGCGACGAGTTGTCCCGCGCTGCTGGAGCAGATGCTTTCGCGGGAATCCTCGGAAGGGATGAAGAACGAAATGAAATGCGCGCCAACAACGTCTGAACAGCAACGCTGCCCGAGCGACGAGAGCCTGCTCAGCTACCTCCTGGCCGCGAGCCCGGCTCTCAACGGTCCGGGCTCGCGCCCCGAGTCGCACTCGAGCGGCGACATCGGCGGCGCTGCCTTCAGTGCGCATATCGCGACGTGCGATCGCTGCGTCGCGGAGTTGCGCATCGCCCGCGCCCGGCTTTGCCTCGCCGCCGAGGTAGAGGCACCAGTTCCCGCAGCGGTCGCCGCGCGGGCCGCAAGCCGTCGTGACGTCGTCGCCGTGGGCCGATTCGCGGTGCACAGCTGGCTGCGTCAGTTCCGCGACGCCCTTCGCCTCCCACTGCTCGTTCCGGTTGCCGCTGGGCTCGCAATCATCGTCGTTGCGGCAATCCCCGAACGGGGGCTCGTCGCATCGCCGGAGGAAAGTACCCGCAACGTGTCCCTGCGGCAGAAGGCGCGTGTGACCGCGGACACCGCGACCCTACGTGTGTCGCCCGACTCCGACGCGAGCGCCGCGGCGGAACTCGAGCGCGGCACCGCAGTTTTCCTCTTGGCCGAGAGCGGCGGCTGGTATCACGTCGAACTCGAGAACGGCACGCCCGGGTGGCTGGAGACCCGCGCATTTGAGTAGCATGATGAGCCATCACCCGGCCCGGATCGGCGTGGTTGCACTGCTGCTGGCTTGTGCCGGCGCAGGCCACGCGCAGGAGGCCACCGACCAACTCGAGTGCGGGGAAACCATCAGCGGCAGACTTGCGGCCGGCGAAGCGCGTACGTTCACGTTCTTCGCTTTGCCGGGCGAGATGATGGCCATCGAGGCCGTCGACATCTCGGGTGAGAACGGTCTCCTCCAGATCCGCGTCGAAGGCCCCGGGTTGCGTCTCAGTACCTGTACCGGCCGCATCGAACCGGCGCGCGAGCTTGCGCGCGCGGCGGCCCTCGACGGTGGCCTCTACACCTTGCGGGTCTCCGCCTGCTTCGGTGAAGCGCCGGTCGAGTTCGCAATCACTCTGAACCTGTTGTCCGATTCGCGCCGTACCTGCGGCGCACTGTTGCGCTGCCGCGGCACCGTGAGCGCGGAGTTGTCGCAGCCCGGCGAGGTCGACGCTTTTCGGTTCCGGGCCCGACGCGGCGACCTCGTCGATCTCCGTCTGACCAACGATATCGCCAACCGCGGCGGGCTCGAAGTGCGAGTCTTCGATCCCGACGGCTACCCCGTCGAGCGCGGACCAGCAGCACGCTGCATGCCGGCGCAACGCGTTCGTACGGAGAAGGCCGGCGTCTATACCGTGCTCGTCAATTCCTGCCTGGGTCTCGGTACCGGCACGTATCGGGTGAATTGGGCCAGCGACGAATGCCCGCCGATCGCGCTGCGCGGCGTCCACTCGGGCGCCGAGGCGGTCGAATTCATGGTTTCAGCCGATGGCAACCGCGTCGAACGCATCGCTGCCGACGGGGCATCTTGTGGATTCGCCACGGTGCCCGCCTTCACGCTGCCGGTAGACCGACCGATCGCTTCCGGGCGATTCTCCGTGTCCGGCGAGCCGGTGGTCGAGCGGCAGCCGGGGCGCCGCATCGGGCTCGCCGTCGACGGGGTCTTTCGCGACGCCGATGGCGATGGTCGGATCGACCAGGGGCTCGGCGGCTTCGCGATCACCAGCGACGAGGGGCGCTGCAATTTCCAGTGGGTGGCGACGGCGCTGCCGGACCAGGACGGCGACGGCTGGAGCGACCGCATCGAGGTCGATCTCGGCTCCGATCCGCGCGATTCGGCCAGCACGCCGGAGGACGCCGCCGTACCGACCACGCGCCTGTTCGGACCCGGGGTTTGTCGCGACTACGAGGACAACGACGGCAACCAAACCGTGGATCGTGCCGACGCCAGGTGTGCGCCCGACTCCGAGTTGCCGGCCGATCCCCAACCGCGCCTCTATGCCGGACGACAGGCGGGTGGGAGTGGCTTCTGGTTGGAACGCTCCGCAGACGCGGCGACGGTGGCGAGCATTGCCACTGTCGCCCTTCCGTGCGCCACGACGCTGGCCGAGCCGCTACGCGTGCAGCTCGGCGAGCCCATCGATGCAACCGGTCGCTTCGATTCGAATGCGCTCGACATACCCGCCGCCACCGGCGTCGCATCGGTCCGTGTCTACGGACGATTCATCGATGCCGACGGCGACGGCATCGATGAGCAGGGCGTCGGCCGCGTGCGCGTCGACACCGGCAGTGGCGCGTGTACGAGCCGCTGGTGGGTGACGGGCCACGTCGATGCCGACGGTGACGGCTGGAGCGACGCTGCGGAGCGGCGTCTCGGCTCCGATCCCCGGCCGTTTCCCGCGGGGCTCGGCGGCAACAGTGTTCCGGAGAACGAAGTCGTCAGTCAGGCGGCCGATGTCCTCGGAGTCGACGTCTGCAGCGACGGTATCGACAACGATGGCGACGGGCACGTCGATTTCGGGGACGCACCGGATTGCCCGGCGGTGTCGATGGTCACTCCCACGCCACCAGCGCCCACACCGACGCCGCGCGCCGATGTGTGTGCCGGCGACTGCAACGAGGACGGCGACATCACGGTCGACGAGGTACTGTTGTTGGTCGCCGCATCGTTGGGCACCAATGCGGCGAGCTGCGCCGCAGGCGACGTCGATGCCAACGGCGTGATCACCGTCGATGAGATCGTCACCGCGATCACCCATGCGCTCGCTGGCTGCGCGTAGGTAGCCGCCCACCTCCCCGCCTCTCACCCCGGCACCGCCCCACCTCGGGTTGCGCGGCCTTTTCGAACTGCTATCAAGATCGTTTAAAGATTCGGCCGAACTTCTCGAAAGGAACCTAGCGATGACCATTCGGATGACCATTCGATTGCTGGCGCTTGCCGCGCTGACCTTGGCGACCGTGTCCGCCGCGCCTGCCGAAGAGCAGAAAGGAAAGAACCCGATGATCCTCATTTCGACGTCGATGGGCGATATCAAGCTCGAGCTGGACGCTGCGAAAGCGCCGATTTCGGTGCAGAACTTCCTCGATTACGCCAAGTCCGGCCACTACGACGGCACGATCTTTCACCGCGTCATCCCGAACTTCATGATCCAGGGCGGCGGCTTCGCACCCGACATGAGTCAGAAGCCGACCAAGGCGCAGATCAAGAACGAGGCGGACAACGGCCTGAAGAACGACCTCGGCACGATTGCGATGGCGCGCACTGGCGTCGTCGACAGCGCTACCGCGCAGTTCTTCATCAATGCCAAGGACAACGCCTTCCTCAATCACACTGCCAAGACCCCGGCGGGCTACGGCTACGCGGTGTTCGGCAAGGTCGTCGAGGGCCTCGACATCGTCAAGAAGATCGAAGGCGTCAAGACCGCCAACAAGTCCGGTCAGGGCGACGTCCCCGTCGAGGCTGTGCTCATCAACTCGGTCAAGGTCATCGACTGATTGGAGCCCGGGTTCGGGGTGCGGGGTTCAGGGTTCAGTTCTCCCGCACCCCGATCCCCCCACCCCGATCCCCGGTCCACCCATGCCCGGCGTCATCTTCGATCTCGACGGGGTCCTCATCGACTCCGAAGGCTTGCAGTACAAGTCGTACTCCAAGGTTCTCGAGCGCTGGGACATCCATGTCAGCAAGGAGATCTACTCCCAGCACTGGATCGCTGCCGGGCGCGGGCCCGAGTACGCGGTGGCGACGTTCGGTCTGCCACTCGAGCCCGATGAGATTCGCGCCCTCAAGCACCCCGTGTACCACGAGATCCTCCGCGCCGAGGTCGCCCTCATGCCGGGCGTCGTGGCCGCACTCGAGCGCCTGCACGCGCGCTTTCCCATCGCGCTTGCGACCAACTCGATCCGCCACGACGTCGACTTCGTCATGGACCACTTCGGCCTGCGACGTTTCTTCACCGCCATCGTCACCCGCGACGACTACCGCGGCGCCAAGCCCGAGCCCGACGCGTTCCTCGCCGCCGCTCGCCACCTGGATCTCGCCCCCGCCGCCTGCGTGGTCATCGAGGACGCGCACAAGGGCGTCCTCGCCGCCCACCGCGCCGGCATCCCTGTGATCGCGGTTCCCAACGAGTGGACGCGCACCAACGACTTTTCGCTCGCCGACCGCACCGTTGCCAGCCTCGACGAGATCACCGTCGAACTCATCGAAGAACTCACCTGATCTCGCTCGACTAAAGTTGGCCGGGGGGCCGCGAGCAACTTGCCCGCCCTCAGGCACCAGGCGCCTTGGCACCCTGCGGCGGCCGCGGTACAGTCGCCGCTCATGGAGCATTGCGAGAAGGCACGAGCCAATGCCGGCACGTAGACCCGAGAAGCCGCGCCCCGCCGAGCCGGAGCAGCGCGATCTCTTCGGCGGCGTCGTCCAAAGCCGCATCGATGCGCGGCCGCCGCGCAAGCCGAAAGAGCCGGACGCAAGCGGCGTCACGAAGTGGCGCATGCCGGAGTTGGAAGGCAGCACGGTCGCCGAGATCCGCCTGCGCTGGAGGAAGCGACTCAGCCCGGCGCAAGTAGCGCGCGTCGCGGCCGAGATCGGCGCGCTCCCGCAGCTGCTAGAGAAACTCGGCTTCGGCGCGGTCGAGATGGAGCGTTCCTTCGTGCGCCGCCGCCGCACGAATGACCTTTGATCGTGGGAATTCGTTCGCGATGAGTCAAATTCCTGCGCTTGTTTCCTGCAGCGACCCAACGGCCCGTCCGCCGCAGTGGCGCAGCTACGGAGGGTGGAAGGCTTTGGGCCGCAGGCGGGGGAACGGGGCGCTGGAAATATGGGCCAGGGGCACTGCCCCGCTAGCGAGTCGATGAATCACCTGCGCCGCATCACCGCCCTCGCCGCGCTGGCGTTCGTCGCCGGGGCCTCTTGTGACGATCCTCCCCGCGTTCCCTACATCAAGCCCGAACTCGCGCATTGGACCCGGCCCTACGTCGGCGTCGAAGGGATGGTTCTGCACGTCTTCGAAACCGGCCTCGTTCGTTTCCCCGAGGTGGTGCTGCGCCAGGGCGGCAGCCCGACCTCGAAGCGGAGCCTACCGGCAGTGGCCTACGTCCTCGAGCACCCGACCGAGGGGCTCGTCGTGATCGGCACCGGGCTCGGCGCCGAGCCCGCGCCGATCGTTCCACCGGGGGGCGGCTTGCTCGCCGGCTTGATGACCGGAGATGCGATCGCGAGCCGGCCGCTGCCGGAGCAGATGAACGATGCGGGGCTGGAGCTGGAGAAGGTGCGCTGGGTCTTGTTGCCGACCCTGCAACCGCAGCACGCTGGAAGTGTCGAGGCGTTCGCTGCAGCCAAGGTCGTCATTGCCCGCGCCGAACGACACCATGCCTTGCGTGCGCCGGCGGTCTACCGACTTGCGGATTTCGATGACGTGAACACCTGGCACTATCTGGATTTCGAAGGACAGGGCCTGGGAACGTTCGCACGCGCGGCCGACCTGTTCGGCGATGGCAGCGTGATGGCGATCGACGCGGCGGGCTGGACGTCCGGGGCGACGATCTATCTCGTCCGCTTCGCGGCACGGCCGGTGCTTCTCGCCGCGGGCCTGGCGGAAATCCAGGAGCACGCTCGCTACGCCGCGAAGCCGACGGCCGCGCACGACTTCGCTGGTTGGTGGCAACACATCTGGGAACTCAAACGCTTCGCCGACCTCGCGCCTGAACTGTTGATCGTGCCCGGGGCGGTGCCCGCGGTGCTTGCCGAGGTCGGCGCGCCGAGCGTCGTCTTTCACGCGGCTCCCGAAGTCGAGGAGCCAGTGGTGAAAGCGACGCCCGACGCGATGCGGCGATTTCTTCCGTGACGACCCGGCGTAGAAGCCGGGTCGTCACGCCGTCTCAGTTGTCCTGCTTCGGTTTGTTGCGCAGCTTGCAGGGGCAGTCGGCAGCTGCTTCGCCGCCCGCGGCTGCCTTCATTTTCGCGTCTGCGCACGCGCTGCTGCCGCAGCAACCCCCGTCGGCCTCACAGCCGGGTGCGGCCGAGTCTGCTGCCGCCGCGGGCGCGACGTCGCCGGCAGCCGGCGCCGCCTGTCCATGGTCATGGCCGGCTTGATCATGACCCGCATGGTCGTGCCCATCGCCCGCGAACGCGGTTCCCGCGCCCAATCCGATCACGGCAGCCGTGGCGATTACGCCTATGAATTTCAGCATCCTGTTCCTCCTGGATTCCGGCGGATTCGCCGCCTCGTCCCTCGACCCTAGCGTGCCGCGGGGGCGGTTGAAACCACCCATTTCCCTCGTTGTATCTGCGCGAGTATGGCTGCGGTCAGCGGCACATACGTTTCCGCTGCGTCGTCGCGTACGTAGAGTGGGTCGGTGATCCGCGTCGGGTCGTAGCCCTGGCGTTGCAACTCGGTCTTGCGTTGCTTGAGCACGCCGCTCACATCCATGACCGGCGTCACTCTCATGAATACCGGCTGCGCGGCGGCCGGCAGCGACCGCGCCGTTCGATAGAAGGCACGAGGGTCGAACGCGGCGCCGCGTTCGAGCACCACTGCGGCCATGCCGACGCGTGCCGGGCCATCGCCGATGTCCACCGCGAAAACATTGGTCTCGGTCACCCCGGGCGCCCCGTTCAGGACCTCAGCGACCTCTTGCGTAAAGACGACGATTCCCTGGGTACGGAACGAGTCGCCGATACGATCGACGAAGTAGAAATAGCCGTCTTGGTCGCGGCGCAGCAGATCACCGGTTCGGAACCAGCGATCGCCGCGGCGGAAAGCGTCGTGTGCGATCCGTGCCGGCGGCGTTTTGTGAGCGGGCGGGCTCTCGAAGGCAATCAGCGAGCGCCATGTCATCCGGCTCAGCAACTCGCCAGCTTCGCCGTCGGCGCAGGGTACGACGAAGCCGTGTTCGTCGCGTGCGAGTTCGCCGGACTCCGGGTCGCACCGGGCGAGGCGAACGTCGCTGTGGAGAAAGGGCTGCGCCCGGCCCACCGACCCGACCCGGCCGGAATGATTGATCAAGTTCACATTACCCTCGGTCAACCCGTACATCTCGACGATCCACGGCAGCGCAAAGCGCTGGCGAAAGCCCTCCCAGATGTCCGGCCGCAAGCCAGCGCCGACAGCGAGGCGCAAACGATGTTCGCGGTCGTCCGGGCGTGGTGTTTGGCGCAGGACATAGCGGCAGAGTTCGCCCAGGTAGACGAGCACCGTGGCCTGATGGTGGCGAACGTCATCGAGACAGGCTTCGGGGCTGAAGCGGCGGCGCGATGCGAGCGTGGCACCGCTCCACGTGGCCATACCGAAACCGAGAAAATTGTTCTGGCCGTGGTACAGCGGCAGCGGCGCATAGATGACGTCCTCGGGCTCGACACGAAGGAGCGAACCGAGGGCGGCGCTGGCGGTCGTGAATCGGCTATGGCGGATGAGCGCCGGTTTGGCATAGCCGGTGGTGCCCGAGGTGAAAAGGTACAGAAAGGGGTCGTTGCCGTGAACGACCGGCGTAGCGGGTTCGCTGCGCGGCGCTGCAGCGAGCGCGGCGTCGAGTGGTTCGACATGGGGCGGTAGCTGCGCCGGGTCGCCCTGGCCCCAGATCGTCAAGCTGGCGCTCTCCGGGGGAGCCACGGCACGCGGCAGGCACGTCGCATCGGTGAAGACATGGCGAGCCGTCGATGCCCGCAGGGCGTGGGTGAGTTGCGCGCCGCTGATGTGGGTGTTGATGAGGGCCGCGATGGCGCCGATCTTCGCCGCTGCGGCCTGTGCCATCAGCAGCGTCGGGCTGTTCTCCATCATCAGGGCTACCGGCTCGCGGCCGACTCCGGCTTGCCGAAAGACCGCAGCGAACGCGTTGACCCCCGCGTTGAATGCAGCGTAGGTCACTGATTCGCTCTCGAAGCGCAGCAGCACCCGATCGGGAATCGCCTGCGCCTGATCGCGAACGAGCGTCCCGACGGTCGCGTGCTTGCGGGCCAGTGCGCGGCCGACCCGAGCGACCTTCGGGAGCAAGCGCAGGTCTTCCTTTAGCGTTCGCCACTGCATTCGCTGCGCAGTTAGCGACAGGGTGCCAGCCGACGCAAGCGCGGTCCGCCGGCACCGTTCGCTGCGGCTCGATTCCGCGGGCTCCGGGGGGGCGGTGCGAGGATACCGCCCGGCACCGGAATTGGGTGGACAACCGGCGGGAAGAATGTGTAAATGCGGCTGTTACTTACCAAGGGACCGGTGTCGAATGAGGCGTTGCGAACTGACCAAAACAGGGCTGGCGTTGTTGCTTTTGAGTGGGCTGCTGGGCATGCAAGCTGGCTGTAGTCGTAGTAGTGATTCCGATCCGGGTGGCGTCGGTCCGGTGCCGACACCGACGAGCGGCAGCGGCGTGCCTACTCCTACGCCCACTGCCGTCATCGTCGACGCCCCGGGGGCGAATCTCACCGATATCATCAAGAATTTTCCCAATGGTGCGACGATCGTCGTCTCGCCCGGGACCTATGGGCCGATCGAATTGACCGGCGCCGACGTCTCTGGTCCGCTGACCCTCGTGGCCGACGAGACCGGCTCGTTTACCGGGCGACCCGGCACGATCACCATTCTCGCCCAGGACAAAGACGCTGCAATCGACCTCGATGGGCTGAATAACGTGGTCCTCGACGGTATCTCGACGAACGGCGGGCGCATTGCCGGAGTGTTGATCGCCAACGGCAGCCAGATCGTGCTGTTGAACAGCAAGATCCGTGGCGCAACCGGCGATGGCGTTCGTATCGACCGGTCGAGCGCGGTACTCATGTTCAATAACCTGATCCACGCGAACCAAGGCGTCGGGCTGCGCGCGCGTGGCGTCAACACGATGGAAGTCGTCAACAACACCATCTACGGCAATGTCAGTGGCGGCCTCGCGTTCCTGCGTATCGCCTTCCCCGGCGGCAGCGAAGGTTCGCCTTTCGGCCTGGTGCTGAACAACATCATCGACAGCAACGGTGTGTTCGGAATCCGTGTCGACTCCGATTCGAACTCCGGCTTTGCCGGCAACTACAATCTCAACAACGATATCTACGTCGGTGTCACGCCCGGCAACCGCGACCTTTCAGCGGATCCGCAGTTCATCTTCCCGAGCGGCGGTGATTTCCGCCTGCAGAGCACCGTCGGCGTCGGCGGTAGCCCAGCCTTCGATCGCGGCGATCCCAATACGGAAACGTTCTTCGTCGAATCGCTGCGCGAGCGCACCACGCGCACCGACAGCTTCCGCGATATTCCGCCGGTCGATCTCGGCTACCACTACCCCGGCGGCATCGATACACCGACGCCGTTCCCGTCAGTCACCTCGACGGCACCGCGGGTGCCGACGAGTACGCCGACCCGAACGCCGACGGCGACACCGACTCCGACCTCGACGGCTTTTGCGGCACAAGCGGCGGGCCAGAGTCACACGACGTCGAACGCTTCGATCGACATCCCGACGCCGACCGCAACAGCTACACCGGAATCGGCCGACTGATTCCCGGCGCGAGCAATAAAAAAAGGGGAACTCCTTCGCGGAGTTCCCCTTTTTTCATGCGCCGCTGACGCGCAATCTCGCTTGCTGCACCGCAACTCAGATCGGCACGTTCGGGTCGCAAATGATGAGACCGTTCTCGTCCGTATCGTCCATCTCGCCGTCCGGCCGCTCGCCAGCACGCTTTTCGAGCTTCTTGCGAGTCTTTTCTTCCTGTTTCAGCTTGCGCGCCATTTCCTTGCGGCGTTTTTGATCACGCTTGAATGTTTTTCCACCAGCCATGGTCGGTGCTCCTTTCCGCGGGACCGCGCTAGCGCGGCAATCCGCACCCGCGAGGTAGTGCGCGAACTTAGCAAACCCCGTAGGACGCTGCAATTCTGTTGCCAGTTGTCCTCGCGCCGGGGCCTGCCTATAACCGGGCACTCCGCGATTCATCTCCACAGGAGGTAGCATGACCACCGACGAGAAACTCAGGCTTGCCGTTAGCGTTGCCCGCGCCGCCGCGAGTTCGGGCGAGTACCGCCGCCTCGACAGAGTCATCGAAATGGTATTTCGCAAGCTCAACCAGCTCGCCGTCACTGAATCCGATGCCGAGCGTCGCGATGGCCACGGTGACTTCAAACTCTAATACCCTGCGCCACGTAGCCGCGGCGACTTGGTTCCTGGCGGTTGCGTGGCTCGCTCCGACGGCCGCCCGCGCGACCCCGATCGACGTCGGCGTGGCACCACTCTACGTCGGTCATGAAGTTACCGTGCAAGGGTTGGTAACGGCCGCCGAACGCGATGGCTATATCGTTCGCCTGCGCCTCGGCGAACCGCCAGGCTCGATGAGCGTGCAACTCGTGCTCGGCATGCTTTCGCGCTTTCCCGCCAATCCGGAGGCGCACTATCTCGGCAAGGAAGTCCGCGTCTACGGCCGTGTCAGCGAGTTTCGCGGCAATACCGAGATGATCGTGCGCGAGCCGGACCACATCGTCCTCGCCTCTGAGGTGGGTGCGCCCGTCAACGCCGAGGAATACGAGGTGTTGCAGAACCGTGTCCGCGTCCTCGAAGAGCGCCTCCAGGAGTTGCAAGGCGCGAGCGCAACGCCGACGCCGCCCGCGGACTGAGCCCGATGGCCTCCGAGATTCCCCCCGAGGTCCGCAGCCTGGCTCGGTTGCGGTATGCCTTCCGCAAGTTCTTCAGCGCGGGCGACGAAGCGGCGCGCGAGATCGGCCTGACACCGCAACAGCATCAACTCCTGCTCGGCACCGCCGGCTTCACCGGCCGGGGCTGGGCGACCGTCGGCGAACTCGCCGAGTTCATGCAGATCCGCCACCACAGCGTCGTTGGGCTCATCGATCGCGTCGAGGCCGCGGAACTCGTCGAGCGCCGCCCGAACCCCGAGAACCGCCGCCAGATCGAAGTACATCTGACTCCAGCCGGCCTCGAGGCAGTGCGCGCTCTCCACCTCCACCATCGCAAGGACGTCTTCAGCCTGCGGCGCATGCTGAACGTGCACGTCGTCGAGATAGGAGGCGAACTCGTCTTTCGCGAGAAGCCGAAGAAGCAGGCGAAGCCGCAGAAGCGCTAGCGGGGTCGCTGCCCCAGCGAGGTTTTCGCAGGCCGCTCCCCCGCCTGCGGCCCAAAGCCTTCAACCCTCCCTAGCTGCGCCACTGCGGCGGACGGGTCGGCGGACGGGCCGTTGGGTCGCTGCAGGAAACAGGCGCGGGAATTCCACTCATCGTGAACGAATTCCCAGGATCAAAGGCCACTCGTGCCGCGACGAAGTCCGTTCAGCCCTTGCCCAACTCCACCGAGCGCTTCGTCGCGGCGACCACGCCCGCAGCGACGGCTTGCTTGAATCCGAGGCGCTCGAGTTCGTTCAGGCCGGCCAAGGTCGTCCCTCCGGGTGACGTCACCTGCGCTCGCAGCGTCTCCGGACTCTCGCCGCTTTCGAGCAGCATCGCGGCCGCGCCGGCAATTGTTTGGAACGCCAGCTTCGTGGCGATCTCCGCGGACAAGCCGGCTGCCACACCGCCCGCGATCAGCCCCTCGGCGAATCGATACACGTACGCCGGCCCGCTGCCGCTCAGCCCGGTCACCGGGTCGAGCAACTTCTCGTGCGGCACGACGATCGCTTCGCCGACGGCACGCAACAACCGCAATCCGAGCCGCTCGTCCGCAGCCGTCGCATGCTTGCCGCGCACCAGTACCGACATGCCCTTGCCCAACAGCGCCGGCGTGTTCGGCATGACGCGTAACACCCGCGCCGCGCCACCCAAGCGCTGTTCGAGGCGCCGCGTGGTAACCCCGGCGGCGATCGAGACGAAGAGTTGGCGTGCCGTCACCACCGGTCGAACTCCGTCGAGCACGGCGTCGATGATCTGTGGTTTCACCGCGAGTACGACGATCTTCGCGCCGCGCACCACGTCGAGGTTAGCCTGCGTCGTGGCGATGCCGTGCCGTCGCCGCAGCGCCGCTGTGCGCTTGGCGTCGACGTCGCTACAGATGATCTGCGCCGGCTCGTACAACCCGACCGCCAATAGGCCCTTCACCAGCGCACCGGCCATGTTGCCGCCGCCGATGAATCCGATCGCATGCTTGCTCTTCGTCATCACTCCTCCTCGGTTACTGCAGCGACCGGTCGCCCAGCAGCGCACGGCCGATGCGGACCATCGTCGCGCCTTCTTCGATGGCGACCGTGTAGTCGTCGGACATGCCCATCGATAGCGCGCGCAACGGTGCGTTGCGCGGTGCACCCGCCTGCAGCTCGTCGCGCAACTCGCGAGCCTGGCGGAAGTACGAACGCGACGCTTCTGCAGTCGGACCCGGCGGCGGCATGGTCATCAATCCATCGATCGTGAGCGAGACGCAGGCGCCGAGTTCGGTCAGTAGCGCCGCGACATCGGCCGGCGCGACGCCGCTCTTGCTCGGCTCAGCGGCGATGTTCACCTCGATCAGTACCGGCAGCACGATGCCGCGCTCGCTGGCGTACCGGTCGAGCCCGCGTCCGAGAGCAGCATTGTCGACGGTGTGGATGGTGTCGAAGAGTTCCACCGCGCGTTTGGCCTTGTTGCGCTGCAAGTGCCCGATCAGATGCCAGCGCGCGCGCCCGCCGATGGCGGCAATCTTCGGCTCCGCCTCCTGGACATAGTTCTCGCCGAATTCAGTGATGCCCGCAGCCAGCGCTTCCTCTAGCCCTTCGACAGGCTTGGTCTTCGTGGCCGCGATCAACCTGACCTCGGCCGGATCGCGCCCCGCCCGCGCCGCCGCGTCGGCGATCGCGCCGAGAATGCGCTGCGCCCGTTCGCCGATGCTGTTCACGTGGGAGCCGCTCCGTCGCGCGCCGGCAGCGAGATGAAGCGGCCCAGCACCGCAGCGACCTCGTCCTGCGGTAAGCCGACGACGTTCGAATACGAGCCCTCAATCGACACCACGAACGTGCCTGCGCCACCTTGGATCGCGTAGGCACAGGCCTTGTCGAACGGTTCGCCGGAATCGAGATAGGCATCGATCTCGGCGTCGTCGAGCTTGCGGAAGCGGACAAGGGTCTCGACGACTTCGTCGACCATCTCCCCTCCGGGCGCCATGACGCAGAACCCGGTCAGCACCCGGTGCTCCCGCCCCGCCAGCCGTTGCAACATCGAGCGCCCGTCCTCGCGGTCGACGGGTTTGCCGAACACGACATCCTCGAGGGCAACGACAGTGTCGGCTGCGAGTACGATCGAGGCGCGCTGGAACGCAAAGGTCCTCATCGCCTTGCTGCGCGCCAGCCGCCGCACGAGGTCGGCGGGAAGCTCGCCGCGCCGGGGGGTTTCATCGACCTCGCTCGGGCTGACGATGAACGGGACGCGCAACTCGGCGAGCAGGTCGCGTCGCCGTGGCGACGCGGAGGCGAGGATGATCGGAATGCGCATGACGTATCAACCAGCCTGCGAGTAACGCCGGAGCGAGGCGCGCAAGTCAAGGCAGGTGCCGCGCCTGAATCGATGTGCTACCTGCAATGGATGACGAGGTGGTTCTGACCGTATGCATGTTGCCAGGTTTTTGCTCCTGATGAGTGCGCTGATCCTCGCGCTCGCCCACGTCACCGCAGCGGCGAGCGACGACCGCGCAACCCAGCGCCGTGCCTTTGCGGATGCCGTCGCGGCCTTCGCTCGTGGCGACGACGACCAGGCTCTGCGCGCGTTTCAGGGCTTGCGCGAGTCCTACCCGGCATTGTCCGACTATCACCTGCACTTCATCGCCGGCATCCACCTGCGCCGGCAGCAGACGGTCGAAGCGAAGAAGGCGCTGAGCGCCCTGCTCGCGAACACGCCGCGCAGCGTCCATGGCGCCGCAGCAGCGCTCGATCTCGGCCGTCTTGCGGCGGCCGAGAAGGACTTCCGCCGGGCGAAGTCTTTCTTCGAACGCGCCGTGTACCTCGGCGACAAGACGAGCGGCGACGCCGCTCGCCTCGAACTCGCCAAGATCGCCTTCCGCACTGCCGACACGAACACCGCCTACACCGCCTTCGCCGAGGTCCGTCGTAGCGCCCGCGGCACCGAAGTCGGCCGCGTTGCCAAGGAGTACGTGGCCACGCTGCGCACCCAGAACCCGCAGCTCGTGCCGAGCGGACGCGACGCTCTTGCCGAGGCCGACACGTTGCTCGTCGAAGGCGACTTCAACGGTGCTCTCTATTTCGCCGAGGCCGCTGCCGCGGCGGTTCCCGAGATCCGCCCGCAGGCGTTGCGGCGCAAGGCGGATGCGCAGTTCGGAATGGAAGACAGCGAAAAGGCGTTCGCGACGCTCTGGGAAATCGTCGACACCTATCCACGACACCCGGACGCACCGGTGGCACTGCACCGCCTGGCCTCGCGGCTATGGAACCGCGACCGCGATGAGGCGGCGATGCGCGCATTCACGCGTTACGTCGAGATCTTTCCGCGCGGCGATAAGCTCGTCGACGCGCGCTACGCCATCGCCCGCATTCACGAGAGCGCCGGTCGCATCACCGCAGCGAAACAGCACTACGAACAACTCATCAGCGCCTATCCCCGGCACGGCCTCGCGGCTGAATCGCGCTGGCGCCTGGCGTGGATCGAGTACCGCGCCGACGAATGGTGGGAGGCGGCGGAGGCATTCGCCGAACTCGCGGAACGCACGACCGGCGGCGAACGCGACGCAGCGATGTACTGGCGTGCTCGCTGCCACCAACGCCTGGGGAATTCCGATCGCGCGCGCCAGTTCTACGCGACGATCGCCGAGAAGCGGAGCTATTACGGAATGTGGGCGACGCAGCGCCTGCGCCAACTCGCCGGTGAGGGCCTGCAGCGCCTCGATGTTCGGCAGCTTGCCACGAGTTCCACAGTAATTGCCCCGGTGCGCCCCGGTACTCCACCGCGCGGCGTCGATGCCTTCCACTGGGGTCGATTCGTCGAGCTCGATGCTGCGCGGCTGCCGAGGCTGGCACACGCCGAGATCGCCGCAGTCGAAGAAGCGGCGGGTGCGAATACACCCGTGCGCCGCTTCTTGTTCGATGCCTATCGCACCATCGAGCGCTACGACGACGCGCTGCGGCTGCTGGCACGACTCGGATCCACCGCTGGTCTCGACTCTGCGGAGCGACGCCGCACCCTGTATCCGTTGGCATTCTGGAGCGCGGTCCGCGACGAAGGCCATCGTCGCCAGGTCGACCCGCTTCTCGTCCTCGGGCTCATGCGTCAGGAAAGTTTGTTCAAGCCGGACGCGCGCTCGCCCGCCAACGCCGTCGGGGTGCTTCAGCTGATCCCCTCGACCGCTCGCCGTATGGCGGCGGCGCCCGACCTTGTCGGTGCCGACCCGAACGATCTCACCGATCCCGGCAACAACATCCGCCTCGGCGTGTACTATCTCGGCGGGCTGTTGGACATGTACGGCGGCGACCCGTTCAAGGCGCTCGCCGCTTACAATGGAGGCGAGGCCGCGGTCGAGAAGTGGCAGCAGCGCTGGCCCGGTGCGGAGCCCGACGAGTTCGTCGAGTCGATCACGTTTCGCGAGACGCGCGACTACGTGAAGAAGGTGCTCGGCAACTACATGGAGTATCGCGAACTCTATAGAAGATAGTTTTGAGTTTTGAGTTTTTGGTTTTGAGTTGAAGGATTGGCCATCATCCAACTCAAAACTCAAAACTGCGAAGCAAAGCTTCGCCCTATCGTAGGATCGTCAGTAGCTTCGCGGCCAGGCCGCCGAAGCTGCCGTTCGACATCAGCAGCACGACGTCGCCCGAACGCGCGTCGCGCGCAATTGCCGCTGCGATCTCGTCGGCCTCGCCGATGGCCCTGGCCCGTTGACCGCGGGTGCGTAGATCTTCGGCAAGCTGCTCCGGCGAGAATAGCTCGGCGTCGGTGACTGCGTCGCTCGGCTTGCGTAGCACACCGCCGATCACCACCTCGTCGGCCGCGGCGAATGCGGCGACGTATTCGTGTTGGAATACCTTGCGCCGACTCGTGTTCGATCGCGGCTCGAACACCGCCCACAGTCGCTGCTCCGGATAGCGCCCACGCAGCGCCGCAATCGCGCCGGCAACTGCGGTTGGATGATGAGCGAAGTCGTCGATCACCGTTACTCCGCGGGGATTGCCGAGGAGTTGCTGGCGCCGCGCCACGCCGCGAAACGTCCGCAAGCCTTTGAGGATCGCGGCTTCGTCGATGCCGAGTGCGCGCGCCAGGACGAACACGCCGAGCGCGTTGCGAACGTTGATCGCGCCCGGTGGCTGCAGGCGCGCGGTGCAGATGGTTCGACCGCGGTGCTCGATGTCGAAGACTGACTCGGTGCCCGTGTCGCACAACCCGACGGCGTGCCATTCGGCTCCGGCGACGAGCCCGAAGCTGGTGGGCCGGCAAGCGGCGAAGACGTCGAGCGCATGCGGGAAGTCGGCAGCGACGATCGCCGGTGCGCCCGCCGGCAGGATCGCGGCGAGCGCGCGAAACGAACTCTTCACGTGCTCGAGGTCGCGGTAGATGTCGGCATGATCGAACTCGACCGCGTTCAATAAGACAGCTTGCGGGCGGTAATGAAGAAACTTGGGCCCCTTGTCGAAGAACGCGGTGTCGTACTCGTCGCCCTCGATGACGAAGTGACGGCCATTGCCGAGCTTGTAGTTGCCCCCGAAGTCGAGTGCGTCGCCGCCGACCAGCACGCTCGGGTCGAGTCCGGCGCTCTGCAAAACCCAGCCGAGCATCGCGGTCGAGGTGGTCTTGCCATGCGTCCCCGCCACCACCAGCGGCTCGCGCCCGGCGAGAAAGAGTTCCGCTAGCGCCTGCGGCAACGACACGAACGGCAGGCCGCGCTGCAACATCGCTTCCACTTCGGGGTTGCCGCGCGAAACCTTGTTGCCGACGACGACCAAATCGGTGTCTGCGTCGAGATGCTCGGCGCTGTACCCTTCGCGGATGACGATCCCGAGCCGCTCGAGCAGGGTACTCATCGGCGGATAGACCCCTTCGTCGGAGCCGCTGACCCGATGCCCCTTCTCTTTCAGCATCCCGGCCAGCGCCGCCATGGCAACCCCACACACCGCAATCAAATGAATGTGCCCCGCCCCGAGCCTAACCGTTTCAGGAACGAAGTTGTTGCGCAGTTCGAGGTCGCCCATCCCCGCCCCTCTAACCGGTCTCCCCCTCAAGTAAAACCCCACCGACCCAGTCCCTGCAGTCCGACCCGGCCATGGCGTCGCTTTCGTCCATGCAGTCCATGCCACCCAAGCCCCTCATCAGCCCAACGCCAGTCGCCCGATACCAGGCAGAAACCGACCCGTGCCGGCGGCATATCGTCGGTAGGCATCCCCGTGCGCTTGCAACAGGTACGGCTCCTCGACACGGCGCACCTGAAGTTGCAGGGCGACGAAGAGTGCGAGCAGCGCCACCCCAGCGATCACGTTCGGCGTCAGCAACGCCAAGCCGCCGAGCCCCACTCCCATGCTCGTGAAGATCGGATTGCGGACGTAACGGAACGGTCCGGAACCAACCAACGCGGTCCGCTCGTCGGGGTCGACGCCGATGCGCCACGAGTCGCCCATTGCCAGCTGTGACCACAAGGTCGCCGCCGTGCCGATGCACACGAACACGATACCGGCGGCGTGCACCTGTGAAGTCGCAAGCGCGTGCCACGGCGAGACCAGGCCGGCGAGTTCGGCGATCGGCGCGAGAACCGCGGCGAAGAGAGCAACCACGAACGATGTGCCGCCGAGCCATTCGGCGGAACCGAAGGCCCCGGAGACGCCGTGGATGCCGCTCGAACCGGTGCGGCGCAGCTGCAACCAGCTGCGGAGACCCACGACGAGGGAGAAGTAGATGAGAAATCCTGCAAGTGCGAGACGGGGCATGAGCGAACCTCCTTCCCGGAAGCCGGTGTGGGCGCAGCCGGCGACCCTCGACGCAGCGAAAATCAGGTGTACGACGGGTCGAGTGCGACCCCGTTGGCTTGCTGCCAGGCCATCGCCGCCGCCGTCGCGCTGGGATCGTACGAATCGACGAGCTCGACGATCTTGCCGTCGCGGTAACGAACCCGCGAGCGACCGAGCAGGACGTACGGCGTCAGCCCGTCCTTCTCATAGGTCACCTTCCATCCGAGGCGAATCTCGTCGCCCTCGATCTCCGGTACCGAGGTCAGATCGATCTTGCGTGCCGTGAACTTGCGATCGAAGCCGTCGAGCGACTTGTTGATTCCAGTGAAGATGGCCTGCGGGCCCTCGAGCTTGCAGGCGAACGAATCGGACTCCACCGCGTAGACGGCATCGGCGGCGAAGTAGTCGTGCAGACGCGACCAATCATTGTCGCCGTAGGTGAGTTCGAACGCGCCTGCGTACTCCATGAATCGGGTCAGGTTGTCCATGCCTCCCTTTAGCCCGATGGCGCGGGTCGACGCGAGAGGGCGGAGTGCCAAGTCACGGAGTGCGAAGTCAATTGCGCCATACGAGGTCGGCTGCTAGCTCGTGGAAACCGGCTCGGCGATCGGTTACGGGCACAACTCACGGGGAGTCATGACGATGGCGAAGCACGTTGGTAGCGACATGAGCGGCAGGGTCTGCCTGGTAACCGGGGCGACCTCTGGAATCGGCAAGGTCACTGCGTTGGAACTCGCGCGCCGCGGGGCGCACGTGATCCTGACTGCGCGTACGGTCGAAAAGGGCCAGCCCGTCGTCGAGGAGATTCAGGCCGCCACCGGCAACGAGCGAGTCGAAGCGCATGCACTCGAGCTTGGCGACCTCGCCAAGACGCGGCAAAGCGCCCTTGCGTTTCTGGCGCGCGACTTACCCCTGCATGTTCTCGTCAACAACGCCGGCCTCGCCGGCCAGCGCGACGTGACCAGCGACGGCTTCGAGATCCAATTCGGCGTCAACCACCTTGGGCCGTTCCTGTTCACGACGCTGCTGCTCGACCGCCTGCGAGAGTCAGCCCCGGCGCGAATCGTCAACGTTTCGAGCACGGCACACTACGATGCGAAGAGCGGTATCAACTACGAAGCGGTGCGCCGCTCGACGCAATCGCTGACGGCCCTGTCCGAGTATGCCGTCTCCAAGCTGGCCAACGTCCTGTTCACCAAGGAACTGACGCGCCGCCTGGACGGAACCGGCGTGACTACTTACGCGTTGCATCCGGGCGTGGTTGCGACGGACGTCTGGCGCCGCATTCCATCGCCCGTGGCGTGGGTGATGAAGCAATTCATGCTCGGCCCGGAAGACGGGTCCGCTACCACGCTGTACTGCGCGGCCGAGCCGTCGTTGGCCGGCGAAAGTGGGCGCTACTACGACGACTGCCGCGAGAAGACCCCGAGCCGCCAAGCGCAGGACCCGGCCCTTGCCGCAGATCTATGGACCCGAAGCGAAGCATTCGCAGCGGCAATCTTGAAGTAGCCACGTAGAAGATGCCCGCGGCCTTGGCATCGGGCTGCACGCTGGCGACGTACTCGTTGCGTCAGCCGCGCCGCGGACGTCGGCGCCGCTGAGCGCCGCGCTGCGCGGCTTCGCGCGCGGCACCGAAGGCGGCGATCTTGCGCACCGTCGTCGCGAGATCGACCGTATGGACCTCGTCGAGCTCGCGCAGGCGCTCGACGAGGGTCGCGAACGGCAGCGGGAAGTCGGCGCCATTGCCGGCGAAGACGACCACGTTCTCGCTTTCGTCGGCGTGGACGAAAATGACGCGGCCGGAGAATGCGTCGCCGATGCGCTGCCGCCAGATGTCGTAGTCCTCCTCGTCCGAGTGCAGGTTGACGACCAGCACACCGTCGTCGCCGACGCGCGCTGCGCAGGCGTCGTAGAATGCAGACGTGCACAGTTCCGGCGGCTGCCCGGCATCGTCGAAGCCGTCGACCAGCAGCGCGTCCAAGGGCTCGGCCGCGCGGCGGACGAACGTCGCTCCGTCGTCGCAGAGAATCCGGAAACGCGGCCCGTCCGCGGGCAGGCCGAAGATGTCGCGCAGGGCGACGACCTCAGGCGAGATCTCGACCGCGGTGAAGTCCGCGTCGGGCAGCGTGTGGAGGCAGTAGCGCGCCAGCGACCCGCCGCCGAGGCCGATCATCGCAATCCGCCGGGGCTGCGGCTGGAACAGCAGGAAGCCCATCATCAAGCGGGTGTATTGCAACAGGAGACGCGTCGGCTCGTCGTCGCGCAGCCGACTCTGCAGCGTGTCGCCCCCGAGATAGAGAGAGAGGGTGCCGTCGTCGGCCTCCCTCACTTCAGGTCCGACCGGCGGAAGTTCGTCGGGATCAGGCGTATCCAAGTACACGGTGCGCACGATCACCCCCGTTCATCCACGTCACTCCGCACCGCAACCAATCCCACCCCACGCCGTCCATGCCCCCTCACCCCAACGCCTCCGCCACCAAATCATGCAACCTCGGCCGAAACGCCTTGATCGCGTCGTTCGCCCGCCGCGGATGCACCCGATTCGTCAGCAAGATCACGTGCCGTTCGTTGTCGAGATCGAGCCAAGCCGACACCCCGGTGAAGCCGAGATGCCCGACCGAATGACGCGACAAGCGCTTGCCCGCACTCGAATCGTTTGCCGAGGGCGTGTCCCAGCCGAGGCACCAGGTCGAGTCCGGCGCGGTGCCCGCCAACGCCCAGAACTCGCGCACGATCGCCCGCGGCACCAACGGCTCGGCCGCGCGGCCAAAGTAACAGTCACGCAAATGGCTTAGGATCACGTCGAGGTCCGCAGCCGTCGAGAAGAGCCCGGCGTGCCCGGCGACCCCGCCCATCGCGTAAGCGTTGTCGTCGTGCACCACACCGCGGACGACGTCGCCGCGCCACGGGCAGCGTTCGGTCGGCGCGATCAGATCCCGCGTCGCATCGAGGGTGCGCGCGCTGCGCGCGTCGAGGTCGACGAACGCCGTCCAGCGTAAGCCGAGCGGCTTGAAGATGCGGGCCGCGCAGTGGCGGTCGAGCGCGGTGGCGCCGATCTCTTCGACGAGCGCGCCGAGCAGGATGAAGCCGAGGTCGCTGTAGATCGCATGGCTACCGGGCGGGTGCTCGAGCCGCTCGCGCTGGAGTTCCTGGTAGACCCACTCCTTTGCCGAACGGCTGCCGAGAAAATTGACCCGTGCGCCGCGTCGCTCTGCGGTGCGGATCTCCTCGAAGAACGGACGCCAGGCCCGCAACCCCGATGCATGACTGAGCAGTTGGCGAAACGTGATCGGCGCCTTTCCGTAGACGCCGAAGTTGTGGAAGAAGCGCGTCACCCGGTCGTCGAGGCGCACCTTGCCGTCGGCAACGAGACGCATCAGCGCGACGCTGGTGGCGAACGCCTTGGTCAGCGACGACACGTCGAAGACGGTATCTTCGGTCATCGGGATGACGGTCGGGTCGATACTGCGCGCGCCGAACGCGCGCAGGTAGAAATTCCGGTCGGCGTCACGCACGAGCAGCACGGCGCCCGGGAAGACCCCCGCGCCGATCGCAGCGTCGATCTCGCGCTCGACTCTTTCGAAGGTCATCGGCTAGCTCGCACTCAATCCGAGAGCGGCGCTTCGAGCAACGTCAATCGCTCACCCGCGAGGCGCGCCCGCACCCCTATCGGCAGCGTCGTCGTGCCGGCCCCGTGTCCGCTCGGCAAGCCGAACGCGACCGGAAACGGCGCGCGGTAGAAGGCGTCGCGAATCACGTCGCGGACGCCGACCGCCTCTCCCTCGCCTGCGGTGCAGCCGACCATCTCGCCGAAGGCGACGCCGGCGATCCCTTCGAAGGCGCCCGACTGGCGCAGCTGGGTCAGCATGCGGTCGATGCGATACGGCTTCTCGTTGATGTCCTCGAGGAAGAGGATGCGCCCCTTGGTCGGTACCGCCCACGGGGTGCCGAGCAGGGCGGTGACGATCGACAGGCAACCGCCGACCAGCAGCCCTTCGCCGGTTCCGGGGCGGACGACCTCGGCCGCAACTTGTTGCCACGGTTCGCGCGCGCCGGTCACCATCGCGACCACCGACTTCGCCGCGCGCGCCGACAGGCCGGCGACCATCGGGCCATGGAACGTGACGAGCCCTGCCGTGTCGATGAGATAGGACAACAGGAAGGTGAGGTCGCTGTGGCCGACGAAGACCTTCGGGCAGGTGCGAAAGATCTCCGGATCGAGCAATGGCAGGAGGCGGCCGCAGCCGTAGCCCGCACGCGCGGCGAAGATGCCCTTGATCTGCGGATCGCGGAAGGCCTCGACGAGATCCGCCAGGCGCTGCGCTTCGCTGCCGGCGAGGTAGCCGCGGCGTTCGAGCAAATGGCGGCCGCGCACGACGCGCAAGCCGAGGTTCTCGAGGTGAACGACGCCGGCGTCCAGCGCCAGCGGGTCGACGGCGGCTCCGGGGGCGATCACGGCAATCGTGTCGCCCGGGGCGAGCGGTGCAGGCTTCCTCATCGGCCGGCGGCCTCAGCCGAAAATGCCGGCCGGCTTGCGCGGCACGCCCGGCGGGCGAAACTCGCGGCTCAGCGCGTCGAGTTCGCCGCGGGCGATGTCGTCGGCCGGGCCGATGCCGCGCGCCGTGAGCGACTCGAGCTTATCCGCGAGGGCGAGGTACATACTCGTCTGCACGACGTACGCCGCGCGGCACTGCGGGCAGCGGAGCACGCCGCCGGTGCGGAAGGCGCGCCGGGCGACATCCCACGCCCCGCCGCAGTGAAAGCAGTGCAGCGGCACCCGCCAGGGATCGAGCGGCGCGCTCGGTGCCGCGGCCACTTCCTGGGGTTCGCTCGTCTCTTCGGGGGGTTCGCTCATCGTGGCCTCGCGCGCTGCAGTTCGCGCCACGATACCAACGCCTCAGCGCCGCGGCAATTTGCGGCGCGATCCAGCTGCGGATCGTGCGGTCTTTCTTCCTGCAGCGCAGCGCTCCAGCTATGGTGCCGCCATGCAAACCAAGCCCACGCCGCCGCCGCGGCCGACCGAGGTGCGGCGCCTCGCCGAGGAGCGCCGCCTCCGCATCCAGTGGAGCGACGGCCACACGAGCGAATACGAATACGCCTACCTGCGCGGTTGGTGCCCCTGCGCCGGGTGCCAGGGCCACGGCGGCGACCTGCGCTACATCCACGCCACCAACACCGACCTCGGGAAAATCGCGATCATCGGCAACTACGCCCTCGGCATCACCTGGGGCGACGGCCACGACACCGGCATCTATTCGTATCGCCACCTGCGCGAGCGGTGCCCGTGCTGTGCCGAGAAGGGCGATTGAAGCGATGCCCCCGGGGCGCGCAGGGGGCTACGCCGCGTTGGCGGAAGGCGGAGGGCTTGAAGCAGAAGGCAAGAAAGCGACGCCCCGTCCCGCCCGGTCCGACCCTAATCCGTCCGCCTCGATCCTCGAGCCTTCCGCCTGCAGCAGATCCGTTCGCCCTGAGCTTGTCGAAGGGCACGCCAAGCGTTGTTGCCGGGCTGCTCGATGACCCCCGTCCGCTCCACGTCGAGCCGGCGCAAGCGCGACGACTGGATGCTCGTCCTGACCTCCGCCGGCATCGCTTCGCAGTCGTTGCGCACCGGAGCGGAGTGGACGATCTACGTCCCCGACGAACTCGAGCGTGCCGCGCGGGCGAACATCGCCGAGTTCGAGCGCGAGAACGTCCGCCCCGCCGGCCGCGGTGAAGCGGCGATCGATCTCGGCCCGTCGCGCGCGGGCATGGCCGCCGGCGCGGTGTTGCTCGCGCTGCACGCGGCGAGCTTTCTCGGTCCGGGTCGCGTCGCCTGGCTGCGCTGGGGCCGCTCCTCTGCCTGGCACATCCTCGATGGCGAGGTTTGGCGCGCGGCCACGGCGCTGACCCTGCACGCCGACGGGCCGCATGTGATCGGCAACGCCGTCGGCTCTGCTATCTTCGTCAGCGCCGTGTGTCGCAGCTACGGCGCCGGCGTCGGCCTGCTCGCGGTCGTCGTCGGCGGCATCCTCGGCAACCTGCTCAACGTGCTCTATCGTGGCGCGCCGCACCTCTCGATCGGCGCTTCGACGGCGGTCTTCGCGGCCGTCGGAATCCTCGCCGGCGCGCAACTCGTCCGCCGCCGGCGCCTGGCGCAGGACTGGCGCCGCAGTTGGCTGCCGCTCGGCGCGGCCGTGGCGATCCTGGCGATGATCGGCGTCGGCGACGGCACCAGCGACTTCCTCGCGCACCTGTTTGGCGTGCTCGCCGGCGTCGGCGTCGGGCTGGTCGTCGCGTGGACGCGCAGCGAACGGAGTCGCGCCGCGGTCCAGGTCGCGTGCGGCGCGACGGCCGTATTCCTGATCGCCGGCGCCTGGGCGCTCGCTCTCGCCAATCGTTGAACCCCCCGCCTTGAGCACGCCTACCCCGAACCGCTATCAAGGGGCGAACTTTCCGTTCGCGTCCCGAGGATGAAGATGAGCGCCTATACTGACCTGTCCCCTGAAGAGCTGCGTGTGCTGGCGGAGGATCTCGACCGGCGTTACGCCGAGTTCGAGGCTCGCGGCCTCAAGCTCGATATGACCCGCGGCAAGCCGTGCCCCGAGCAACTCGACCTGTCGGCGACGCTGCTCAACTGCCTCGGCCAGAGAAACTTCCGCGCTGCCGACGGCACCGACTGCCGCAACTACGGCGGTCTCGAAGGCCTGCCCGAGGCGCGGCGGTTGTTCGCGGAGATCCTCGGCGTGCCGGTCGCACAGGTGCTCGCCGGCGGCAACTCGAGCCTCAACACGATGCACGACACCATTGTGCAAGCGATGCTGCGCCCGCTCCCCGGCGCGAGCGTGCCGTGGACCGGCATCAAGTTCCTCTGCCCGAGCCCGGGCTACGACCGCCATTTCGGCATCTGCGAGTATCTCGGCATCGAGATGATCGTCGTCGACATGGGCGCCGACGGACCCGACATCGAAGCCGTCGAGCGACTTGCCGCCGCCGATGCGAGTATCAAAGGGATCTGGTGCGTGCCGCGCTACAGCAACCCGACCGGGGCGACGTATTCGCACGATGTCGTCCGGCGGCTCGCGGCGATGCGCACGGCTGCCCCGGACTTCCGCGTGTTCTGGGACAACGCCTACGTCGTGCACCACCTCGACGACACGCCCGAGCCGCTCGGCGACATCATGGCCGCAGCGGCTGCGGCCGGAAACCCGGACCGGGTCTTCCAGTTCGCGTCGACGTCGAAGATCACCTTTGCCGGCGCGGGAATCTCGGCGCTCGCGGCGAGCGAGGCGAACCTCGCGTGGTTGAAGCAGGGGTTGACCTTCCAGACGATCGGCCCCGACAAGATCAACCAGTTGCGCCACACCCAGGTGCTCCCCGATGCGGCGAGCGTCGCGGTGCACATGCGCAAGCACGCGGCGATCCTGCAGCCGAAGTTCGCGGCGGTCGAGGAGATCCTCGCGCGCGAACTCGGCGGCACGGGCACGGCGACGTGGAGTCGGCCGCGTGGCGGGTATTTCGTCAGCGTCGACACGCTCGACGGCTTCGCCGCCAAGGTCGTCGCGATGGCCGACGCGGCGGGGGTGAAGCTGACCAAGGCGGGGGCGACGTTCCCGTACGGCAAGGACCCGCGCGACCGCAACATCCGCCTCGCTCCGAGCATGCCGGGGCAGAAGGAGATCGAGCAGGCGATGGAGTTGTTCGCGATTTGCGTCAAGCGTGCGAGCGTAGCCAAGCTGCTCGCCAGCTGAGTCGCTACGAGATTCGTCCGTCGTCCGAGGGAGTCCAGATGAGCTACGATCCTTTCGCCCGCGGGCGTCATCCGGTTGGCGTGCGCACGGTCACGTTGACCGACGAAACCCGCGGGCAGCGCGTGTTGCCGGTCGAGGTTTGGTATCCGGCGACGGCGGCGTATGCCGGGCAGGACCTCGTCGAGGCGACGCAGGATACGTACGAGGTGATCCCCGGGTTTCCGATCGTGCACCAGGAGGCCGTGCGCGGCGCGGAACTCGAGCGCGGGTTGTATCCGTTCGTGGCCTTCTCGCACGGCTTCGGCGGATCGCGGCGGCAGTCGACGTTTCTGTGTACGCATTTTGCCAGTCACGGCTATGTCGTCGCCGCGGTCGATCACACCGGCAACACGATGGCGGACGTCTTGCAGCTCATGGTCAGCATCCAGGGTGGCGGCGAGATGCCGGACGTGAAGGAGACGTTGGGGCGATACATCGCGCTGCGACCGGCGGACGTGCGGGTGATGATCGACCGGGTGCTTGCAGGTGCGGGCGATGTCGGCCAGGCGATCGACGTATCGCGCATTGGCATGACCGGCCACAGTTTCGGCGGGTGGACGACGTTGATGGTCACGGCGCAGGACCGGCGGATTCGCGCGGCGTTGCCGTTGGCGCCGGCGGGTGGCGCCAGTCCGTTGCCGGCGGGGCCGTTGCAGGAGGCGTTGTGTTTCGACTGGGGGCGGCCGGTGCCGACGTTGTATTTGGTGGCGGACGGCGATTCGCTGCTGCCGCTGGTGGGGATGCGCGAGTTGCTCGAGCGGACCCCGGCGCCGCGGCGGATGGCGGTGCTCGAGCGGGCGGATCACATGCATTTTTGCGACCGGGTCGAGCAGGTGCACGAGATGTTCCGGCTGATGCCGCCGCCGGGCGACTTCGCGCTGGTGGCGCAGAGCGTGGTGCCGATCACGGAGTTGAGCCCGGGCGAGCACGGCTACGACTTCAACCGGGGCCTGGGCCTGGCGCATTTCGACGCCCATTTGAAGCGCGATGCAGAAGCGCAGCAATTCCTGAATGGCGACATCACCGGCGCCTTCGCCGCCCGCGGCATCGGCGTCGCGCTGGAGGAATGAACCCGGCCCCGCTTGCCCTCTATCGCCGAACCTAGTACCAACGAATCCCGAAGCGCCCAGACCCCAGCCAAGTGCCCCGCATGGCTCTTGGTACTCGGCCCTTGGCCCTTTCCTCGGTCGCATAGCTCAGTCGGTTAGAGCGCCTGCCTCACATGCAGGAGGTCCCTGGTTCGAATCCAGGTGCGACCACTCATCTCAACAAGCGCGATGACCGGCGCAGGATGGTCCCCAATCCATGCGCCCCAAAGGGGTAACCCATGCAAGCCCAGGGCAACGCCCTGGGTCAGGGTGCCAACAAGGCGGTGCAGCCCTGAAGGGGCGACCTCCGCACCGTCACGCGCGCGATTCAATCCCATGCATACCGTTCATGGAACGCCACGTGATGGCGTTCCATGCGTTCCCCGCGTTCCGCACGTTCCCAGGGCGATGCCCTGGGCTGGCGTGGGCCGCGCCGTTGGCGCTGGGTTCCGAGGCGTCATCTCGGATCGGCGTGGGTGGCTGTGTTGGCATGCTTCTCTCCCGCGCAGCGGGTGGGCGCGTGTCCGTGAGGCATCTTGACGCCAGCATTATGAGGCATCAAGGTGTCTCCATGCGCACGACACTGACACTCGACGACGACGTGGCCACCCGGCTCAAGGAACTGGCGCGGCGGAAGAAGATGTCGTTAAAGGAGGCCGTCAACACCGTCCTCCGCCGTGGCCTCGTGGCTCAGCAAGGCCGCCAGCGTGACGCCCGACCGTTTCGCGTCGAGGTGTTCCACAGTCCGTTTCGCCCCGGGATCGACCCGCTGCGGCTGAATCAGCTGGCGGACGAGCTCGAGATCGAAGACGCGGGCGGGCGTCCTGGTCGATGATTCTTCCCGACATCAACATGCTCCTGTATGCGCACAACAGCGCTGCCCCCGGCCATGCCGCCGCGCGACAGTGGTGGGAGGATCTGCTGAACCGCGAGCAGCCGATCGGCTTGCCCTGGGCGGTCGTCTTTGGATTCGTCCGCTTGGCGACCCATCCATCGGTGCTGACGACGCCGCTCGATCCGACTGCGGCACTTGACCGAGTGGCGACCTGGTTCGATCAGCCGTGCGTCCAACCGCTCGACCCCGGCCCGCGGCACCTCGCCATTGTGCGGACTTTGTTTGCGGCGACCAACGTCGCTGGCCGGCTCACGACGGACACCCACCTTGCCGCGCTCGCCATCGAGCACCAATGCGAGCTGCATTCGAACGACAACGACTTCGAGCGCTTCCCCGGGCTGCGATGGCGCAACCCCCTCGCGACGTCGTAGCGTTCCCAAGGCGATGCCCTGGGTCAGGGTGCCAACAAGGCGGCGAAGCCCTGAAAGGGCGACCTACAAACCGTCATGCGCGCCATTCAATCCCATGCATACCGTTCATCGAACGCCATGTGATGGCGTTCCAGGATTTGCCGATATTCCTCCTGGAACGTTCTCTTGCGATGATGTTCCCGCTGGTCGGCGAGGTATTCACGTACGGCCCCGAGATTGGACTCGGAAACCGCGAACGCTCCATACCCGGCCTGCCACGCGAAATGGGTGAATGCCGCTCCCTGCGTCTTGATCCATTTGGACGACGCCTTCTTTACATTGTTGTCGGCTGCCACGATACGCGTAAATCTGGCGACGTAGGCCTCGAGGGGGCACTTGAGCAGCGAGCAGATCGAGTCGTAATGGTAGAAGCTCATGCCGCGGCGATCGGCGGCGAGCACGAAGAAGAGGTAGAGACGCAGCTCGTCTTGGCGCAGCGAGGCGAAGAAGCCGTCGCGCAAGAAGCGGTGCGGCAGGAAGGCGAAGCTGCCGGTGGTGGTGGAGCGCACACGTTCGGGGCGGATGGGCGGCGGGTGTGCCATCGACGGGCGTTGGGTCATGAGGCCGGGTCGGCGACAGAGCGGTGCTTGCGTGCCTTGGCCTTTGCCGCGGAGCGCTCCTTGGCTTCCTTGAGGCGATAGCTTTCGGCATCGATGATGACGATCTCGGCGTTGTGGACGAGGCGGTCGACGATGGTGACGACGCAGGAAGCATTGGGGAAGGCCTCGCCCCACTGGGCGAACGGGCGATTGGAGGTGATGACGGTGGAGGCGCGCACCCACCCCGCCTTCGTCGCGAAGAATCCGATTCCAACCCCTGGGCCCCCGCGTCCGCGAGGGCGACGGGAGCTTGGCTGGGAGCGCGGCGTGCACGGGCGCCTACCCCGAGCGCAGGGCGGG
>Ga0163144_10002304_pt1 | contig 44308 bp, 43 predicted proteins | sample OliLak19BULKMAT1_FD_123175 | JGI IMG/M metagenome (GOLD analysis project Ga0163144, IMG submission 123175) | Freshwater microbial mat bacterial communities from Lake Vanda, McMurdo Dry Valleys, Antarctica - Oligotrophic Lake LV.19.BULKMAT1 | ecosystem: Environmental > Aquatic > Freshwater >...
AGCCATCCGTGCCCGCGCGGCGCGGCGTAAGGCGCACGCTGCCCGTCGGACCTCGAAACCTGCGCACGACGTCCGCCCCGTGCGGTGTCAGCGCGCCGGAGGCGATGGCGGCCTCCGCCGCGTCGCGTTCCACGAAGTGCGGAGCGGTGGCGAGGAACTCGGCCACCCGGTCCTCGTCTTCCTCGATCAGGAAGCTGCACGTTGCGTAGAGCAGCCGGCCACCTGGCTTCACGTAAGTCGAGGCAGCTTGCAGGATTTCCCGCTGGTCCTGCATGCGTTTCTGAAGCTGGGCGGGTTTCACGCGCCATTTGGAATCCGGACGACGGCGCCAGGTGCCGGTGCCCGTGCACGGAGCATCGACGAAGACGAGGTCCATCTGTCCGACGAGCGGCTCGAGCGCATTGCCCTCGCTCGGGTGCACCAGTTGCACATTGTGGGCGCCGGAGCGCTTCAGGCGCGGGACAAGCGCAGAGAGACGCTTTCCGTCGATGTCGTAAGCGTGGATCTGGCCCTGACCCTGCATCTGAGCCGCGAGCGCAAGCGTTTTGCCGCCGCCGCCCGCACAATAGTCCATGACCTGTTCGTCGGGCTTCGCGTTGGCGGCCGCCGCCGCGATCTGGCTGCCCGCGTCCTGCACTTCCACCCAGCCCTTCGAGAACGCGGGGATTCCCTCGACACTGTCCTCGCGTTCGGTAGGGTCGCGGGCCGGAATATGGTAGGCATTCTTGAGCAGGCGCGATGGCTCGGCCTTTACGGATTTCAACGGCAGCGCAGCTTTCTCCGCATCGGACTTCAGCGTGTTGACCCGCAGGTCTACGTCTGCCCGTACGGCCATCATCTGTGCTTCGATCACGGCTTCAGGCCCGAACACGCGCTGCAGGTGCGGCGTCATCCAGTCCGGATAATCGCCTTGAACGTGCGGAGCCGCAGACGGATCGGGCGCCAGGATGAGGCGGCTGCGTTCATCGTTAGTAAGCGGTGTGGGACCGTGGTCGTCATAGCAGGCCTGCTCAATATCCTTGGCATTCCAGTCCCAGGCGATGCGCAGCGCGCCCAGCACCAGGGCTCGCGGATCGTTGTGACCCATGTGGTGGGCGATTGAATTGCGCTTCCGGAGCGCGTCCAGCACCAGGCCAGACACCCAGGCACGGTCCTTGGAGCCGGCATAGCGCGCGCGCTTGCCCCAGTCGCGCAAGGCGATCTTGAGCGGCTGATGGCGCTCCAGCACGTCGCGCAGGACCTCGATGGCTGCGCTGATCTTGCCGCCTGTGCGCATGGGCTCAGTCTCCTGTTGCGATTGGGCGCGTGTTAGCGCCCTATGGCCCCCGAGGAAACCGCAAAGGGCTGAAGATGCTGGAGATTCGACTACCCGACGGGCTACGCCCCGCCTCGGTGCGGGAATGGAAGCAGCTGGGCAGCATTACTGGGGAAGCCTTTGCAGAGGATCCCGTGAACCTCTGGATTTTCGGCAATACGCAAACCATGCCGCCTGTTTTTGGCGAGCTCGCCCGCAGCGTCTACCTGCTGCGCGGCCTCTGCCACATCCATGGCGACACCGGCGCGGCGATGTGGGCGCATTCAGACCAGAGCCGCGAGCTTAACACGCTGCAGACGATGCGGCTGGTATGGTCGCTAATGACCAAGGGCGAAAGGGGCGCGGCCAAGCGCGGGCTGGGCGCCGGCGAAGCGATGGCGCGCGAACACCCGAACGCGCCACACATGTATCTCTTCACCATCGGGACGCGGAAAGCGTCGCGGGGGCAGGGCCTCGGGAAGAAACTTATCCGGCCCGTGCTGGACGCAGCCGACCGGGCCTCCCTGCCCTGCTATCTCGAAAACTCGAATCCGGCGAACACAGGCTTCTATGTCAGCCAAGGCTTCGAGCGCATGAAGCTGTTCGAACCAGGCCCGGGCGGGCCGCCGCTCGAGGCGATGTGGCGCGAGCCTCGTCAGTGGGTTTCAGGCTCTTGAAAGTCTCTTGTACTGAAATTACTCCGGGAACAGTTTTCCGCACAGTTCTTTTCCTTTGACCCACCCGGCGTCGTACGGATTGAGTGAAACATATTCCCCCCCTCGAACTGTGGTTCGCGGTTTCAGGAGGTGGCTGGCATGGCAAGCTTGATTTGCGCTTATCTTCGCAAGCGGATGATGCGCGGTATTGCACGCGGCAAGTCGGTGCGGCCTGCGGCCCGCCAGTTCGAGGTTGCTGCGTCAACCGCGCCGCGCCTGGCGCATCACGCCGAGGCCGGCGGCACGGTTGATCCTCGTCCTCCAGGGCCGCGCGCCCTGCTTTGTCAAGCCGGCGCCCTGCCAGGCCTTCCTGACCGGGACGGCGCTGACCCGGCCCGGTATCACGACGGCGCAACTGGCTGCGATCTTGCTGGGAGAACACGGGCTGAAAGTAGCTCCGCCGGGTATCTCCCGTGTGCTGCGCGCGCCCGGCTTCACATATAAACTCTGCTGGCATAGCAACAGTGAGCGGGCCAGCAATCGCACTGAGGCTGGGCAAGTATCCGGTTATGGTGCGGGGCCTGGCGAGCCTGCGAAGCAAGGCAGCAATTCCGGGCTGGACTTGATGTTTTGGGCGATTTGAATGATCCCGGAGCACCTGGCGCGGTGTCTGTAACCTGCGCGCGCGGGGGTTCGGCATAACAGCGACGCCGAAGACCTCGATCATCCTGTCGGCGCCCCGCAGGTTGAGCCGGCAGGTATCATTATAGCACAGGGCCATCAGGCTCCATTCGCCGCGCACTTTTTCAAAGCCGCGCACCAGGAAGCGGCGATAGCCGGCGCGGCATTTGAGAGTGGCGAACGGATGCCCGGCGATGGCTTTGCGGGCCGTGTTGACGACAAGTTTGGAACCGGTTTTTTCAGTTATACGATCAGCAAAGATCTGATTTCAAAAATTGAACCTCTTCTCCGCCGTCGCGGCGCGCAAGGTTATGAATTCAATTATCAGGCGAGGCTCACTGTTCCACTCCCCCGGCACGCAGCGCTCAATGGCTGAGGCCCTCAGTGCCGGAGCGACCGGCCCATTCAGTCCTGGCTTTCGCATGCAACCCGATTTCTGATTCTGCAGACGGACGAAGCGTCTCGTCGCTCCAGCGATCCGGCGGGGCGGTGACTGGAATTGCCGGGAGGGCCTCCCGCTGCCGCGACAGCTTCTATGTTCGTGGCGGTATGGCAGCCGAATATGGCCCTTCGACCTGGGTGAGCCTGCACATCGCCGGGCACTGCGCGGTCTGGTTTCGCAAGCAGCTGAGGGACTGTATTCGCCCTCGTAGACATTCATCTGACTGCATGCCATCGTTAGCATGGTTCGCAAACGTTTGCCTTTCTGACCTGAAGCTCTGGCGGGGTCTTGTCAGGCGCCACCAAGGCCGGACCGGTAAAGGGCTCGAAGAATGTGCAACGCATGCGATCAAAAGTTCATGCAGGTCATGCGCTCCTTGCAAGGCCGGCGTGATGTCCTGCGAGGCATCGCCGGCGGAGTTATAGCGACAGCTGTTTCAGCGTCATGCTCTCCTCTCGTTCGTGCAGAAGAACGCCGCTCCGCCGACACGATCTTTCTGGCGCAGCGGATCTACACGATGGATCCGCACAACACGGTAGTGGACGCGGTTGCCGTCCGGGATGGCCGGATTATCGCGACTGGCCGCAGGCAGGATATCCTGGGGCTGAAAGGCCCCCGCACCCGAACCGTGGACTTCGGCGACTACACAGTGCTGCCCGGTTTCATCGATCCGCACATGCATTCGAATTTCGCTGGCCTGCGCCCCTGGCTTGACCTCGGGCCTTTCACAACTGCGACCATGGATGATGCGCGTCAGAAGATCCGGGACGCTGCCGGCAGCGCGGGTCCAGGGTCATGGATCCAGGGCAAGATGCTGGACCCCTCCATCATGCCGGGTCGCCATTTCACCCGTCAGGACCTTGACCAGCTCTCGCCCGAAATTCCGGTCTTCATTCTCGAATCCAACGGTCACAACGCCTATGCCAATAGCCGGGCGATCGAGCTGGCCGGGTTGACGAAGGATACACCCGATCCGCCCCAGGGACGGTTCGTTCGCGGACCTGACGGCAACCTGTCCGGACGGCTGGAAGAGCCGCCGGCATTCCAGCCCTTCATCGCGGTGATGACATCGCCGAGCCCGGCTGAACTGGTTGGCTTTCTGCGGGCAGACATGGACGATGCGGCGGCAAAGGGATGCACCGCCCTTCATGACTGCGGCATTGGCGGTCTGTTTGCCGAGGCGGACATTACCCTCATTCAATCCGCCCTCGGCACCGAACCCCGCCTTCGCTATGCGGGTCTGCTGGTGTCGACCCACCTTGAGACGTGGAAGGCGATGGGCCTGAGACCCGGGCTGCATTCGCCCAAGTTTTCGTTCAGCGGGATCAAGGCGTGGTCTGACGGCTCCAATCAGGGCCTGACCGGCTATCAGCGTGAACCCTACCTGAACTCCAGCAACCGCGGGGCCCTGAACTACTCACCCGAAGAGATCGAGGCGCTGGTCCGGACCCTGCACGCCGATGGCTGGCCCATCGGCATTCATGCCAATGGCGACGCCGCCATTGATGTCGTCCTCAATGCATATGAGCGGGGGACCGGCGGCGAGGGTGGCCACATGCTCCGTCACCGCATTGAACACTGCAGCATTCTTCACGACGATCAGATCGCCCGGATGAAGGCTCTCGGGATCTCGCCGTCCTTCCTGATCGGCCATGTCCACTACTGGGGCCGGGCGTTCCGTGACCGCCTGCTGGGTCCTGAACGGGCCAACCGGCTGGATCCCTGCCGGTCGGCGCTTGCGGGCGGCCTGCGCATTTCGCTGCATTCCGACTACAATGTGACCCCGATAGATCCGCTGCGCTGTATCGAGAACGCGGTCCTGCGGGACATGAATGAAGGCGGCGGCGTGCTTAACGCGGACGAATGCATATCGCCCTTGGAAGCAATCCGTGCGGTCACCATCGATGCCGCATGGCAATGCCATCTCGATGACACCTGCGGCAGTCTCGAGATTGGCAAGGCCGCCGACATGGTCGTGCTGGAACAGGATCCAACGATGGTCTCCCCGGATGTGCTGAGATCAATCCGGATCCATTCGACCTGGCTGGATGGGGAAACCCGCGCTGTATAAACCGGTGATCCGGATGGCAGGGACGCACATTGAACCTGCGGCATCTGCGCTGCCCCATCTATGGCGAAGACCTGATAGCTGAGGAGGACTGCTGTCACGCCGGGAAGGATTATCCGCGCCTTGGTCAGGGCAGGATCAACACCTTTTCGGATCCCGGCGGCGAGGTCGGCAAAAAAAGACGAGGCGTGTCAGACGACTTCGGAACGCGGCCCCGGATCAGCCTGCAGAAGGGATCCGCTTTGGCGTCGGATTGGAGCGCATCGGCTGCGGCCTCGCGTGGCCGGAGGCGGAGCGAGCGCGCAGGCGATGAGGCTGGTCTTTTGAAGGGGGGATGGTCTGTTGAAGGAGCGTGTCGCAACGGCACTCTCTAGATCTGGGGCTGACTGGCCTTTTTGCGGCGAGGCTTACGCTCCCATCTCTCAGCAAGCTTTTCGACGGCTCGAGTGAGCTCGGGCTCGTTGATCATGCGGGGATCGAACGCTTCGGGTCCCCAGGCCATCATATTGGCGTGCTCGGGGTGGTCAGGGCTCTTTATGGCTGCGAGATAATCCTCGTATCCGGGTGCTCCCCCGACGTCTTCAGGCGGGCAATGCCCTCTGGCTTCGAGCAGGAAGGGCAACCCGATCATCGGATCGTCCGGGAACCATTTCTCGAGCTTGAGCGTGTGATCCCAGTTGTCGCCGAAGTCGTAGATGTAATGGATCGTCTTTGCCCCGGTTTCTCTGACGATGTCGTAGAGCCGGGCTTTTCGGGCGTCGATCGGCCCGTCATGCATGCCGCCAGGATCCGGGACGCCCCATCCTAAACCGCCGGCGCGGAATTCATAAAGGTGGGTGTTTGTCCAGCCGAACGCTGCCTGCAGGAGGAGGTGCAGCCGATCAAGTCTGAGCCCGGCCGGCACCACCAGGCGTCGCATCACCTCGGGCTCAACGTCGCTGAGTGTCGCTTTGATGCGTACGGCGGTGGTGGCGATGCTCACGCAGCTTGTCTCTGAACCAATAGGTGCAGGTCAGAATACAAGTAAGCCTCAGCCCAAGGCAACACTTCCTCGAGCCTGGCTTGCGGGCAAACGTTGATCAGCCGGTTCAGACCATCAGCGAACCAGGCCCTGACGTTGGCGGGTTTCAGTATGCAGGTCTCCATGAACGCGGTCAGCTGCGACCAACTTTCAGCCCCGTCATCACAGCCTGCAAAGAGTGGGTTCTTTTCGGTCCGCCGCAATCACAGGCGCTGGCGCAGGTCCACAAAAAATCTGAACGCCTTTCCACGCCTGTCCGGGGCCCCGTTGCGAAGGCGTTTGACAAGTTTGAGACTGCAGGCGAGACTCCATACTGAACCTTCCGGGGCCTTTGTCCCGGTTTAAAAAACTGGTTTGCCAGCCCCCCAACATGTGTTCGGAAGAAAAATCATGACCGAGATTACCAAGCCGTCCGGTGCATCCCGCCGACAGCTGCTGGCAGGATCTGCAGGACTGGGGGCCTTGCTGCTGTTGGCCCCGGGCCTGGCAATCGGTCAGGTGACAGCGCCGACAGCGTCGGCTTCGAATAAACTCCCGGAAGCCTTGATCACAAAAATCAATGCCGTGATCGACGCTGATGCGGAGCGGCTTACGTCCATATTCAAGGACCTGCATCAGCACCCCGAAATAGGGTTCACAGAGACGCGGACCGCCGGGATCGTCGCCAGCGAGCTCAGATCGCTCGGTTTCACTGTTACGGAAGGCATCGGCGCGACAGGGGTCGTCGGGGTCCTCAGCAACGGCTCAGGCCCGACCGTATGGTTCCGGGCTGATATGGACGCAAACCCAGGGGTCCGCGAGAGCACGGGGCTACCCTATGCGGCGACCAGCAAGCAGCGTCTTGCCGATGGCAGCGAGATTGATGTCATGCACGCCTGCGGCCATGACGCGCATGTAACGTGGATGCTCGGCCTCGCGAAAGCGATGGTGGAGATCAAGGCCAACTGGTCGGGCACCCTTGTGGTCTACGCCCAGCCCGCCGAGGAACTGATCGAGGGTGCCCAGGCCATGGTAAAGGACGGGTTGTGGCGACGCGGCTTCCCGCTCCCCGACTTTGCTTTTGGTGCACATAGTGCGCCGATACCGGTGGGTCTGGTTGTGAGTTCACCGGGCGTGCGGCAGGCCGGTACCGATCAGATTGATGTCACGTTCTACGGTGTCGGAGGGCACGGATCAGCCCCGCATACGACGATCGACCCGGTGGTGATGGCGGCCCAGGCTATTGTTGCCTACCAAACCATCATCAGCCGCAACGTTGATCCACAGACGCCTGCGGTGTTGTCGGTTGGCGCAATCATCGCCGGGCGAGAGAACAATGTCATTCCCGCCTCGGCATTGCTGAAATTAAATCTGCGCTGGTTCAAACCCGAGGTCCGCGAACAGCTTCTCGAGCGCATTGACGAGATCAACAAGGGTGTGGCGATTGCCGCCGGTGTCAGCCCGGACAGGATGCCGACGCTGGTGATGAAGGGCAATGCGGGGCCAGTGGTCAATGACGCAGCCCTGGCAGCACGCATCAACCCCTCGCTTGAGGCCCTCATGGGTACAGGCAAGGTGCTCGACCAGTTTCCTGCAGTCATGGGTTCAGAAGACTTTCAGGAAGCGTTCAAGGGCATGGACGTCCCCTACATCTACATGGTCGTCGGTGCAGCCCCCCCCAAATTGTTTGCTGAGGCACAGGCCGCAGGCAAAGCGGTACCCTACAACAATCACGCCTCCGACTTCTTTGTCGATCTTGCCGCTATTCCGATCGGGGCCAAGATTAACACTGTTGTCGTCATGAGTATTCTGGCAAAAACGACCTAGGCTTGCGGTCCAGTAGTGAGCATCCTGTCCGGGTGCGGTAAAAGAACGGGCGTCTGGATCTCGGCACGATGGGGGTCGAGCCAGCGCCGCAAGCTGAACACGCTGCAGACGATGGCGCTGGTATGGTCGCTAATGACCAAGGGCGAAAGGGGCGCGGCCAAGCGCGGACTTCGCGCCGGAGAAGCGACGGCGCGCGAACAACCTTACGCGCCGCATACGTATGTCTTCACCATCGGGACGCGAAAATCGGCGCGGGGGCAAGGCCTCGGGACGAAACTCATCCGGCCCATGCTGGATGCAGCCGACCGGGCCTCCCTGCCCTGCTAGCTCGAAAACCCGGTTCCGGCGAACACCGGCTTCTATGTCAGCCAAGGCTTCGAGCGCATGAAGCTGTTCGAACCAGGCCCCGGCGGGCCGCCGCTCGAGGCGATGTGGCGCGAGCCTCGTCAGGGCGAGCATAAGTACACATCAGGCATGATGCCTTGCCCCGCGGCGGGCCAGCCGGAATATGCAATAGCGACCATGCACACCAGGGTCGTCGGATTGCGGGCATCCTGTAGCGGCGTTCCGGAAAGTGGCCACGACTTTTTAGGAAAACGCCTCAGTAAACCAGAGACGTACGGTATCCGTGCTAATTCGAACAAGCAGCACGGCGCGCGTAGTCGGCGATGAAATCAACCGGGCACTCGTCTCAATCAGTGCGCGGTTTGCAACTGTTCGGTAGAAATTTACGCACGCAGACCGGCCAAAGACTTTATGGACTTCGCCGCCGAGGCGCCTCACACGCCGACCTCGCATTTCCATTCAAATGGCACGTGCAGCCCCAGAGCGCAAACAGCGCAAAAATGGTGGCCAAGACTTTTACATCTAGCCGCGCGGCAGCGAATAATTCGGCGACTCCCGCGTCATCATCACGTCGTGGACGTGGCTTTCCTGGAGCCCTGCCCCGGTGATCTGCACGAACTGCGCTTTCGCATGCAGCTCCGCAATCGTCTTGGCGCCGACATAGCCCATCGCGGCGCGCAGGCCCCCAACCATCTGGTGAATGATCGGATTGAGCGAGCCTTTGTACGGCACCTGCCCCTCAATGCCTTCCGGCACGAGTTTGTCCGCAGCGGCGTCCTTCTGGAAGTAGCGATCCGCCGAGCCGCGCGCCATCGCGCCGAGCGAGCCCATGCCGCGATACGCCTTGTAAGAGCGGCCCTGGTAAAGGAACACTTCGCCGGGGCTCTCCTCGGTGCCCGCGAACATCGAGCCCATCATGGCAGTGGACGCGCCAGCAGCGAGCGCCTTTGCAAAATCGCCGGAGAACTTGATGCCGCCGTCTGCTATGATCGGAATGCCGGAAGCCGCAGCGGCGTTGGCGCAGTCTTCAATCGCCGTGAGCTGCGGTACGCCGACGCCGGCCACGATACGCGTGGTGCAGATGGAGCCAGGGCCAATGCCGACCTTAACCGCGTCCGCGCCCGCACCGATCAGCGCTTTCGTAGCTTCCGCCGTTGCGACGTTGCCCGCGATGATCTGCACGGCGTTGGAGATTTTCTTGGCGCGCAGGACAGCGTCCGCAACGGCCTTTGAGTGACCGTGCGCCGTGTCAATGACGACCACGTCCGCGCCAGCGGCGATCAGCGCCTCGGTGCGCTCGAAGCCTGCATCGCCCACCGTCGAGGCCGCGGCGACGCGTAGCCGGCCCGCCGGGTCTTTTGCGGCGAAGGGGTTCAGCGAAGCCTTGTCCATGTCCTTGACGGTGAGCAGGCCGATGCACCGGTCGCTCTCATCAATGATCACGAGGCGCTCGATCCGGTGCTTGTGGAGCAGGCGGCGGGCTTCCTCGATGGGCGTGTCCATCTTCACGGTGACAACTTCGCGCGTCATCAGGCTGGCGACTTTTTCGTTGGCATCCTCGGCAAAGCGGGTGTCGCGATTGGTGACGATTCCGACGACCTTTCCATTCTTCTCGACGACCGGAATGCCGGAGAATCGGGTGCGTTGCTTCAGCTCACGAAGCTCGCCGAGCGTTGCAGTCGGGGAGATGGTGACGGGGTTCATCACCACGCCGCTCTCGTATTTCTTGACCATGGCAACTTCGCCGGCCTGCTGTTCAATCGACAGGTTGCGGTGAATGACGCCGATGCCGCCGGCCTGCGCCATGGCGATGGCGAGCCGCGCTTCGGTGACCGTATCCATGGCCGCCGAGAGCAGGGGGATGTTGAGGGGGATCGCCTTGGTCAGAAACGTCGAAACGTCGACTTCTGCTGGCATGACCTCGCTTGCGCCGGGCTGCAGGAGCACGTCGTCGAAGGTGATCGCTTGTCGGATTATCATGTGGGGAGCTCCCTTTTTGGCCTAGTAAGGGAGTCGGGGGTGCTTGTGAAGCCCCTTCCCCAGCCTAGGCTCCGTAGCTTTCTGCGTAGCCGCTTTGACAGGCCGCCCGGCGCAACCGATAGAGGCAATATTAGTTGCATCTGTAACCATCATGTCCTGGGAGGAACTCGGATGAACTTGGCAGATTATGGATTGACCACCGAACGCGGCTTCCTGGCGGGCTTTGACCCGGCCAGCGTTACCCTGCCCGCCGAACTGCAGTTGCCCGCGCGCGCGGCAATGTGAGCAGGAAGCTCGCCCCGAGAAAGAGGTCGATCCTGTCATCATAGACCCGTCCCCTGAGGTGATGGCCGATCAGCCGGGATGGGACGGTGTAGAAGACTTTGCGCAGCAGGAACCCTCCCGATGAGGTGACGCGGACCGTGACTTCCTGATAATCCGTTGTGCGCCTTGCCGGCAAAGGCCTGAGGCATGCGCGTTCGAGGTCGATCCGCTTGGCATTGCGTGCATTGATCCGCCCCACGACGACATCAATGAAGCGTCGATAGCTGGGCAGGTCTGCAAAGTCGCGCGAGCCGCGCATGATCAGGGCATCGTTGATCGCCCGCTTCAGGTGGCCGTTGGGGCTCTCAATCGAACCGTTCTCATGGGCCACGCCTTTGTTATTGCGTGACTGCGTCATGCCGTAGTGGGAGCACAACCCAACCATGCTGTCCGTCAGATCCTTTTCGGCAGCGGGCTGCAGATTTTTGAACGCTGCCGAGAGGCTATCGGTGCGATGCTCCGCAGGCACGCCGCCGAGCGACCACAGGGCATTTTGCAGACCTTCCGCCAGCGCGACAAAGCTCTCGCCACCCAAGACAACATGGGCATGCTGGAACCCCGAATAGGCCAGCCGGAAGTGATACAAGCGATGCGCCAGCGCCTCGCCGGCTATGCTCACGGCGAGCTTGCCCATGTCGGTGAAATCCGACAGGCCCATCTTGCCCGGCTCATGCACCTGTCTGAACATGACTTCCTGCTCGGGCCCGTGTTCGGCGCGCCATGCGCGGATGCGGCGCTCGAGCGTGCTACGAATGCCGGGGCTCAGATCTGCATGGCGGCGCTGCAGTTCTTCGAAAATCGCGACTGGTCGCAACCCCGGGGCAGACTTCAGAAGTGGCAGCACTTCGGTCTCGAAAAGAGCCCCGAGCGGGTCTGAACGGCGCCGGCTGCGCGGCACCTTCTTTTGTGACGGCAATGTAGGATCGGCCTTCAGCCGGTAGCCCGTGGCCTGACTGAAGCCGGCTTTGGTCGCTGCAACAGCGACAGGGTTGGTCATTTTGAGCGTCATGAAGCGTCTCATCTGTTGATCGGTGACATGGCAGCCCGGCATGAGCGATCCCTTCCAACACGGAAAAATCGCCTTCTATCCGAACCGGTCACGACCTTCAGACCCGCCCATGAAGGGCGAAACGCAGTTTTGGCCCCCCTCCGGTCGGGCTACGCCCTCCCTACGGGCGGCCAAAACTGCGTTCTCATCCTGATTGACGCTGGATTCTCATCCAGTTTGTCGCGCGGCACTCATCTATGAGGGCGTCGGCGAGACTGGCGGCAAACCGCAAGCCTTCCGGGGGCAGACGGGTTCACAATCCTCGATCGTCCCTGCCATGGACGCGCTGCTCGGCATCGGCCATGCGGGTGATCCGCTGCGCTCGTTCCTGGACGAGTTGCACGCTTACCGGCCGCCGCAGCACCGCCGCTACATTGATGATCTGCGCGCGCAAAGCTTGCTGCGCAGCGTCGTGCAGAAGCTTGGAAATCCAGTAATCCGTGAACTGTACAACGACAGTATCCGAAAGCTTGCGCGCTTTCGCACCCGCCACCTCGAATACGCGGCGACCTACATCAACCGGCAGGCATCAACCGCCGCCGGAAATGATCCGGATGTTGGCACGGGCGGCACACCGTTCATGCGCTACCTGAAGAAACACCGCGACGAAGCCGAGGCGCATCTGCTTACCTGAGCGCAGATCAGTCGACGCAGAGCGTATAGCCCATCTTGCCATCTTCGATGATCGCATAGCAGCCGAAGGGCACATCGACCGTCTGGCATGTGCCGGTCGCTGGCACGCCCGGAGCGACATCCTGATTGCCCGGATCCGCACGGCAGGTGCCTTCGCAGTCTGCATCTCCGCTGCAGATCTTTCCCGCGTCCGGGTAGGTCTGCACACACTGTTCCCAGCCGAGCAGGCCCTGACGGCTGATCTCGCCGCCGACAGCGTCGCAGGCTGCGCGCTCGGCCGGAGTAGCGACCTGATCAGCGACTTCAACACGCTGATAGGCGGGGCTGGGGGCAGCGGCGCCCGGCTCAGAAGCGGCGGGTGGATGAAACCAGGCGCACCCCGCAAGGGCGAACGCAGCGGCGAGCGGCAGCAGGAGTTTCATCTCGGTTTAGTCCCCAAAATCCGACTATAAACTATCCACACGCCGTGTGGACTAGTCCACGCAAAGCGTGTGCGCGATTTTGCCGTTTTCGACCACGGTATTGCAGCCAAAACGTGCATCCGTCACCTGGCAGGTACCGGTCACCGCGGCGCCCGGCGCAAGCTCGACGTCGCCTTCGTAGCGGCACTCGCCAACGCAATCGGCATCGCCGGCGCAAGCCTTACGGGCGTCCGAAAACGGCTGAACGCAGTTTTCCCATTGCAGCTTGCCGCTGGGCTGGATCGCTCCACCGGCAGCCTCGCAGGCCGCGCGTTCAGCCGGAGTCGCTTTTGAGGCGGCGAAGACAACGCTCTCGTAGGCTGGTAGCGCAGCGTACGTTGATGCGGTGTCCCCCTTCCCTGTGGGCTGAAACAGCGAGCAGGCGGGCAGGGCTAGGACGGCTAGGCAGAACCGGGCGGTTCTCATCCGGGGAACCTCGCAAAAGCCGGAACACCGTCCGGCATGAGGTGGAAAGGGTGCGCGTCGGCAGTCTGGAAAATCATCTGTGGTCCGCCGAACATTTTGGGATCATCCAGCGAGCCGACTTTCAGAATCACGGCAATCGGCAGAGCCGGCGATTTGGTCAGCAGCGGCGTGCCGCAGTCCGCGCAGAACTGGCGGGTGGCTGCACCCTTGATCTCCGGCTTCGTGTAAGATTTCGGTTCACCCTTCGTAAAGTGAAATCCGGCAACCGGCATCGCCATGAAATCGTTGCCTTCGCCGCCGGTGAAATACTGGCACTCGCGACAATGGCAACGCGCTTTCATGATAGGTTCGCCATCGGCCTCGTATCGGACCGCGCCGCAGTAACAGCCGCCTGTAAATTTCACGAGATATCTCCCTTCGCCGGTTGCCTGCCTTTGAACCCTTTTGCGACCACGTAAATTTCGGGGCTGCCCGAGCGGCTTGCCGGCGGCTTGATGTGTTTCACAGTCTTGAAGTGAGTCTTGAGCGTCAAAAGCAACTCCTGCGTCGTGCCGCCCTGAAATACCTTGGAACAGAATGCACCGCCAGGCGCGAGATGCGCGATGGCAAAATCGACCGCAAGTTCGACCAGCGTGACGGTACGCAGGTGATCGGTCTGTTTGTGACCGGTGGTGTTCGCCGCCATGTCGGAGAGAACCAGATCGGGCGGACCACTGAGCGCGGCAAGAACCTTCTCGACATCCGCAGGTTCGTTCACGTCACCCTCGAAAATCGTGGCGCCATCAATGGTCTGGACCGGGAGAAGGTCGATGCCGACCACTTCGGCGGCGCCTTTCAGCAAGGCGACCTGGATCCAGCCACCCGGCGCACAGCCGAGGTCGATCACGCGCTGGCCGCGTTTCAGGATATGGGTTTCCTCATCGATCTCCAGCAGTTTGTAAGCGGCCCGGGACCGATAGCCGGCGTCCATGGCCTTACGAACGTAGGGGTCCTGCAGTTGCCGCTCGATCCACTTTTTCGAACTTTCAGTCTTCGCATTCCGGGCAATCACCTTGCGCTCGGTCACGCTCCGTCCGGAGCCAGCCTTCTCGGTTGTCGGCTTTTTCCAGCGCCGCTTCTCTTCATCCGACATTGCCATCTCCAACAGGCGCTGGCCGGGCGCCTGGCCGTTTCGGGCGGCGGCGCCTTTGAGGCCGCTGACCGTACATCATCGACAATAGGATGCCTTCGCGCAGTCCGCGATCCGCGACGCGCAGTTTGTGCGCGTCGAATACTTCCCAGACCGCTTCCATGATGGCGCAGCCTGCAAGCATCAGAGGCGCGCGCTCCTCGCCGATCGTGGGAAGTTTGGCGCGACCTGCCACGCCGAGATGGCGCAACTGGTCCATCGTGGCGCGGCCCTCCTCGCGCGACAGCCAGCTACCATCAACCTTGTCACGGCGGTAGCGGTCCAGTTTCAGGTGCACGCCGGCAAGGCAGGTCACCGTACCGGATGTGCCGATGAGATAGCCCTCATCCTCGGCAAGCCGCCGGGCAACGCGTTCGATTGCTGGCCAGCTTTTCACCGCCGACCGCGCCCGGTCCAGCATCAGCGGCCAGGCGGCCGCTTCGTCGCTCAGGTCAACGGATTCCGACAGGGTGACGACCCCGACCTTGAGGCTTGTCCAGTCGAGGATCGGCGCATCCTTCAGGATACCGGCGAGGCCGCCGGACTGGATGGCGCTGGCATTCACATGGGAGAGTTCGGTTGAGCCGCCTCCGACATCGACGACCAGAACGGATTTGACCTCCGGAACGATCAGATCATAGCAGCCGATCGTAGCTAGCCGGGCCTCCTCCTTGGCGCCGATCACCTTGAACGTCAGCCCGGTCTCTTCCTGCACCCGCCGGATGAAGTCCGCGCCATTGGCCGCCTTGCGGCAAGCCTCGGTGGCAATGCAACGAACGCGGCCCACGCCGTGCTGTCTGAGCTTGTTTCGGATGGCATGCAGCGCGCTCATGGCACGCTCCACGGCGGCATCCGACAGGCGGCCGGAATCGTGAAGGCCTTCGCCGAGGCGGGCGATCTGAGAGTAAGAATCAACCACTCGGAACGACTGGCCGCGGGGCTCCGCAACCAGCAGCCGGCAGTTGTTCGTGCCAAGGTCCACCGCAGCATAAAGCGGCTTTCCCCGTTGGGAACTGAGCGGGCCGCGCCTGCGACCGCCAGTTCCGTCTTTTTTGTCAGCCATGGTGTGGCCCGAAACCCAAACTTGAGGCATGCTCTACCATAGGAGCTGAAAATGACCAGTAGACGTGGACCTGCAGGCTGGTTGCGTGCCTGGTTCGGGGGGCAGAAGCCGCCCAAGCGCGAGCCTTTCGTGCTGACCGACAAGGTCGACGAACGGTATCATTACGGCTCGATTTCCAAGCACATCGCCAAATTTCAAATCGGGCAGGTCGTCCGCCACCGGGTTTTTGCCTTTCGGGGCGTCATTTTCGATGTGGATCCGCAGTTTGCGAACACCGACGAATGGTATGAATCCATTCCCGAGGAAGTGCGGCCCAACAAGGACCGGCCATTTTACCATCTGTTCGCCGAGAACGAGCGCACACATTACATTGCCTACGTGTCGGAACAGAACCTGCTGCCGGATGATTCAGACATGCCGCTCAGCCATCCGGATATTCCCGAATGGTTCGATGTGACCGGGCGCGGAACTTACGAACTCAAGAAGCACTCCACGAACTGAAGCGCGGGGCAGGGCCCCCGCCCTAGTTCAGATCGCCGGGCGGATTTTCGTCGCCCGACAGGATTGCTGCCACTTCGTCCCAGTGTGCGAGCGCTTCTACGTCACCAAGGGCCGCCACTTCAGCAGCCCGCAGCGTGGCGATCACGACCGCATCCTCGCCATACTGGCGCAGCAAATCGGCGGCAATCTTTGCGGCTTGGCTCATGCGCCGCTCCGGGAGCGGGCGATGATCGACGTGGTGGATTGGCCCGGCACAAGGGGAACGACGAAAACCTCTCCCCCGCGGGCTTCGACCAGATCGGCACCGACGATCGTGTCCCGCGTGTAGTCGCCCCCTTTGACCAGCACGTCGGGCTTCAGGGCGGTGATCAGGTTCAGGGGTGTGTCTTCCTCAAAGATCACCACCCCATCGACGGCCGCGAGGCCGCACAGGACCTGAGCGCGCGACTGTTCGGAGTTAACCGGACGCTCGGCGCCTTTTAGGCGCTTCACCGAGGCGTCCGAGTTGAGGCCGACCACAAGACGGTCGCAGCGGCTGCGGGATTCTTCGAGGACGCGGACATGGCCGGGATGGAGAATGTCGAACACGCCATTGGTGAACCCGATACGCAGCCCCCCTTCCCTCCAGCGCTCGATCTGGCCGACCATGGCATCCACCGTCAGGGTGCCGGCCCTTTGGGGGCCACCCGAGAGCTGGACTGCATCAAGCAACTCCGACGCTGAAACCGTCGCCGTTCCGGATTTTCCGACGGCGATCCCGGAAGCAAGTATTGCCACGTTGACGGCCTCCTCGAGGGTTGCGCCTGCAACAATGGCCGCGCCGAGAGCCGCCAGACTTGTGTCGCCGGCGCCGGATACATCGAACACTTCGCGCGCCTTACCAGTCACGTGGCCGCATTCCGAGCCATCCGCGATGTAGGACATGCCTTGCGCCGCGCGGGTCACAACGATGGCTTTCGCCGGCAGCCTGCGCTGCGCCGTTTCCAGTGCCAGCTCGACCTCGGAAGTCGTCGCGGTCGGCAATTCCATCGCCGCGCCAAGTTCGCCGGCATTGGGTTTGAGGATGTCGACAGCGCCGTAGCGGGCAAAATCCTTGCCTTTGGGATCGGCAATGACCGGTACACCGTGGCGCGCGGCCGCCGAGAGGAGTGCCGACACGATCGCATCCGTCAGAAGGCCCTTGGCATAGTCCGAGATGAGCACCGCAGACACGGTCGGCACGAGGTCTTTGATCGCAGCGATGATCGATTGCTCGCCAGAGGTATTTGGAGCGCCGACTTCCTCGGCGTCGAGACGCAGGAGCTGCTGGCCGCCGGCAACCAGTCGGGTCTTCAGGGTGGTCGGACGTTCCTTCAGCGGGACCAGGCGCGCAGAGATGCCCGCAGAATGCTCCAGCAGTTCGTTGAGCTCGATGCCCGCCTCATCGGTACCGACGGCGCCAATGATGATGGCCTGCAAGCCGAGAGACGCAAGGTTCCGGGCCACATTGGCCGCGCCGCCTGGCATGCTGGCAGTGCGCGTCTGGCGCAGCACGGGGACGGGTGCTTCAGGGGAAATACGGTTGACGACGCCGTATACAAAGCGGTCCAGCATGACATCGCCAACGCACAGCACACGCTGGCCGCGCGCTTTGTCCATGATCTGGCGAAGGCGGGCAGGCTGCATCCGGCGCTTTCTTTGAGCTTTTGGGCGGTATAGCGGCGTCGGCAGGCAGTTGAAAGTCCGGGCTAGCAGGATCGACTGATCCAAAGCCCGGGCCGGGCCGTAAGGTAAGCAAACAGACTACAGGATACGGCGTAGCTTCATGTCAGTTTTGCCGCCCGTTATTGTCTGGTTCCGTGAAGACCTCCGGATATCGGATAATCCGGCTTTGGCAGCCGCTGTGGCCACCGGTGCGCCGTTGGTATGTCTGTTCATTCGTGAGGCTGCTGCGGGCGCCGCGCGTCCGCTCGGCGGCGCGTCGAAATGGTGGCTGCACCATAGCCTGAAGTCACTCTCCGAATCGCTGGACGCCTTGGGCGGGGGCCTGACATTGCGATCCGGCGATCCGGGCGAAGTCCTGGCCCGCCTCATCCGGGAAACCGGAGCCAATTCCGTATTCTGGACCCGTCGCTATGGCGAAGCAGAAAAAGCGTCGGACGCCAACGTCAAGGCAGCCCTCAAGGAGGCCGGGATCAACGCCCAGAGCTTCAATGGCCGTCTTTTGATGGAGCCATGGGCGCTGAAAACCGGCTCCGGCGGATACTACCGGGTCTTCACGCCCTTCTGGCGTGCGATGCAGGCGGCATTTGTTGCTCCCGCTCAGCTGCCAGCACCCCGACAAGTAACGACCCTGGATGCCGGGACAGAGCAGCTGTACGACTGGGACCTGCTTCCGAAAGGGCCCGACTGGTCCGCCGGCTTGGCAGAGGCCTGGGCTCCCGGAGAAGCGGGCGCGCAAGCGCGTTTGGCCGAGTTTCTAGATGGGCCCATAAATGCGTATGCCGAGAATCGCAACCGACCCGACCTCGGGAACTCCACATCCCGGCTATCGCCGCATTTGCGCTTCGGAGAGATCGGACCGGCCCAGATATGGCGCGCGGTGAAGGCAGGCATTGAGGCCAACCGGATCGAAGAACGGGCGGGTCTCGTTTTCCTGTCGGAAATTGCGTGGCGCGAGTTCTCGCATGTGCTGCTGCATTTCAATCCGGAACTCGCACACAAGAACTACAATCGCAGCTTTGACCGGATGCCTTGGCTTTCGAGTGAAGACGCCCTTCGTGCCTGGCAACTTGGTCAGACGGGTTATCCCGTGGTGGATGCCGGCATGCGACAGCTTTGGCATACAGGGTGGATGCACAACCGTGTACGGATGATTGTCGCTTCATTCCTGACGAAGCACCTCCTGCTGCCGTGGCAGGCCGGTGAAACATGGTTCTGGGACACGCTGGTGGACGCCGATCCGGCAATCAATGCGGCGAGCTGGCAATGGACGGCGGGAAGCGGCGCAGACGCCGCGCCGTATTTCCGCGTGTTCAATCCGATCACCCAGGGCAGCAAATTTGACGAAACGGGCGCTTACGTGCGGCGCTGGTGCCCGGAGCTTTCGCGTGTGCCGGACAAGTTCCTGCATGCACCTTTCGAAGCACCGGACGCCGTTCTCAAAGCCGCTGGCATAGTTCTCGGAAAGACCTATCCAAAGCCAATCGTTGATCATAGCGCGGCGCGCCAGCGCGCCCTTGACGCATACAAACAGACAAAAGAGGAGCAGGGGGCAGCATGAAGAAAATTGCGGTCATCGGATCTGGAATATCGGGTCTCGGCGCAGCTTGGGCTCTGAGGGATACGGCTGACATAATCGTTTTCGAGAAGGATGACCGCCTCGGCGGACACGCCTGCACTCATACGTTCGACTATGACGGCTCCGAGCTGAACGTCGATCTTGGGTTCATCGTCTATAACGGACTCAATTATCCGAATCTGATCGGTTTCTTTGATGCGCTGGGCGTCGAGACAGAAGCGTCCGACATGAGCTTCTCTGTTTCAGATCCGAAGGGATGGACGTGGGCCTCGACCCTGACGGGCATCTTTGCCCAGAAGCGAAACCTTCTGAACTTCCGTTTCCACCGTTTCTGGCAAACAATCCTCAAGTTCAACGACATCGCGCGAACAGACCTTGCCTCTGGCGCAATCAATGACACGACGCTCGGCGCCTGGCTGGAACGTCACGGATTCGACGAGGACTTCCGCCAGAATTACATCCTGCCGATGGGCGCGGCAATCTGGTCGACGCCGGAAGACCGGATGCTCGACTATCCCGCCCTCAGCTTCTTCCAGTTTTTCGACAATCACCGCCTGATGCACAAGGAGCGCCCGAAATGGCGCACCGTCTCGGGTGGCAGCAAGAATTATGTCGCCCGGCTCTCGAAAGTACTCGGGCACCGTGTACGGACGAATTGCAGTGTGGCCAAGGTGCATCCGTTTGGTGAAAAGACCGCTGTTGTTCTGCAGTCCGGCGCGACGGAGTTGTTTGATGAGGTGATCCTCGCGTGTCACTCGGACGAAGCCCTTCGGCTCGTCGAGCGAGACTACGAGGATCAGGCATTCTTCCTGCGCTCCGCGAAGTATCGTCCGAACACGATCTATCTGCACCGCGATCCCTCGCTGATGCCTGGACGCAAGGCGGCCTGGGCTAGCTGGAATGTTCTCAAGCAGGGCAATGGGGACATTTGTCTGACGTACTGGATGAACAAGTTGCAGAATATTGACTTGCAGAAGCCGGTGTTCATCACGCTCAACCCCGATGAGCCCCCCTCCCCTGCGCTGACGTTCCACACCTATTCCTTCGACCATCCTCAGTTCGACGCAGCGGCGGAAGCGGCTGTGCGGTCCATCAAACGGCTGCAGGGGCAAGACGGGCTCTGGTTCGCTGGCGCCTGGATGGGACGCGGGTTTCATGAAGACGGCCTGAAGTCGGGACTCTCTCCGGCGTTGTCACTCGGCGGAAAGGTTCCCTGGGACGCGAAAGGCGTGGACATTGTTTTGGACCGGCGCAACACTGCAGGACCAGATGCTATGGCCGAGGCTTCAGCGTGAATTCACCGCCCCTGAGATTATGGTCAGGGCAGACGCTGCATAAGAGGTTTTTCCCGTTCGAACGGGCATTCCGCTATCAGCTCGCCCTGATCGATATAGACATCGACCGGCTTGCCGAGGCGGGCCGGATGTCACGCTTGTTTGCAGTCAACAAACCGGCTCTGTTTTCGTTTCACGAGAAAGACCATGGCGGCGCAAACCGAACGGGAAGCCTCAGGACGTGGGCGGAGGACCTGTTTCGAACAGCAGGTGTTTCCCTTCAATCCGGCAGTGTACGTCTGGTCACATTTCCTCGGCACTTCTTCTACAAATTCGCGCCGATATCGCTCTGGTATGGTTACAGCGCCGAAGGACAACTTCGAGGGATCATTTACGAAGTCCGCAACACGTTCGGAGAGCGCCATTGCTACGTGGGCGCTGTTGAGGGCGCACGATCCGTTCAATCCGCCGACAAGAATTTTCACGTATCACCCTTTTTTGATGTCAGTGGCCAATACAGGTTTACGCTGCGCGAGCCTGGCGAAACGCTGGATGTCGTTGTCGAAAATCTTAAAGATGGTGAGCGCACACATCTGGCGAACATCAAGGCACGTAAGCTTGAGGCAACAACGGCCACTCTCATGCAGCTCGCTCTGAAAAACCCCTTGTCCACGATCGGTGTGACGTTTGCCATTCATTGGCAGGCTCTGCTGCTCTGGATGCGGGGCGCCAGGTATCATTCCAGACCTGCCTTGCCGGAGCATGCAGCGACCGTTGCCGTCGACCAGCCCCTTCTCAGAACAGTCAATCCGGATGCCTCTGCATGACAACGCCCATCCTCGCCACTCCGCAGTCCGTCCGGCAGCTGAAAGGCGTGCCAGCAAGCCTGAAGCTTGCCGCGATGGTTTTGTTCCGTACAAAGAACGGAACCCTGACATTTGTACTCCCGAACGGCGTGCACCTGAAGTTCCAGAACGAAGGGCCGGGGCCGGACGCAACCATCAACGTCCATAATTTCAAGTTCGTGAACCGCGCACTCTCGGGCGGCGATGTGGCGTTCGCGGAGTCCTACATGGACGGTGACTGGTCGACACCAGACCTGACGGCAGTTCTTCGTTTCTTCTCTGCCAACTTCGATGCAGCGTCTCGGCTTTCTCGCGGCAATGTTTTCGTCCGTTCGATGAACATGGTGCGCCATGCCTTCAGCCGCCGCAATTCCAAAGCCGGCGCCAAGAAGAACATCATGGCCCACTACGATCTGGGCAATACATTCTACGAAAAATGGCTCGATCCGAGCATGACCTATTCGTCAGCCTATTTCGAGAGCCCCAACCAGTCGCTCGAACAAGGCCAGATGCGCAAGTACCACGAAATCTGCGAGCGCATCCACGCCGGGCCTGGCTCGCACATTCTGGAAATCGGATGCGGCTGGGGCGGCTTCGCGGAGTATGCCGCCAAGCATCGCGGCAGCAAAGTGACGTGCCTGACCATCTCACCCGCGCAGAAGGCTTACGCCGAGGAGCGCATGCGCGCCAACGGGCTGAGTGACCAGGTCGAAATCCGTCTAGAAGACTACCGCGATCATGTTGGGACCTATGACGGCGTCGCGTCCATCGAGATGTTCGAAGCGGTCGGTGAACCCTACTGGCCAAGCTACTTCGCGAAAGTATTCTCTTCGCTGAAAGACGGTGCGCGCGCTGCGCTCCAGATCATCACCATCGATGACGAACTGTTCCCGCGCTACCGACAGCGGGTTGATTTCATCCAGCAGCACATCTTTCCCGGCGGGATGCTGATCAGTGAGAAGGTCCTGAAAGAACAACTCGCGATGGCCGGCCTGCGCCATGACGGAGTGGCCTATTTCGGACAGGATTACGCCCGCACCTGCAATGAATGGTCACGCGCCTTCAACGAGCACTGGAGCGAGATTCAGCCTATGGGATTCGACGAGCAATTTCGCCGGCTCTGGAACTTCTACCTCAGCTATTGCGAAGCCGGATTCAGCGACGGGCGTATCAATGTCGGCCAATTCCAGGTCACGCGAACCTGAAAATCAGACGAGGCGTGATTGCTTCACCGCCGCGCCGATGAAGCTCGCAAACAAGGGATGCGGCTCGAACGGACGGGACTTGAGTTCCGGATGGAACTGGACGCCGATAAACCAGGGGTGATCCGGAATCTCGAAGATTTCCGGCAAGGTTCCATCAGGGGAAAGCCCTGAAAACACGACGCCGTGTTTCTCCATCTCCGGGATGTAGGACGCATTCACTTCGTAACGGTGCCGGTGGCGCTCTGAAATCTCGTTTGATCCGTACACTTCCGCCACCCGGCTACCCGGCTTCAGGCGCGCCGGATAGGCGCCGAGGCGCATCGTGCCGCCCTTGTCGGTATTCTCGTCGCGCGTGACCTTCTCGTTGCCCTTCGTCCACTCTTCCATAAGGCCGACGAGCGGATTTGTTGTGCGCCGGTCATTCTCGGTCGTATTGGCATCCTGGAGGCCGGCGAGATTGCGCGCGACCTCGATCACCGACATCTGCATGCCGTAGCAAATTCCGAAGCACGGCACTTTCCGTTCCCGCGCGAACCGCGATGCGCGGATCTTTCCATGCGCGCCGCGCTCACCGAATCCGCCCGGCAGGATGATGCCGTGCACCCCTTCGAGAATATCGAGCGGGCGGGCATCGTCGTCAAACTCTTCGGAGTTGATCAGCCGAACGGTAACCTTGACGTTGTTGGCCACGCCGCCATGGCTCAAGGCTTCGGCAACCGATTTATAGGCATCCGGCACGTCGGTATATTTGCCCACCAATGCCACGCAGACTTCGCCGTCCGGATTGTGAATGGTCTGGGCAATCCGCTGCCAGCCCGAAAGATCAGGTTCAGGGGCGTCGTGTATCGCAAAATGGCGGATGACTTCCTTGTCCAGACCTTCTGCATGATAGGCCGCCGGAACGTCGTAGATGTGCCGGACGTCACGTGCCTCGATGACGCTCGAGGGGCGCACGTTGCAGAAGCTGGCGATCTTGCCCTTCTCGTTCTCGGGGATCGGCCGGTCGCAGCGGCAGAGCAGAATCTGCGGCTGGATGCCGATCGAGCGGAGTGCCTTGACGGAGTGCTGGGTCGGTTTGGTTTTCATCTCGCCGGCGGCCGGAATGTACGGAAGCAGCGTCAGGTGGATGAAACAGGTCCGCTCGGGGCCGAGTTCCTGGCCGAGTTGCCGGATGGCCTCGAAGAAGGGCAGACCTTCGATATCGCCCACCGTGCCGCCGATCTCGCAAAGCACGAAGTCAACGCCTTCGCCCGGATCCGACAGGACGAAATCCTTGATCTCGTTGGTGACGTGCGGAATCACCTGGATCGTCGCGCCGAGATAGTCCCCGCGCCGTTCCTTCTCGATGATGCGGCTGTAGATGCGCCCGGTCGTGATGTTGTCAGACTGGCGGGCAGAGACGCCCGTGAAGCGTTCATAGTGACCGAGGTCGAGGTCCGTCTCGGCGCCGTCATCGGTGACGTAGACTTCGCCGTGCTGACGCGGGCTCATTGTGCCGGGGTCAACGTTGAGATAGGGGTCAAGCTTGCGCAGGCGCACGCCGTAGCCGCGCGACTGCAATAGCGCGCCCAGCGCGGCGGAGGCGATGCCCTTGCCCAAGGAAGACACCACGCCGCCCGTAATGAAAATATAGCGGATCATGGGATCACATTCTTGCAACGATTCGCATGCACGGCTGCCGCGAATACGAAACTCAGCCAAAATTACTGGGGATTGGTCTCAACCGGCGCGGTTTCCGGCTCGGTTACCGGTTCGGTTACCGGTTCGGCAGGCGGGACAACATCCGTTGCCGTTGGGTCAACCGCAGTCACAGGAGGATCCACCACAACCGAAGTACCAGGTGCGGTGTCAGGAACAGTCTCATTGCCAAGGAGCGGCACGGAAGGATCAAACAGGTCTGTCGGCTGTTCCGGATTCAGGCCCGGTGTGGACTCTTCAAGCGCCCTTTCGATCCCCGACTGGTTGCCGTTCGACCGGTTTGCGATCGACGTCAGCGCCAGGCTGGTGACAAAGAAAATGCCGCCGATGATGATCGTGGTGCGCACAATGGCGCCTGCTGCGCCGCGTCCGGACATCAGGGAGTTTGCCCCGCCGCCCCCGATTCCGAGGCCGCCGCCTTCGGATTTCTGGACCAGGACAAGCCCGATCAACGCCAGACAGGCGAGAATATGGATAACGAGAATAACGTTCTGCATGAATCGGCGCCCGCCTGAAAGGGAATTTCGCGCTCGCTTATCCCGCTTATGGGCATTCGCCAAGCCGGGCGGTTCACACTGTCAGTGCAACCGCCGTGTTGTAGATGGCTAGAAAGTCACCCGCCTTCAAGCTCGCCCCACCGATAAGGCCACCATCGACATTGGAGATGGGGAGAATTTCGGCTGCGTTTGCAGGGTTCAGGCTTCCGCCATACAGGATTTGGACCGACTGGCCGGGTTCACCAAAGCGCCCCTCCAGGAAATGGCGCACGAAGTCATGCACCTCCGCGATCTGGGCTGGAGACGCGACTTTGCCGGTCCCGATCGCCCAGAGCGGTTCATAGGCCAGAACGAACGCATTCGGCTCCAATCCGGCCAGCGAACCCGAGAGTTGAGCTTCAATGACCTTGAGGGTCGAGCCGGATGTCCGCTCGTCGAGCGTTTCCCCGACACAGATGATGGGGGTGAGGCCGGCATAAACGGCCGCACGGGCCTGAGCTGCGACAATTTCGTCCGTTTCACCGTGTCCCGTGCGCCGTTCGGAATGCCCGGCGATCACGAACCCCGCCCCCGCTTCCTTGAGCATCTGGGCGGAAATATCCCCGGTAAACGCGCCTCTTTCCTGAGGATGGCAGGTTTGCCCCCCTATGTGCAGCGCCGTACCTGCCGCCTGCTGGGCCGCTTCGGCCAAAAGGGTCGCGGGGACGCACAAAAGAGCTTCTGGCGCCGCCGCCGAAGCGGCCAAACCAGCTGCAATGTCCCGTACCGTCTGGAGTTCGGCGCGCAGGCCATTCATCTTCCAGTTCCCGGCGATCAGCTTACGGTTCATGCCGCGTTCCCTATCTTGCAAGTAACCGGCCCGTCGCCTAGCAAGCTGTGAGCCAACCGGCAAACCCAATCCAAAGAGACTTCCGCCATGCTTGCCTTGATGAAACGGCTGACGAACTCCGTCTTCGGCAAGATTGTCGTCATGATTATCGTCGTTGGTATGGCCTTCTGGGGTGTCGACGGCATCGTGAACCAGATCCGGAACGGGCTGGGCGCGAACATCGCTCAGGCCGGCTCACGCGGCTTCGATCCGACAGACCTGGACCGCCGCGTCGAGAGCGTCTTGCGCAACATGAACGCAACCTCCGAGAAGCCGGTCACGAAGTCGGAAGCGCTCGAAAACGGACTTATCGACCAGATCTACGAGTCAGAGACAGCCCGGATCACGGTGCTTGGATACGGCGCCAGTCTTGGGCTTTCACCCTCGACCGAAGCGGTACTTGAGCAGACCAAGTCGATTGAAGCCTTCCAGAACCCGCTCACGGGCGAACTGGACGCGACTCTCCTGCGCCAGCGGGTGCAACAGCTTGGCTTTACGCTTGACGACTTTGAAAAGCAGATGGCCGACGACCTGACCATCCAGACCATGCAAGTGGCGGCGACCGCAGCCATCAACGCGCCAAAGATTCTCAATGACGTTCAGATCCTTTACTTTGGCGAGACCCGCAATGTGTCCTGGTTCCTGTTCGACGCTCTGCAAGGTGCCTCGCCGATTGAGCCAACACCTGAGGAGGTGAAGGCCTACTACGACTCCAACCTCGAACAGCTGAAACAGCCTGAACGGCGCGGGATCGACCTTCTGCGCATGTCGGCCGAGGATTTCCTCGGTGAGGTTGTGGTGACCGACCAGGAAATCGCGACGATCTACGAAGCGACGAAATCCGAACGCTTCTCAGATCCCGATCAGCGCACATATGCGGTGCTTTTGTTCGACAACCGCGATGCGGCCCGCGAAGCCTTTGGCATCCTCGCCGGCGGCGGAGATCCCAACGCCGTAAGCGGCGCGGTTTCAAACGTTCTGCAGACCAGCCGTGCATCGGAAGTTTCCGACGCGGCGCTCCGCGACGCGATGTTCGGCGCCGGCAAGCAAAGCGGCGCGATGTTCGGGCCGCGCGATGTGAATGGCCAATGGATGGTCGCACGCCTCATCTCGGTGCAGCCGGGCCCGGTAAAACCGCTCGAAGAAGTGACCGATGTAATCCGCGACGAACTGGCTGGAGAACGGGCGCAACTCGTCTTCACCGAGAAGATGGATCAGCTCGATGAAGGCCTTGCCGCTGGATACGACCTCGAGCAGGTCGCTGCCAATCTGAAGATCCCAGTCATCAGCTTCATTCCCGTCGATGCCACTGGCGCAGCTGAAACGGGTATGCGGTTTGGCCTGCTCAACGAAGCTCAGGCCGCAGTCGCGCAGGCGTTCCGTCTTCAGCAAGGCGAACTGACAAGCCGTTTTGACACGGAAAATGCGATCTTCGTGGCGTCGACGCGCGAAATCGTCCCGCCCTCGACACCCGCCTTCGAAGACATTTCTGATGCAGTCCGCAGTGTCCTGATTGCCGAGCGCCAGAACAGCGCCGCGCTCGAAGCTGTGAACGGCATCATCGACCGGATCGGCGCAGGCACTGAAACGTTTGCACAAGCCGCAGAAAAAGCCGCTTCTCCCATCGAAACCTTGCCCCAGGCCGTGACCCGGTCGACAGCCAGCCAGGCGGGCATCCCCGGTCCGATTCAACAGGCCATGTTCAGTACACAGATCGGCAAAGCCGTCAGCCTGCCGACTGGTTCGCCCAATACCTATTTGATCCTGCAAGTCGACAGCATCGAGCCGCCGAGCGAATCCGCCATGGCGGGTCTGGGCAGTGAACTCGCCGCAGCAACATCGAGTGCGCTGGGACAGGATCTGGTTCAGGCGCTGCAATCCGAAATCTCGAAATCGATGAAACTACGCACCAACCAGACGTCGCTTGACGCCTACAAACGGTCCATCGCGGACGTTCCATGACCGCACGGCTCGTCATCCGCCGGCGGATCGGAGACATCGAAACACCGGTCGGCGCCATGCTCAAACTGGGCGCCGAATTGCCCGGCAGTTTCCTGTTCGAGTCGATTGCAGGCGGGGAGCGCCTCGGCCGCTACTCCTTCATAGGCATTGAGCCCGGCCGCTGGTTTCGCATCCTCAACGGAGTTGCCGAGACCAGTCGCACGGCGGACTTCTCGGATGCCGCGACAGAAGCCGGCACACCCATCGAAGCCCTGCGCCGCTTCGTCAACGCGGCGCGCGCCGAGGCCCCAGAAGGCATCCCGCCGATGGCCTCAGGTGCATTTGGGTATCTCGGCTACGACATGATCCAGTATGTCGAGCCCGTCGCCATCACCAAGCCTGATGTGCTGGGCGTGCCTGAAGCCCTGCTGCTGGTGCCGCGCGTCGTGGTCATCTTCGATCATCTGTATCAGGAGATTTTGCTCGTCGGGCGCGAAGAAGCCGGCGAGTCTGTCGGCGCCTTGCTGGACGACGTGGAGCTTCGTCTCGAACGTCTCGCGTCGATCCCGCCGAAAGACGGCGTCCCCAGGCCTGTGGACGTGCAGTCCGACACAAGCAAGGAACGCTATTTCGAGATTGTCGAAACCTGCCGCGACTACATCAAGGCGGGCGACATCTTCCAGGTTGTTCCAAGCCAGCGCTTCTCCACGCCCTTTGATCGCAAGCCGATCAGCTTCTACAGGGCGCTTCGGCGGCTCAACCCGTCGGCCTTCATGTTCCACATGAACCTCGGCAGCGTCTGCCTCGTCGGTTCGAGCCCCGAAATCCTCGTGCGTGTCCGCGATGGACGGGTTGCGATCCGCCCCATCGCCGGAACGCGCCCCCGCAGCGGCGATCCCGAAGAAGACGCCCGGCGCGCGGAGGACTTGCTGGCCGATCCCAAGGAACGCGCCGAACACCTGATGCTGCTCGATCTCGGCCGCAACGATGTCGGCCGCGTCGCTGCGTATGGAAGCGTAACGGTGACCGAGCGCTTCGTCGTCGAGCGCTACAGCCATGTGATGCACATCGTCAGCCATGTCGAAGGTGATCTTCGCGAGGGACTGGACGCCGTGGACGCGCTGCTGGCGGGCTTTCCGGCAGGCACGGTATCGGGCGCGCCGAAAATCCGCGCGATGCAGATCATCAACGAAGTCGAAACATCGCGGCGAGGCATCTATGGCGGCGCGGTCGGATACTTCGGCTGGAACGGTGACCTTGATACCTGCATCGCGCTCCGCACGGCGGTGATCAAGGACGGCCAACTGCATATCCAGGCTGGCGGCGGCGTCGTGCTCGATTCCGTCCCGCAGTACGAGTATGACGAGACGGTTCACAAGTCCGGAGCCCTGCGCCGGGCTGCTGAACTTTCGGCAGCCTACGAGTTCGACCAATGATCCTCGTGATCGACAACTATGACAGCTTCACCTGGAACCTCGTTCACTACCTCGAGGAACTGGGCAGCCGCACGCACGTCATCCGCAATGATGAACTTTCGGCGGACGAAGCGCTGGCGCTGAAGCCGGACGGCGTGCTCCTCTCCCCCGGCCCCTGCACGCCCAACGAAGCCGGCATTTGCCTGGAACTGCTCCGCAAGGCGCCCGAGACGCTCCCGATCCTCGGCGTTTGCCTCGGCCACCAGGCAATTGGCCAGGCCTTCGGCGGCGAAGTCGTCGGCGCGCGTGAAATCCGCCACGGCAAGCTTTCGCGAATTGCCCATGACGGCGGCGTCCTGTTTGACGGCCTGCCGAGAGAGTTTTCGGTCGTCCGCTATCACTCTCTCGCCGTGCAGCCTTCAACCCTTCCCGTTGATCTGGTCGCCGATGCGTACACGGAGGATGGCGAGATCATGGCGCTGCACCACCGCACACGACCGATCTACGGCGTGCAATTCCATCCCGAGAGCATTCTGACCGAGCACGGCCACGCCCTCCTCCAGAACTTCCTGTCGCAAATCCCGGCATGACAGAGGGCGCGCTCTCCGCTTGCCTGCAAGCCGTCGCGCGGGGCGAGCCCCTTCCAGTTGCGCTGCTCGAACTGGCCTTTGAGGCCCTGCTGACGGGCCAATCCTCACCCGAGGAAACCGGCGCCCTTCTGATGGGGCTGGCCGTGCGCGGCGAAACGGCCAGCGAACTGGTCGCCGGCGCGCGCATCATGCGGCGGCATGCACGCCGGGTGGACGTCAGCGGTACATTGCTGGATACATGCGGCACGGGCGGTCTTCCCTGGAAAAGTCTCAACACATCGACGGCCAGCGCCATTGTCATCGCGGCGGCAGGCGGCCGCGTGGCCAAGCATGGCAACCGTTCCGTCCCACCGAAGACGGGCTCTGCGGACGTGCTGGAAGCACTCGGCGTCAATCTTGAAGTTGATGAAGAAACCTTGCGCGCGTGTATCGAAACCGCAGGCGTCGGGTTCATGTTCGCGCGCATTCATCACAGCGCCATGCGCCATGTCGCACCGATCCGCCAGAAACTCGGCATACGGACGATTTTCAATCTGCTCGGTCCGCTGACAAACCCCGCAGGCGCGCAGCACCAGGTGCTCGGCGTCTACGCGCCGCAATGGGTGAAGCCTATGGCGGAAGCGCTCGGCGAACTGGGCACTACCAAATCCTGGGTGGTGCATGGCATAGACGGCGTCGATGAAATCTCGATCTCCGGTCCGACCAGCGTCTGCGAGATATCCTCCGCTGGCTTGCGGGAATTTGTGGTCGTGCCCGGCGACGCCGGCTTGCCGTCCCATCCGCTGTCAATGATCGAGGGTACAGATGTGCAAGGCAATGCGCAGGCCATCCTCGATCTGTTCGATGGCCACGCAGGACCTTTCCGCGACATGGTGGTGCTTAATGCAGCGGCAGGACTGCATGTGCTGGGGCTGGCCGCCGATCTGAAAATGGGCGCAGGCATGGCGGCCGAGGCGATCGATTCCGGCAAGGCGCGCGACACGCTAGAAGCCTTGCGGCGGACATCGCAGGACGAGCCCGCGTCATGAAAACCGCGCTCGACCGGATCCTGGAATACAAAGCTGAAGAAGTTCGGGCCCTGAAAGCCTCGCGCACACTCTCGAGTCTGCAGGATGAGGCGAAAGCGCAGCCTGCGCCGCGCGGATTCGCTGCTGCGATGGACGCAGTTGTTCGGGACAACGAGAACGCCTTGATCTGCGAAATCAAGCGCAAGTCACCCAGCGCCGGAGAGATTCTGATCGGCGCCGATGCCGCCGGTGTTGCGACTGACTATGAGCTCGGCGGAGCCGCCTGCCTGTCGGTGCTGACAGACGGACCCAGCTTCGGCGGAAATCTCGATGATTTTGCCGCGATCCGTGCAGCAGTGTCGCTCCCCATGCTGCGCAAGGATTTCATGATCGACCCGCTGCAGATCGTCGAATCCCGCGCGCACGGGGCCGACTGCATCCTCGTCATCCTCAGCGCTGTGGATGACCCTCTGGCGGCCGAACTGACGCATACGGCTTATGATCTGGGTATGGACGTTCTGCTGGAAACCCATGACGAGGCCGAGCTCGAGCGGGCGCTGCGCCTCCCCTCCCCGCTCATTGGCGTCAACAACCGCGACCTGAAACGGATGGTCACCGACCTGGGCACCAGCGAGCGCCTCGCGCCGCTCTTGCCAACAGACCGGCAAAGTATATCCGAGAGCGGAATATCCGAACCGGGACATATCCAGCGTCTGCGCAGTTTTGGCATCCGGCGGTTTCTCATCGGCGAAAGCCTGATGAAACGGGGAGACCGGCAAAACTTCACGCGATTGCTCCGGACAGCTTCCTGACGCATTTTCGGACCAATCCGCTTCGGAACACGCGCAGAAATGGTTGACCCGAAACGGGAACACACATAGAACAGTTGTGAACATAGAATCACACTGGAAGGTCCCAGCCATGCTCACCAGCAAGCAGAAAGAACTGCTCCTCTTCATCAACGATCGCATCCGGGAGTCAGGCGTTTCGCCCTCCTTTGACGAAATGAAGGAAGCCCTCGACCTCGCCTCGAAGTCGGGTATTCACCGCCTGATCACGGCCCTCGAAGAACGCGGCTTCATCCGCCGCCTCGCAAACCGCGCCCGCGCGCTTGAGGTTCTCAAGTTGCCGGACTCGGCCGCGCCTTCCCCCGCAACCCGTCAGCGCCGGGATTTCAAGCCCGCGTTGGTCGCCAACCAGATGTCGGACAGTTACCGCCCCGGTATGATTCCCCTCGTCGGGCGGATCGCTGCCGGGTCGCCTTTGTCCGCGATCCAGCAGGACAACGGGCACGTCCCGGCCCCAGCCGAGTTTGCCGATGGCGGGGAATACTTCGCACTCGAAGTGCAGGGTGATTCAATGATCCAGGCCGGAATCCTGAACGGCGATATCGTGATCCTCAAACGCACCAACAGTGCCCAGACCGGCGACATCGTCGTGGCGCTGATCGACAGCGAAGAAGCCACCCTCAAGCGCCTGCGCAGGAAAGGCGCCTCGGTAGCGCTCGAAGCGGCCAACCCAGCCTACGAGACCCGAATTTTTGGTCCGGACCGGGTGGAAGTCCAGGGCCGGCTCGTTTCGCTCGTGCGCAAATACGATTGAGCGCGCGCGTATCGTTGCGTCATTCTTCGCGGATGTTCTCATTTTGCAGACAGGGGTGCCAAGGCCGCCGTCCGCATGCTGGCGCGCGAACCTCATGGAATGCGCCGTCCTTCACGTAAAGCGTGACACCGCCATGCTTGGCGATGTCTGGCCAGAGCCAGATGACCTGACCTTCGGAGCGTTTGGCGTCGCAAGCAGCTGGCGTTTCTGAAGCTAGTTCGGACCTACGTTGGAAACAGGCGACCGGCTCCGGGATCGTGTCCACTGTTAACCTCACCTGCGAGGGCACATTCGAGGAACAACCCGTGCCCTCACAAGAAGCCGGTAGTGTTTCGGAAAAACGAAGCGGCGCGAGTCCATCACCGTCAGCGAGTTCGATCCGGATCACATCATCATTCGGCTGCGCCAGAAAAAGATCTCCGGACGTGGACCAGTGGGCGACAAACTGCGGTGCCAGCATCCACAATCCGATGGATGCGGTCGCCAGAATGCCGCTCAGGACATAGCGGGCAGCCCCGGTCGCCGAGATCAGAGCGGCAAGCGCCAGCGCCGAAAGGACCATGGAGCTCGCGGGCATTGCCCGGCTGGAGTAGCCGGCCTCGCCGGAAAACTGCGCGAAGAAATGAGAAATAATCAGCAAGAGTTCGAGACTGTATCCGAACAGACGCAACCCGAAATCAGACAATCCGAAGGGTGCAAGTACAAGCGCCAAGGCAGCCGAAGGCGCCGAAAGGAACGTCACAACAGGGGTGGCAGCCAGGGTGGCAATGAAGCCGATGGGAGACGCCCGGTCAAAGTGATAGGTTGCGAACGGCATGGTCGCGAGACCCGCCACCAGTGATGTCACCGCGATTGATACCCAGCTGAAGGCGATTGGCCCCAGGACGCCGTCCTTGCCGGACCGGCGGTTTCGCCAGACTTCAAAGGCCGCAATCAGCGCGCCGGTCGCCGCAAACGACATTTGAAATCCGGGTGTGACAACACTGTCGGGTTGTAAAAGAACAACCGCAATCATGGCCAGCGCAAAGGTGCGCAAGCTGATGGCAGACCGGTCAAAGATCACGGCGCCGAACACGATGGCGATCATGATGAAGGAGCGCTGGGTTTCCACAGCTGCGCCAGAATCACGAGATAGGGCAGGCAAGCCACCAGCGCGACAATGGCCGCCGGTTTCTGGACCGGAACCCGCAAGGCAATCGGCTCGATCAGCGCCAGCGAACGTTTGACCAGCAAGAACACCAGACCGCCCACAATCGTGAGGTGAAGCCCGGAAATGGACACGATGTGATAGAGACCAGCGTCGTGCAATGCATCGGAATCTTCAGTCGACATGAAGCTCCGGTCACCCGACACCAGCGCCGCCGCAAAGCCACCTGCCCGCTCGCCGGCAGCTTCGTTGACTTCCAGCGCAAGGTTTCGCCGCACCGCGCCGAGCCAGAGCGCCGCCTGCCCGCCGATGCCCGAAGGCGCACCCAGGGCGCCGCCCCGGCATCGTCCCTGCACATATCCCACGGCGCCGAGTTGCGCGAACCAGGCTTGCCGCCTGAAATCATATTCGGCCGGCATCGAGGGCCCGGGCGCCGGCCTGAGGACCGACCAGCACCGCACGAACCGGCCGGGCGCAACTTCGAGCCGGCTCGTATGGATCGACCGCACTTACTCCGGCCAATCCGTGTCCGCCATGCCGGCAACGGAGTGCACGCGCAGCAGCAAGCGCACCCCCTACCGGCCGGGCTCGACTTCCTGCACCCAACCTTCGACCATCGCCGGACGGGACTCTTCGGCAACGACCGGCGCATCGACCAGCGTTGTCCGGAGACTTCCGGCGAAGACGCCGATCGAGACTCCAAACGCAACAATCACCAGCATGATGGCCGCCTCGGAGGTCCACCATTTCCGCGCGGCGAGCCACACGAGGAGCATCGCTGCTGCTACCGACAGAACGCGGGCAAATTCTGGTTCAAAGGGAAGAGAAAAGTATGTGGCCGCGCCGCCGCAAATCGCGAAGGCGAGCATCAACGGACGTGCGTCGATACTCACAAGCGCGGCCGCGCCTTTGAGCAAGCTCAGTGCGGGTAGCCCTCCCCCTTGCACTCCGGTTCATCCTCGTGTTTCTGCACCCCGTCGGCGGCGGTCCCGCCGAATCGCCGGAGATTGCCCTGATCATGCGCGTCGTTACGCGATTTGCCCCTTCCCCTACCGGGATGCTCCACATTGGAGGGGCACGCACCGCGCTTTTCAACTACCATTTCGCGAAAAGGTTTGGTGGACGGTTTCTGCTGCGCATCGAGGACACCGACCACGAGCGGTCCACACCTGAAGCGACTGCGGCCATTCTGGACGCCATGCAGTGGCTCGGTCTGACTGCGGACGAGCCGCCGGTGATGCAGTCTGCGCGTGCGCAGCGTCACGCCGATGTGGCGCATGAGATGGTCGCGCGCGGCACCGCCTTCCGCTGTTATGTCAGCGCGGGCGAGCTTCAGGCCCGCCGCGACCTTGGTGAGGAAAAGCGCCTTGCCGCGCGGCAAGAAGGGCTTGGCGAGACCGAACGCAGCGCCCTTCTCGCCCAAGCTGGCGCGTTGCTAGCGCCGTTCCGCTCCCCCTGGAGAGACGGCGGAGTACCGCCTTCGGCCGACGCGCCCTACACCGTTCGCCTGCGGGCACCGGACGGCGGCGACCGGATCGTCGACGACGGCGTCCAGGGAACCGTGAAAGTCCACGCCTCCGAGATTGACGATCTCGTGCTTCTGCGCACCGACAACACGCCGACCTATATGCTCGCCGTGGTGGTTGATGATCACGACATGGGCGTCACCCACGTCATCCGCGGCGACGACCATCTGCGAAACACGTTCCGGCAAATTCCGATCTATGAAGCCATGGGCTGGGACATTCCGCACTTTTCCCACTTGCCCATGATCCACGGGAATGACGGCGCCAAACTTTCAAAGCGCCACGGCGCGCTTTCAACAACGGTATACCGCGAGCTTGGATACCTTCCCGAAGGCATGAAGGCTTACCTGCTGCGCCTGGGCTGGAGCCATGGCGACCAGGAAATCTTCACGCAGGACCAAGCCATCGGACTGTTCGGGCTGGACGGCATCAACAAGGCGCCCGCCCGGCTGGATCTTGAAAAGCTCGGAACCGTCAACGCCCATTCCATCCGAGAAGCCGACACTGACCGGCTGTTCGACCTTCTGCTTCCGTTCCTGCACGCCGAAGGCGACCTCGACGCGCCGGCAGCTGCAAGGATCCGGAGCGCCCTACCCCATATGAAAGACCGCGGCGCAACGCTGATTGAGCTTGCGACGGCATTTCGCTTTCTTCGAGCAACGCGCCCCCTTGAACTCGCCAAGAACGCGAAAAAAGCACTGTCGGTCGAAGGCGTGGACCGGCTGAAATCGCTTTCGCCCGAATTGCGTAACCTTGCCACTTGGACAACCGCTAGTATTTCCGAAGCGATCACGACATATTGCACTGCAACAGGCCTATCGATGGGGCAGATAGGTCCGCCATTGCGGGCGGCATTGACGGGCGGACTACCCGCTCCCGATCTGGCGCCGGTGATGGAATGGCTCGGACGGGACGAAACGCTGGGCCGGATTGAAGACCAGATTCAGACGGACGCTGGCTGAGGCGTCTCTGCAGAACGATTGAACAGGAAGAGAGCTGATGGAAAACAAGGTAAAGAACGCCGGCACCGCCAAGCTTGAAGTGAACGGCAAGCAAGTGGATCTGCCGGTCTATTCGGGCACGCATGGTCCGAATGTCATCGATATCCGCAAGCTCTACGCTGAGACAGACCACTTCACGCTGGACCCGGGCTTCACTTCGACCGGCAGCTGCGAAAGCCAGATCACTTATATCGACGGCGACGAAGGCATCCTGCTGCACCGCGGCTATCCCATCGATCAACTCGCTGAAAAGTCGAACTATATCGAACTCTGCTACTTGCTCCTGAACGGCCAGCTTCCGAACAAGACCGAGTATGACGCGTTCTGGCGTGAAATTCGTCAGCATACGTTGCTCCACACCCAGCAAGACCGCTTCTTTGACGGCTTCCGCCGTGACAGCCATCCGATGGCCATGCTCACCGGAGCCGTGGGCGGCATGGCCGCGTTCTATCCCGGCGCCATGGGCAACGAAGACCCCGAAGAGCGCCGCATCAGTTCGATCCGCCTGATTGCGAAGCTGCCGACACTCGCGTCGCGCTGCATGAAGTACAATCTCGGCCAGCGCTTCATCGATCCGCTGAACAAGTTCTCCTATTCGGAAAACTTCATCAACATGTGCTTCTCGGTCACCGCCGAGGACTATGAAATCAACCCGGTTCTGGCCCGCGCCATGGACCGCTTCTTCATGCTGCATGCCGACCACGAGCAGAACGCATCGACGTCCACTGTGCGCCTCGTCGCGTCGTCGGGCGCTCACCCCTTCGCAGCCATCGCCGCCGGCGTGGCGAGCCTCTGGGGGCCCAGCCACGGCGGCGCCAACGAAGCGGCCTTGCGCCAGCTTCGCGAAATCGGCTCGCTCGACAAGGTTCCGGAATTCGTCAAGATGGCGAAGGACAAGAACAGCGGCATCCGCCTCATGGGCTTCGGTCACCGGGTCTACAAGAACTACGATCCGCGCGCCAAGGTCATGCAGAAAACCTGCTACGAGGTGCTCGACGCCCTCGACCTGCGCGACAGCCCGGCCCTGAAAGTCGCTATGGAACTCGAGCGCATTGCCCTTCAGGATGACTATTTCATCGAGAAGAAACTCTACCCGAACGTCGACTTCTATTCGGGCATCATTCTCGAAGCGATGGGCTTTCCGACGAAGATGTTCACGGTGCTCTTTGCCGTTGCACGCACAGTCGGCTGGGTGTCGCAGCTCAACGAGATGCTGGAAGACCCGACGCAGAAGATCGGCCGTCCACGGCAGATCTACACCGGCGCCCCGATACGGGATTACGTGCCGATCAACAGCCGCTGAGCAAGCTGAAGTTCAGCCAGGATGGCATCCGCCGCAATCTCTGCGGCGGGTTTGCCGTCCCGCACGAGAGCTGACAACGCGTTGTTCTGGCGGGCCTGTTGCGCGGCGCGTTCGACCGGATCGGCAAGCCATTGCAGCGCCTTCGCGGCGATCGGCTCCGCCTTCAGCCGCGTCTGGACGAACTCGGGCACAATCTCCCGGTCGCCATTGAGGATGTTCAGCAGGGTGATGTGGATCTTCTTGTAAAGCAGACCGCGTGCCAGGGCCCACGTGACCCAGCCGGTCTTGTAGCCAACGATCATTGGCGCGCCCTGCATGGCGACTTCACTCGTCACGGTGCCCGAACAGGCTAGCGCGACTGTTGCGGCCGCCATACCGTCATACCGCTCATCCGGATGGGGAATGATCTGCGCCCAGTCCGGCGCATCGGGAAACCGTCCGGCAAACTCGGCCTGGATGGGCCCGGCGGGAAGCACAACAACCTTCACAGCTGGAAGATCGCGCGTCACTTGCCGCGCGGCGTCCATCAATACGGGTGCCACACTGACCACTTCGCTGCGCCGGCTGCCGGGCAGAACGAGAAGCACCGGGTCATCTGCGCCGATGTTGTGCCGTACACGGAAAGCTGCGCCGTTGCCCTTCCCGCTTCGCGTCAGGGCCGGATTGCCGATCACCGTGACCTTCAGGCCGAAGGGTTCGTAATAGGGCGCTTCGATCTCGTGCATGCAGAGAAGGTGATCGACCGTTGCCGCCAGCGTCGCTGCGCGCCCGGAGCGGGTCGCCCAAACCTGGGGGCCGATCAGCTTGACCAGCCGGATGGAGGGATCGCGGGCGCGAACACGCTGCGCCACGCGCAGCGTGAATCCCCAGGAATCGACCAGAACGACGACCCTGGGGCGCCGCCTGCAAATGTCGTCCGCAGCTGCATCGGCCAGTCGCACCACATCACCATAGGCCTTGATGCCCTCTATGAAACCGAGCACTGAAAGCGGGGCTATGTCGATCGGAGATGTGATGCCGGCGGCTGCCAGCTCGGCCCCGCCTATTCCATTGATTTCGGTATCCGGTGATTTCCGCCGCACCCAATCCGCAACCTCGCGCGCCAGCAGGTCTCCGGACGCCTCGGCTGCGACGAGATAGAGCGACATCAGGAACCAACGCCGAGATCTGGAGAAAATCCGTACAGGAACAATCCGAGCGACGCGGCCTTCGATTCCATGGCGGGGCGGTTCAACATCAACGCGCCTCCGGCTTCGATGCCGATACCGGCGAGGCCCGCAGCCGCAGCCAGTTCCACCGTCGACACGCCCGTCGTCGGCAGATCAATGCGCCGCTCCTGGACAGGCTTGGGCCGCTTCACCAGAACGCCCCGGCGCGCCAGCGCAGTTCCGCGAATGGTCTCAGGCAGCGCGGCGCATCGGCGCAACATCTCGTCTGTGCCCTCCTGGGCTTCCACCGCGAGCACGAGACCGTCGCAAACCACACAGGCCTGACCGATATCCAGCGCGCCGCTGGCAGACGCAACACGGGCCGCGACTTCAAGATCCTCAAGCAGCGCGGCAGAAGGTTGCGGCCCGGCGATTAGGCCAGCCGGCGCCAGCAAGGCCGCGTGGGCTTGCTCGCTGCCAATCACATTGAACCCGTTCTTCTCAAACTCACCCACGAGAACGCGAAGCAGTGCATCATCTCCCTTGCGGGCTTCGCTGAGAACTTTCGGAAGGAGCGCGGCGCCCCGGAGGTCCAGTTTTAGGTCCGAGAAGTTCGGCCGGCTGACATTGCCGGCGAAGACGAGATCGCGGCATCCGGCTTCGCGCAGCCGCGTGATCACTGCGCCGACTTCGCCAAGCCCGACGACGCTCCCCGGGTAACCCGCTAGGCGCGGCTCCTCAAAGCCTTTCAGCCGGAGAACATGAACCCCCTGCCCGGTCGCCACGGCATTCTCTGCGATCGCGACAGGCAGGTCGCCAAGTCCCGCAATCAGGCCAAGCGGAGCGGGCATGCGCTCAACCCGGCTTGCAGATGGGCCGGTCTCCGCCTTCGCGAATGAAGTCGATCAACTCCATCGCCAAAGGCTGGCCGGCGAACGTCGTGACAGCGGCCTCGAGACGATCCTTGAACAGGCCATTCCCTTCGAAGACGGCTTTGTATGCGGAGCGAATTTCCTGCAGGTCAGCTTTCGAAAAGCCCCGGCGTTTCAAGCCCACGGTGTTCAATCCCGCGAGCTTCGCGTGGTTGCCGACAACGGACCCAAACGGGATGACATCCTCGACGACGATGGCGCCGCCGCCGATGAACGCGTTCCGGCCAATCCGGCTGAACTGGTGCACAGCGGACAAGCCGCCAAACCAGACATTGTCGCCAACTTCGATATGACCCGCGAGCGAGACATTGTTCGCCATCACGACATTGTTGCCGATCTGGCAATCATGCGCGATGTGCGCTCCGATCATGATGTAACAGTTCGTACCAACCTTCGTCAGGCCGCCAAACTTCGGAATGCCGCTATGGGCGGTCGCGTATTCGCGGAAGACGCAGCCTTCACCGATCTCCAGGCGCGAATCCGGATGGGCCGCCAGGCCAATCACTTGTGGCAGGCCGCCGAGGACAGCGTGCGGATGCAGCGTGCAATTCTTGCCGACGCGCGTGTTGCCGACAACGCTCGCATGCGAAATCAGCTGGGTTCCTGCGCCAACTTCGGCGTTGGGGCCGACATGACAGAAAGGACCGATGGTGACGCCATCATGCAGAACGGCGCCGTCTTCAATGACGGAAGAGGGATGAACGGAAGTAGCCATGGATTTCCGTTACCAGCCCGTCAGGGGCTGCGCCACTGTTCAATCACGCTTCTTGGCGCTGGTCTGCTTGGCCAGCCAAGCGACTTCGCGCATCCATTGGCGGATCGGCTTGGCGGGCGTGCCGCCCCAGGTTTCCCCATCAGGCACATCCCGTAAGACCCCCGCAGCGCCCGCCAGGCTGACCCCAGCGCCCACCTTGACATGATCGGCAATGCCGACCTGGCCGCCCAGCATCGACCCATCGCCGATCCGAACGGAGCCGGAGATGCCTCCAAACGCCGCCATGATCACCGACCGGCCCAATACGACATTGTGGGCGATCTGGCAGAGGTTATCGATCTTGGTTCGCTCACCCACAATTGTGTCCGCGAACACACCGCGATCAATGCACGTGTTGGCGCCGACCGTGACATGGTCCTGCAGGATGACCCGTCCGAAGTGCGGCGCATCTTCCAGCCCATCTGGCCCCGGTGTCACTCCAAAGCCGGTCTCGCCAATCCGGGCACCTGCCAACAATGTCACGTGATCGCCCAGCAAGGCGCAATGAATGCTGGCGCCCGCCCCGATGAAACCATTCCGGCCAATCTGAACACCCGGACCGATGACTACGTTCGGGCAAACTACCGTACCTTCGCCGATCGCCGCGCCGGCGCCCACAACGACACCCGCGCCGATTTCAGCTCCCGGATGTATCCGGGCATCCCGCGAAATGGCGACACGTTCCTGCGCCTGCTGGTGACGTGGTTTGAAAAGAGCCCGCGCGATCACGTTATGCGCATGCCGAGGCTGCTTCGCCACCAGCAACGCCACACCGTCCGGCACTCTCCCGCGCGCAGCTTCGTTGACCAGCAGCACACTCAGATCGGGGCTCAGCGCCGGCTGCCCGGCGCCTTCCCCGTCCAGAAAGGCCAGTTCGTCCTTCCTCGCTTGATTTGCTGCCGCGATGCCGGTGATCGGCGTTTTCGGATCGCCGATCCGTTCCGCCCCCGTCAGCGCAGCGGCCGATTCCAGCGTCAAAGCCCCCAATGACGCATAGAACCGGGTATCGACTGCCATGACGGAGCGTGACCGCAGTTATTGAGGCGCAGGCGCGCGCTGACGAACCACCGTGATCGTCGGCGTCTTCTGGTCGAGTTTGGCGACTATAGCCGCTGTTGCGTCTACCGTGTCCGCCGTAAACACCGCCTGGCTCTTCGACAGCACGACCTGGGCGTTCTTCTCTTTGACGACCTCGAGCAGCACCGGCTCAAGTGCCGTGTTGAAATCGATGAACGACTTCTGCTCGGTGGCCGCGTACTCCTGCGAAAGCGTTGTCCGCTTCTGCGTAAAGTCGTTCGATTTCTTCTGGAAATCCTCGATCTGCTTGACGAGCGCCGCATCAGCAACAATCGCCTCGCGGGTCTTGCCATCAAGCTTGGTGGCGAGCGACTGACGCTCGGTTTCCAGTGCGTCGCGCGTCGGCTTCAACTCGGTGTTGATCTGGGTTTCGATATTCTTGAGTTTCGTGAACATGTCCTTGCCGGCTTTGCTCTCGCCGACAATCCGTCCTTCATCGATCACCATGATGACGGTGCCTTGCGCGAAAGCCGCCGGGGTGACGGTCAGAAGCGCCGTTGAAGACAGCATAAAGGCGGCCAGCAGTGTCTTGATCTTTGTCATTGGGATTTTCCTCGTGGGGGCTTGCGAGATCAGAAGTTGGTTGATGTCGAGAAGCGGAATGTCTCTGTACGGTCGTATTCTTCCTTGCGAAGAATTTGCGAGAAGTCGAACCGGATGGGGCCGAACGGCGAATCCCAGAACACGCTGAGACCGGCCGATGCGCGCAACGAGGCGGCGTCTTTCGGAATGCGGACAGCCGAAAGCCCCGGATAGCCAAGTTGCGACGCATCGCCGATAAACAGCGGCACGCCCTTGTCGACATCCGCAAGCGTACCGAGCGAACCGACATCCATGAACAGCGCGCTCTTGATGCCGTACTCTTCCGGCAGGAAGTTCGGGACCGTCAGTTCGAATGTACCCTGATAATAGGCGTTGCCACCGAGTGAGTTCAGACGGCTGGTCTGGACCACTTCGCCGGTTTGCGGATCGAACACGCGCACGATTTCGCGCGGTCCAAGGCCGGCCACATCGAACCCGCGGAAGGTGCTGCCGCCCCGGAAGAAGCGGTTGTTGATGCGAACCCCTTGCTCGTCGTCGAGCGGAACCACCAGGCCTGCCGAGAATTTCGCGCTCGCGATCACATCGCGCCAGATGCCGCGATACAGCGAGGCGCCGGTTTCCGTACGGACATAACGCACGTCCCCGCCAAGCCCGGCCAGATCCTGGCTGAACCGGAAATCAAAGCCGCGCGTCGGCGTGATTGGATCGTTCGTCTGATCCCAGAAGAAGTTGTACCCGATGATGCTCGAGATATCATTGCGCTCTGAACGGCAGATCGTGTCGCGCAGCGTGTATAGCGGATCACAGAAATCCACGACCAGCTCGCCCGGGCCTGCATCGCCTGCTTCAGGCAACCGGAACCGGTCATCCGTGAAATCATCCGGCGTGCTTTGTCCTTCGATCTGCACCGAATCGCGCACGAGGTTGCCGGCCGCATCGATGATGATGTTCCGGTCCGATATGTTCACATCGTCCGCCTGCAGACGATAGCTCAACCCAAGCTGCATACGATCGGTCAGCGGAAAGGCTGTCCGGACGCCGCCGCCGATGGTTTCGCTGGTAAACCCGGTGAATTCCTCGAAGTCCTGCTTGGTCGCGAAGAGATCGATACCGGCCGACAGGTTGCGGTCGAGGAAGCGCGGTTCGGTAAACCTGAGATCGACGACCTGCTGACGGCTGGACAAGGAGGTTCGCGCAACAACCGACTGGCCGCGGCCCCGAAGGTTTCTCTGCGACGCGCTGAGATCGAACAGATAAGAGTCCACCGAGGAGAAACCCGCCGCGAAGGAAAGCTCGCCGGTCGACTGCTCTGTGACCGTCACATCTACAATCGTGCGGTCCGGATCTTCCGCCGGCGTCTCGACGATCTCGACTTCCTTGAAGAAGCCGAGCGCCCGGATACGGTTGCGCGAACGGTCAAGCAGGATACGGTTGAAAGCGTCGCCCTCGGCAATGCGCAGTTCGCGGCGAATGACGCGGTCCAGCGTCTGGGTGTTACCCACGATGTTGATCCGGTCGATATAGACTCGCGGACCTTCATCGATGGCGAAGGTGATATCGATCCGTCCGGTTTCTTCGTTGACGCTGATCTGCGGACGAATGTCGACGAAAGCATACCCCGCCACACCGGCCGCGTAAGTCAGCGCGTCAATGGTGCCTTCGATCTGATCGCCGCGGAACAGCTCGCCTTCCTGGATCGGCACAACCGCCTGAAGGATGGCCGAGTCGAGTTTTTCGAGCGCTGTTTCGACCTTGATGACGCCGAAGTCGTACTGACGCCCTTCGTCGACCGTGAAGGTGATGTAGAAGTCTTTCTGGTCGGGCGTCAGTTCGGCGACCGCCGAGGTCACCCGGAAGTCGTAGTAGCCGTTGTTCTGGTAGAACTCGCGCAGTTGCTCGCGGTCGAACTCGAGGCGTCCGGTGTCATAGTTGTCGTTCGAGCTGAAAAAGCGCCAGAGGCGCGACTGGCGCGTAACGATCTCGCTGCGCAGGCGCGAGTCCGAATACTCTTTGTTGCCGATGAAGTTGATCGCGCGAACGCCGGTCACCGGGCCTTCGGTAATCTCGAAGATCAGGTCGACGCGGTTCTGCTCGAGCGGTTTGTATTGCGGCTCCACCTTGGCGGCGAAACGGCCCGAGCGGCGATACATTTCCAGCACGCGCTGAACGTCTGCCTGCACGCGCGCCGCCGTAAACACGCCGCGCGGCGAGGCCTGGATTTCTTCGCGGAGCTTGTCGTCCTTGAGGGCGCGGTTGCCTTCGAAAATCACGCGGTTGATGATCGGGTTTTCGACCACGCGGACGACCAGGTCATCGTCGCGCCGGTCGATCGATACATCGGCAAAAAGGTTGGTGGCGAAGAGCGTCTTCAGCGACAGGTCGATCCGGTCAGGATCGAACGCGTCACCAGGCTCGAGCAGCAGGTAGGATTGCACCGTGCGCGCTTCGATACGCTTGTTGCCTTCAACGACAACCGAGCGAATCGTGCCGCCATAGCGGGCATCTTCCTGGGCATGCGCCGTAGTCAGCTGGCCGCCCGATCCAAGCGCCAAGACGCTGGTCGCGAGAACTGTTGCTGCGAGGAATTTACGCATTCTCGAATACTCTTTCGTTCTTGGAGCTGAATTGCGTCAGCTGCTTCCCCGTCCGAAAACGCCGGTTTCGAGAATGTCCCCCCAAGTGATCACGATCACCATGGCCACCAAGACCAACACTCCCACACGCAGCGCCATCGCCTC
>Ga0163144_10002305_pt1 | contig 44298 bp, 41 predicted proteins | sample OliLak19BULKMAT1_FD_123175 | JGI IMG/M metagenome (GOLD analysis project Ga0163144, IMG submission 123175) | Freshwater microbial mat bacterial communities from Lake Vanda, McMurdo Dry Valleys, Antarctica - Oligotrophic Lake LV.19.BULKMAT1 | ecosystem: Environmental > Aquatic > Freshwater >...
GCGCGAACAGAAGGATGATGACCATCTCGCCCCAACCTGCACCCTCAAGGAGACCACCCAAGACCCACACCCAACCACAAGACGCTTGACCGGGGAGGCCGCTTCACAGAAGGAGCCCTCCCCTCCCCGACCCGCCCGCCTGCTGCCCCCGATCGCAGTCGCCCGCGAGAATTCGACTGTACTCGCGCGCTCGTTGACCGCGTTCGGAGGTTCATGCGAATGAACCCGCCCCCGCGTTCGGGCTCGCGCCCTGACCAGACTCCCGCGGCCCGAGGTGATGATGTTTTCCGATTTTGGCAGACGTGCCGCAGGGGCACTGCTCGTGCTCGCCCTGGCGACAGCCGCGGCCGCGCCGACCGACGCGAGCCAGCTGCTCGCCCCGACGGCCGGCGCCCGCGACGCCTCGCTCGCCGGCGCGACGGCCGCCGCCCCGACCGACCTGATGAGCGCGTTCTTCCAGAACCCGGCCGGCCTCGCGCGCGTGCGCCGCAGCGAAATGACGTTCGGCGCCGGCCTCTTCTTCGTCCGCAACCAGATCTCGACCGACTTCGGCTACGACGAGACGACGCACAACGTCGGCTTCGCGCCGAGCGGCGGCGCCGCGATGCCGGTCGGCGACCGGCTCGCAGTCGGCTTCGGCATGTTCGGCGCCGTCGGATCCAAGTTCGACTTCAAGCGCGATCCCGCGGCCGGCGTCCCGCGCGACTCGTTCACCGAGCTCGGCATCATCACACTCGCGCCGACGCTCGCGTGGCAGGTGCGCGACGACCTCGCCGTCGGCGTCGAGCTGAATCCCCTCCTCGGCGACTTGAAGAATCACGTGCCGACACCCGACCAGAGCTTGCGCTGGCGTCTCCGCGGGCCCGGCGTACAAGCGTCGTTCGGCATCCTCTATCGCTTCCTGCCGCAGTGGCAGGTCGCGCTCACCTACAAGTCGCCCGGCAAGCTCTGGCTGCGCGGCTCGGTCGGCGTCGCCGGCAAGCGCGAGGATCTCCACTTCGACTTCGACGTTCCGCAGCAAGTGCTGGTCGGCCTGTCGTGGCAGCCGCTCGACGCGCTCACCTTCATGGCGTTCGGGCGCTGGACCGACAGCTCGACCTTCGAGGGCTCGAAGTTCCGTTTTCAAGACACGCCGGCGCTCGACACTCCGTTCGCGCCGGAAACCCAGGACGTCTACCGCTGGGGCGTCGGCGGCGAGTACCGCGTCCATCCGCAGGTGACCCTCCGCGCCGGCGTCGCGCGGGGACAGAATGCGCTCGAGCCCCGCTCGGTGACGCCGCTGCTCTCGGACTACAACGATCTCATCGTCGGCGGCGGCGGTGGGGTCGACTTCGGCCCGTGGACGATCGACGTCGCGAGCGGGGTCGGCGTCTTCGACGACCGCAAGATCAACGCCGGCGAGGCACGCGCGTTTCCCGGGCGCTACAGCGCCAGCGGCCCGGTCGCGTTCATGCAGCTCACGCGCCGCTTTTAGCGCGTTGGAAGCCCCTTCGCGTGCGACGCTGCACCATGGAGGAGTCCGTTGCGGCCTCCCTGGCAGATGCAGCTCCGTGGTTTTTCACCTTGCCGCCTGGGCCCGGCTGAGACATGCTTGCTCTGCGATTTGATGTGCCGACGCGGACCCACCGCGTACTCATCCACCTGAACGATTCCCCGCTGCTCCTGGAGACTCCCGTGAACGCCCCTTGTTGATGTCCCTGCTGTGCGCACTCGCGATCGTGAGCGCGTCGTTCGAGACGGCGCATGCCGTCAGCTGCGTCGAGACGATCGCCGCACGATTCGCAAAGCTCACGCAGACCCGCATGAAGCTGATGGGCCGCTGCCGCGATCTCGTGGTCACCGGTCACACCGCCCCACCGTGTCCCGACTCGCGGACGGCGGCCGCGCTCGAGAAGGCGCGCATCAAGTTCCATCAACTCGTGAACAAGCACTGCGGCGGCGGCGACGAAACCTGCGGCATCGGCGGTGACGACACGGATCTCGCGAGCATCGGCTGGAACGTCGGCCAGTGCCCGAACGTTCGCGACGGGAACTGCACGAATTCCATTGCCCACTGCGGCGACGTCGCCGAGTGTCTCTCGTGCATCGGGGAGACATCGGTCGATGACGCGATCGCGCTGCCCTACGATTCGCTCGTCGCGAACCCGCTCACCACCGAGATCGGTCGCTGCCAGGAGACGATCGGGCGCAGCGTGGTGCGCTACTTCGCCGCCTCGACCAGCGCGCTCGCCAATTGCGAGCAGCGCGATCTCGACGGCAAGGTCGCGGGCACCTGCCCCGACCCGCAGAAGGCGATGCCGCGCCTCGCCCGTGCGGAAGAGAAGCTCGTGAACCGCATCTGCGGTGCGTGTGGCTCGGGCGACGATCTCTGCGGCGGAGACGATACGCCGCCGGAGTGGATCGGTTTCCCGACGTCGTGTCCGGCGGTCACACCACCCGGTGGAACCTCATGCGCGCGCCCGATCAACCAGCTCATCGACTTGATCGCCTGCGTTCAGTGCGTCACCGACTTCCACATCCGCTGCCTCGACCCCATGGCCGTGCCGATCCTGCAAAGCTACCCCGCGCAGTGTCGCTGACGCTCGACCGCCACCGCTCAGAGTAGCAACACCGTCGCGAGCCCGAGGAAGAGTCCCATGCTCGCGACGTCGGTCGCGGTGGTGAGGAAGATGCTGGAGGCGGTCGCGGGGTCGGCGCCGAGCCGGCGCAGGGTGAGCGGCACGAGCGCGCCGAAGATACCGCTCATCACGCATGCGCCTACCATCGCGACGAGCACGATCAGTGCGAGGAGCAGGGCGTTGGGATCCCCTTTCGAGTAGGCGAAGATCAGCATGCCGATGCCGGCACTGACGCCGGTGCCGATGCCGTTCAGAAAGCCGAGCCACGCTTCCTTCGCGACGAGCGTCCGCGCGCCCGCCGCCGTGAGCTCGCCGAGCGTGATGCCGCGGATCGTGACGGCGAGCGCCTGACAGCCGGTGTTGCCCGACTGCCCCGCGAGCACCGGCAGGAACACCGCGAGCGCGACGACCTTGTCGATCGTCTCCTCGAAGACGCCGACGACCGACGCCGCGATGAACGCCGTCAGCAAGTTGAATTGCAACCACGGGTGGCGGAACAGCAGGCTCCGTTGCCACGGCGTCGAGACGCGCTCTTCCTTCTCGACACCGACCATCTTTCCGGACTGGGCGCTGATCTCGAAGGCCTGGTGCTCGAAGAGCGTCTGGCCGCGCACGATGCCGACGAGACGGCCGTCGGCCTCACAGACCGGATAGACCGGGTAGTGGCGGCGCAGCACGTCCTTCATCGCGTCGAGCACGGGGGTCGACGGACGGAGCGAGAACGGATCGCCCAACATCACTTGATCGAGGCGCTGGGTCGGCTCGGCGAAGAGCAGCTCGCGAAACACGATCACGCCGAGGAGCTTGCCCGCCGGGTCCAGCACGTAGCCGTACGTGACCATGGCGCGGGCGGAGAGCTCGCGCAGATGCTCGACCGCCTCGGCCACGGTCTGCTCGGGCCGCAAGATGCCGAGCGGCGGATCCATCAAGCGCCCGACGGTCTCGGCGGGATAGTCGACGTTGAGCGTCCACTGTTGGCGCTTCTCGGGCGGCAACAGGGCGAAGACCTGGCGGCGCTTCCCCTCGGGGAGACGCCAGAGGATCTGCAGGGCGAGATCCGGATAGAAGTCCGCGAGCGCATCGGCGACCGCTTGATCCGGCTCGTGCTCGAGCAACTCGACCGCCTCGCGCACGCCGCGCGTCAGCAGCTCCGCGCCGAGCGGCGTCCGCGTGCGCAGAGCCTGACCTCCGACCAACATGGCATCGCTCATGTGTCCCCTCCCGCGGCGGCGTTCTAACCCGCGCCGCGCGCGCGGTCGACTCCGGCCGCCGAAATCTCATTCATCGCTTTGTGGTCGTCCTGTGGTACAGGAGCCCACCTCGGCATGACCACCCTCGAGACTCTCGAGCCGCGCGCGCACGCCCCCGCACCGCGCCGCTGGGCGATCGCGCTCGCGCTTTGCGTCGCAGTCGGACCGACGCTCTGGTTCGTCCGCTTCGTGAGCGACGTGCCCGGCACGATCGTGCTCGCGGCCATCGCACCGGCGCTCGTCTACGCGTGGCTGATCGTGCAGATCGACCGCGCCGAGCCCGAGCCGCTGCTCGCGTTGATCGCGGCGCTCCTCGGCGGTGCCATCATCGCGGCGTATCTCTCGCACACCATCAACGGCTGGTTGCTCGCGTGGGTCGGCACGCTCGCGAGCGCCGACGATGCGCGCCCACTCGCCGCCGGCTTCGGCGCGCCGGTCGTCGAGGAGATCGCGAAGGCCGGCACGCTGCTCGTGCTCTTCGCGCTCATCACGTCCAAGGTCGACGGCGCGCTCGACGGCATCGTCTACGGCGCGCTCATCGGCATGGGCTTCGCGTTCACCGAGAACGTCATCTACCTCACCTTCGCCGTGCTGCAGGGCGGCCCGTCGGGATTGCTGCAAGCGGTCTACATCCGCGCGCTCCTCGGCGGCTTCAATCACGCGGCGTTCACGGCGACGACCGGCGCCGCGCTCGGCTGGGCGTGGGTCTCTGCGACCCGCGGACGATGGCTCGTCCCGGTCGTCGCGCTCGGACTCGCCATCATTCAACATGTGGTCTGGAACGCGGTCGCCTCGAACGCGATCAACGGCGTGCTCTGCGGACCCGAGCTCGTCGGCGGCCCCTGTCGGCCGCACCCGAGTGAAACCAGCCTCTTGCTGGCCGTACCGTTATTGACGGCCATCTTCATCGGGCCCGGCATCGTGACGCTCGGCGCCATCACCGTGTTGTCCCGAGGTCGGGCGGCCCGTCGCCCAATCCTCACGAAGTCCATTTGAGGACTCGACCGCGGCGCAATCGCATGTCATGTCTCTTAACCTCCCCACCCGCCATCACGCTGCCAACCACCATTCCCGAGGAGCGCGGATGCCACTGAACCTCATCCTGATGGGCCCCCCCGGTGCCGGCAAAGGCACACAAGCCCATCGTCTCGCCCAACGACTCCACGTTCCCGCCATTTCGACCGGCGACATGCTGCGCGACGAAGGCAAGCAAGGCTCCGCGCTCGGTCGCGACGCCAAGCACTACATGGACCGCGGTGCGCTCGTCCCCGACGCGCTCATCATCTCCATCATCGAAGCGCGCCTGCAGCGTGAGGATTGCTCGCACGGTTTCATTCTCGACGGCTTCCCCCGCACGGTCGTGCAAGCCGAGGCGCTCGATCGCGCGCTGCATCGATTGGGGTGGTCGCTGCACCGCGTCGGCAGCCTCACGGTCCCCACCGACGAGGTCGTGCGTCGCTTGAGCGGGCGTCGCACCTGTCGCGATTGCAGCACGCCCTATCACGTGGCGCTCGATCCGCCGGCCAAGCGCGACACCTGCGACATCTGCGGCGGCACCCTGCAACAGCGCGCCGACGATCACGAGTCCGTCATCACCGCGCGCCTCGAGGTCTACGCACGCGACACCGCGCCGCTCCTCGACTTCTATCGTCGACGCGGCCTGCTGGCGGAGATCGACGGCCTCGGCAAGCACGACGACGTCCTGGCGTCGCTGCTGGCGCATCTGACGGTCGTGAACGGCGACCGTCCGGCAGCCGCGTCGTAGGATCGCGGAGCCCGCACCCCTGGGGGTGCCGCACAGGAGGGGGTGGGGCATGACCGAGTCGACGCCATTGCACGGGCAATCGGTGACGGCGCTCGCCGACGCGATTCGGCGCGGGACGCTCCGCGCTCGTGACGTCCTCGAGCTTCACCTCGAACGGATCGCGCGTCTCGACGGCCCGATCGGAGCGTTCGTCTTCCAGGACGCCGCCGGCGCGCGGGCCGCTGCCGACGCGATCGACGCTCGGGTCGCGCGCGGCGAGGATCCTGGCCCGCTCGCCGGCGTCCCGTTCGGCGTGAAAGAGCTCGAAGACGTCGCCGCGTGGCCGCATCCCCGCGGCGCGCGCGTGTTCGCGGATCGCATCGCCGCGACGACCTCGACGCACGTGACGCGTCTGCGCCGTGCGGGCGCGATCCCGCTCGGCCTCACCGCATCGCCCGAGATGGGCGCCGCGTCTTTCACCGCGTCGTTGCTCCACGGCGTCACGCGCAATCCGTGGAACCCGGCGCGCACACCGGGTGGGTCGAGCGGCGGCTCGGCCGCCGCAGTCACGCTCGGCCTGGTCCCGTTCGCGACGGGTTCGGATTCGGGTGGCTCGCTCCGTATCCCGGCCGCGTTCACGGGGCTCGTCGGCTTCAAGGGCACGTACGGCCGCGTGCCGCGCGGACCGGGCTACGTCGGCATGCCGAACGTCCGGAACTACGGCGTCCTGACGCGCACCGTCCGCGACACGGCGCGCATCCTCGATTGCGTCGTCGGCGCCGACGAGCACGACCCGCTTTCGCTACCCCATCCGGGCTACGCGTTCGCCGAACGCATCGCCACCTACGACCTGCGCGGCACGCGCACCGCATGGACGACCGATCTCGGCTTCGGCGTCTGCGAGCCCGAGGTGGCGCGCGTCGTCCGTGCCGCCGCCGATCGCCTCGTCGCCGGCGCCGAGCTCGCCGCGACCGACGTTGCGATCACGCTCGCCGATCCCGAAGAGTCGTGGCGCATCCTCATGACGCCCGATCTGCTCGACGCCTACGCGCCGTTCATCCCCGCCCGCGAGGACGAGGTGAACCCGATGCTGCGCTTTTTGTATGCGAGCGCCGACTCGATCGGCGCTCGCGAGATCGGGCGCGCCGCGCTCGTCCGCGACGGCGTCGTGCAATCGCTCGCGGCGATCTTCGCGCAGGTCGACCTGCTGCTGATGCCGACGACGCCGATTCCAGCGTTTGCTGCCGAGGGTCCGCCCCCGGGGACGATCGACGGCCGCGCGGTCGGCCCGATCGCGTCGGTCGCCCAGACCTACGTCTTCAACTTGAGCGGGCACCCCGCGATCTCCGTACCGGCCGGCATGGTCGACGGCACGCCCGTCGGCTTGCAGATCGTGGGACGGCGGCACGAGGACGATCGCGTGCTCGCGGCCGCGGCGCGTTTCGAAGCGTTGCAGCCCTGGCCGCTGCTCGCGCCCGCGGCCGGGTAGGCGCCGGCGTTCGATGAGAACGGCCCCGAGGTAACCGCCCACGCTGGTGCTGGGTGTCGCTCGCGGAGGCACGTGATGGCGATGCGGCCGCCGAGCTCGGTCTCCATCCAGAATGTTCGGGGGCCGCTGACACTATGCGCTCGGTCCCGTCCCGTTTCGTAACTTTCAAACTCGAAACCTGAACCGACGACCTTCGCCCGCGGCCGCCGGCGGTCAACGAGCCTCCTCGAATGCTTTTTCTGCGCTTGCGAAATTCGTTCGATCACGATACAAAGGTAGCCGAATCAAGATGCCTCGCCGCGACCCACAGCTCTCGTTGTCACTTCCGGCTCCACGCCGATGGGGTGGGCGGCGCGTCGGTGCCGGTCGGAAGCGCACGGGAAAGCCCGCGAGCAAGCCCAACCTGGCGCACGTCGCGCGCGCGCCGTTTCGAAAGCCGCTACCGGCGCACGTGACGCTCCGGCTTCGTACCGACACGCCTTCGCTGCGTACGGTCAAGGTCGTCCACGAGATCGAGCGCACCTTTGCGCGCGGCTGCGTGCGGCCGGGGTTTCGGCTGGTGCACTACTCGCTGCAGGGGAACCACGCGCATCTCATCGTCGAGGCGCAGGACCACGCGACGCTCGGGCGCGGGATGATGGCGATCGGGTCGCGCCTCGCTCGCGCGATCAACCGGATCGCCAAGCGCAGTGGGGCGGTGCTTGCGGATCGCTACCACGTTCGGATGCTGCCGACGCCGAAGGAAGTGCGGAACGCGCTCCGCTATGTGCTGCTCAATGCGCGCCACCACGTGGCGACGGCCAGAACGAAGGCGCGGGCGATTATGCCGACCCCGGTGCGCCACGATCCGGCGTCCTCGGCGCGCTGGTTCGATGGCTGGAAGCCCGGGAGAAGCCAGGAACCGGGCCCGCATGAGCGACCGGCCGTGGCGCATCCTCGACCGGTGGCGCGGGCACGAACGTGGCTCCTGGCGGTCGGCTGGCGGCGCTACGGATTGCTCGATCCCGCGGACGTGCCGGGCTGAGCGGCGGGCCTGCGCGGCGTCGCCGTCGGAGACGCGCGTGGAAGGAACGGACCTCCGGGACGCGCGTCGCCGCTGCATTTGGAGCTTGCCCCCCCCCGACGGCGTGGCATCACCCGCGGACACCGCGCTTCGGCGCGCACCCAAGGAGGATCTGCCATGCGTTTCCCGCGCCTGCTCACCCGTGCCGCCCTCGCCCTGACCCTCACCGCGACCATCGTCGCCCCCGCCCGCGCCGACGTCGTGAGCGAGAACGCGACCCTCAACTACAGCCCCGGCTCCAAGACGTGGGACTTCCAGACGCCGTTCGTGTCCGGCTACATCGACATCACCAGCAAGGGCCTGGGGAAGTCGCTCACCAAGCTGAAAGCGACCGGCCCCGTCCACAGCTGCGTCCTCACCTACGACAATGACTCGAAGATGTCGGCCGGCAACGGAAACTTCTATCCGGTCTACAAACTCTCGAAGTGCGACTAGCAACGTCGCTTCACGCACCGGCCTCACTCTAGGCGACAGCAACAGCCTCCTCCGAGAATGGCGAAGACATTGGCTGGACGGTCGTGATCGCGACGAGACCGCCGCCGCCGTGGCGCATTCCGCATGGCCGATGTCACCGCGTGACCATACCGTCGAGACCGGGAAGCGCGGTGGACGGCCTTGCCTTCGAGGGATGCGGATCACCGTGGGCGACGGCGTTGGTTGGCGGGCAGCGGGCATGTCCCATGCCGAGACCGGGACGATGTTCCGGCGCTGACCGAGGACGACATCCGCGCCGCGCTGACCGTCGCAGTGGATCGCGAACGTCGGATTGCGGGCGCCATTGCGCGCGATGACGCTCCCGTTTGAGCAAAACCGAGCTATAAGTGCGTAGCTTTACGATCGACGCCACACCCGCTACCACTGACGCCATGAGCAGCCTCCTTGCCCGCATCACGATCGACCCCGCGATCTGTCACGGGAAGCCCGTGATCCGCGGTCTACGCTACCCGGTGGAATCGATGCTGGAGTACTTGGCGGCCGGTGACACCATCGAGGACATCCTCGCGGAGTTCCCGGACCTCGAACGTGATGATGTCCTCGCGTGCCTCCAGTTCGCGACGAGTGCGCTCAAGCTGAAGACGCTGCACGTGCCGCCCGCGGCGTGAAGTTCCTCGTCGACGCCCACCTTCCGCCTTCCCTCTGCAGCATGCTGCTCCAGCGCGGCCATGACGCCGTTCACACCTCGAGCCTTCCAGCGCGCAACACGACCAGCGATGCCGCGCTTCGCACACGTGCGATCACGGAAGACAGAGTCCTCGTGACGAAAGATCTCGATTTCTTCGACGACCTCGTGCTGCGCGGTGCCCCGCCCAAGCTTCTGCTCGTTCGCTGCGGCAACATGAAGAAGCGCGACCTCGTCGAGCTCTTCTCGGCGCAGCTCGACGCGATTGTGGCCGGGTTCACGGACAACGATCTCGTCGAGCTCATGCCCGCCGTCGCTCCCCCTGCCACGTCGTAGCGCGGGGGATCGTCGACTGGTTCGCGCGCGGAACAGGCGCGGCGCCATGTCGCAGGCGCGGTGGTGCCGGGCTGGACACCGGGATGACGCCGGGTGCCGCGCCCCGCGCACACCGCGCCCGGGTCTGTCACACATTTCGCCGCTGCATTTGGAGCTTGCCCCCCCCGACGCCGTGGCATCACCCGCGGACACCGCGCTTCGGCGCGCACCCAAGGAGGATCTCCCATGCGTTTCCCGCGCCTGCTCACCCGTGCCGCCCTCGCCCTGACCCTCGCCGCGACCATCGTCGCCCCCGCCCGCGCCGACGTCGTGAGCGAGAGCGCGACCCTCAGCTACAGCCCCAGCTCCAAGAAGTGGGACTTCTTTACGGTGAGCGTGTCCGGCTTCATCAGCATCACCAGCAAGGGTTTGGGGAAGCAGCTCACTAAGCTGAAAGACACCGGCCTGGTCCACCAATGCCTCCTTACCTACGACACCGACTCAAAAATCGCAGCCACCAACGGCGACTGGTACGCGGTCTACAAAGTCTCGAAGTGCGATTAGCGACTTCGACGATCCAGGGGCCGTAGACGAACAGGGGAACGCGCCGGCGCGTCTCAGCGCACCGCCGCCGCGAACCGTTCGCGCTCACCCCGACGGTGGGTTCCCGTCCTGACGGATCCCGGCGGACGTGCGGGCTCGAGGGCGTCGCAGCGCGCGCGCGGTGCCCAGCAGGCACCGATCTCATGATGGCTCGAGACGCCACCCCCGAACGCGCTGCGATTCCTGCCTCCTCGGCGCGGTGGTGCGATGGCTGGAAGCCGGGACGCAGCCAGGAACCGGGTGCGCACGAGCCACCGGGCTTCGCGGATCGGCGACCGGTGGCGCGAGCGCGCAGCAGGGTGTTACGCAGCCCGTGGCCCATAGACGAAATGGGTGTGGAAATGGTAGCGAATCTACCATGCGCACTACCATCGATGCTGCCGGTCGCGTCGTGATTCCGAAGGCCCTGCGCGAGCGCGGGTCGTTCGCTCCGGGTACCGAGCTGGACGCCCGCCTCGAGGACGGCCACATCGTCCTCGAGCCCCGAGCACTCCAAGTCGCCATTCGGAAGCGCGGGGCGTTCTTCGTTGCGGAGGCGCTGGAGCCCGTTTCGGTCCTGCGGCAGCGCGACGTAGAGCGCGTCGTCGGGACGCTGCGATCGGAGCGTGGGCTCGTGGCATCCGACGCGAACCCGACGACGCCCCGCAGCGGACGGAAGAAGCCTCGAGGCTCTCGTCGCACGCGATGAAGCACCTCGCGCTCGATACGAGTTGTCTCGTCGCCCTCGTCAGCGCCTGGCACGAGCACCACGATCGCGTGATCCGTGCCGTCACGAGCAAACGCGCTGCGGTGCTCCTCGTCGTCGCCCACACGCTCGTCGAGTCATATTCGGTCCTCACACGCCTCCCGGCCCGACATCGACTCGCCCCCGCTGACGCACTCGCGGTCCTGCGATCCAATTTTTCCGACAAGCGCGTGCTTCCACTGACGAACGTCTGGCAGTTCCTCGGGCAGTCCGTCGACGACGGGGTCGCCGGCGGGCATATCTACGACGCGCTGATTGCCTGGAGCGCCGCGCAGGCCACACCCGTCACCCTGCTGACACTGAACCCCCGCCACTTCGCGGACCTCGACGTCCCAGGGCTGACGGTCGAAGAGCCGTAGCCGACAGCGCCCGGCCTCGCGACGGCCGGGCGCTGCGGCAGTTCAAATGATCAGTCGGCCTTGTCCTTTAGCGTGACGCCGTCGTCCTTGCTGAACGGGGCGCTGAACGTCGTGCCGAAGCAGATCCCGCCGTCGCGGCGCCGGAGCTGCACGGCGATCGGCCCGGTCAGCGGCCCGAGTGGCGGCAGACCGAGGTTCGCGCCCCGGCCCTTCACTTGGATGGACGCCTTGCCGGCGACGCCTTCCTTGAGCGCGATCTTCTCGATGCCCGAGGGCGTGAGCTGTTTGTCCTTGTAGTCGAAGCTCTTCGTCTTGCTGCTCCAGCACGGCTTGTTGGAGCAAAGCCCACCGGACGGCGCCAGCTGGCTCGCGACCAGGGTCGCGCCGTCGTAGATGCAGAGGTCGTAGCCGTCGGTGGTGGTCGGGTCGCCGTAGTCGGCTTTGACCGTCGCGGCACCCGCGCTCCACTTCCAGCTGAGACGATCCTTGTCGTCGGGCGCGCGGTTCTGCAGCTGGAACTGCGATTTGCCGGAGAGCGCGGGTGTGCGGCAGGGCTCGGGCGTCGGCGCGCAGGCCGGCGTCGGCTGCGCGACGACGAAGCCGGTGTTCTCCTGCAGCACGATCACGTCGGCGATCTCGTCGGTGAGCGCCATGTCGAGGTCGCCGTCGTTGTCGATGTCGAGGAGGATCGAGCACGACGGATTCGCTGGCGCGGCGAACTCCTGATCGAACGTGAAATTCCCGTTGCCGTCGTTCACGAACATCAGCCACTTGCCGGCACCGTAGACCGAGAGCACCCAGTCGAGGTCGCCGTCGCCGTCCAGGTCACCGAGGTCGGTCGACGGCGTGTGCGCGCCCGTCGATACCGTAACCGGTGCCGCGAAGGTGCCGTTACCGTTGTTCTTGAGCGCGGCGCCAGTGTCGGTGCCGGGGTTGGCGGCGGTGGCATCGAGATCGCCGTCGCCGTCGATGTCACCGAGCGCGATGACCCAGGTATTGCCGCCGGAGCTCTGAATCGTCTGCCCGGTGAAGGTACCGTCGCCGTTACCGAGCAGCGTGCGGATCTGACTGCCGTTCCGGCCGCCGACGACGAGATCCATGATGCCGTCGTTGTCCATGTCGCCGGATTCGAGCGCGTACTCGCCGCTCACGCCGCCGTCGAAGAACGTCGGCGCCGCGAAGTGACCGTTGCCGTCGTTCAGCATCATCGCGAGCTCGTCGTCATTGACGTTGGCGTCGACGATGTCCCAATCGCCGTCGCCGTCGACGTCGAGCACGGCGATGCCGTGCGGCTGCCCCGTGAGGTTGATCGTCTGGCTGCTGCCGTACGTGCCGTTGCCGTTCCCGAGCTTGATGGTGACGTTGTGCCCGCTTGCGGCCGAGAAGCAGCCGTCGGTGTCGCCGTCGTTGTCGAAGTCGGCCTGCGCGTTCGGGCTCGACTCGTCGCCGATGCCGTCGGGCGTGAGGAACGGGCCGTACGCGACTGTCCCGTCGCCTTGGTTCAGCGTGACGCGAACGTCGGCGCTCACTTCGTTGACGGTCGCGAGATCGAGGAAGCCGTCGTGATTCAAATCGGTGGCCTGCGCGCCGTAGATCCGCGTCTGCGGACCACCCGGCCCCCCGGTGCGATTCGAGAGCGCGTTCCGATACTCGAAGGTGCGGGCACCCGGCTGCGCGGAGATCGTGAACTGGAATGCGTAGCCCGCGGCGCGGATCGGCGAGCTGTCGGCGGCAACGAGCGTGTTGGCGATGTTCACCAGCACGACCTCACCGGCCGAGAACGGCTCGTCGGGCGTGAAGACCACCGTCTGATCGGCGTTGGTCAGACTGAACGTTCCCGTCTTCGTGCCGGTGCCGCGCCCGAAGACGCGGAAGCGCGAGGCGGTGAAGGCACCGAGCGTGACGGCGCGGTCGAAGTCGACCGAGATCGTGGCGTTCCGCGGAGCGCTGCCGTTCAGCACGGGGTCCGTGCCGGTCACGGCGAGCGTCGCGGCGCGGGCCGTGGCGGGAACGCCCGCGAGCACGGTAGCGAGCGCCATCGCAGCGAGCGCGATGCGACGAGGGGCAAGGAACATGGGCTTCCTCCTGAAGTGAGGTGAGGGAAAGAGACGCGGACTCGTCTGCTCAGAGTCCGATGATCTGCACGTTGAGGAGTGCGAGGAATTCGTCGAGGCGTGGGATCTCCCGGATCAGCATCTGCTTGCTTTCGCAGAACTGCTGAACCCCGGCGCACACGATCGTTCCCTGCGTCCCGACCTGAATTGCGCCGAGGTCGCTGCAGCGCGTCGATTGGATGCCGAAGTCGAGACCCTCGGGCGCCTTCAGCTGCGTGCTCGAAAGGGCGGCGCACGACTTCGACGCCTTCCCGAGGATCTTGAAGAGCGTGCCCTTCTGCTGGTCCTGCACTTTGACGCTCAGCTTCTGACACTTGGCGCGCGCGGTCGTGAGACAGGCCGGATCGGCGTTCTTCTGCTGCAGGCAGGCGACGCCGAAGTTGGTGCACTTCTGCAGCGTCTTCGCGATCGTGCCGCCGAGCTTGAGGCTCGCCTTCGCGATACCCTTCTGACACTTGACCGCCGCCTTGCCGAGCATCCCGAGCCCCTGGTCGGTGCCGACGCCGTTGTCCCCGGCGTCGGAGCACGGCACTTCGAGGTCGGGATTCCGCCCCATCGCGACGAGCAGCTGGCGCGCCCGCGGCACGACCGCACTCAGCGTGCGATTGATGTGGCACACGTGCTGGCTCGCAATGCAGCTCGCGAGGCCGCCGATGGTCTCGTTGGTGGGCGTGCCTTCGTCCTCGCACGCGGCCTCTTCGGCCATGAAGCCGAGTCCGTTCTCCGCATCGCGATCGGCGTCGCTGAGGCGCGCATCGTTACAGGCCTTCTGGATCAGCGCGACCAGCTTGGCCTGCTCGGCGATCGCGCCGGGCGCCTGCTTGTCGCATTTCCCGTTCGCCTTCGTCAGGCAGGCGGCGTCGCCGGGCTTCGTCTGCAAGCACGCGAACGCCGGGAGCACGCAGGCGTAGGCGCGCTTGAGTCGCTTGTTGCTGAACGCGAGCCCGGCTTTCTCGATCGCCTTGTGACACTTGAAGATCGCCTTGCCCCGGGTGACGTCGCCGATGCCGGCGCCGGCACCGTTCGCGAGCGGCGCGCAGTCCGTCGTGTCGGCGCGATCCACGAGACCGTCGTTATCGTCGTCGATGCAGTTGTCGCAATCTTCCGTCACGGGCTGCGCGTGGGACGATGGCGGCGCGAGAACGGCGACAGCGAGAAGGAGGGAAAGTACGACGGAGAAGGACCGCAAAGAGGGGCGCATGGTCATCCAGCGGCTACCGATGTGCACTGCGAGTGTCAAGGTGAAGCCCATGCGGGATCGCCGTTGCCGCGCGCCACGACCAAGGGCTAGCATCCGGCCACTCATGCGCCGAGCGTTCTCAGCGTCACGCCGTGCGGCACTGCTCGCTCTCGCCCTCCTCGCGGCAAGCGTCGGCAGGGTCGATGCCGCCGAGCTCCAGGTCGCGAGCGTCGGCCCGCCGCGCAACGCCATGGCCCCCGCGACATCGGTCGTGCGCGTCGACTTCGATCGCGCCGTCGACCCCGCGACGATCTCGGCCGCGACGTTCCGCGTGTTCGGCCGCGGCACCGGTACGGCGAGCGGCGCGCTCACGCTCTCGAACAGCAACCAGTCCGTCACGCTGACGCCGACGCGGCCGTTCTCGGCCGGGGAAACCGTACTCGTGAATCTCTCGCACGCGATCGCCGCCGCCGACACGTCGCCGCTCCGGAGCGCCGGCTACGCGTTCCAGTTCACGATCGCCACCCAACCGACGGCGCGCGTCTTCACATTGATCGACACGATCTCCAACCGGACGAGCCCCGGCATCACGACCCGCATCTACGGCGCGCAGGCGACCGACTTGAATGGCGACGGGTTCCTCGACCTCGCGACGGTCAACGAGGTGAGCGCCGACGTGCGCGTCACGCTGAACCGCGCCGACGGCTCGGGCCTCTACCAATCCTTTCTCGCGCCGCAAGCGATCGTCGACGAGGCGAGCCCGAACGAGCCGGCGGACTTCGACAACGACGGCAAGACCGACGGCTGCTTCTCGGCGGCCGACGGCGAGGCCGTCACGGTGCTGCGGGGCAACGGCGACGGCACCTACGGCAGCCCGCAGACGATCGCGATCGCAGGCGCGCCGCACGGCGTCGCCGTGCTCGACGTCGACGGCGACGCCGACCTCGACATCGTCGACGCCAACTACGGAGCCGGTGAGCTCGCGCTAGCGCTGAACGACGGCAACGGCGTCTTTGGTACCCCCACCGCGTTCGAGGGCGGCGTGCACGGCGAGTACGGGCTCGCCGCCGGCGACATGAACGACGACGGCATCACCGATCTCGTCGTCGGCGGCCGCGACAGCGCGACCATCGTCACGCTCCTCGGCAACGGCAACGGGACGTTCACCCCAACGGACGATCAGCATTCCGGCGGCAACACCTGGGTCGTCACGCTCGGCGACCTCGACGGCGACGGCCACCTGGACGCCTCCACCGCGAACAGCAGCAGCAACAACGGCACGATCCTGATCGGCAAGGGCGACGGCACGTTCAAGGCGCCGGCCGTCATGGCGACGGGCGCACACACGCCGTCGACCGATCTCGGCGACCTCGACGGCGACGGCGATCTCGACTGGGTGCTATCGAGCTTCGGCGGCGGGTTCTGGCGCATCTATGTCAACGACGGCAGCGGCCACTTCGCGTTCGCGCAGGAGATCGACGCGCCGAACAACCCGTCATGCGCCGTGCTCCTCGACTTCGACAACGACGGCGACCTCGACATGGCACTGACCGACGAGATCGCCGACGTGATCCTCTTGGAGCGGAACGGCGGCACGATCGCGCCGACACCGACGCCCGTCTGCGCCGTGACCCCGCTCCCCTGCCGCACGCCGACCGTCGGCGGGAAAGCCGCGCTCACGCTGAAGGACGCCGCCGTCGACGCGCGCGATGGGCTCAGCTGGACGTGGCCGAAAGGTAGCGCGACCACCAACGCCGACTTCGGCCACCCGACCGTCGGCGACGACTACGATCTCTGCCTCTACGACGCCGGCACGCTCGTGCTCGGCGCCGTCGCGCCCGCCGGCGGCCTCTGCGCGAAGAAGCCCTGTTGGAAGGCGCGCAAGCATGGCTTCGACTACGCCAACCGCAGCGCGGCACCGAACGGCCTGAGGTCGATCACGCTCCGCGAAGGGGCGGCGGGCAAGGCGCGCATCGTCCTGAGCGGCAAAGGCGCCGCGCTGCCGCTCCCGGATCTCACCACCCTCACCGGCCCGCTCGACGTGCAGCTGCAACGACCGAATGGCGGCCCCTGCTTTGGCGCGCGCTACGGCGCGCCGTTCAAGAAGCAGGACGCGAAGAAGTTGGCCGACAAAGCAGACTGACTCGAGCGCGCGATCACCGAGCCGTGAGGACGCGGCTCGCGGGCGGAGCTACTCGACCACCTCGAAATCGTCGCCGGTGATGCGCGCGAACTCGTCGTGCATCAGCTCGTCGTTCCAGCGCGGGTCGGGCGCGCCGGTCACGAACCAGTCACTCCCGTTGTCGGCGAGGATCAGGCCGTACTTCTGCATCGCGCGAATGATGACGGCGGCGGGCGCCACGAACGTAGCGGGATCGACGCTGGCCTTGAGCCGGACGCGGAGGCCGAGCGGCGGACGGTCGTCGCCGCCGGGGCCGGACGTCGCGTCGTGGGACGCCGGGAAGATGTACCCCTTGGTGCCGCGCACGGTGAAGCGCAGCGCGTGGTTGATGACGCCCGCGTCGAACACCTCGTCGCCGCGCACCAGCCCGGGCAGGATCGCGAGGCCGGCCGCGTCGGCGGAGGTCCAACCGTCGGGTCGCATCGCGTTGCTGGTCAAGTCGAAGATCGCGCCCGATCCACCGGTCCAGGCACCGTTCAGGAAACGCGCGGCGTAGACCTCGAACAGAAAACCGTTGTCGCGATCGACCATCAGGATGTGGCGATCGCCGCTCGGACCGCCGCCGGCGACGCCGCCTTCGACGTAGCCCGGCACCGACTGGGCCACCTCCGGAATCGGGTAGCCGAGCGGGAGGCCGGGCGCGCCGGGGTCGCTCTCGTCGTCGTAGAGGAACGTGACGGGGACCTTCGGCTGCGTGCCTTCGATCTCGATGTACGGAATGCCGAAGGTGGTGCCGAAGTCGGCGTGCAATGGCTTGGTGCGGCCGATGAAGTCGATGATGGCGTCCGAGTTGGCGGGAACGTCCGCCGCCGACACGTCGCGGTTCCACCAATTGTCGGTCGGGAAGATCTGCAGGCCGGCGAGGCTGCCGTTCAGCACCACCGCACCGTCACCCGTCGCCGGCAGGTCGCCGACGAGCGCGGCGACGACCGGGTCGACGAGCCCCGTCTCGATGGCCGCGGCGTCGCCTTCGGTCGCGCACACGTAGCGCGCGTCGGCAGCGGCGTAGCTGCCCAGGAACTTGGTCTCGGCCTTGCCGAGACACGTCGGATCGACGGCGGCCGATTTCGTGACGGCGCGCGCGTGACAGCCGAGCTTGGTGCTCGTCTTCTTGCCGGCGGCCTTCAATTTGAGCGCCGCGCACTTCCGGCCATCGACCGTGCCGCCGTCGGCGAGCGCCGTCGCGACGTCGGCCACGAAATCGTCGAGCGTGGCAGTCACGGCAGCGCCGTCGCCGGTGCTCGCGCAGCCCCCTTTCGCCTCCGCGCGCGTGAACGCGCGCGTCAGCTTGCCGTGGGATTTCGCGAGACACGTCGCGTCGACCGCAGCGGCGCGTTTCACCGCGCTCGCGTGGCACCCCAGCAGACCCGCAGCCGTGATCCCCGAGGCCTTCAGCTTCGCGGCCGCACAGCGGCGCCCGGGAGTGGGGGCAGCGGCCACGGTATGGGACGCGGCGAGAACGAGTGCGAACGACAGCGCGACGGCACGAAGACAATGATCCATGGCCCGAGTCAGCCACAGTGCCGCAATTCCGGTCAAGGCAGTTTGCGCATTTCGTGCGCGCGCCGTGCGGCTTGACTTCGCACTGCGCGGCGCGAAACGTCGCCGCCCGAGAGGAGAACCACCGTGATGATCCGAGGAAGCTGTCTCTGTAGTGCCGTCCGCTACGAAGTGAGCGTGCCGTTCGAGGAGATGCACCATTGTCACTGCTCGCGCTGCCGCAAAGCGCACGGGGCCGCGTTCTCGACCTTCGGCCGCGTTCCCGCCACCGCGCTCACCGTGACGAGCGGCGCCGACCTGATTCGCCGCTATCGTTCGTCGGCACAGGTCGAACGCGCGTTCTGCGCCACCTGCGGCTCGAACCTGACGTTCCGTTTCGACCCGCTTCCGGACCTGGTGTGGATCGCCATCGGTACCGTCGACGACGATCCCGGCCTGCGCCCACAAGGTCACATCTTCGCCGCCTCGATCGCGCCATGGCACGCGATCACCGACGACCTGCCGACCTTCGCCGAGTACCCGCCGCAGGACGAGTGACCCGGGAGGACCTTCCCTACTTCGCTGCGTCGCCCTTCTTCATCACTTCGACGTCGACCGTGATCGCGAGCTCGTCGCCGACCAGCACGCCGCCGCCATCGAGGGTCTTGTTGAAGACGATGCCGAAGTCCTGACGATTGATCTTCGTCGTCGCCGACGCACCGATGCGCGTATTGCCCCACGGGTCCTTGGTCGGCGCGGTGACGTTGGTGACGTCGAGCACGACGGGCTTGGTGACGCCGTGCATGGTGAGGTCGCCGGTGAGCTTCCAGGCGTCACCGGCTTTCTCGACCTTGGTCGACTTGAAGGTGATGGTTGGGAACTTGGCCGTATCGAGGAAGTCGGGCGTCCGCAGGTGCTCGTCGCGCTTCTCGTTCCGCGTGTCGATGGAAGCGGCGTCGATCGTGGCCTCGACCGAGGCGGCCGTCGGGTTGGCGACGTCGCCCGTGGCTGTGCCGGAGAGCTTGGTGAACTCCCCGCGCACGTTGCTGATCATCATGTGGCGGACCGAGAACTGCACGCTCGTGTGAGCCGCATCGATCTCATACGTGTCGGCGGCGCGACCCGCGACGGGAACCAGACACGCGAACGCGGCGACGGCAATGGCAGCACGAAGCTTCATGCGAACGACCCTCCTCGATCCGACGAGATGAAGCGCTTCTAGCGCGATCCAACGAGGGAGTCAGCCCCGCCGCTCGCGATCGTTGCCCCAGTAGCCGCGAGGTCGCTGCCGCTCATCAGCGCGCGGCGCAATCCCGGATGCGCGAGCGCACGCGCCTCGACCTCAGTCCTGACGGCGGTCTCGGCGAAACGCGCGGCGCGGCGCAGCTCCACCAACGCCGCGGCCGGCGTCGTGACGTCGACGCGCGCCACCGCATCACGCACCAGCTCCGCGGCTTCGACCGCGTGCCCCAGGTCGCCGAGCGCCGCCGCGAGCCGCGCCGCCAGCTCGATCGCGGGGGCAGCGTCCGGCACCGCGGCGCGGAGATCCTGCCAATGGGCGATCGCCGCGGCCGGATCGTCGGCGAGCAGCTCGGCACGGACGACGCGCGAGAGCACGGGCACGGCTTCACGCGCGCGACCAAGCGTCTTCGCGAGGTCCCAATACGCGAGGGCGGCGTCGTGATCCGCGGGCGTCCGGGCGACATGGCCCTCGAGGAGCCGCCACGCCTCCGCGTGCCGATCGCCGGCGAGCGCGCGCTCGACCGCGCGCAGCACGGCGTGACCACCTTCGGCGCGGTCGGGCGGCGCGAGCATCCGTTCGAGGCCGAGCGCGTTCACCGCCCCGGCCACGACGATGCCGAACATGAACCCATAGACGTGCACCCAGTGCGCGACGCCACTGCCGCCCGAGCCGGGATCGACGGAGTCCATCACCCACGCCCACACCAGCTCGCTCCCGACCCACACCGGCAGCACGACCCACGCGGGCGTCGTGAAGTGGCGCACCACGAAGCCCCAGAACCAGAGGATGCGGATGCGGGTCTGCGGATGGCGCACCAGCATCGCGCCGAGGACCCCCGCAACGGCACCCGACGCGCCGACCAGCGGAATGGCGAGGTCCGGGTACTGCCACACGAACAACCACGCCGAGACGAGACCAGCCGCGAGATAGAACCCCAAGAAGAACGGCCGTCCCCACACGTCCTCGATGAGCGGTCCGGAGAGATAGAGGAACAGCAGGTTGAAGACGAGATGGAAGACGTCCCCGTGCACGAACAGGTGCGTCAGATAGCGCTCCGCCACCGGCTCGCTTGGAATGAGGCCGCGCTGGCCGGCCGCGCTGTCGCGGATCGACGACAGCCAGGCGTTCGTCAGCTCGTCGAGCTTCGCTTGCCGGATGTCCTGGAGGGGCGTCGTCTCGGCATCGGGATCGTCGAGGCGGGCGCGGATCTGGTCCTGCACGGCGGGATCCTCGGTCGACAACGCGCCCTCGATCCATCGCCGCAACAGCGGATGCGCGTCGAGCTCGGGGTGCTCGACGTAGTACTCGGCGGCGGCACGAAACCGGCTGCCCGCGGCCTCCGGATCGACCTGCCTCCCGGCTCGATCGGCGACGAACACGGCCGTGCAGAGCGCGAGGATCGCGAAGGTGACGATCGGCCAACGGCGGAGGCCGTCGACGTCGTGTCCGACCGGGATGAACATCAGGGGGCCCGTGCTCGCAATCGTGTATCGACACGATCCCCGTCGCCCTGAAGGCGCACGTGCCCTGCGATCCGGCATGCGCCCGGATTTGACGCTGCGGGGAACACGCCTAAGATGGCTGCGCCGAACGCGCGCCAGGAGGATCCGCCATGTTGCGACTCGCCAAGCCCCTTCGCATTCCGACGCCCGCCGATGCACTTCCCGGTCGCAGCGAGCCGCTCAGCGTCCCCGCGAACCACTTCGTGAATGGCAATCCGCTGCGCCGCCCGTACCCGACGGGGATGGCCCAGGCCCTCTTCGGCATGGGCTGCTTCTGGGGCGCCGAGAAGAAATTCTGGGCGATCCCCGGCGTCTTCGTGACCGCCGTCGGCTACGCCGGCGGCTCGACGCCGAATCCCACGTACGAAGAGGTCTGCTCCGGCATGACCGGTCACACCGAGGTCGTCCGCGTCGTGTTCGATCCGAAGATCGTGACGTTCGAGGAGATCCTCGAAGTCTTCTGGGAGAGCCACGACCCGACCCAAGGCATGCGCCAGGGGAACGACGTCGGCACGCAATATCGCTCGGCGGCGTATTGGTACGACGACCAGCAGCGCCAAGCGATCGAGGCGTCACGCGCCGCTTACCAGCGCGCGATCATGGCCGCCGGCTACGGCGCCATCACGACCGATCTCGCCCCCGCCCCCGCCTTCTACTTCGCCGAGGGCTACCACCAGCAATACCTGGCGAAAAATCCCGCCGGCTATTGCGGCATCGGCGGCACGGGTGTCGCGTGTCCCGCGGGGCTCTCAGCTGCCCAGGGGGATTAGACGACCCGGACCCGGTCCGGTTTTCGACCGTTCTCGACGCAATCGCTCCGCCGCAAGCACCTAAGGCTCAAAGGATTCGCGCTCGAACGACCGAGCAGGAGACGTGGTCCATCCCCCTGGAAACGGTTCGATCGTCATTGAGCCTTCAAACCCGCACCGAGAAGCCGACACGAGCTTGCTTCGAAGAGCGAGCGCAACTCTTCCTACGCGATCGTCAAGAGCTCGAACCGGGCGGATTCATCGAAATGGTCCTCTGGAAACTTCCGAGGCCGACGGCGGATCGACCACACGGCGACAAACACCGGCTCGCATACGTGCGCGGCAGGAAATGCATCCTGCGCTACGACAACGAGACCGGCAGAGCGATCATCGACATATTGGTCACGTTCGGAGCCCTACCGCTTCGCTACGGTCGAGGCATTGCTGCGCGACTTCATGGTCGATGTTCGTCGAATCGGAGGAGCAGGTTGAAGCGGACGGTGACGATCGAGATCTCAGGGCTCGGTCATTATCTCAGGGCTCGGTCATTGAAGAGCGAGCTCGCGAAGTCACAGAATCGAGTGAAGCTCACGAAGGGGTGTGAGACCTGGAGGCGGCGCGCCTGGCGAGCCGCCGGCAACCGTGGCATTCGGCCGTTCCCGCGGACTAGTATCCTCCCGTGTCCACCCTCCCCTCCGGCATCGTCACCTTCCTCTTCTCCGACGTCGAAGGCTCCACGCGACTCGTTCGCGACTTCGGCGATGCCCGCTGGGCGGAACTGCTGGAAACCCACCGGCAAATCCTGAGACGCGCGTTCTCGGCCAATGACGGCCGGGAAGTTAGTACCCAGGGCGACGCTTTCTTCGCCGTGTTCGCGCGAGCCAGCGACGCCGTGGCTGCCGCCATCGCGGGCCAGCGAGCACTCGAAGCCCATCCGTGGCCCGAAAACATCCGCGTCCGGGTCCGCATTGGAATCCACACCGGCGAGGCTCTCGCTGACGGCGACAACTACACCGGCCAGGAAGTCCATCGTGCAAGCCGGATCTGCGACGCCGGCCACGGCGGACAGATCGTGGTCTCGAAAACGACCGCCGAGCTCGTGCGCGCAGGCGTGGGGAACGGCGCGGTGCTGACCGATCTCGGCGACCATCGTCTCAAGGACATGGGAGACGCGCAGCGACTGTTCCAACTGACGGCGACGGGCCTGCCGTCGCAGTTTTCTCCGCTGCGTTCTCTCAGTTCCGCATCCAATCTGCCGGCTGAACGCTCGAGCTTCGTTGGGCGCCAGAAAGAGCTCGCCGCGATCCGGCGCATCCTGGCAACGCACCGGCTGGTGACGCTCACCGGCATCGGCGGATCCGGGAAGACGCGCCTCGCGCTGCAGATCGGCGCCCTCGAGCTCGCGAGCTTCCCCGACGGAGTGTTTTTCGTCGACCTCGCACCGGTGACGGATCCCGAGCTCGTCTCACACGCCATCGCGACCGCGTTCGCGTCGTCGTTCGGCGACGCGCTGGGCGGCAGCTTCGACGATTCGATCGATGATCGCGTGCTCGCGTCGCTCGCACGCCGAACTTGCCTCTTGCTCGTGGACAATTGCGAGCACCTCGTGGACACGGTAGCGGCTCTCATCGATCGCATTCTCGTCGCGTGCCCCACCGTCTCCGTTCTTTCCACCAGCCGCGAAGCGCTCGGCCTCGATGGCGAGCAGATCGTTCCGGTTCCGTCGCTGGCCGTTCCCGACGATCCCTCGCAGGCCGAAGGCTCCGAGGCGGTCCAGCTGTTCACCGAGCGTGCGAAGGCCGTGAAGCCGGCGTTCGCGCTCGGCCCGGACAACCTGTCGTTCGTCATCGAGATCTGTCGCCGGCTCGATGGCATCCCGCTGGCGATCGAACTGGCCGCCACGCGCGTCGCGCACCTGTCCCCGCGGCAAGTCGCCGAGCGACTCGCGGATCGCTTCCGCCTGCTGACCGGTGGACGCCGGCGGATTCAGCGCCAGCAAACCCTCGCGGCAGCCCTCGATTGGAGCCACGACCTGCTCAGCGAGGAAGAACGGACTCTCTTTCGTCGCCTCGCGGTCTTCGCGGGCGGTTTTTCCCTCGACGCCGCGGAAGCGATCGGCAGTGGCGGCGCCGTCCCTGCCAGTGCCGTGCTCGACATCCTGGGATCCCTCGCAGCCAAGTCCCTCGTTGCCATCACGGAAGACGAGCGAGGCAACGCACGCTACCGTCTTCTCGAGACGGTCCGCATGTACGCGTCGGACAAACTGGCAGCGGCGGCAGAAGCCGAAGCCGTGCGCACGCGGCACCGCGACTGGTACCTCGCGTGGCTCGAGGCCATGCCCCTCGAGCTGCTGTCGAGCTCGCCGTCCGCGCTTCGCGTGGCCATCGGCGAGATCGACAATCTTCGCGCGGCCGCCGACTGGTGCGTGAGCAACGACCAGCCGCAGTTGCTGGCGCGCCTCTCCACGCGCCTGAGCGATTACTGGGCTTTCGGCAGTGCCTACGAAGAAGGCCGCCGCTGGCTGTTCGAGGCGCTGCGCGGGGGAGATCGACTGGCGACACCCGAGAGAGTTGCCTGTCACGCGATGCTCGCCGGCATCGCGATGACGGGCCTCGATCGCGACAACACGCTGGAGCACGCGAACCGCGCCGTCGAGCTTTCGGCGGGGGAAGCGAGTCCGTTTCTCGTGCTCGCCCTGTCGCGCCGGGCTTTCGGGATCTCCGTTCTCGCGTCGGCGCCAGGAGCCGACCCGGCGCTCGCCGCCGACGCTCGCCGCGACATCGTCGCGGCCATCGCGACGGCGAGCGACGGCTTGGCGATGGAGTGGCGGATCCAGGCGCTCGGACTGGCCGCGATGACCGAAATGAACCTCGGCGATCTGCGGGCCGCGGCGCTGCACTGGAACGCCCTCCTGCAATTGTGCGGCGATACTGCGGAGCCCCATACCCTGACGTCACTCGCGCTGCCGTCACTTGCCGTTTCGCTGCATCTCGTCGGCGACAACGACGGGGCCCTGCGCGTCGCGCTGCGCGCCAGGGAGTTCTGGAGGCGGCGCAGCACGTTCTCCTCTTTCGCCATGCCGTCGTACTTCATCGAAATGACGCCCGCGCTGGTCGTGGGAGGCCGCCAGGAAATCGCCTTCGAGGTGCTGCGCGACGCGATCCGCAACGTTCGGCGAGTCGGTATCCCGCTGGCCGAGAATCACCTGCTCAGCGTCATCGCCGTTGTCGAGTATCTGCGCGGCAGTCCCGATCGGGCCGGCCGCTTGCTGGCAGTGGCTCGTCATCTGTCGGGAGCCACCACGCGACAGATTCCGTTCCGCACTCCGGGAAGCCTGTGCCTGTACCGCTACTATCTCCCGGTGATTCGCGCTGGTCTGGGCAGCGACGAAGCCCGCCGTGCACGCGACGAGGGGCAGGCGATGACGCTCGACGTTGCGCTTGCGTATGCGCTCGAAGGGCTCAGCTGAGCGGGCGCGGCCGCTGACTCATCGAGCGTCGGTGCGGGCGCCGTCCGGCGGGGCCACAGCTCGGACGGCTCGCAGAGATCGCGATCGTGCGCCGGATTCCGACTCTGCGCGAGTCAGGTCTGCGACCGTCAGCACCAAGCGCGTCGTCAGTAGTGATACCGACACTGCGCGATGTGAACCTCGGCGGCAGCGCCTTTGCCGACGACTCGGTAGACTAAACGATGCTCGCCGGTGATCCGCCGTGACCACCACCCGGCAAGGATTCCCCGCAAGGGCTCCGGCTTACCGATGCCCGAGAACGCCCGCCGCTTGATGTCTTCGAGGAGCCGGTCGATCCGCTGCGTGGTCTTGGGGTCGTGGGCGCGAAACCAGCGATAGTCCTGAGCCGCCGAGGCGGTCCACCGTTCGGTCACGTCCTCGGACTGCGGACGAACCGGCGGGCGTCCGCGTCACGGATCCCCTTCTGGAGGCGTCGCGCATTCTTCGGACTGCGGAGGAGATGCAGGGTCTCTGCCATCGCCTCGTATTCCTCGAGCGACAACATCACCACGGACTTCGCCCCGCGTCGTGTCACGACCACGGGATCGCGATCCTCGACCACCGAATCCATGAGCTTCGCCAGCCGCTGCCGCGCGGCGCTGTAACCTACGACTTCCATGGCGTCCTCCCAGTTGTACTGGTTCTTGTACAGGGAGAACTCGGCTTGGATCAATATCGATCACTGGCCCCGTACTCGCCTTCCCATTTCTCTCCGGATTCACCGGATTTCTCAGGGGCTTCCGGTAGTTCCAGCGCTCCTTCGCCACCGTCCTGACCCGGGACTCTCTCCCCCTTGCTCCACGCGGAGGGTCAGCTCACACGATCCCTTCGAGCTCGTGCTTGTGCGTGCGCTCGAGGAGCATCTGCACCGCCTGCTTCAACGGCCGGCCGCGGTGCAGCACCTCGTAGACGTTTTCGGTGATCGGCATCTCGACGCCGAGCTTCTGCGCGAGCGCGTAGGCGGCGGCCGAGGTCGAGAAGCCCTCCGCGACCGAGCGCTTGCTCGCGAGGTATTCTTTCGGATCGACGCCGGCCGCGAGCTGCTTGCCGAGCGTGCGATTGCGCGAGAGGTCGCCGGCACACGTGAGCACGAGGTCGCCGACGCCCGAGAGGCCGAGGAACGTCAGCGGGTTCGCGCCGAGCGCGACGCCGAGGCGGGTCATCTCGGCGAGCCCGCGCGTGATCACGCCGGCGCGCGCGTTGTCGCCGAAGGACAGCCCGTCGCACGCCCCGGTCGCGACGGCGAGCACGTTCTTGATCGCACCGCCGACCTGGACGCCGATCGGGTCGGCGCTCGAGTAGGTCCGGAAGTTCGGCGCGTGCATCAGCTCTTGAATCGCATTGGCGGTCGCGAGCCCCCGCGACGCGACGACGACGTCCGTCGGGAGGCCGCGCGCGACCTCCTTCGCGAAGCTCGGGCCCGAGAGGAATGCGAGCCGCTCGCCGAGGGCCGGCATCGTTTCGGCCAGCACCTCCGACATGAGCTTCAGGCTGCCCTCTTCGATGCCTTTGGTCGCCACGACGACGTACGTCTTCGGGCCGAGGGTCGACGCGAGCTTGGTGCCGACCGAGCGCAGGTGCGACGACGGCGGCACCAGGATCACCACGTCCGCGCCGTCGACCGCGGCACCCATGTCGGACGTCGCGCGCAGCGTCTCCGGTAGGGGCAGATCGGGCAGATAGATCGAGTTCGTGTGGCGGTTCGTGATCTCGTCGGCGACCTCGGGCTCGAGCGCCCACAGCGTCACCACGTGCCCAAGCCGAGCCGCGTGAGCGGCGAGCGCCGTTCCCCACGCCCCGGCACCGACGACTGCGAATTTCGCCATGCCGCCCCCTAACACACCTCCGCGTGAGCCGTCATGCACGCGGCGCGGCATCGCGCGCCACGCCGGTCCATGCTACGGCCCCCGTTCGCACGATGAAGTCCCGCGTCCTTTTCTTCGTCTTCGTCACCGTTCTCCTCGACATGGTGGGCTTCGGGATCGTGATCCCGCTGCTCCCCTTCTACGTGCAGTCGATGGGTGGGTCGGCGGAGGTCGTCGGCCTGCTGCTCGGGACGTTCGCGTTCACGCAGATGATCGCGACGCCGATTCTCGGCCGCATGTCCGATCGCTTCGGACGCCGCCCGATCATTCTGGCGAGCCTGCTCGGCAACACGATCGCGATGGTGATCTTCGCGCTCGCGGCGGAGAAGGCGTGGCTGCCGTTGCTCTTCTTTTCGCGGATTCTCGCCGGGACGACGGCGGGCAATCTCGCCGCCTGTCAGGCCGCCGTCGCCGACGTCACGACCGGCGCGGATCGCGCCGCCGGAATGGGACGCGTCGGTGCCGGCATCGGGCTCGGGCTCGTCATCGGCCCGGTGCTCGGGAGCACGATCAGCCACCTGCACCCGAACGCGCCGCCGCTCGTCGCCGGGTTGCTCGCGTTTCTCGACTTCCTCGGCGTGTATTTTCTGATGCCCGAGACGCGAGGGGTCGCCGTCGATCCGAGCGCGCCCGTGGTGGCACGCCGCACGCTCCGTGACGTCCTCACCGACGCGCCCATCGTCGCGGTGATGGTGAGCTACTTTCTCACCTTCATCTGCATGACCAACGTGCAGGTGTCGCTGGCGCTCCTCGCCGACGCGCGGCTGGGCTGGACGGCGACCGAGGTCGGCCACCTCTTCGGGCTCTACGGGCTCATGGCGCTCCTCGTGCAAGGCGGCCTCATCGGTCGGATGTCGCGCCGCTATCCCGCCGCGACCCTCCTGGTCGGCGGCACCATCGCGATCGGGCTCGGCATGGCCGTGATCGGCACCGCCCACTCACCCGCGATGCTCGTGATCGGCGTTGCCCTCGCCGGCCTCGGCGCGGGCTTCACCAATCCGACACTCGCGAGCCTGGCCTCGCAGCACGCCGGGCTCGCGCAGCAAGGCGCGATCCTCGGCCTCGCGCAATCCGCCGGCGGCGCGGCCCGCACCGTCGGCCCGGTCTGGAGCGGGTTTCTCTACGCGCGCCTCGGCGCGGCCGCGCCCTTTCTCTCCGGCGTGGTCGCCGCCGCGCTCTCGCTCGGCGTCGCGTTGCTGCTGCGCCGCCGCACACTTGCCAACCCGCCCGTCGTGCAGGACGTCTCGGCCGCAGCCGCGGACGAAGCCGTGAAGGAAGCGGCGGTGGTGCAGCCGTGAAGACCGAGACACTCGATTGGGGTGGCGGCACCGTCTCGGCCGCCTGGCACGGCGAAGGCGGCGATACGTTGCTCGCACTGACGCACGGCGCCGGCGGCACGTACGATACGCCGTCGCTCGTCGCGTACGCCGAGGCGATCGCGGCGCGCGGGATGCAGGTCGTCCGCTTCAACCTGCCCTACGTCGAGGCGGGGAAGAAGACGCCGGGACCGAAGGCACGCGACGAAGCGTGCTGGCGCGGGGTCGCCGACTCGCTTCGACCGCGCACCGAGCGCCTGCTGCTCGGCGGCCGCTCCTACGGCGGCCGCATGGCGTCGCACGTCGTCGCGGACGGCGTCGCGTGCGCCGGGCTCGTCCTGCTTGCGTATCCGCTGCACCCGCCGGGCAAGCCCGAGAGCCTTCGCACCGGGCATCTCGAGCGCATCATGGCGCCGATGCTGTTCCTGCAAGGCACGCGCGACCCCTTCGCCGACCCGACCCTGCTCGCGCGAACCCTGGCCCAGTTGCCCGCGGCCACGCGTCATCGCCTCGAAGGCGGCGATCACGGCCACAAGGTATCGGGCCGGACCGTCGCCGACGTCGCGGCCGAGCTCGCCGACGCCACCGTGCAGTGGCTCGATGGCCAGGTCGGGCGCCGTTGACGCGGATGGGGCTGCGGCTGCACTGAGCAGGATCAATGCGCGGACGCCGCGGCCGCCCACGCCGCCACGGCACGACGATCATCCTCGTCCGGCGTAGTCGGCAGCCGGCATGCTGCCGCGCGCGACGGCGTCGGCCATCATCAGAGTTTCGGTCGCGTAGCGACCCCACTGGGAGAATCGGTCAGCGCCCGTATGACGTGAGCGGCGTACGCGGAGGCACCTGAGTGGCGATGCGCAGCGACAGCATCCGGTGCGCGAGACGTTGCGCATCCGACCATCAAGCAGCTTCCGTGCGCACCACCGCGCGGGCGGCGTTCGGGCTTGCGATCCGACCCGAGTAACGCGACCGGAGGTTCCTCCGCGGCCCGGCCGTGCCCGTGCGCGCCACGATGGTGCGTGGTACACCCCCCCGCCGATGCCCACCGTCCGGAAGATCCTGATCGCCAACCGCGGAGAGATCGCCGTCCGCATCATCCGCACCTGTCGCGCGATGGGGGTCACGAGCGTCGCCGTCCATTCCGAGGCCGACGTCGACGCCCCGCACGTCCGGCTCGCCGACGAGGCGGTCGCGATCGGACCGGCCCCGGCGCGTGAAAGCTACCTCGTCGTCGAGAAGCTGATCGCCGCGGCCCGGCAGAGCGGCGCCGACGCGATCCATCCCGGCTACGGCTTTCTCGCCGAGAACGCGCGCTTCGCGGCTGCCGTGAACGACGCGGGGCTGACCTTCATCGGCCCGCCGCCGTCGGCGATCGCGACGATGGGCGACAAGGTCGCCGCTCGCACGCTGATGGAGAAAGCCGGCGTCCCGGTCGTGCCGGCGACGGCAGTGTTGGCCCCCGACGCGGACACGTTCGCCAAGGCCGCCGCTGACCTCGGCTATCCGGTCGTCATCAAGGCCGCGGCGGGCGGCGGCGGTAAAGGCATGCGCATCGTCCGCCGCGTGGAGGAGCTGCCCGAAGCCGTCGCGGGCGCGGCGCGCGAAGCGACATCCGCGTTCGGCGACGGCCGCATCTACCTCGAGCGCTATCTCGAACGCCCCCGCCACATCGAGGTGCAGGTCTTCGCCGACACGCACGGCAAGGTCGTCCACCTCGGCGAACGCGAGTGCTCGATCCAGCGCCGCCATCAAAAGATCATCGAGGAGTCGCCCTCCCCGGCCGTCGACGCGACGCTGCGGGCCGCGATGACCGACGCCGGCATCCGCGCCGCCGCCGCCGTCGACTACGTCGGTGCCGGCACCATCGAGTTTCTCCTCGACGACCAGGGCCGCTTCTACTTCCTCGAGATGAACACCCGCCTCCAGGTCGAGCACCCCGTGACGGAGTGGATCACGGGGCTCGATCTCGTGCGTGAGCAGATCCTCGTGGCGCGCGGCGAGCCCCTCAGCTTCGACGCCGTTCCCGCGCGTGGCCATGCGATCGAGTGTCGCCTGTACTCCGAAGATCCGGCCCACGGGTTCCTGCCAGCGACGGGCACGGTGCACGCGCTCGGCGAGCCGAGCGGCGCGTGGGTACGCTTCGACTCGGGCATCGCCGCCGGCAGTAGGATCGGCGTCGAGTACGATCCCCTGCTCGCGAAGATCTCCACCTTCGGCGCGACGCGCGAGGAAGCCCGGACCCGCATGGTGGCCGCGCTCCGTGAGACGGTGCTGCTCGGGGTCGTCACCAATCGCGATTATCTAATGGCGGTCCTGGCGCACCCGGCGTTCGCGTCGGGCGCCACGCACACCCAGTTTCTCGCCGAGCATCTTCCTGGCTGGGCCCCGCCCGTGGGCCGTCACGGCGACGTCGCTGCCGTGCTCGCAGCGCTCGCGCTGACGGGTCCGGCCGCGCGCCGTGGCGAGGGTGCGCAGGAAGCGGCGCTGCCGAGCCCGTGGGAAGCGCTCGGGCCCTGGCGCCCCGGGATGGGCCCCCGCCCTGGCGGGGCCAAGCTATGAGCATCCGCAAGACCGTCACCGTCGACGGCGCGGCACGCACGGTCGCCATCGACGGCCGTGACGACGCGCTCAGCGCTCGCGTCGACGACATCGCGCTAGCCCTCGGCCTCCGACGCGACGGCACGGCCTGGACCGTGACGCTCGCCGACCGCACCGTCACCGCGACCGTGGTCCGCGATCGCGACACGGTCTGGATCGCGATCGACGGCGAGATCCACCGCTGCACGGCCGCCGACGACGCCCGCACGGGCGGCGCCGGCGGCGGCGTTCGCTCCCCCAAAGTGATCGCGCCCATGCCCGGTAAAGTCCTCGCGGTGCGCGTCGAGGTCGGCCAGAAGGTCACGGCCGGCGATCCCTTGGTGGTGCTCGAAGCCATGAAGATGGAGACGATCGTGAGCGCCGACGGCGACGCGACCGTCAAGGAAGTGCACGTCACGATCGGCGCGATGATCGAGCCGGGTCAGGTCTTGATCGTCCTCGAGTTCGCGTAGCAGGATCGGCGGCATGAAAGCCGCCCTCTTCTACGCGCCCCACCAGCCGCTCCGCATCGAAGACCTCCCGACCCCGACGCCGGGACCCGGCGAGGCCCTCATCAAAGTAAAGGCGTGCGGCATCTGCGCTTCCGATCTCCACATCTTCGCGGGCGCGATCCGGAGCCCGCACATGCCGCACCCGCTCGTGCCCGGTCACGAGGCGGCGGGTGAGATCGTCGAGCTCGGCGCCGGTGTTCGGGATTGGCAGGTCGGCGAGCGCGTCGTGGCGTGCGTGCCCGGGAAGACGTGCGGCGAGTGTCGAGCGTGCCGACAGAGCGATCTCGAAGCGTGCCTCTCGCCGCGCATCGTCGGCGTCGACTACCACGGCGGCTTTGCCGAGTACCTGACGTTCCCGACGCACTCGCTCGTGCGCTTGCCCGACGCGATCCCGTGGGAGCAAGGCGCGATCCTCGCCGATGCCGTCGGCACGCCGTTCCACGCGGTGATCGTGCGCGGCGCGCTCCGCGCCGGCGAGCGGGTCGCGATCTTCGGCGTCGGTGGGCTCGGCACGCACGCGGTGCAGATCGCGCGCCTCGCCGGCGCCGGCGAGATCATCGCCGTCGACGTGCTCCCGGCCGCGCTCGAACGCGCCAAGCAGCTCGGCGCCGATCATCTCGTCGACGCCCGTGACGGCGATCCGGCGGCGCAGATCCGCGCGCTCACCGACGGCGAAGGCGCCGACCTCGCGATCGAGCTCGTCGGGCGACCGTCCAGCATCTCCGCGGCCGAAGCCTGCCTCGGCCGTGGCGGCCGCGCCGTCCTGGTCGGCATCGGCGCCGAGCCCGTCACCGTGCTCCCGACCGCGATTTTCAGCGTCTTCAACCACGCCGTGCTCGGCAGCCTCGGCTACCGGCGCGAGGACGTGGCCCGACTCGTGCGCCTGATCGCCAACGGGCGCCTCGATCTCTCCGGCTCGATCTCGGCGCGCCTCCCGCTCGCGGACATCAACGAGGGCGTGCGCCGGCTCGAGGAGAAGGAAGGCAATCCCGTCCGCATCATGGTCTGCCCCGAGTTGTGACGGGATCTTCATCTTTGAGGCACTGAGGACTGTCCCCGGTGGGTGGGTCCGGTGGTGCTCCTACGGTCGCGGGTTCGCGGCCACCCAGCGCTTGAAACCCGCCGCAGCTTCTCCCGTCTGCGCACACGCGAGCTGCCGCTCCCCGGAGCACCACCGGACCCACCCACCGGCGACAACCTTTTATGTCAGAGGCGGGCTCGCGGACTCGCCGCGCGAACGGGCTTGGCGATCGGCAATCGATCGCTGGACTTTGCGCGGGCCGGGCTGGCACCAGGTGACAGCGATGACGGATGGAATGGAAGCCGATGTCGAAAGCCGCGGCTAGGCGCCGAGTCGACTGCCGACCGTGATCCCGAGCGTCCCGGCGATGTCCACCGCGGCGAGCTTGTCCTTCGTGCCGTCGATGCGAGCCTTGCCGGCGCGAATCGCGCCGCTGCCGGTGGCGATGGTGATGCCGTCGGTGGCGATCGCGAGCACGGTGCCGGGCGCACCGGTGCCGTCGACGCGCCGGCTGTCGTAGAGCCGGAGGCGCTTCTCGCCGACGACGGTGTACGCGCCGGGTTGGGGATCGCAGCCGCGAATCAGATCGTGGATGCGCTGCGCGGGCTTCGTCCACTCGACGGCCGCGTGCGCGTCGCGACAGAGCGGCTCGTACGAGGCCTGGCTTTCGTCCTGCACGATGCGGGGCGCGCGGCCCGCGTCGATCAGTGCGACGCTCTCCAGCACGAGATCGACGCCGGCCGGAAAGACACGCTGATAATAGAGTGACCCCGCGCTATCGTCGGGTCCGATCTCGACCTCGCGCTGCAAAAGGATCGGACCGGTGTCGATGCCGGCGTCGGTCCAGAAGACCGACACGCCGGCCTTGGCGTCGCCTTCGATGAGCGTCCAATTGATCGCGCTGCCGCCGCGCCGCCGCGGCAGCAGCGACGGATGGAAACAAATGGAGCCTTTGCTGGGGATCGCAATCACCGACTCGGGCACGATCAGGGTGACGTACGCCAGAACAACGAGCTCCGGCGCGAGCGCGGCGATCTCCGCGCGCACCGCGTCGGGCTTGTAGCTCGGCGGCTGGTGACACGGGATGCCGGCCGCGAGCGCGGCCGTCTTCACGGGATCGGGCTTCGGGCCCGCATCGGGCGGACAATAGACCGCCGCGACGTCGTCGCCACGCGCGATCAAACCCTGCAACACCTTCTCCGCGAACGCCGCCTGTCCGATCAATACGATCCGTAGCGCCATGGCGTCGGTCGTTAGCAGAGCCCTGCACGCTCTGCCACGCACGCGAAGGACGAACCGTGTCCGCCGAACGGACAGCCGACACGGCCGAACCGGACGCGGCGCGACCGCTCCGCCGCCGCGCGCTCACTGGGATCCGCGCGCGGGCTCGCCCGCGGCAATGGCACCCGCGTTGCACTTCGTCGGCAACGCTGTACCGACGAAAGGAGACTCATCATGCCGGTCAAACACGCGCTGTTGGCCCTGCTCACCGAACGCGACCTCACGGGCTACGAGCTGAAGCTGCGCTTCGAACGCGTCCTCGGAGACTTCTGGCAGTTGAACTCGGGGCAGGTCTACTCCACGCTCGATCGTTTGCGACGCGAGGGCTTCGTCGCCCGTCGCACGCCGAGCACCGCCATCGCACCAGCGCCATCCACCGGTCAGGTGGTTCCCGATGACGCCGACGCGGCGACGGCGCGCGCATCGTTCTCGCTCCGCCCGCGCGGCCGCGTCGCGCTCGAAGAATGGATGGCGGCACCGGTCACGCGTCTCCGCCCGGTCCGCGATCCGCTCTTCGTGAAGCTCGCGTTCTGCGGTCCCGAGCATGTGACGACGATGCTCCGTACGTTCGCGCAGGAAGCGCGACGCTACGGTGAGGCAACCGAAACGCTGCGGGCGTTGGTCGCACGTGAGCCGATGTCGCACGGCGGACGCGTGCGGTGGCTCGTCGCCGAAGCGGCGCGTCTCTCGTACCAAGCCCAGCTCGATTGGATCGCGTGCGTCCAGCGAACGCTCGCCGCGCGCGTCGACGTCCCGCAGCGCCGCGATCCGCGACCACTCCGCCGATCGCCCGCGCCCGTCGTGGAACGACGCGATGCCGTCGCGTAGCACGCGCGATTGAAAACGTGTTTCGCGCGCGCGCGGAGGCGACGCGACCGAACGGCGATGACGCGCGGGAAACCAATAAAACCAGTGCTGAGAGTGTGATGTCGGCCACGATCGGCGCCCCCGGCGACCCCGCCGGGACTCGCATTGACACGGAGGACCGAACCCAATAGCCATAAAACACTTTTCCAAACCCACACCGACATGGTCCGGCGCGAAAAATCCAACTACATCATCCGCTCCGTCTCGCACGCGCTGGACGTGATCGAGCAGTTCTTCGGCGAGGCCGACGAGCTCGGCGTGACCGAGCTCTCGAAGCGCCTGAAGCTCCACAAGAACAACATCTTTCGTCTGCTCGCGACGCTCGAGTCGCGCGGCTACATCGAGCAGAACAAGGCGACCGAGAACTACCGGCTCGGTCTCCGCAGCCTGCACCTCGGCCAGGCCTACGTCAGCCGGATGGGCCTCTTGCGGCAGGCCCGACCGATCATGGAAGCGCTCGTGAAGCAGGTCCGTGAAAGCGCCTACGTCGCGGTCGCCCGGCCGGGTGGGATGGTGCCGCTCGACGGCCAGGAAGCCGACCAACCGGTCCGGCTGGTCTCGACCATCGGCGAAATGCTGCCCCTGCACGCCACCGCCGTCGGCAAGACCCAGCTCGCCTTCGCGACGGAAGATGAGCAGAAGGCGAAGCTGCCGGAGACGCTCAAGCGTTTCACCAGCAAGACGATCACCGAGCGCGCCGCGCTCCTCCAGCAATTGAAGGCGGCGGTCGAAAACGGCTTCGCCGTCGACACGGGCGAGCACGTCGAGGACGTCCGCGCCGTCGCCGTCCCCATCAAGGACTATACGGGGCACGTGGTCGGCAGCCTCGCGATCAGCGGTCCGGCCTATCGCCTCACGGCGGAGCGCATGCAAAAGGAAGTCGCGCCGCTGGTGGTGAAAGCCGGGCAAGATCTTTCCGGACGGTTGGGTCATCACCCCTGAGTCGCGGCCGGATCCACCTCGCGTCTCGCTACTAACACCGTTTGCCAACGCCGCTTGACCGAATTTTTTCTACCGTGTTAGGTGGCCCGATTTTTTCGAGCCTCGAAGGGAGATCGTAGCCGTGAAGATTCTCGCCACCGTGAAGCGCGTTCCCGATCCCGAAACCAGCATCAAAGTGAAGCCCGACGGGACGGGCATCGTCACCGACAACATCAAGTGGGTCGTGAATCCCTTCGACGAGATCGCCGTCGAGGAGTCCCTGCGGATCAAAGAGAAGGTCGCGGGCTCCGAGGTCGTGCTCGTGAGCGTCGGCTCCAAGGTCGTGCAAGAGCAGCTCCGCACGGGCCTCGCGATGGGCGCCGATCGCGCCATCCTCGTGGTCGCCGACGACAACGTCGAGCCGCTCGCGGTCGCGCGCCTGCTCCAGAAGGTCGTCGAGAGTGAGAAGCCGGACATCGTCATCATGGGCAAGCAGTCGATCGACGACGATTCGAACGCGGTCGGCCAGATGCTGGCCGAGCTGCTCGGCTGGCCGCAGGCCACCTTCGCGTCCAAGCTCGAGCTCTCCGGCGACCAGAAGTCGGCGACGGTCATGCGCGAGGTCGACGGCGGTCTCGAGACCCTGAGCTTCCCGCTTCCGGGCATCGTCACCACCGATCTCCGCCTGAACGAGCCGCGCTACGCCTCGCTGCCCGGCATCATGAAGGCCCGCAAGAAAGAGCTGAAGGAGATTCCGGTCGCCGATCTCGGCGTCGACGTCGCGCCCAAGTCGAAGATCGTGAAGATGGAGCCGCCGCCGAAGCGTCAAGCCGGCAAGAAGGTCGCCTCCGTCGAAGAGCTCGTGCATCTTCTCCATACCGAAGCGAAAGTGATCTAGGAGCCAGCCATGGGTGACGTCCTCGTTTTTGCGGAACACGTACACGGGAAATTCCCGAAGACCACGCTCGTCGGATTCGCGGCGGGCAAAGATGCGGCCGCGAAGTTCGGTGGCAACGCCGTCGCCGTCATCATGGGCGCGAGCGGTCTCGACGGTCTCGCCGCTGAAGCCGCGTCGTACGGCATGAAGACGGTCTACCAGGTCGAGCACGCGCGGCTCGAGCACTACGTCGCCGACGCCTACGCGGCGGCGCTCGCCGACCTCGTGAAGGCGAAGGGCATCGACACGGTCATCGCGACCGCGACGGCCATCGGCAAGGACATGACACCGCGCCTCGCCGCTCGCCTCGGCGCTCCGCTTGCCGCCGACATCACGGGCATCAACGCCGACGGCACGGTCACCCGGCCGATGTACGCCGGGAACGTGTTCGCAACGGTGCAGCTCGAAGGCACCCCGCGCGTGATCTCGGTCCGCGCCACCGCCTACGAAGCGGCCGCAAAGGATGGCAGCGGCAACGTCGAGAAGGTCGCGGCCACCCTCGACGAGGGCGCGCTCAAGACCAAATTCGTCTCGCTCGAGGAGATCAAGTCCGATCGCCCCGTGCTGACCGAGGCGCGCATCGTCGTCTCCGGCGGCCGCGGCCTCAAGAACGGCGAGAACTTCAAGATCGTCCTCGAGCCGCTCGTCGACGAGATGGGCGCCGCGATGGGCGCGAGCCGCGCCGCGGTCGACGCCGGGTTCGTGCCGAACGATCTGCAGGTGGGCCAGACCGGCAAGGTCGTCGCACCCGAGCTCTACATCGCCGTCGGGCTCTCCGGAGCCATCCAGCACTTGGCCGGCATGAAGGATTCGAAGGTCATCGTCGCCATCAACAAGGACGAAGAGGCCCCGATCTTCCAGGTCGCCGACTACGGCCTGGTGGCGGATCTCTTCAAGGCCGTGCCAGAAATGAAGGACGCGGTCGCCAAGCTGAAGCACTGAGCGAGGCGCATCCGTTGATCCTGCGCGACGAGTTGCGGCGGTCCACGCCCGTGCTCGTCGCGCTTTTTTTGGCCGTCGTGCTGAGCGCGCCGGGGTCGGTCGCCGCCGGCGACGCCCCGCTCTACCGGCCGATCCGTCGGCTCACGGTGCCCGAGCCGCAGGGCCACTTCGGTTGGGCGCTCGCCGCCGCCGGCGATCGCCTCCTCGTCGGCGCGCCGCACTTCGAGGGCGTCGGCGCCACCACCGCGCATGCCTACGTCTTCGATCCCGCGACCGGCGATCTGATCCACGAGCTCGGCGTCGAGACGGGGAACGAGCACTGGTGGCGCTTCACCGCCGGCTTCGTCGGCACGAACCCGATGGTCGGCATCGATCCCGGCGAGGCGAGCGACGGCCTCGGCGGTCCGGTCACGGTCTTCAATGGTGAGACCGGCGGCACCGTCCAGACCTTCTGCTGTCTCGGGTCGGTCGCGATCGGCGTCGACGACGATGTGCTGATCGGCACTGCCGGCGGTGCCGAGCTCTTCGACCTGCCGACCGGCAACCTGATCCGCACGTTCGTCATGCCCGACCCGAACCGCGCCGGCGTGCTCGCGATGGTCCGCAGCGGTCACACGGTCGCGATCGCCGGGGCACAACCGGTCGGCGTCCGGCTCTTCGACGACCGCACGGGAAAGCCCTACGGCTTCGTCGGTACGCGGCACGGCGACACCCGCCACTTCGGCTCGGCCATGGCCGTCAACGGTGCCATCCTCGCGATCACCGAGATTCCGCAAGTGAACGTCTTCGACATCGGCTTCGGCGCGTACCTCGGAACGATCGACCCGCCGCCGCAGCTCGGGAACGCCTCGTTCGGGACGGCGCTCGCGTATCTCGGCGGCCGGCTCGCGGTCGGCGCGCCGTCGGGGGGCGACAAGGGCGCGGTCCACCTCCACGAGCCAAACGGGTTGATCTTCCAATCACTGCCCGCCGACGGCGCGGGCCCGGGCTTCGGACGCGCCGTGGTCGCACTCGGGAAGAGCCTCGCCGTCGGCGTCCCGACCGAGGACGGCGGCGCGGTCGTGATCTACGCGCCGTGCGGCGACGGCGTCGTCGACCCGCCCGTCGAGGAGTGCGACGACGGGAACGACGTCGACGACGACGCGTGCGACGACGAGTGCCACGTCGCCACGACCGAGCCGCCCGTCTGCGGCGATGCCGACGGCGACGGTGCCGTGAGCGTGAGCGACGGGGTGCAGATCTTGCGCGCGGCCGCCGGCCTCAGCAGCGTCTGTACGCTCGGGCGCTGCGACCTCGATGGCGGCGGCACGATCAGCATCAGCGACGGCGTCCAGGCGCTGCGTGCGGCGGCCGGCCTTCCGTCGGGCGGTGACTGCACGCCTGGCTCCGCAGATGCGCTAGGACGATGACGATCGGCGTGCGGATCTCGGCCGAACGCCGCGATTTCGTACAAGAACCGGCTTGACACCCACGCGTCCGACGTTGACCCTGGGGCGGAGAGACTGCGGACCCCTACGGACCGTCGTCGGTGGAGATTCCTGATGGTTCGCGCTCGTCTGCTCATCGCCCTGACCCTGCTCCTCGGCACCGCCGCTCCGCGGGTCGAGGCCGCCTCCGATTTCGCGTCGATGAGCATCAGCGAGCTCGGCGCCGGGTTCCTGGGGAACGCCAACGTCCAGTTCGTCGAGCTGCGTCTGGACGCGGCCGGCCAGACCAACCTCACGAACACGCGGCTCACGGTGTTCGACAAGGACGGCGTGTCGGCGCTCTTGCTCCTGACACCGCAGGGCATCACCGACGGCACGAGCGGCCGGAACGTGCTCTATGCGACCAGCGACTTTCAGACGGCGACGGGGATCACGCCCGACTTCGTCATTCCACCGAACGTCGTGGCGCCGAAGGGCATGGTCTGTTGGGGCGCCCCCGGAACGGACAGCCCGTCCGATCCGAGCTCGTGGGACATGAACAAGCCCGAGAGCTACACGGACTGCGTCGCCTACGGCGGCTACGACTCGACGAAGAAGCGACCGAGCTCCGGTACGCCGAGCGACCTGCTCCCCGGCGACGGCGTGCAGTCCCTGACGCGCACCAAGAACACCAGCGCGGCTGGGAGCAATGCCTCCGATTTCGAGCTCGCCACGGCGGGCCCGTGCAACAACGCGAACCATTGCGCCGTGCTCGCGCCGACGGCGACGCCGACCCCGACGCTGACCCCGGCAACGACGCCGACCGTGACACCCGGCGCGCCGCCGGGGAAGGCCCAGCTCGCCTGCCGGCGCGCGGTCATCAAAGCCGCGACGAAGTTCGCCGCCGCCGATACGCGGGCCCGCGTGACCTGCGAGACTGCGCGCTTGAAAGGCAAGTTCGTAGGACCGTGCCCCGACGGCAAGGCGACCGTGAAGATCGTCGCGGCCGACGCCAAGCGCACCCAAGCCATCCTGAAAGCATGCGGCTCGCTGACGCCCGCCGACGCCGGGTTCGGCGCCACGTGCCCGGGCTACACCGGGGCCTGCACCGCCCCGATCGCGAGCGCCGCCGACATCTCGGCCTGCACCGATTGCGGCGCCCGTCGCGGCGACGACGAGCTCGCCGACGCGGTCTACGGCGCGCCGGCCGACGTCACGCAGCTCAAATGCCAGCTCGCGGTCGGCACGACCGTCACCGGCTACTATCGCGCGGTCTCCGCGCTGCTCGCCAAATGCGAGGACGACGTCGCCCGCGGCAAGCTCGTCGGGACCTGCCCCGACGCGAAGACCGCCGGCAAAATCGCCGCGAAGAGCACCAAGCTCCGCACCACGATCTGCAAAGCCTGCGGCGGCGCGGACAAGCTCTGCGACGGCAACGGCGACGCCGCCCCGGCGACGCTCGGCCTGACGACGTGTCCGGACCGCGTCGTCCCCGGCGGGAACGCCTGCGGCGGCATCGTCATCGACGACCTCGCGGACGTCGTCACGTGCGTCGAGTGTCTCGCGAATTTCGAGAGCACGTGCACGACGGCGCTGTTCGCGCGTCCGACGACGCTGCCGGACGCCTGCGATTCGTCCCAGTAATCCGCGTCATTACGGACCAGTCGTCGAGCCGTTTCACCTTGACTCTCTCCCGGCGAATACGCAAAGAACGCCTGCCCAGGGAGGGTATGGCGATGGCGCGTAGCGGATCTCGTGTGCTGCTCGCGGTGCTCGTGGCCGCGTCGTTTGGAGCCGGATGTGACGGTGAGAATGTCGATATCGACGTCGTCGACGATCCCACCCCAGGCGCGGTGTCGACCGCGACGCCCGCCGGCTCGACGCCGGTCCGCACGCCCACGCCGGCCCGCACGGCGACGACGTGACCACGCTCGACACGATCAACGCGCGCACGGTGACCTTCGCGGGCTCGGTCACCGGCACCCCGGCCAGCGGCGGCGGCTTCGTCGTGAACGGCGGTCCGATCACCCTCACCACACCGCAGGGCAACTTCACGCTCACCCTCGCGAACCTCACCGTCGACGGCGACGGTAACGTGGTGTCGGGCGGCGGCACGCTGAACGACGACGACGATCTGTTCGATCTCACCAAGATCGAGCTCACGATCCGAACCGGCGGCTTGCTGGCGGACCTCGATGCCACCTTCGACGACACCGCCACCGCCTCGTACGTCCTCGACTTGAAGAAGGGCAGCATCACCCCGAGCAACTGATCGGGGGAGCGACGCGACGCGTGCGAAGGATCGGCCTCTCCCTGGTCACGCTCGCGCTCGTGTTGGTCGTCACGGAGGCGATCGCGTGGGTCGCGTTCGCCACGGGGCTTCGCAGCATGCCGTTCCGCTGGCGGGACCTCGATGCGCTCGGCCCCGTCCCGACCCAGGTCGAGATGGACACCTGGCGCACCTGGGGCTGGGATCGCGAGCTCGGGTGGTTACGGCGGGGCGACACCGAAGAAACCGTGCGCGATGGCGACGCCCCCTGGAGTGCCGCGACCGACGCCCGCGGCGCACGCCGCGAGCCCTATCAAGCCACGGCCGGCCTCGTGTCGGCGTACGGCGACTCGTTCACGTTCGGACACGAGGTCAACGACGACCAAACCTGGCCACACGCCCTCTCCGAACGCCTCGGCACGCGCGTCGACAATTGGGGCGTCTCGGGCTGGGGTCCCGATCAAGCCGTGCTGCGCCTCGCCCGCAATCTTCCGAGCGAGCGCACCGACGTGGTCGTGCTCGCCGTCATGAGCGAGAACATCGCGCGCCTGCTGAGCTCGTACCGTCCGTTCCTGACGCGCGAAGCCGTGATGAAGATGGCCTTCAAACCCATGCTGACCGTGCACGACGGTGTGGTCGGATGGCTCCCGAGCCCGATGGTGCGCGCCGACACTCCCGACGACTGGGTCGCCGCGGTGGCGGAAGCCCGCACGACGGACCTCTGGTACCGCGAGAACGAAGAACGCGTTCGGCTGCGGTTTCCGTACCTTTTCTACCTGCCGGCCGCGCTGACCAATGCGGCGCAGCACACCCGCGCGGGCGATCTCTACGATCGTCCCGACGCGGTCGCGCGGCTCGACTTCGTGATGGACGAGCTCCTCCGCCTCGCACGCGTCTACGATTTCGTCCCGGTCGTGCTCTTCATCCCGGAGCCCGCCGATCTCCGGCGGTTCACCCGCGGCCAGCCCGCCGGCTATCAGCGCTACGTCGCGGCGCTCCGGACCCGGCAGGCGACGAGCCCGCTCCGCGTCGTCGATCTGCTCGAGCACGCGTTCGACGCGGCCCGCTTCAACCGCAAGCCGTACAAGGATCATCCTTCGCCCTACGGCCAGCAGGTCATCGCCGACGTCGTCGCGACGGCGATCGCCGATGTTCCCGCCGTCGAACGGCACGCGAAGGCACGTTGAGCGACCCGCGAACATACATTGATCAGGGCGCGGCGCTCGCCCATCATGGCCCCATGCTCCGACGACCCCACCGATTCGGCATCACCTGCGCGCTCCTGCTCGCGACGACCGGCGCTTTCGCGGCCGGTCCCCCGGCGAAGGCGTCGAAGCCCGCCAAGCCCCCCCAAGCAGCCGCCTCGAGTCAATTCGTCGACGCCGCCGTGAGGCGCAATCTCGCCGGTCTCGAGCTCAGCCAGCTCGCCCTGCAGCGGACGACGACACCGGCGATCCGGAGCCTCGCGCAGCAGCTCGCGCGCGAGTCCGCCTCGAGCTACGAGACCCTCCTCGAGATCGCGAGCGAGGCCGGCCCGACGCGCACGCCCGATACCATCGACCTCGAGCAGCGCACCATCAAATCCCGGCTGTCCAGCCTCAGCGGCGCCGCGTTCGACCAGGGCTATCTCGCCGCGCTCAAGACCAACGACGACCGCGACATCGCCCTGTACCGCGCCTACGCCGCGCACGGCGACGACGACCTCCTGAAGGGCTGGGCGCACGACCGTTTGCCGGCGATCCGGAAACGGCGTCAGCTGGCGGAAGCGACCGCGCTCGAGATCCGGTGACATACGGGGCCCGAAGCGCATTCGGACCCCGCCAGATCACACCAGGCTGCGCTCGATCATCTCCATGACGTCGAGGGCCTGCACCTTGTCTTCGACGTCCTTCGCCTTGAGGCCGTCGCCGATCATCGTCATGCAGAACGGGCACGAGACGGCCACCACCTCGGGATTCGTTTCGAGGGCCTGATCGGTGCGGAGCAGGTTGACGCGCTTGTCGGCGTCTTCCTCGATCCACATGCGGCCGCCGCCGGCACCGCAGCACATGCCGGCGCGCCCGTGGCGCTCCATCTCGTTCGGCATCTTGCCGGTGACGGCTTTGATGGCCTCGCGGGGTGAGTCGTACACGTTGTTGAAGCGGCCGTAGTAGCAGGAGTCATGGTACGTGACGGCCTTGTCGGCCATGCCGTTCGGCTTCACCTCGATCTTCTTGTCGGCGAGCAGCTGCTTCACGAGCTCCGCGGCGTGAATCACTTCATAGGTGCCGCCGAACTGCGGCAGCTCGTTCTTGATGGTGTTGAAGCAGTGCGGGCAGTTGACGATCACCTTCTTCACGCCCGCGCCGTTCATCTGCTCGACCAGCATCGTGGCCATGCTCTGGTAGAGGTATTCGTTGCCGAGGCGGCGCGCCGAGTCGCCGTTGCAGAGCTCGTCCTTGCCGAAGATCGCGAAGTCGATACCGGCCTTCTGGAGAATCTTGGCGAAGGAGACCGTGGTCTTCTTGTTGCGATCGTCGAACGCGCCGCCGCAGCCGACGTAGTAGAGCCACTCGGTTTCGGGATGATCGGACCAGCGCTTGATCTCGACCTCGACGCCGTCGGTCCAGGCGTCGCGCTTCTCGGCGCCGAGACCCCACGGATTCGACTGGTTCTCCATGCCCTTGAAGACGCGGTTCAGCTCGGTCGGAAAGCGCGCTTCCTCCTGCACCAGGTGCCGGCGCATGTCGACGATCTTGTCGACGTACTCGATCATGACCGGGCACGCCTCTTCACAGGCGCGGCAGGTGTTGCAGCTCCACAGCACCTCGTCGTGGATGACGCTCTCGTCGCCGACGACGTTCTTGCCGACCTCGGGAAGCTCCTCGCCCTCCGCCAGCTTCGGTGCCGCGGCGCGCTTGGCGATCAGCTCGTTCTGGGTCTCGTAGAGATAGTCGCGCAGATTCAGCAGCAGCTGGCGCGGCGCCAGCGGCTTGCCGGTCAACGTCGCCGGGCAGTTCGACGAGCAGCGCCCGCACTCGGTGCAGGTGTACATGTCGAGCACCTGCTTCCAGGTGAACTGGTCGATGCGCGAGGTACCGAACGTGGTGCCGTTCTCGAGGTCCATCTTCGAGAGCGCGCC
>Ga0163144_10002306_pt1 | contig 44295 bp, 39 predicted proteins | sample OliLak19BULKMAT1_FD_123175 | JGI IMG/M metagenome (GOLD analysis project Ga0163144, IMG submission 123175) | Freshwater microbial mat bacterial communities from Lake Vanda, McMurdo Dry Valleys, Antarctica - Oligotrophic Lake LV.19.BULKMAT1 | ecosystem: Environmental > Aquatic > Freshwater >...
CCCGCGTTGACCTATATCAGAGATACGATCCAAGGCCGTCCGAGTCAACAGCTAACCTTTGATGCAGAGGACGTGCCAGTGATTACATCAATACGGATGGTGATTGTTGCGGCTAATCAAGGGAAAGTTATAGAGCAAGAGAAAAATCTGCCAGCACTGACGAAATAGACCCCCGTACCCCCTCCCCCTAGGAAGCATTTCCACGACATACCCCCGGCACTAAATGGGGCTCCCTCACTCTCCGCACGAACTCAAGATATATTGCGCTAACTAAGGAGCGCTGAAATATGAACGATGCCGCGCAAGATATGGAACTCACAGAGTTGCAGTCGATTGAATTTAATCGGCGAATGAATGTGGCCGATGCTGTCATTCCGGCTGCGCAACGCCTTCTTTACGAAAAGCATAATCTAGCAATTAACATCGAAACCGAAATTCGTCGCAAGGTCAGCTATTGGACATGGGCTTCACTTGTCATTGGACTTGGCCTGCACTTTTTTCTCGCCACTAGCCTATGGACTTTCAATGTTGGTACAGCAATTTTTCTGTTTGCTGGTTATCTTGCGAACGTCATCAATACCCAATCTGCGCAATACATTACCAGCATGCGTTTGCGAGATATGCAATGCGACGATCAACTTTCGCAGTTGGAAGTTATTTGGAGCGGTGCTACGGCTTTAAATTCACTCAAAAGCATCCGTGAATTCGCAAGCGAAGCCGGGACTTATCCAGACAATGAAGAGTTTATTAAGTGGCGGCATAAGCATACCGAGCAGATGCTTGTGCAAATTTGCGGATATGAAAAGGGAGAACGAATTGCAAAAGACCGAGCAGAACGCCTCGCCAAATTTGACGAGGGCATGAGAAGTTTGCGGGCTTCGCGAGGGCAATGATCCTGTTCCGCCGTGAGATTGGCGGACTGATAGAACAATGCAATAATATTGCCGTGACAACTTTCCCCCTCTCCGCGATTCCCCCCTGTTGGCGTTGGCGCAAGCCTACTGCCTAGTCTTTTCGACGCCGATCTAACGGCGAATCGGGGCTGCGCAAGCGACATTATGGCGCTTCAAGCAAACAAAATAGCGGGTATTTAAGCGGGTATCAAATGAAAAATAGCGCGACAACGCTGAGCAATATCAATGAGTTAGGCTCATTATGTTGCTGATGATCGATAACTACGATAGCTTTACCTTTAACCTGGTCCAATACTTCGGCGAATTGGGCGAAGACGTCGTCGTCAAACGTAACGATGAAATTTCCCTGTCAGATATTGAAAAGCTCTCGCCAGCAAGGATCGTCATTTCCCCCGGGCCGTGCTCGCCGACTGAGGCGGGCATTTCAGTGCCTGCGGTAGAGAAATTCGCCGGGAAAATCCCTATCCTCGGTGTGTGTCTCGGTCACCAAAGCATCGGCCAGGCATTTGGGGGCAGAGTTGTACATGCCAAAACGCTGATGCATGGAAAGACTTCACAAATGACGCACAAAGGAGTTGGCGTCTTCGCGCAACTACCCTCGCCATATCGTGTCACGCGCTACCACTCGCTGGTCATCGAGCGCGAAACCTGTCCAGATTGTCTGGAAGTCACGGCCTGGACGGATGACGGCGAGATCATGGGGGTACGGCACAAGACACTTGCCGTCGAAGGCGTGCAGTTTCATCCCGAATCGATCATGACGGAGTACGGTCATGCGTTACTAAAAAATTTTCTCAGCGTGAAAGTTTGACTATGTTTACACCACAGGAAGCCATCAGCCGTCTCTCCGACAAGCGCGAGATTTTCTTCGATGAAATGGTCGATTTGTTCCGGCAAGTGATGGAAGGCAAAGTCACACCGGTCCAGCTTGCGGCCATTCTCATGGGTTTGCATGTCAAGTCCGAAACCGTTTCGGAAATTGCCGCCGCGGCGAAAGTCATGCGGGAGTTCTCGACCAAGGTGGACGTAAGTGATCTGCCGAATCTGGTAGACACTTGCGGCACGGGTGGCGATAAGGCACATACCTTTAACATATCCACCGCATCAGCTTTTGTGGCCGCTGCGGCCGGCGCCAAAGTTGCCAAGCACGGCGGGCGTTCGGTTTCTTCACAGTCGGGTAGCGCGGATGTGTTGGAGGCGTTGGGGGTGAACGTGAATTTGTCGCCTGAGCAAGTCGGCGAATCGATCAGGCAGATTGGCGTGGGCTTCATGTTCGCGCCTAATCATCACCCGGCAATGAAATACGCCGCCCCGATCAGGAAGGAGCTGGGCATGCGTACGATACTCAATATTCTTGGCCCCTTGACCAATCCGGCAGGGGCGCCCAATCAGGTGATGGGCGTGTTTCATAGCGACCTCGTCGGCATTCAGGCGCGTGTGCTCAAAGAACTGGGGTCGAAGCATGTGATGGTGGTCCACGGCGAAGATGGTCTCGATGAAATCACGCTTTCAGGGCCGACGCTGGTGGCGGAACTGAAGCACGGATTTGTCACCGAGTTTAAAATTGAGCCAAAGCAATTCGGGCTGGACAATGCCCCTATTGAGGCAATCAAAGCCGCTGACAAGGATGCCTCGAAACAGTTGGTGCTCGCGGTGTTGAACAATGAGTCTGGACCGGCCAAGGACATCGTCATGCTCAATGCCGGTGCCGCAATTTATGTGGCCGGTGTGGCGAATGATCTTTGGTCAGGCGTAACGAGAGCGCGAGAGATGATCGAAACGGGCAAGGCCAAGGCGAAGTTGGATGCATTGGTGAAATTTACGTCAGCGCAATGAATCCAACAGTTCAGGTTTGACCAGCAGGTCAGAGCGCTCGACCAACAGGTCAGAAAGGCAGCCGCAAACGAATGCCAGACATTCTTCAACGTATTCTCGCCACCAAGCACAAAGAAGTCGCGGAAGCGAAGCTAAAGCTGCCGCCAGCAGAGATGGAGGCACGAGCCCGCAGCATGCCCCCCGCTCGCGACTTCGCAGGAGCCATTCGCGCCAAACTGGCCGCTGGCAAACTGGCAGTGATCGCGGAAATCAAGAAAGCCAGCCCCAGTGCGGGGACTTTCCGTTCGGGTCTGCCTGATGACGTCTCGTCGTTTGAACCTGCACGCTTTGCAAAAAGTTATGAGCAACACGGTGCAGCCTGCCTATCCGTTCTTACCGACCGTGAGTATTTTCAAGGATCGACCGAAGACTTGATCGCCGCGCGAGCAGCGTGCAGTTTGCCGGTCTTACGCAAGGATTTCATTGTTGATGCGTATCAGATTTTGGAATCACGAGCGATGGGTGCCGACGCGGTGCTGTTTATCATGGGAACTGCGCCAATCAGTCAGTTTGTTGAATGGGAGCACCTGGCGCACTCGTTAGGCCTCAGTGTGTTGGCTGAATCGCATCATGCTGAAGAGCTCGATCAGGCCCTGACCCTTAAAACTCCACTAATAGGCGTTAACAATCGTGATCTCACGCGATTTTCTACCAATGTGGAGAACACGTTGACACTTCAGCCACGGGTTTCCCGCGGGAAAATTTTGATCACTGAAAGTGGAATTGTGGACGCTGCCGTTGTCGACAAAATGTCGGAAGCGGGAATAGGTGCTTACCTTGTTGGTGGCGCGTTCATGGCTTCGGCTGATCCGGGTCGGGCAATGGAGAAATTGTTTGGAAACAGAATTTTTTGACCTTGCGGTGAAAGCGTGACGTGATCAGGAAAATTTTCCCATGTTGCGAAAACGCAACATGGTGCCTTTGAAGAGGTTAATTTCACTCTGGGCACTTGAGCAAGCAAGGTAAATTTGGCAATATGTCGCCAGCTTCTCAAAAGATTTTGCATTACGATTGCGGGAGAAGTTGCTACAAGGGTGTTAGCCGGAGCGGCGCAACACACGCATAGCATGCTCGACCCCCAAGAGGTTTGTGTCCTAAAGAATTAGAAAGCCTCAACTTAACCCTAAGGAGATTTTTGATGAACAAGAAATTGATCGCCCTCGCAGTCGCTGGCGCAACGTTCGCCCCGGTTGTCATGGCTCAAACAGCTAACCCTGTGACGCTTTACGGTCGCATTTGGGTCATGGCTAACAGCATCAAGGCGGGCGGCGGTGCATTACCCCTGTCAACCAGGACCACAGTGGTAGATGAGTCATCCCTGATCGGCTTTCGCGGAACTGAAGATCTCGGTGGCGGACTGAAGGCTTTCTTCCAGTTGGAATCATCGGCGCCGCCAGATTCTGGTGGCGGCACGTTTGGTAGCCGCAATAGTGGTGTTGGTCTGATCGGTGGCTTCGGCACGGTCATCTTGGGGAGATGGGATAGCCCGTTCAAACTTTCAGCGATTTTTGTCGACCCGTACGGTCAGAATACGATCGGCAACCAACTGTCAATCGTTAACACCGGTGACTTTAATCGCCGCGAAAACAACATGATGCAGTACTGGACGCCAAATATTAATGGTTTCTCGGCGCGCTTCATGTACGGCGCGAACGAAGGCAAATCCAACACCAGCCCGTTCGCGAATCCAAACAGCCAAAGCGTGTCCTTAGATTACGCGGCTGGCCCGTTCCGCGTGAACTACGCTTATGAGAAGCATAAAGACACGCGCGGTAACGTAGTCACCGCAGGCGTTACGGAATCTGGGCAAAATTTCTCCGGTACGTTTGTGTTTGGCCCAGTGAAAGTCGGCGCATTGACACAGAAAATCAAGTCTACCGACCGTACGGAAAAGAAAGCTTACCAGGCTGCAATCACCTATACCGTAGGTAAGAATGAGTTCATCGGTTCGCTTGGTCGGGTGAGAGACGGTGGAGCGCGCGGTGCTGCGCAACCAGAGGCGAAACTTGCTTCGGTTGGTTATAACTACAATTTCTCAAAGAGAACCACCTTCATGGCTCGCTATGCATCGCTGAAGAACAATGCAGCGGCATCGTTTCCCATGAATGCTTCAGGTCTGCCAGCGTTTGGTGCCAACAATGATCCTAAGGGTTTTGGCGCAGGCTTCCGTCACACGTTCTAAGTTTCATCATTGCAACATGAAAACGGGCACCTTCGGGTGCCCGTTTTGTTTCTATAATGGTTACATGAACTTCATTGATCGAGTCATTTGCGAATTGGATGCCGGGTTGAGAACGGTATTCGCACAGGCACACGCTGAACGCCGACTGCCAAAGCCGCAACCAACCGCGCAGGCCGAAGCCATTGGACTGGATGCAGCCTCTAGTCTGGAGTCTACGCGCCTGATGCGGGTGAATCACTGTGGCGAGGTCTGTGCGCAGGCGCTTTACAAGGGCCAGGCATTGGTCGCAAAGGATCCAACGGTTCAAAAGTTTTTGCTATCTGCTGCAAGTGAGGAACATGACCATCTGGCGTGGTGCGACGCGAGAATCGCTCAGTTAGGCGGACGCACCAGCCGTCTTGCCCCGTTTTTTTACGCCGGTGCGTTCGGCATGGGTGCTGTTTCAGGACTGCTGGGTGACAAATGGAGCATGGGTTTTCTCGTCGAAACGGAGCGCCAGGTTGAGGCTCACCTTCATGATCACCTCGGACGAATTTCCCCAAACGACCATGAAAGTCGTGCGATTCTTGCCGAGATGCGCGAAGACGAAATCCGTCATGGCAAAGCCGGGCGCGACCACGGTGCCGTAACATTGCCCATGCCATTACGACTGGCGATGGGCGCGTTTTCAAGAGTCATGACCAAGACCACGTACTGGGTCTGAAAAACGCTGCGAAAATTCAGGTTGTCGTCGGCTGTGAGGCGATCTCAAAATCGTGGGTCACGAGAGCTGTTTTGGCCAACATTGCTGTGGCCGAACAATAGACTTCTGCAGACAGCTTGATTGCGCGCGCGACCTTGGCCGGATTCAAGCCAACACCTGTCACGATGAAGTGAAAGTGAATCGCGGTAAAGACCTTCGGGTCAGTTGGTGCTCGCTCTGCGGAAATTTCTACGACGCAATCCGTGATCGGTTCGCGAGCCTTCTTGAGGATGTGGACGACGTCAAAGGCGCTGCAGGCACCAGTCCCGATCAATACCGTTTCCATTGGACGCGGGCCCAGATTTCGTCCACCTGCATCTGGCGAACCATCCATCAGGAGCGCATGGCCGCTCTCTGTTTCGCCCAGGAATGCGACGTTCTCAATCCATTTGATGCGTGCTTTCAACGCGATCTCCCAAAGTAAATAGAAGTGTATCGACGACAGATCCGCAAGAGGGCCAACTTTGAGGTTTCAGCTCGAATTGACAGAGTGTGCCTGAATTTATTATAATTTCCAGTTCTGCCAAGTACCCCCCGTTTGCTTGGCGACAGGCTTGTTGTCGTGATGTCCCCGAAAGGGTGTCCAAACAGCACGAGATACAACAAATCATTTACAAGCATCCGGCCCGTTAGCATGTCGTGCGAACGAATGCTTCGGCAACACAAAGGTGAGTACCGCAATGAAAACATTTTCTGCCAAGCCACATGAAGTCGTTCATGATTGGCTCCACATCGACGCAACGGACAAAGTGCTGGGTCGTCTCGCAGCCGCTGTAGCCCTACGTCTGCGCGGCAAGCATAAACCTGAATATACGCCGCACGTTGACACCGGTGATTTCATCATCGTGACAAATGTGGAAAAACTGCGCGTAACTGGTAACAAAGGTGAGCAAAAGACTTACTTTCGTCACACCGGCTATCCCGGTGGTATTTACGAAACCAGCTTTGACAAGCTGCAGCAAAAGCATCCTGCCCGCGTCCTTGAGAAAGCGGTCAAAGGGATGTTGCCGAAAGGTCCGCTTGGCTATGCCATGATCAAAAAACTGAAAGTGTATGCAGGCAGCACGCATCCACACAGCGCCCAACAACCCAAAGAACTCACGATCCAAGCCTAAGGAATAGCGAACATGGTCGGTAAATATCATTACGGAACGGGCCGTCGCAAAAGCGCCGTGGCCCGTGTATTCATGAAACCAGGCAAGGGTGACATCGTTGTCAACGACAAGCCACTGGATCTTTATTTCTCTCGCGAAACCGGTCGCATGGTGGTGCGTCAACCCCTTGAACTCGTCGGCAGCATAGACAAGTTCGACATCATGGTTACGGTACTGGGCGGCGGAGAATCTGGTCAAGCCGGCGCAGTGCGTCACGGTATTACCCGCGCTTTAATCGATTACGATGCAACGCTGAAGCCGCAGCTTTCAAAGGCCGGTCTGGTCACGCGTGATGCACGTGAAGTGGAGCGTAAGAAGGTTGGCTTCCACAAAGCGCGCCGTCGTAAGCAGTTCTCGAAACGTTAAGCAGCGCAGGGCTGTCGAATGGAAAAAGCCGCGTCAGCGGCTTTTTCCTTATTCGGCGGCACCCATCCTTTTGATTCGGAACGATGATGGTTCTGTGCATCGTTTCGCATTTCTCACCCCGTTCCCTGGGAGAGGCTTGGGGGTTAGGTGGGGAATTCGCGGAGCATGCGCAGCACCCACCAAACGGCATTCCGATGCAGCAGTTTGCGCGCACTGCAAGTGAGGGGAACCGGCTCAAAACTTCTTCGTGCCGGTTCAATTGTAGTTTCACGTACACCAAAGGAACGAGACCTCCAATGTTGAGCGAGATGAAGCTGCGCGGCGCATGGCGAAAAATTCGCGCCAAAATTGGCATTCGCTCGAAAAGAGTGGCGATCAAGAGCCATTTGCCTTGGTATGTGAAGTTCAGCGGTTACGGATTGATGATGGGCGTTGCGGGCGCGGTAGCCTGGTATCTTGTCGACAATAGCCACAAGATTACCGGCTTCAATCGCCAAGAAGCCATGCTGCAGATTGCCAAGCTGTCGACCGACAATCAGCAGCTTCAGCGCGAATTTGACCTTACCAAGGTCGCACTGAATGCGCATGAGAGCCAGCTTAAAATCGAGAAATCGGCGCAATCCGAGCTCGCCAAAAACCTCGCCCAAATTCAGGAAGAGAACGCCAGCCTGAAGGAAGACTTGGCCTTTTTGCGTAATATTATGTCCTCAGGCAACGTGCCGGAGGGGCTGACCATTGCAAACCTGAAAGTCGAGGCGGATGCGCTTCCCAATGAATTCCGCTATCGGATGTTGCTGACACAAGGTGGTCAGCGGAAGCAGGATTTCAAAGGCAAAGTGCAGGTCGTGGCCCGAATTCAAATGGGAGCACAGCAAACGGCGGTCAGCTTTCCAACAGATGCAGAAGTGCGCGTACCGGGTGGCGAAATTGAATTTCGCTATTATCAAAAAGTTGATGGCAGGTTTAGAATTCCGGAAGGTGGCCAGTTGAGGAGTATCCAGATTCGTGTCTTGGGGCTACCTGGCTTTGAGGTTCGGAGTCAGAAAAGTGTCAATCTTTAAAGGAGCGCGATATGTTTGGCAATAAAACAAACAAAGCAAGTTCAATCGACAGCCTGATTGGAGCAGGTTCCACCATTATTGGCGACGTCCATTTCACCGGCGGACTAAGAGTAGACGGCGTTGTCAAAGGTAACATCAAGGCGGGTGGCGACAAACCCGGCACGCTGGTGCTATCAGAGTTGGCAAAGGTGGAAGGCGAAATTGACGTGGGCCACGTGGTGATAAACGGGACGGTGGCCGGTCCGGTGCGGGCAAAGGAATACCTTGAGCTACTCCCGAAGGCGCGGGTTACGGGAGATGTCAGCTACAAAACGATAGAAATTCACGTCGGCGCCATCGTCATGGGCAGAATGATCCATGAGGGCGAAACCAGATTGTTGGCCGATAAGGTGATAGAGTTTAAGCCTGCTTTGGGTAATTGAATTTCGCGCCAAAGGCCCAATTTATGCTGTATCGCAAGGAGATGAAAAATGAATGACATGTCGATGATGCCCTCACCACTGCTGTTTACCGATAACGCAGCAGAGAAGGTAAAGGCGCTGATAGTGGAAGAGGGTAACGACGATTTGAAATTGCGGGTCTTCGTTACTGGCGGAGGATGCTCGGGGTTGCAATATGGTTTTACATTCGACGAAATCACCAATGAAGACGACACCATTCTGGAGAAGAATGGCGTGCAATTGCTCATCGACCCAATGAGCTACCAATACCTGATTGGTGCAGAAATCGATTACACCGAGGGATTGGAAGGCGCGCAGTTTGTGATCAAGAATCCCAGCGCAACCAGTACCTGCGGGTGCGGATCTTCATTTTCCGTATAGCCGCCACCAATACTTGCAAAAGGGAGCTGATGCTCCCGGTCTTTTTGGCAACACTTAAGCAACATTTCGACACAACGGCGACATAACAGCCGCCCGCGATTTCGTTAAAATGCCTGTGGCTAATTGGGTAGGCCGCAACAAGGCAATGTCAAATCGCCAAGTCGTCTGCAACAAACCCTCACGCTTCCTAACAAGTAGTCTTTCCCCAATCGGGTACTGTCGAGCGATACGCGCTGAGGCGATCTGGCGCGTGGACGCGACGCATGCGCCCACGATTCCCACGAGGAAGAAACCAAATGTCGCATTCGCACGCTTTTGCTCTGAAAACGCTGTCCGCCTGTGTCTTGACAACGCTGTCCTTTGTAGCTGTCGCGCAGACGCCTGCAGCCGCACCCACAGCTACGCCAGCCGGTGCAGCTCCCGCCGCGGCAGGCACACCGCCAACAGCAGCACCTACGCCTCGCCCGTACAGCGCAATCGTCAAGGATGCCAAGGAGATTGCAGGCTTTTTTACGATTTATGAAAAAGACGAAAAAGTCTGGCTAGCAATCAAGCCGGATCAATTTAACAAGCCGTTTTTCTTTACCTACAACATTCCACAAAGCATCGGCGAGCGCGGGCTGTACGGCAGTCAGATGGGGGGTTCCGAATTGGTGGTGTTCAAGAAAATAGGCAGTCAGGTACAGCTTCTGGCCAAGAACACCGAGTTTTTCGCCAAGCCTGGAACGCCGCAAGCCCAGTTTGTATCGGAAGCGTTTTCCGATAGTTTGATGGCGAGTGCGGCGACGGTGTCGCTGCCGCACCCGGACACCAAGGCGGTATTGGTCGAACTCAATTCGATGCTGTTTTCCGATATTCCTGGATACAGCACGCGGCTCGAAGCGGCTTTTCGCATGCCGTTTGCGCTCGATGTCCGCAATACGAGCGTATCGCGTATAAATAACAGCGAGCAACTTACCGGAATTCAAGTCAAGGCGCATTTCTCTGTGCCAAAGTTGTCCCCGCCGCCCTTGGTACCTACTCCGGTCCCTACGCCACCACCACCGCGAACCACACCCGATCCGCGCAGCTTGTTCGTCAGCTTTTACTACAGCTTCTCGCAGTTGCCGGACGTTGAAATGGCGCCACGCATTGCCGATGACAGGCTCGGGCATTTCGTGACGACGCGCACAGACTACAGCGAAGACCTGGTTCCAAAAGACAAGGTTCATTACGTCAATCGCTGGCGCCTTGAGAAAAAAGACCCCGCAGCCGCAATGTCCGAGCCGGTCACGCCGATCACCTACTGGCTCGACAAGAATATTCCGGCGAAATATCGTCAGGCGGTTACCGAAGGTGTGCTCGAATGGAACAAGGCCTATGAAAGAATTGGCTTCAAAAATGCCATCGTCGCCAAGCAGCAAACCGAGAAAGATAATTTCGACACCATGGATGCGCGCCACGCTTCCATACGCTGGTTTGTCGGTGCCGACGTCGGCTTTGCCATTGGCCCGTCGCACAAAGACCCACGCACCGGCGAGATTCTGGATGCAGATATTGGCATGTCGGACGTATTCGCCCGTGGCGCTCGGCGCCAGGTCGCGGAAGATTGGGGGCGGCCCAATGCGCTCACTGCCTACACCATGGGTAATCCACTAACGGCCCACAAACACGGTCCGTCATGCAATTACGCGGATGAATCTGCGCAGGAAATGCATTTCGCCATGGATCTATTGGAAGCGCGGGGAATGGAAATGGACAGCCCAGAGGCGGAGACTGTCGCCCAAGCTTACGTCAAAGACGTCATCATGCATGAGGTTGGACACACCTTGGGGCTGCGCCATAACTTTCGTGCATCGACGATTTACAGCATGAAGCAGGTTCAAGATGTCGAATTCACCAAGAAGAACGGCATCACCGGTTCCGTGATGGATTACACCCCGTTCAACCTGGCGACAAACGGTGAAAAGCAGGCCGAATTCGTGATGTCGACGCTCGGGCCATATGACTACTGGGCGATCGAATACGGCTACAAGCCAATTGAGGCAGCCAAAGAAAAAGAAGAACTTGCCCGAATCGCATCGCGGTCCACCGAGCCTCTGTTAGCGTTTGCAACGGATGAAGAAGCGATCAGCCAGTTTGGTGGCATGGACCCGGAAGTAAACCAGTTCGATCTGGGTGCCGACCCGCTGGAGTACTACAAAAAGCGCATGAAACTCTCACGCGAGTTGTGGGATCGCCTGCAAACAATGAAGCTGAAGGAGGGCGAGAGCTATGACCGCCTGACGCGGAGCTTCAGTGCAGGATTTTCACAATTGGCACGCGTGGCGCCATTGGCTGCCAAGTACGTCGGCGGTGTAAAGATGGTCCGCGACCATGCGGGCACCAACAGGCCGGTTTTTGAGCCCACCTCTGCGGCACGTCAGCGCGAAGCGTTGAGTCTGATTACCGATGGAATGTTCACGGTCAATAGCTTCAAGTTCAAGCCTGAATTTGTCTCGCGCATCGGCGTTGATTTCCTCGGCCGCCGCCTGGATTTTTCGGGTCCGGCTGCATCGACAGGCCCCAACATTTCTACCCGCGTTCTGAACGTCCAGAAAGGCGTGCTGGACGTTTTGATGAGCGATGGCGTGGCACAACGTTTGTTGGAATCGCAAGACAAAGTTGCCGATCCCTCGAAACTGTTGAAACTGTCGGATGTATACGACACGCTGCAAAACGCGATATGGTCTGAGCTTGGCACGGGTGCTGACATCTCTTCGCTTAGACGCAATTTGCAGCGCGAGCATATCAAACGGGTGTCAGGCGCGCTGTTGCGTCCATCCGGCAATTCGCCGGCGGATGCGCGCAGCCTGCAAAGGGAAAACGCGACACAGCTCCAAAACAAGATGCGCAGCGCCCTCGCAAAACCAATGAGCAAGGAAGCTAAAGCGCATCTGGCGGAGAGTCTAAACACGCTTTCTGAGTCATTAAAAGCCCCTTTGCAGCGCGCTGGCGTATGAGTTCTCGCCAGATACCTTCAAAAAGGGCTGCAGCCGTAGCCTTTTTTGTTTATAATTCAATGCTTTCCGATATCGCATTCACATTCAAGAGGTCAACATGGCTGGAGAAAAGAAGCGCACACGTCGCAACACGCTGGAGCGCAAATGTTTGAGTAAATACTTCAAGCGCCTGTTTATCGGTGCGAACAAGTCCACATTCAAGATGCTCGAGACAATCAAGAAAGTTTAGATCGTCCCGCCCAATCGAACAAAAAAACCGCCGGATTGATCCGGCGGTTTTTTTTCGCCTGTCGCTTTCGCTACTTCTGAGGCTCCTGAATGGCTGCGAATGTTGCGCTGCAACATCGAAAGTAATTGACACATCTACGGCGTGGTAATACGCTCAATTCAAACGAACGTTTGAATATGTTTCTCGTCAACCTCAACTAACTGATCTTAAATACTAAATGGCCACCAGCGCGATCCAGCGATTACCTCGAAACGGCAATTCCTCGCCAGAGCGGGCGACAGATCTCGTCGACACCAAGTCGCGGATTCTTGACGCAGCTGAGGAGCTTTTCATGGAGCACGGATTTGAAGCGACTTCGTTGCGACTGATTACGACGGCAGCCGGCGTAAATCTGGCGGCCGTAAATTATCACTTCGGCTCCAAAGAGGAGTTGTTTCAGGCCGTGTTGACGCGGCGGCTTGATCCGATGAATCAGGACCGTATGCAGCTATTGTCGAGCTACGAGTCCGCTGCGGCCGGCAAGCCTCTATCGTGCGAAAAGATTCTCGCGGCGATGTTCATCCCGGCACTGAAGCTTGCGCGCGATCACGAGCAGGGCGGCAAAAACTTTCTGCGTCTGCTTGGGCGCGCCTATGCCGACCCCGCACCGTTTATCCGCGAATTCCTCTCAAGCCAATACCGTGAAATGATCGCGCGATTTCGCGCCGCGTTCAGCTTCGCGTTACCGCACATACCGCGGGAGGAGCTTTCATGGCGCTTACACTTTGTGATGGGCGCACTCTCCTACACCTTGGCGGGGGCGGACATGCTGAAGATTATTTCGCAGTTACAGCCCGATGAGGCCACTAACGACGAGCTTCTTCTAAAGCGGTTAGCGCCGTTTCTGGCCGCTGGCCTCAGGTCGCCCTGCGCAGCAGATAACACAGGTCCGTCGGACGACGACGGGCAACATTTTTTTCAGGAAGCATAGAAAGGAAAAACCATGATGACAATCTTATTTTCCGTTGTTGTAGCCATCGCAATCGTTTGGGCGCTTGCCTATCATGCGGTCAGTGCAGCAGTATGGTCCGTGGTCGTGGGGGCAGGATTGCTCGCGCTCACTTTCGGGGGTGCACTCACCGGCGTGCTTGCAGTGCTGGTGTGGGTCGCGTTCATTACATTTGCAGTGATCAGCAATCTCAAATCATTGCGCCAAAGTCTCGTGACGGCACAGATCTTCAAAGTCTACAAAAAACTGTTACCGCAAATGTCGCAGACCGAACGCGAAGCGCTGGATGCGGGCACGGTATGGTGGGACGGCGATCTATTCAGCGGTAAACCGGATTGGAACAAGCTGCTCGACTACCCCGCGCCGAAAATCACCGCAGAAGAACAGGCGTTTATCGACGGCCCAACCGAAGCGCTCTGCGCGATGGTGGACGAGTGGGAAATCTCCCACGAGCTTTATGATTTGCCGCCGCATGTCTGGCAATTCATCAAGGACAAAGGGTTCCTGGGCATGATCATCCCCAAGGAATACGGCGGACTGGGCTTTTCAGCGTACGCTCACTCGCAGATCGTCATGAAGATTTCAACGCGCAGCGGCACTGCGGCGGTATCAGTCATGGTGCCCAACTCCCTCGGACCCGGCGAATTGCTGATGCATTATGGTACGCCGGAGCAGAAGAACTATTACCTGCCGCGCCTCGCCAAGGGGCTGGAGTTGCCATGCTTTGCCTTGACCGCTCCTGATGCGGGTTCGGATGCTGCCTCGATGCCGGACGTAGGCATCATCTGCAAACAAATGTGGGAGGGCAAAGAAACCCTAGGCATCAGCATTACGTGGGAAAAGCGCTACATCACACTCGGCCCGGTGGCAACAATTCTCGGCTTGGCATTCAAGTGCTTTGACCCCGACAAACTGTTGGGCGAACAAGCCGATCTGGGTATTACCTGCGCCCTTATTCCGACCTCGCACAAAGGCGTGAATATCGGGCGGCGCCACTTTCCGCTGAATGCCGCGTTCATGAACGGACCAAACTCCGGCAAGGACGTATTTATTCCGATCGATTGGGTCATTGGCGGACAGCCGATGATCGGCAAAGGTTGGAGCATGTTGATGGAGTGCCTGGCTGCCGGCCGCGCGATCTCGCTGCCTGCACAATCTATCGCCGCTGGAAAATTTGCCTCCATGGCAACCGGCGCGTATTCGCGCGTGCGTCAGCAATTCAAGATGCCGATCGGTAAGTTCGAAGGCATTGAAGAGCCGCTGGCGCGAATCGGTGGTTATACCTATTTGATGGATGCGTGTCGCACGGTTACTGCCGGTGCACTTGACATGGGCGAGAAGCCATCTGTGCTGTCGGCCATTTCCAAATACCACATGACCGAACGGATGCGTATCGTCCTGAGCGACGCCATGGACGTACACGGCGGCAAGGGCATTTGCATGGGCCCCAACAATTATCTCGGTCGTGCTTACCAGTGCGCGCCGATCGCCATCACGGTTGAGGGCGCCAACATTCTGACGCGCTCCCTCATTATCTTCGGCCAGGGCGCGATCCGCTGCCACCCCTGGGTGTTGAAAGAGATGAAGGCCGCCCAGGAAAATTCCATCGAGAAGTTTGACGATGCGTTCTGGAATCACATCGCCTTTACGATTTCAAACGCAGCCCGCGCCACCTGGACCGGTATCTCCGGCGCGCGTGGCCTCGCGGCACCCGCGTGCGACGATACCAAACGCTACTACCAGCAGCTAACAAGATTCTCCGCCGCCTTCGCACTGCTCGCAGACGTGAGCATGTTTGTCATCGGCGGGTCGCTTAAACGCAAAGAGAAACTATCGGCCCGCCTGGGCGACGTGTTGTCGCTGCTCTATCTATCGTCGTGTGTGTTGAAGTTCTACGACCAACGCGGTCGGCAAACTGACGAACTGCCGTTCCTGCGCTGGGCGCTGTATGACTCCGCGTTCAAGATTCAGGTGGCGATGGACGGCATTATCGATAACTTCCCCAATCGTGCAGTGGCGTTCTTTCTGCGCCGCATGGTGTTTCCACGCGGGCTGACATTGATTCAGCCCAGCGACGAAATGGGCCATCAGGTCGCGGATCTGCTGATCCAGCCATCGGCTGCACGCAGCCGTCTCATCGCGGGAATGTATCTACCCAAGAGCGACACAGATTTGATGGGCAAGCTAGAGGCGGCAATGCACGCCGTGATCGCCGCAGAGCCCATCGATGCAAAGGTACGTGCTGCGAAGAGGGCAGGCCGCCTCAGCAGCCATGGAACGGACGCGCAATACGACGAGGCCATGAAGCTATCTGTGATCACAGAGACAGAACTCGCACTCTGGAAACGCGCGCGCGTACTTCAGCACGAAGTTATCATGGTCGATGATTTTGACAAACATTTCGGCAAGGAAATCGCCAGCAAGCCGGCGGATTGGGCCCACGCCGAGGCGGCGGAATGAGTGGGAAAGTCTATGTAGTCGACGGCGCACGCACGCCATTTTTAAAAGCCAAAAGCAAGCCTGGGCCGTTCTCCGGCGGCGATCTGGCGGTCGGTTGCTCTCGTCCGCTGCTGGCAAGACAAAAATTCTCGCCAACGCAGTTTGACGAAGTCATCGTTGGCGCTGCCATGCCATCGGCTGACGAAGCAAACATCGGGCGTGTTGTGTCGTTGAGGCTCGGTTGTGGAGACAAAGTGCCGGCCTGGACGGTGATGCGAAATTGCGCCTCCGGAATGCAGGCGCTAGATTCCGCGTGCATGAACATACTCGCCGGCAAATCAAATCTGGTGTTGGCTGGCGGCACTGATGCCATGAGCCATGCGCCACTCCTGTTCGGCCCGGCAATGGTGAACTGGCTGGCTGACTGGTATGGCGCGAAATCCTTTGGTCAGCGCGCTGGCGTGGCGGTCAAATTCCGGCCGGCGTATCTCGCACCGGTCATTGCGATTCTCAAAGGCCTGACTGATCCCATCGTCAAGCTTTCCATGGGGCAGACCGCAGAAATCGTCGCAAAGAGATTTGGCATCACGCGACAAATGATGGACGAATTCGCTGCCGACTCGCATCGCAAGGTGTTGGCAGGACGCGAAGCCGGTCACTATGGCGAGATCGAACCGCTGATCGACGCCAACGGCAATGTGTACAAAGATGACGATGGCGTGCGTACCGATTCCACGCCGGAACGTCTGGCGAAATTGCGCCCGGTTTTTGACAAAACCTATGGCAACGTGACGGCTGGAAATTCCTCACAAGTGACCGATGGTGCCGCCATGTTGATCCTGGCCTCTGAAGCGGCGGTTTCCAGGTTTGGCTTCAAGCCTCTCGGCGCAATCGTCGATTCTCAATGGAGTGCGCTCGATCCATCGGAAATGGGATTGGGTCCGGTACACGCCATCACGCCAATGCTGCAACGCCATGGACTGGGCCTGAACGATCTGGACGCATTGGAAATCAACGAGGCCTTCGCCGCACAAGCGCTGGGCTGTCTGGCGGCCTGGGAGTCAGAGGCCTATTGCAAGGAAAAACTCGGTCTCGACGCTGCGCTAGGCACAATGGACCGCGCCAAGTTCAACATCGACGGCGGTGCAATTGCATTAGGCCATCCGATTGGCGCGTCCGGTGCGCGTGTCGTTCTGCACGCCTTGAAAACGTTGGAGCGTACCGGCGGCAAATATGCCGCAGCGTCGCTATGCATCGGCGGCGGGCAGGGCGGCGCGATGTTGCTTGAGCGCGCCTGACTCTGCAGCTCCATTCATGAAACCCGTACTCACGATCCGCGCCTGACGGATATGTGGCCGCGCGCAATCCTGTTCGACCTGGATGACACGCTGTTTGATCATCGGCGGGCGTCCGCTCTAGCGTTGCGTGCGATGCACGCGGTGCATGCGCGTGAGCTGCCCTTTAAGCCGTTTGCGACCAAACACGCCGAGGTACTGGAAGTCTTCCACACGCGCTTTCTCGCCGGAGAATTTACGTTGGACGAAGCCCGCGCTGCGCGCATGCAAACGCTGTTTGCCGCTTTTGGCCGCGAGATCGATGCCGGGACGGCGTTTGGGGCCGCACAACTGTATCGCGAGGGCCATCAGGCCAACCGGCATCTCGTGCCCGGCGCAATTGAGTTGCTAAATCTATTGCGCGAACACTGTCGGCTGGGCGTGGTGACCAACAACAGCACGGCTGAACAAATTGAAAAACTGCGCGCTCTCGATATCGCCGGCTACTTCGACGCGGTGGTGATCTCTGAAGATGTCGGATTCACCAAACCTGACCCAAAGATTTTCGCAATCGCCTTGGAACGCATCGGTGCGCGCCCCGACGAAACGGTGTTCATCGGCGACAACTGGGCCAACGATATCGTTGGCGCCATCAATGCTGGTATGGCCGCAGTATGGCTGAGCCACGATGGCAAAACACCAGCACTGGCGGACTTCCCAGAGCAAAAGTGGTCCGAAAGCCGCGTGGATGTTGGGGCTGCGCATCCGCATGTCTTTACGATCAATTCGCTCACACCCGCAACCACTGCAATTGCGGCCATTAAAACAGCATTCAAAAATCGCACTATCGGAGCAGAACAACATGAACAACTGGAAACACTGGCGTCTTGAAACCGACGCTGACAATCTCGCCTGGCTGACATTTGATCGCGCAGAAACTGGGACAAATACGTTTTCCAGTGAAACACTGCGTGAACTCGGCGATATCTGCAGCACGCTGAGTGCGCTGGCCAAGAAACCGAGCGGGCTGACTATTCTTTCGGCCAAGGAAAACGGCTTCGCAGCGGGTGCCGACATTGACGAATTCACCACCTTGAAAAGTGCCGAAGAAGCATTCGCGTTCACCAAACTCGGCAACGACGTATTTGATCAGGTCGACGCCCTGCCATTTCCCACGCTCGCACTCATCCACGGTTTTTGCATGGGTGGCGGTACCGAACTCGCACTTGCCTGCAAATACCGCATCGCCGACGACGGTCCGAAAACCAAAATGGCGCTACCCGAGGTCATGATCGGCATCGTTCCCGGTTGGGGAGGTGCGAGGCGCATGCCCAACCTGATCGGCGCGGCACAGGCGCTGGACTTGATGCTGACCGGTCGCGCTGTTGATGGCAAACGTGCGAAGAGAATCGGGCTGGTGGACGCTGCAACGCCGCAACGGCACTTCAAGAACGCTGCAAAAGTATTACTGAGCAAACCGCCAGCATTGCACCAACCAGCCTTCAAGGATGCCATCACCAACTGGCCGGTCGTGCGCGGCTTTGTCGCCAGCGCTTCGCTCAAGCAAGTCGCTAAACGCGCGCGCAAGGACCATTACCCGGCGCCGTACGCCATCGTCGATCTGTGGCAGAACTTCGAGGGCGATCCGCGCAAGGTGCCACAGGATCATCCCTATTCGATCTCAAGTATTTTCAAGCATCCGACAACTGCCAATCTAGTCCGCATTTTCAAGTTGCAGGACCGCATGAAGGCGCTGGGCGCGGGTACCAATGTCATCAAGCACGTCCACGTCATTGGTGCCGGCGTGATGGGTGGCGACATTGCTGCCTGGTGCGCGTCAAAAGGCTTTACGGTGACGTTGCAGGATCTGGAACACGCCCGTATTGCGCCGGCCATCAAGCGTGCGGCGGAGATGTATAAGCGGCGTTTGAAGCTTCCGCACCTGATTCAAGCAGCGATGGATCGGCTGATCCCCGACGTAAAAGGCGATGGCGTTGCGCACTGCGATCTGGTGATCGAGGCGATCGTCGAAAACGCCGATATCAAGAAAAAACTTTATGCCGAGATCGAGCCGCGACTGAAACCCACGGCGATTCTGGCAACCAACACCTCGTCGATTCCACTACAGGAGCTATCACAAGCGCTGGCGCGCCCCGAGCGTCTCGTTGGTATTCACTTCTTTAATCCCGTTGCGCAGATGATGTTGGTGGAAGTTGTTGAAGGTCCGCAGACGTCGAGCGAAGTCATGCAGGCTTCCCAGGCATTCGTGAAGAAAATCGACAAGCTGCCGCTGCCCGTAAAATCAGCACCCGGCTTCCTCGTTAATCGCATCCTCACGCCATACATGACCGAAGCGCAGGTCATGCTGGAGGAGGGCATTCCTGCTGAAGTGATCGACGCCGCGGCGCGGGACTTTGGCATGCCGATGGGGCCAATTGAACTGGCTGATACCGTCGGTCTCGACGTCGGCCTTGCGGTGGGCACCGAACTGGCCAAGCCCGGTGGCCCGCAGCCGAAAAAAATCCAGGAACTCGTTGCCGCCAAGAAACTCGGCAAGAAGACCGGCGAAGGTTTTTATAAATGGGTCGATGGCAAGCCGCAAAAAACCAACGGCTCGGGAACCGTTGACCTCGCTCCACTCTGGATGCGCATGACCTTGCCGGCGGTGAACGAGGCTGTCGCCTGCGTACGTGAGGGCATCGTTGTCGATGCCGACTTGTGCGATGCCGGTGTCATTTTCGGCACTGGATTTGCACCGCACCGTGGTGGGCCGATCAATTACCTCAAAAGCGCAGGCAAGGAAAAATTGCTGGCGGAAATGAAACAGCTAGAGCAAAAGTACGGCGCGCGATTCGCCGCCGACGCTGGCTGGCAAACCATCTGAGCGGAGCCGATATGAACAAGGCGCTGGCAATGTGGACGAGGCTCAAAGACAAGCCAATGGGCAAGTGGCTGTTTGCCCGCGCCGTCTGCTGGAAAGCGCCTTACTTCAGCACCATCTCACCGCGCTTCGAAGAATTGAAACCCGGCTACGCACGCGTCAGCCTCAAGAAATGCCGCGCCGTCGAAAACCACATCGGTACCGTGCACGCGATCGCTGCGTGCAACCTTGCGGAACTGGGTGCAGGCACAATGATGGAGGCCAGCCTGCCATCCTCGATGCGCTGGCTGCCCAAGGGCATGAGCGTTAAGTATTTGAAGACCTGCAAAACCGATATGGTTGCCGAATGCACGACCGGTGACTTTGGCGAAGGCCCGGCGCGCGACGTGATCGTTAGTGTTGACATGAAAGACATGCAAGGCAATCTGGTCGTGCATGCGGATATCAATATGTATGTGAGTCCGCGCAAAAGGACCACTTGATGCTCGCCGCGATGAATCGTGCGAGGCCGACGATGCGAGAACGTATAATTCTGGAGGGCGCAGAAGTCACGCAGTTGACCAGTAAACGCGTCATGACCGCCGGCAACGAAGCTGAATACGTTTCTGTTTCCATTTCGCTGCCGCGAAAATCCGAGGAGACTTCGTTGGTAGAGCCATTGATCCTGCAAAACCGTCGTGGCACGAGATATTTGATGTTTGACGACGCCGCAACCATCGCAGACGTATTTGCACTGCGTTGCCGTACTTCACCGAACGCGCCGGCCTATCGCGAATTCAGCAGCGCGAGTAAAGAATGGCAGGGTGTCAGCTGGCGAGAAGCCGGTGAGCTTGTGGCCCGTATGCGGGAGGGTTTTCGGATTGAAGGGCTGCAGCCGGGGGAACGGGTTGCCGTGATGCTTAAAAACAGCATCAATTGGGTGATCGCCGATCAGGGTGCCTTCGCGCAAGGGCTGGTCACGGTACCGCTTTTTGTCGATGATCGCCCCGAAAACGTTGCCTTCATTCTCCGTGATGCCGACGTCAAACTGATCATCATCGACGGCGACGATCACTGGAAGCGATTGAAAACGGTTCGCGAACAGTTGACGACGTTGAAACGAATACTGACGGTGAAGCCCGTCAACGATCCCGATGAACCGCGATTGAAATCGCTGGCAGACTGGCTTCCTGATAATCCTGGCAGTTTTGATCGCCCGCAGGTACAGGGTAGCGATCTCGCCACCATCGTTTACACCAGCGGCACAACAGGCAAGCCGAAAGGCGTGATGCTCTCGCATCGCAACATCCTGTCGAACGTACAGTCCGGCCTCGCCGTGTACGACGTTTTTCAGGATGACGTTTTCCTGTCCTTCCTGCCGCTGTCGCATATGTTCGAGCGCACGGCCGACTATTATTTGAATGTTGTGTCGGGCGCGTCGATTGCGTTCTCGCGTTCGATCCCCCAGTTGGCGGAAGATTTTCGGGTGATTCAGCCGACGATTATTTTTTCGGTACCGCGTATTTACGAGCGTTTCCTCGCGGCGATCAACGATCAGCTGAAAAAAGCCTCGCCCAGTAAACGCAAGTTGTTCGATCTCGCGGTCAATGTCGGCTGGGGACGCTTCGAGCACCAAAACGGCCGCGGACCGTGGAAGGCGTCATTCCTGCTGTGGCCGGTACTCAAGAAACTGGTCGCAGATAAATTGCTGGCGCGCTTTGGCGGCAAGCTGCGCTTCGCTGTCGCGGGTGGCGCGGCGTTGTCGCCCGCGGTATCCAAAGTATTCGTCGGCCTCGGTTTGCCTGTTTGCCAAGGTTACGGCCTCACCGAAGCCTCGCCCTTGCTGGCCGTAAATCTGCTCGACAAGAACGATCCAGGTTCAGTGGGCCCGGTCGTGCCAGGTGTCGAAACGCGCATCGGCGACAACAATGTGCTGCTGGCACGTGGTCCGAACATCATGATGGGCTACTGGAATAATCCCGAAGCGACCCGGGCCATACTCTCCGAAGACGGCTGGCTCAATACTGGGGACCAGGTCAGCATCGACGAGCGCGGCTTCATTCACATCACCGGCCGCATCAAGGAAATCATCGTGCTCGGCAACGGCGAAAAAGTACCGCCCGTGGATATGGAGCTCGCCATCCAGATGGACCCATTGTTCGAACAAGTGTTGGTCTATGGTGAGGCGAAGCCGTACCTGTCCGCGATCGTCGTGTTGAACGACGAGGAGTGGGGCCGCACCGCGAGTGAAGCGCAGCTCGATCCAAGTCTGGATGGCGAGAACAAGGAAAAGTCGCAAAAATATCTGGTGCAGCGTATCGGCAAACTGATCAAGGGGTTTCCCGGTTATGCGCTGGTGCGCAAGGTGTCCGTAGCGCGCGAGAAATGGACCATCGACAATGGCATGATTACGCCGACCCTGAAACTCAAGCGCAATGTCATTTTCCAGAAGTACGCGAGCGCGATCGACGATATGTACAAAGGACATGTGCTGTGACGCATGATTCCGCCGAGCCATTTTGTGAAGTCACGGAGCTGCCCCACGATCGTCAACCGGTGATCCGCATCATTCCCATGCCGGCCGATACCAATGCACACGGCACGATTTTCGGTGGCTGGGTGATGGCACAGGTCGATCTGGCCGGTAGCGTACCGGCGACGGTGCGGGCACGTGGCAAGGTCGTGACCGTGTCGGTGAATTCGTTTCAGTTTAAACAGCCGGTGCTGGTTGGCGATCTGGTGAGCTTTTACGCGCACGTCGTCAGAGTCGGGCGTACTTCGATCACTGTTGATGTTGAGGTCTATGCGCAGCGCCAGCGCTTGGGCGCCGAGGTGGTGAAAGTGACCGAGGCGCAGTTGACTTACGTGGCCGTGGACGATCAGCGTAAACCGCGCCAGGTGCCAGAAGAATAAGGATTTTTCAAACGAAGCAAAAAAATGAAACACAAGCATTGGCGGGCTTCTCGGAACACTTTTCGCCTGAAAGGCGCACCAGTGCTGGAGTTTCACCGTTAAATGAATCGCAACCGCAATCGGACAATCAGGAGTTTTCAGTGACCAATTTCCACATCAGACAAGTCGCCATCCTCGGCGCAGGCGTCATGGGCGCGCAGATCGCCGCGCACCTCACCAATGCCAACGTCAAGTCCATTCTGTTTGACCTGCCCGCCAAGGAAGGGCCCAAGAACGGCATTGTGCTCAAAGCCATTGAGGGCATGACCAAGCTGCAGCCAGCACCTTTCGCCACCAAGGCGCGCGCGACACAAATCACGCCGGCCAACTACGACGACAATCTTGAGTGGTTGCGTGATTGCGATCTGATCATCGAGGCAATTTCCGAGCGCATGGACTGGAAAAAATCGCTGTACGAAAAAGTCGCACCGTTCATGCGTGCCGATGCGATTTTTGCCTCCAACACCTCGGGGCTTTCCATCACCGAATTGTCGAAAGTCTTTCCAGAAACATTGCGCCATCGCTTCTGCGGCGTGCATTTTTTCAATCCGCCTCGCTACATGAAGCTGGTCGAACTGATCCCAACGCCCGATACCGAGGCTGTGATCCTCGATCAGCTTGAAACGTTCCTGACGACGACCGTCGGCAAGGGCGTCATCCGCGCTAACGACACGCCGAACTTCGTGGCTAATCGCATCGGTGTGTTTTCCATCGCCGCCACGATGCACCACACCATGCAATTCAAACTCGGCTTTGATGAAGTCGATGCACTTACCGGACCGGCAATCGGCCGTGCCAAGAGCGCCACCTATCGCACCGCCGATGTGGTCGGCCTGGATACCCTCGCGCACACCTTCAAAACGATGGACGACAACCTGCCCAGTGACCCCTGGCACAAGTTTTATGCGGTGCCGGCATTCCTGAAAGCGCTGATCGACAAGGGCGCGCTGGGGCAGAAAACCAAGGCAGGCTTTTTTACCAAAAAAGGCAAAGACATTCTGGTCGTCGATCTCGCCAAGCAGGATTACCGCGTATCGGATGCAAAAGTAGCTGATGAAGTGATGGCGATTCTGAAAATCAGAAATCCGGCCGAGCAATTTGCCGCATTGCGCGCGAGCGCGCATCCACAGGCGCAATTCCTGTGGGCGATCTATCGCGATGTGTTTCATTACATCGCCGTGCATCTTGGCGATGTCGCAAGTTCCGCGCGCGATATTGATTTCGCGATTCGCTGGGGCTTCGGCTGGAAGATGGGTCCGTTTGAAACTTGGCAGGCTGCTGGCTGGGAACAAGTCGCCAAGTGGATCAGCGAGGATATCGCCGCAGGAAAAACCATGGCGAACGTACCGCTTCCTGCCTGGGTGACCGATGGCCCAGTAAGTAAAATGCGCGGCGTCCACTCCAACGAAGGTTCATTTTCAAGCAAGACTGGCAAGATGGTCGCGCGCTCGACACTGCCCGTTTACCAGCGCCAGCTTTATCCGGAATTGTTGCTGGGCGAAAAAGCCGAGAAGGGGTCGACCGTTTTCGAAACCGATGCCGTACGCATGTGGACCACCAAGGGCCACGACGATGTCGCCATCGTCTCGTTCAAAACCAAGATGCACACGTTAGGCAGCGATGTACTCGAAGGGCTGAATAAAGCCATCGACGAAGCTGAGGCCAACTACAAGGCACTCGTCATCTGGCAGACCGAACCACCCTACGCCGCTGGCGCCAATCTGGTGAAAGCGCTGGAAACATTGAAGGCCGGCCAATTCGACGAGTTCGAGTCCATGGTCGCGTTGTTTCAGGCGACATCGCAGCGCATCAAGTACAGCATGATCCCCGTGGTGTCGGCGGTGGACGGCCTCGCGTTAGGCGGTGGATGCGAATTCCAGATGCACTCGGATCGCGTCGTCGCTTCTCTCGAAAGCTACATCGGCTTGGTCGAAGTTGGCGTCGGACTGTTGCCTGCCGGTGGTGGCCTCAAGGAAATGGCCTTGCGCGCGGCACTTGCAGCTAATGGCGGCGATCTCATGCCCTACATCCAGAAGTCATTCAAGCTGGCCGCCATGGCCGAGGTGTCCAAGAGCGCGCAGGAGGCCAAGGAAATGGGCCATCTGCGCTGGCGCGACACCATCATCTTCAATGCCAACGAACTGCTGTTCGTGGCATTGGAAACGGCACGCGCGATGGCCAATTCCAGCTATCGCCCACCGTTGGCACCCACGACATTCCCGGTGGCGGGCAACACTGGCATCGCGACGCTGAAGATGATGCTCATCAACATGAAAGAGGGCGGCTTCATCTCCGAGCATGATTACGACATCAGCTCGCGCATCGCTGCGTGTTTGTGCGGCGGCGAAGTCGAGCCGGGATCGATGGTCAATGAGGACTGGATGCTGGCATTGGAACGCAAACATTTCTGCGAACTGGCAAAAACGGAAAAGACCCAGGCACGCATTGAATTCATGTTGAAAAACGGTAAACCACTGCGCAATTAAGCGCGGACGATTGGAGAATCAAAATGACCAAGCAAGTTCAAGAAGCCTACATCGTCGCTGCCGTCCGCACACCCGTAGGCAAAGCGCCACGCGGCATGTTTAAAAACGTTCGTCCCGACGACATGCTCGCGCATGTGCTCAAAGGCGTCATCAGCCACGTGCCCGGCCTCGATCCGCACGACATCGGTGACGTCGTCGTCGGTTGTGCGATGCCAGAGGGCGAGCAGGGCATGAACGTGGCGCGCATCGGCGTGTTGCTCGCTGGCTTCCCCGATAGCGTGCCGGCGGTGACCATCAATCGCTTCTGTTCCTCTGGCTTGCAGGCCATCAGCATGGCGGCTGACCGCATTCGAACCGGTGACGACGATGTCGTAATCGCAGCGGGGACGGAAAGCATGTCGATGGTGCCGATGATGGGCAACAAGGTGGCGCTCAATCAAAACGTGTTTAATAACAACGAACACATCGCCATTGCCTATGGCATGGGCATCACGGCTGAGAACGTGGCCAAGCAGTGGAAGGTGACGCGCGAGGAGCAGGATGCCTTTGCGGTGGCATCGCACCAGAAGGCCGCACGTGCCATCGCGGCCGGCGGATTCAAGGATGAAATTCTCGCTTACGAAATCGACACCGCGTCGCCAGACCTGCTAAGTGGCGCAATCAAACACAGAAAGAAAATGGCCGATACCGACGAAGGTCCGCGTGCGGATTCCTCGATGGAGTCGCTGGCGAAACTGCGCACGGTGTTTGCTGCGCGTGGCAGCGTGACGGCGGGCAACTCTTCGCAGATGTCCGATGGTGCCGGCGCGGTGCTGTTGATGAGCGAAAAGGCCTTGAAGAAATACAACGTGCAACCAATCGCGCGCTTCGTCTCCTTTGCCGTCGCGGGTGTACCGCCGGAAATCATGGGCATTGGCCCGATCAAGGCGATTCCTAAGGTGCTGCAGCAAGCAGGCATCAAAGCCGATGACCTCGACTGGATCGAGCTTAACGAAGCGTTTGCTGCGCAGGCCCTAGCGGTAATTAGGGAGCTCGGCTTGAATCCCGACAGGATCAACCCGCAGGGCGGCGCCATCGCGCTCGGTCATCCCCTGGGTGCAACCGGCGCGATCCGTGCTGCCACGCTATTGCACGGCATGCGCCGCAGCAAACAAAAGTGGGGAATGGTCACTATGTGCATCGGCACCGGTATGGGCGCCGCCGGATTATTTGAGGCGATGTAAAGATGCGGCGTTGCAAAAAAACAACGACCCGCAAAGGTGACAATCGGCACTGGCGAGCGCGGTTCAATGTATTTTTTGCTATAGGGAACGCCGCACATCGCCACGTTCACGGTGTTACTGACCGAATCGTCAGTATTTACGCTGCACCGCAACAACCGTAATTTGCTTACAAATAATCAATTTCATGTAAAGTATTTCAAAAGAGGGCCAACTTGGCGCAACTATGCGCAACGCACCGCCAAGACACAGCCGAATACAAGTTTCAATACCACCCTTGAGGAGAGCATTAAATGAGCAACCTAAACAAGCGCGTTCGCGCACTTTCACCAGCCCTGAAAGTTTCGACCGTCGCCGTCGCGCTGGCGCTCAGTGGCAGTGCCAACGCCATCCAGTTCGCATATGACAACGGGTTCAGTGGCAGCTTTGATTCAACGTTTTCGTACGGTGTTTCGGTTCGCGCCGAGGATGCCAGCCGAACATTGATTGGCCTTGCCAATGGCGGTGTTTCAAGGTCAGTCAATGACGACGACGGCAATCAGGCGTACAAGAAAGGCAGGGCCTTTTCGCAGTTGATCAAGGGCACGCATGAACTTTCCGCAAAATATGATGGCTGGAGCATGTTCGTGCGCGGCACGTATTTTGTCGATACGAAAGCGAGAAACGCCAGCAACCTCGGCCCGGAAGGTCAGGATCGTCTTGGACAAGGCGCGCAGATTCTTGATGCATTCGTGGCACGCACTTTCGACGTTGGTGGGAGAAACCTGAATATTCGCGGCGGTAAACAGGTCCTTTCATGGGGTGAATCGACATTCATCCCAAACAGCATCAACGTCATTAATGCGATTGATATTTCAAAGCTACGCACACCTGGTTCCGAGATCAAGGAAGCGCTTATCCCGACCAGCACCCTGTCAGCCTCGCTGGAGCTCACCAAGCAGGCCAGCGTTGATGCCTTTGTGCTCTTCAATCACGACAAATTCAAGCTCGATCCCCGCGGTTCCTATTTCAGCAACAACGACGCGGCGTCCGATGATTCAAAACTGCTTATCGTCAGTTTTGGTCGGCGCAAGGATTTGAACGGCAGGGTTGCAGGCAACCCGATTCCGCCGACCACGCCGGGATTGGGGCCCGTTTTGCAGGGGCTTTTAGGCGTATTTGATCCTGCGGCGGCGGTTTGGGTGCCGCGCACTCCGGATCGTGTCGCGAAAGACAATGGTCAGTACGGCGTCGCGTTCAAATACCTTGCGTCGGAATTGAACAACACCGAGTTCGGTGCCTATTACGTGAACTATCACAACCGCACCCCGGTTCTGTCCGCTGTGAAAGGCACGCCAACATCTGCTTTGACAGGCTTAATTGTTCCAGCTCTTGGTAATCTAAATGTCGGTGCAGCTGTCGGGCAGACGGGCACCGCGTCATACTTTGCCGAGTATCCAATGGATAGAAAGCTCTACGGCTTCTCTTTCAACACGGCTGGTCCTGCCGGCATTGCATTGCAAGGCGAGGTTTCCTACCGTCCGAATCAGCCGCTGCAAATTGCCTCGGCTGAGGTGATTCTCGCGGCGTTGGGCGCACCAAACCTGGTTACCGGATTTGCGACCATCCCCGGAACGGTCAGCGCCGCCAACCCGTTTGGTGCTTCTGCATCAGCACTCGTTCCTAACGGTACCCCAATCGTCGGTTGGCGTTCTGTCAAGATGACGCAGGCCCAGATGACAGGTACCAAGACTTTCCCGAACATACTTGGCGCAGATGTGGTTGCCGTCGTCGGTGAGATCGGCTTTACCAAGTACAACGGCTTGGGAAATACCTTGAAGTACGGTGGTCCGGGAACCAACCTGCCGGCCACGCTTGAGGGCGCAGTGGCAGGTCAGGCGGGCTCTACGCAGTTTCAGGTCGGTGGCGGATATATCACTGAAAACTCATGGGGCTACCGCCTGGTGAGTTCGGCGCAATACCCGAACGCCTTGCTTGGCGGCAATTTGACGCCGCGCGTGGCATTTTTTCACGACGTGAAGGGTGTATCGCAGACATTCAATGAAGGGGTGAAATCACTGTCCTTTGGTGCCGGTCTGGAGATCAAGAAGCGCTTGAATTTTGACGTTTCTTACAACATGTTCTTCGGCGGTCGCGTCTATTGCGGTACCGACCAGGTCACCAACGCCGGCCAAACCTCACTCGCACCGCAAATCAATGGCATCCCGGCACTGGGAAGAGCTGGTCAAGGAGCGAGCTTCTGCTCGAATGCGAATCCGATCCGTGACCGTGACTTCTACTCATTCTCGGTGTCTTACTCCTTCTAGCCCAGACGTTTGGCATGTCCGCCGGGTGACTACACCTGTCCGGCGGTCCAGCCGTCTTCATCGTCAGATCTCAACTTGAAGATTTTTGACTGGCGATTGAAATAAGGATTTTTGTAAAGTAATACGATAACGATAACTTTCTGGAGGAAACATGAACGTGAAACGATTGACGATGTTGGCATCGGCTACGTTGGGCGCGCTGACCATTTCGGTTGGTGCATATGCCCAGCTTGCGGCTGGCGACCTGGCAAAACTTGGCACCACATTGACACCAATGGGTGCGGAAAAAGGTGCTAACGCAGCAGGCACCATTCCCGCTTGGGACGGCGGCATCACAAAAGTCCCCGACGGCGTGAATTTCAAAAAGGGTGGCACTTATCCGGATCCATTTCCAAACGATAAGCCACTGTTTACGATTACTGCCGCCAATGCAGACAAGTACAAGGACAACCTCGCGCCTGGTCAATTGGCGATGCTGAAGCAATATCCGACATACAAGCTGAACGTATTCACCACCCGCAGAACTGCTGCATATCCAGAAGGCCACTACAAAGAAACCAAGGACTGCGCAGCCAAAGCCAAGCTGGCTGCCGGCGGCAACGGTGTGGTCGGTTGCACCGGTGGCACGCCGTTCCCGATCCCAAAGAACGGTAACGAAGCCATCTGGAACCATATCTTGCATTACAAGGGAGATACCTTTGCGCAACACTGGGCACAAGCTGCGGTTACGGCGAGCGGTGATTTCGCACTGGTGAAATTCGAGTACGAATACGACCTGCAATACGGCAATCTTTCGAAAACAGCGGCGCAGCGCGAGCCGAACAAGATTCTCAACTATTTGCAAGTGACGACCGCGCCAGCGCGTCTGGCTGGTCAAATTTTGCTGGTACATGAAACCGTTGATCAGGCAAAAGAGCCGCGTTCGGCATGGACCTATAACCCCGGTCAGCGTCGGGTGCGCCTGGCGCCAAACGTGGCTTATGACAATCCAGGTACGGCAGCAGATGGATTGCGTACCAACGACGACTTCGGCATGTTCAACGGCGCGACCGATCGTTACGAGTGGAAGCTCGTCGGCAAGAAAGAAATGTACATTCCGTACAACTCTTATCGCCTCTCAGATCCAAAACTCAAGTACACCGATCAGCTCCGCGCCGGCCACATGAATCAGGACTTGGCTCGTTACGAGTTGCACCGCGTGTGGGTGGTGGATGCAACGCTGAAACCGGGAACCTCGCACATCTATTCGCGTCGTACCTTTTACATCGACGAAGACAGCTGGAACGTAATGGCTATCGACAAATATGACGGTCGCGGAGCACTATGGCGTTTCTCAGAGCAACATAGCGAGACTTGGTACGACGTCCCGATGTGGTTCGGTACGGTCGAAGTTCACCATGACCTGCAGTCGCGCCGCTATATCGCCATGGGTTTGCGTTCGGAAGAAAAGGTTATCTATGACCCGATCAAGCGCACGGCTGCCGATTACACGCCGCAAAATCTGCGCAATCTGGGCACGCGTTAATCGCTCAGGTGATGCAATAGGCTCAGTCAAGCTGTAAGAGTTCGGGGACAATCAGTTTGTCCCCGAATTTTTTCTGGGGACGCTTTAACGATTTTTAGTCACCGACCAAGCACATGATGTCGCGTGTGTCTGGTGGCTTGACTTGTCGACTGTTCATCAATTTTTTCGCTCGCCGAGGCCGTATACACATGACAAAATCCATCCTGGTTAACACCGTCGTTGGCAGTCTGATGGCCGTTGCCGCCCTGTCTTTCGAGGCGCATGCACAGATCAATCTCGCGGTCATGCCTGCAGAAGGGCCGCTGACCAAGCAGACGATGTCGCGTTTGCTGCTGACGGATGCGGCCCGCATCGGCAATCGCGTGGTGGCCGTTGGCGACCGCGGCTACATTGTCTATTCCGACAGCAACGGAGAATCCTGGCGGCGCGCGAAAACACCGCCGGACACGCCTCTGCTCACAGCGGTTTTTTTTCTGGATACCAAGACCGGATGGGCGGTTGGGCACGACAGCATGATCCTTACATCAAACGACCAAGGTGAATCTTGGACCAAGGCGTTTGCGGCCGCCGAAGAACAAAAGCCATTGATGGACGTGACTTTTGTGGATGCCAATACCGGTTTCGCTGTGGGTGCATATGGCGCGTTTTATGCGACTACCGACGGCGGCAAAACCTGGGCTTCGCGCAAGCTTCTTGATCCCTCGAAAGTTGCTACCAAGACCGCTGCTGCAGCCCCAGTCCCCAAAAAAGACAAATACGAAAGCGTGGGCAGTGCTCAGGCGGCAGACGCGGATACCGGCAAGGGCGGCGACGACGACAAACACATCAACGCCATTATCAATTTGGGCGACAAAAAGCTGTTTGTCGCTGGAGAAGCTGGCATGCTGGCCAAATCGGATGACGGCGGCAACACCTGGACGAAAGTCGCTTCCCCGTACAAAGGCTCGTTCTTTGGCGCGATCCAGGCGCAGAACGGCGCCATCGTGGTCTACGGTTTGCGCGGCAAAATATTCCACAGTACCGATGCGCAACTGGCGAACTGGAAGCCCGTGGAAAACAAATCCGTCGCCTCGTTGATGGGGTCGACCCGCTTGCCGGATGGCGCAATCGTGCTGGCGGGATTGTCTGGTACGGCCTTGATTTCTCGCAATAACGGTGAGTCTTTCTCGCCGCTTGCGACTGGCTTCACCAAGGCACTGGCTGCCCCGCTGTTAGGTGCGCCCGGCGCTCTATTGCTCATCGGTGAAGCTGGCATACGTGAAGTACTGCTTGCCGGCGCAAACGCTGCGTCGGCACCGGCATTGGCACCAGCACCCACCGCCGCACCGGTCGCAGTCCCAGCTAAACCGTAAGCCGCCCCTGTTACTCATCTGCAGCCTCACCAATTGAGCGCACCATGAACTTACAAAAATTCATCGAAAAATTCTCCGCTGTCATTTTCAACAATCGCAAGATGTGGCTAATTGTTTTCGCCATTCTGACGGTGGGCTTTGCCATTTCGGCGAGCCAGCTGAAAGTCGACGCTGGTTTTAACAAAATGGTGCCGCTCAAGCATCCCTACATGAAGGTCTACAAGGAATATGAAACGGTATTCGGTGGCGCTAACCGCGTCGCCGTCGCGTTAGTGCAAAAACAGGGGGACATTTACAACAAGGAGTTCATGGCCAAGCTGAAGGACATGACCAATGACATCCTCGTGCTGGAAGGCGTCGACAAACCCAGTGTACGTTCGCTGTTTACGCCAAACACCCGCTTTATCGAAGTCGTTGAAGAGGGCTTCGCGGGCGGCAACGTCATTCCGGCCACTTTCCAGGGCACGCCGGAGGACCTGCTCATCGTGCGCGGCAACGTGCAGAAATCCAACGAGATCGGCCGCACGGTTGCGACCGACTTTACCGGCGCGCTCGTAATCGCGGGATTATTCGAGTCGATACCCAAGGATGGCGGACGCGTCGAGAAACTCAACTACTTTGAGTTCTCCGAGAAACTCGATAAATTGCGCGAGAAATATGAAGGCCCCAACCACACTGTTCACATCATCGGTTTCGCCAAGGCGGTCGGCGATATTTCCAATGGCGCTCAAGGCGTCATCATGTTTTTCCTGCTGGCTTTCGTTATCACTGCCGTCCTGATGCTGTGGTTCGTAAAGGACCTGAAATTGACGCTGGTTTCGCTGGTCGTGGCAATGATGCCCGTGCTGTGGCTGCTGGGGACATTGCCCATTATCGGCTTCGGCATCGATCCGCTATCGATTCTGGTGCCGTTCCTGATTTTTTCAATCGGCGTTTCGCACGCCGTGCAAATGACCAAATCGTGGGAGCGTGAAGTCATCGGTGGCGCAGACAGCCTGATCGCAGCCCAGCATTCTTTTGCGACCATTTTCGTTCCCGGCACCCTCGCGCTGGTGACCAATGTGCTGGGCTTTGCCGTCATCATGCTGATCCCGATCGACATTGTCCGCGAGCTTGGCATTACCGCTTCGCTCGGTGTGGCATGGATGATCATCACCAACAAGATGCTGCTGCCGATCATGCTCTCGTACCTGAGCCTGTCCAAAGGAGCCCTCGGCAAAGAAGCCACACAGGAGCAGCGCGTCGATAAAATATGGCGCCTGGCGTCCGCTTGTGTGGAGAAAAAGCGCGCGGCTGTCATTGTCGGCATCTCGGCGGTTGTCTTGGGGCTTGGCTTGTGGAAGGCGCAGGACTTGAAGGTCGGTGACTATGGTTCCGGCGTACCGGAGCTGCGCGCCGACTCGCGCTACAACATGGACAACGACAAGATCGTCTCGAAGTTCGCCGTCGGCGTCAACACGCTGGGCGTGGTTGCACAGACCAAAGGTGTGCAAGGTGCCTGTACCAATTACGACATCATGTCGACTATCGAGAAATTCGACTGGTACATGCAGAACGTTGAAGGCACGCAATCGGTCATGTCGCTGCCCGGGCTGGCCCGCAATATAAATGCGGGCTTCAACGAAGGTAATTTGAAGTGGCGCCAGTTACCGCGTGAACAAACCATGATGGCGCAGAGCGTGACGCCCATCGACACTGCGACGGGCTTGCTGAACCCGGATTGCTCGGCCATGCAGATACTGGTGAACACCACCGACCAGCAAGGCGATACGCTCAAGCGCCTGGTAAGCGAAATCAAGAATATGTCCGCCGTAAGCAATAGCGACAAGCTCGAATTCAAGCTGGCTACCGGCAATATGGGCGTTACCGCCGCCACCAACGAAGCCCTCAACAGCGCGCGCTACGAAATGCATGCTGCGATTTTTGGTGCGCTGTTGCTGATGTGCTGGGCGACCTTCCGCAGCCTGCGCGCCACGCTCTGTATCTTGATCCCGCTGGCCATCGTCTCAGTGCTGTGTGAAGCGCTAATGCCCATGCTCGGCATCGGCCTCAAAGTCTCGACATTGCCGGTGATCGCACTCGGTGTCGGTGTCGGCGTGGACTACGGCATCTATCTGTTTGATCGCCTCGAAGTACATCTGGAAGAAGGCATGGAACTGAGTGCAGCATTTTTTGAGGCGCTCAAGGAGCGCGGTGCCGCCATGATCTTCACCGCCGTCACCATGACGCTGGGTGTTGGCACTTGGGCGATGTCAGCGCTGAAATTCCAGGCCGACATGGGCTTGCTGCTTGCGTTCATGTTCTTCCTGAACATGCTCGGCGCAATTTTCCTGTTGCCCGCGCTTGCGACGTTCCTGCTCAAGCCGCACAAGAAAGCGGCGTAACTTTCAAATTCCCGCAGGCAGGGGGGGCAAAGCGCGGCGTGCACAAAAGCAGGGATACGCGTGGGCACGCTGCGCTTTGCCCACCCTGCGCCATTGGCGAAAAACTAAAACACAAATACCGGCGCGGCACGCAGACTGAAAAAGCCCGGAAAGGCCCGCCGATATTAGAGCTTCGATGTCACGAGCCTATCCTGCAAGGGTAACCACATCCCCTGCCCTTACTGTTCCGAGCTTCACCGGAATCAGGTTCATACCAAACATGACACCGTTGGGCGAATCGCGATAGGTTGCCAAAGTCTGCAACGGTTCCGGCCCGCGCACCACGCCGTCCACCTGATCGGTCGTCGTCACCTGGCAGCGCACGCAGGGCTTCACTGCACGAAACACCGCCTCCCCAATCGCGATTTCACCGAGGCGATCCTCCGCAAATGCGTCACATCCGGCGATAACGAGATTTGGCCGGAAGCGATTCATCGGCAATGCCTGGCCGCCGTTTGCCACGATGCGCGCATTCAAGTCTGACAACGAAGCCTCAGATGCAATCAAGAGCGGATATCCATCGGCAAAGCTGACGATTTCGCCGTTCTTGGCGTACGCCGGATTGACACGCCGCTCGGACGAATCGGGCATGTATACCAGCCGTACATCCGCACCCAGATAGTCGGACAGCCACTGATCCGCTTCGGGCGCCACGGTATGCGCGCGTACATGACTGGACCATACCTTCACCGTGCGGGTCGGCAACTCAGGCGGCGCGGCGGGAAACGAAACGCTATCGACATCGGGGGCTGAAAAAATAATTTCTCCATTTACGATCTCCACCCACACGGTCGCCATCTTTGGGTGTTCGCGCTGCGTCAGAAATTGGTGGTTCGCGTCAACGGCCAGAAAGCGCCGGTCGTTTTGCAGCCCGCGCGGTGTCACGAGCGATTGCGTGAGCGAAATTCCGCCGAGCGCTTTGACCGGGTAAATATGTATGCCAGAAAGGGAAATCGTCATTGGGAAATTGTCATTGCGTTGTCGTCAAGTAAACGTGATAACGTAGCAACGCAGTATAGCGGCGCCCGCAGTTAGGGGCGCTTTTGTGGTTAAGACTTCTACTTTCACGAAGAACAGGAGCACTACATGGTTGATTGGGTAAAGAAACTCACCGGCGAATTAATTGACATCATCCAATGGCTGGATGATTCCAATAACACGCTGGTATATCGCTTCGAACGTTTCAACAATGAAATAAAGTACGGCGCAAAACTCACCGTGCGCGAGGGGCAGATGGCGGTGTTTATCAACGAAGGCCAGCTGGCCGACGTTTATAAGCCCGGCATGTACACGCTCACCACGCAGAACATGCCTATCCTTGCCACGCTGAAAGGTTGGAAGTACGGCTTTGAGTCACCCTTCAAGGCGGAGGTGTATTTCGTTTCGACGCGCAAATTCACCGACATGAAATGGGGTACGCCGGGGCCGGCAACCATGCGCGACAAGGAATTCGGCATTGTTCGCGCTACAGCATTCGGCATCTACACGATCCGCATCAAAGACCCCGGCATTTTCATCAGGGATATCTCCGGCACAGAAGGTCGCTTTACCACCGATGCGATTCAGGAAAACTTGCGCGGCAAGATCGGCTTGCGCATTAAGGAAGTGATGCCCGAGCTTGGCCTCTCCATCATCGATTTGGAAGCCAAGGTGACGGTAATGGGCAATATGCTCAAGGAGCGTATCGGTCCGGAGTTTGAGGCGATGGGGCTTGAGCTCTGCGAAGTGCAAGTGCAAGACGTCGGTCTGCCAGAAGAAGTCGAAAAAGCTATCGACAAACGCGGCGCTATGGCGGCAGTCGGCAACCTCCAGGCATATACGCAATACGAAACCGCCAGCGCAATCCATGATGCCGCCACCACCCCAAACAGTGCAGCCGGCGCCGGTATGGGCCTGGGGGCGGGCTTTGCAATGGGCGGCAACATGTTCGGTCAGATGGGTGCTGCGCAAGTGGCAGCCAATGCGGGCGGCGCTTCGACAGCAGCAATGCCGCCACCATTGCCTGCGGCGGTTGTTTTCCACGTTGCAGTGAATGGCCAGCAAGCCGGCCCGTTCGACATGGGGTCGCTGCAGGGGCAGGCGGGGAGTGGCGCACTCAAACGCGACTCGCTGGTCTGGAAAGCCGGCATGGCGCAGTGGGTGAAGGCAGGAGATGTCCCTGAACTCGCAGCGCTGTTTGCCAGCGTGCCCCCACCGCTGCCACCAGCGGGTTGACCGCGCTTTTCGAATCGCCAGCCTTACTGGCAGATGTCATTTCGAAAGCGCAGCATGGGAAATCTGCTGTTGGCAATCGCAGATTTCCCGCTACGCTCTAAATGACAGATTTTCCATTCGATTGTCCCGCACATGAACATCATCATCCGCGCCACTGAGCCCGCCGACTATGAAGCCATTCGCGAAACGATGGCACAGCCACTCGCCTACGCCGGCACACTGCAGGTACCGCTGCCATCGACCGAAATGTGGAAAAAACGGCTCGCTGAACTGCCTGCCGGCGATCACACACTGGTGGCCGAAGTCGATGGCAAGGTTGTCGGCAATATCGGTTTGCACGCCATCCAGAAATCCCGCCGCCGCGCCCACGCGGCCGGCATCGGCATGGCCGTGCACGACGCTTATCAGGGCAAAGGTGTGGGCAGCGCACTCATGCAGGCAGTGCTCGATCTGGCGGATAACTGGTTGCAGTACTCCCGCATTGAATTAACCGTCTACGTCGATAACGCCGCCGCCCTCGCGCTATATAAGAAGTTCGGTTTCGAGATTGAAGGCACGCACAAGCAATACGCATTTCGCAATGGCCAGTACGTAGATTCTTACTCGATGGCGCGCATCCGCAACCGCTGACTGACACGGAACAAAACTTGGAAAATCCCAACGCCTCCCAGACCACGCTGGACCAGATGACCTCGAAAGTACGCGCGTTTCCGTGCCGCGCCTGCGGTGCCAAACTGTCATTCGCGCCCGGTACCGAAACGCTAAAGTGTTCCTACTGCGGAACCGAAAACGACATTCCGAAATCGGCAGACGCCGTTGAAGAACTGAGCATCGAGGACTGGTTAAAACAACTCGAAGACGCACATGAAACCCATCAGCAGGAACAGGTCAAGTGCCAGAACTGCGGCGGCGAACAGACCCTGCCGGCCAATCTGTTTGCGTCCTCATGCACGTTTTGCGGCTCGCCGATCACCTCGAAAAGCTACGCGCAGCGCCTGATTAAACCGAAATCATTGGTGCCATTCAAAGTCACCAAACTGCAAGCGCAGGAAAAATGGCGCGCCTGGATTCGCGGCCTGTGGCTGGCACCCAGCGCGCTGAAGAATTTTGCGCAAGGCGATGGCGGCATCAAGGGCATCTACATTCCCTACTGGACCTTTGACGCGCAGACCTACACCAAATACGCGGGGCAGCGGGGCGACAATTACACCGAAAATTATCAAACCACCAACGACAAGGGCGAGCGCGTCACTGAGTCGCGCACTCGAACCGATTGGACCAATGTTTCCGGCAATGTGTCTTTTTTTCATGACGACGTGCTGGTGCCGGCGAGCAATTCTTTTGCCGCCGCCTCTAGCAGAAACGTCGGTGGCGCACAGACTCAACAGTTGACGCGCGCGGTCGGCGGCGCGGGCCTCAGCACGGCAGTCGGCGCGCTGACCAACAAGCTCGCCGGCGGATTTCGCACCTGGAATACCAAGGAACTGGTGCCCTATCAGGAAGAGTACATCGCCGGGTTTCAGGCCGAGGCATATCAGGTCGGATTGAAAGATGCCTTTGTCGGCGGCAAACAGCAGATTGACAATCGCGTTGAAGATTTGGTGCGGTCCGACATCGGCGGCGATCACCAGCGCATTACGTCTGTCAACACGCAGTACAGCCACCTGACCTTCAAACATATTCTGCTGCCGATGTGGGTGTCGGCCTATCTGTTCAGTGGGAAGACGTATCGGTTTCTGGTGAACGGGCAGTCGGGGGAAGTGGTGGGGGAATCACCGAAGTCGGGGTGGAAGATTTTCTTTTTGGTGTGCGGGATATTGCTGGCGCTGTTTGTGTTGCTGGTGTTTTTTGGAGGGAAGCATCGGTAGCGCGCGGTTGCTTGTGCGACGCCGGATTTGTGCCACTGCTAGTAAATGAAACTGTCAAAACTAGTACTACTGCCCGGCCTGGACGGAACGGGTGCGATGTTTGCCCCCTTGATTCATGCGCTCCCGAAGGACGTGCTCGCCGAGCCTGTTACCTACCCGGAGTCGCTCGAAAGATTTGATGAATATGTCGAGTTTGCTGCGGCTGCACTTTGTGGCACAGCAGATGTCGTCGTAATTGCGGAGTCGTTCTCCGGTCCGATTGCGATTGCTTTGCTGCGTAAGCCACCGCCCAATTTGCGGGCGATAGTTTTAGTGGCAACGTTTACAACAGCGCCGAGAGCACTGTTGAGAAGATTATCGAAATTAGTTCCGAGCGCCGTGGTTCGAATATTCGTCCCGGCGGCTCTCAAATGGTTTTGCGCGAACAGAAATACGGACCCTGACGTCTTGCGGCTTGCCAACAATGTTGTAAGCCACGTGCCATTAAAAACTCTCGACGGCAGGTTGAGGCTGCTGGGAGAACTACCGATAGATTTGAAGGCGCTCCTCGACAAAGCCAAGTTGCCTGTTTTGATTCTTGAGCCGACGCAGGATCGATTGATTCCGCTTGATGGATTCGTCAAGAGCGCCGCGCCCAATGCTCTATTGCAAAAAATTGCCGGTCCGCATTTTCTCTTGCAATCTTGCCCGAAGGAATGCTGGGAAGAAATTGAGAAGTTTCTTGTGGCACATTGAATTTGGCTTGTCGCGCAAAAGTCGCGTCAGAAAAACGCGTCGTTCTACTTCACCACCTTTAATGCGGTTTGTTGGAGCCCTAGCGGCTCGCTTCCAAAGCTAGTTCAGCCCCCATCCACCTCAGCCTCCGGCCAAAGATTCGGAAACAAATATCGAAGCGCTGCAGGTGGCACGCCAAATGAAACATCCGAGCGAGATGACGTCGCCGTCAGGACGCCGAAATCAAGCAAGCTTGCCAATACTCTCCGACCTGTGCGTTCGCCGAGCCCGGTCATTTTGATGAAGGTGGATCGTTCCGTCGGGCCGCTTATTGCGAGGTAGTGCAACGCTTCAAGCGCATCGATCTTGACGACGGATTTCTCGCTTCCTATGCTCCACGACTGCGCCTGAAGGAAAAGCAACATTGATTTCAGGCGATCTTTGAGCGTCAAAAAATCAAGTTTGTCGCGCATGAAGCGCACCTGATCCAAACAGACCTCCAGAAAGTACAGGGCGAAGGCAACAAGCTCTTCTTGTGAGAGCGCCCCGCGTCCATCCAAATCGTTTCGGCGCGATGCATCGGCATTGTAAAGCTTCGCGTAATACTGCTCCTGTGTACGTGCAAGCCCGCGCATGGGCGACCACAAGCCCTGTGTGAGTTTCATTGCATGCAACACCAAGTGCGTATGGAGACGTGCAACGCGCCCGTTCCCGTCGATGAACGGATGTACCCAGGCCAGCCCGGTGATGTGAGCAGGCCACCCCGATCAAAAGTGCTTCAGTGCCGGCAAGCGTGCGATACCGTTCCGCCCAGCCCACCAATAATTCATCAACTTCACTCCATTTCGGGGCAAGATGACGACCGGCTGTTACGTCCTGCGTCCGATATCCGCCGGGGACGATTGGCGCGCCATCGTCGGTGAAACGGTCGGATTCGGGTAGCTTGCTGTACAGCGACCTGTGAATATCGCAAACCACTTGCGGAAAGAAAATATCTTGCGCGTCAGAGGTTCCGAGCGCGGTCTCGAACCCTTGCTCGACTTCCATATGTGCGACGGCGATTCGCTGCTTCTTCGCCAGCGCTGCATCAGCATTGAATTCGTTCTTGAGGGCACGCTCGATTTCTGCCGGCTTGGTGTGTTGTCCCTCAATCTTGTTTGTGTAGTAGGAATTCATCGCGCGCAACCTGGGGCTAAGCGCTCGAACCATCGATACCCCTGCCAGCCCGCGAAGGGTATGACATTCCCCGATGACCTCAGCGGCAAGCTCTTGCAACGGTCCCAATACCCGCTCCTTTGGAAATAGCGGTTGGAATTGACTGATATCGGCCATATTTGGACAGTTAAATGGACATAACAGAGGACAGGTTATACCTATTGTAACTATTTGAATGGAATGTAATTATTAGTTTTTATAAAACATGGCGGCCAGTTAAAAGGACACAATATTCTGTCAATACCGCCGCATTCAGCTCAGGAATTGTCTTGCGGTTACTTATCGAAGCACATCTCCAAGTGAAATTTCGGCTTAGCCACTCAGCCTTCACTTCCGATGTGGCGGACACTCACTGCCACAACGCTCGATGCGCCCGATATGGCATTTGGAGTGAGGCATGTTCGGCAGGGAGTCCGCGAGGATTTCGGTAAAGAAGTCTATTTTTCCTCTGCCCTGTTTCAAGCCCTTTTAAACACTGCCAACGCCCCACCCGCCGCCACAAACAAACTCCCGATGCCGCGATTCGTCCAACGGATATGTTCCGGGTCTTTCAGCATCATCAGCACTTTCGCGGCGAACGCCGTGTAGCAGCCCATCGCGACGAGATCGACGACGTTGAGGGTGAGCGTGAGGATGACGTATTGAATCGCCACCGGCTGGGTGGGATCGACGAACTGAGGAAGTACAGCGAGCAGGAAGATGAGGCCCTTGGGATTGGTCTGGCTGACGAGGAATCCCTGCATGAAAATGCCTTTGGTCGTCGTGTCCTTGAACTCGGTGCGAGCGGCAATTTCTTCGAATGGCACGGGCGCCTCGCGGAATTTCTGGATGCCCAGCCACATCAGGTAAAGCGCGCCGCACCACTTCATCACTTCAAACGCCGTGTTCGATGCCATCAGAATTGCACCTAGCCCCAGCGCGATGATGGTGACGTTGACCATGATCGACACCTGCATGCCGATGCAATTCCACATGCCGCGTTTCCAGCCGTATTTCATGCCGGCTGACATGGAGGAAAGCGCGCCGGGGCCGGGGGAGAAACAGAGCAGGATGGTGGCGATGAGGAAGGTTAGCCAGGTGGTGAAGGTCATGATGGGATGTAGTCAAAAATAATGAAAATACCAGCACTGGCGCGAGTCTCAGGTCGTTTGCGGTCGGTGAGCCGCGCCAGTGCTAGTGACTGATGCTGTCATTTCGAACCACCGGTGAGAAATCTGCTTTTTCATTCCTTGGCAAAAAGCAGATTTCTCACCCGATGAAGCTGGGTTCGAAATGACAGCGCGTGGTGGTGTTTAGTGTGGTTTCGCGGGCGCCGCGCCTTCGACGTACTTCTGGTTTCCCTCCACCGCCCGCCTGGCGATGCCGTCGATGAACCCAGGCGCGATCAGTTTCACCCACTGCCCGAGTTTGCCTTTGAGTGTCATGATCTCTTCGCGTTTGCGGGATTCGATGGCGCGGACGATGATATCGGCGCAATCCTCCACGCTCATCACATCGTCCTTGCTCACCGGGTCGATCTTGGCGGGTTTGCCGTCCGCGCCGGTGGCGTTTTCGCGAATGCCGGTGGCGACGAAGCCGGGATAGATCATTGTCACCGATACACCGTCGTCAGCCAGTTCGATGCGCAGCGAATCGAAGAAGCCGCGCATCGCATGCTTGCTCGCCGCGTAGCCGGTGCGTGTGGGCACACCGACGAGGCCGGTGAGACTGGCAATGCCGACCAGTCGCCCCTTTGAGGAAAGCAGATGCGGCAGCGCATGATGCGTGCAATACACCGCGCCCATGTAATTCACCTGCATGATCCGCTCCAGCATCGCCACGTCCTTGATGTCGGCGAACTTCGCCCACATCGTCGTGCCAGCGTTGTTGACGAGGGTGTCGATACGACCAAATTCGGCAATGGCTGCATCGATAATTTTCTTGCAGTCATCCGACTTACCGACGTCCGCAGAAACGGTGATGACTTTTCCGCCGAAGCTGCGGGCTTTTTCCGCCACGCGGTCCAGCTCCTCCTGACGCCGCGCGGTGAGCACCAGCTTTGCGCCCTGCTGGGCCAGTTGATAAGCGAGTTCCTCGCCGATGCCGGTCGATGCGCCGGTAATGATGGTGACGTTGTCTTTCAGGGTACTCATTGGTTTCAGCGCTCCCATTGTTCTTTTCGCACCATCAATTTTAGTCCCGACCAGTCATCGTTCATGGCGCAGACTTTGACGTCGACCAGCCCCTTGCCAGCACCACCCCGCAGATGTCGTCTTCGGTGAGATCCATGAGCAGCTTCGATGCTTTCATCGGCCATGAAATCCACAGGCTGCTATCGGTGGGCAATTTTTTGGATACGGCTGGCAACGATTTTTTTCAGTGCCGACATAACTTTGCAAAACAGCGCGACTAGTGCATTGCTTGCAGCCATTTTCGAAACAAGCGTTGTGCAAGTAGGCAAGGGTTGCATGCACTGTTCAATGCCCACAGCCGCATTGAGCAGCACCATCACCCCCCTTCCTTGAGCCCGATTTTTTTCGGTAACGGTGTTCCGCTGTAGCCGACAACAAGTGTGGCCATTATTTTTCAGTCTCCACGTCGGGGATGTGATTAAAGGCGATAGCAATCTTGCCGTGGTCAAGCGCGCGATGAGCGCCACCGAAATAGGCGGCATGCTTGCCAAACCGCGTATTGAGGGAATCGATGGTGGCATTGAGTTTCTTCTTGTCGCCGGTCTGTTCAAGATCATCGAACAAGCGTGCCGATTGCGCCGCTTCCGACGACAATCCGCCTAACACTACCCCGACTTGCAGTGGCTTCAGCGATTTCTTTCGTGGATAGCTGAGCCACAGTTTGTCGACAGCGTGCAGCAGATCCAGCGTGTCTTGTGTTTCCAGAAACTTTGTATCGTTCTCCCACGAAGGGCCGTTGAGAAACTTCACTTTGATCGACAGGTGCGAAGTGTAGTGAACGACCTTGCGCAATCGCATCGCCGCTTTCTGCGTGAGGCGGTTGAGCACTGCACAGGCGTCATCCTTGCTGCGCATCTCGGGTGCGAGCACATGGGAGTGACTGATCGAACCCATGCCGTGATCGACATCGTGCACTTCAGCCCCGCGCAGTCTTGCGTGAAAGCGCTCCCCGCCTACGCCACCCCAGACGCTGCGCAATTGCTCTGGCGTTTGCCGATAAAGATCGGCAATGGTGTGAATGCCATGTCGAATGAGCCGCTCTTCCATGTTCTTGCCGATACCACTCAAAGCGCGCAACGGCAAGTGCTGGATTTTCCCGGGCACATCGTGCTCTTCCAGCACCACCAGCCCGTCGGGCTTCTGCATGTCAGAGGCCAGCTTGGCGAGGAAGGTATTGGGCGCCAAACCGATCGACACCTTCAGGTACTCGCCCACCGTCGTCGCCAAATGGCGCTTGATCTTGTGCGAGAGCTCGATGGCCCGCTCTACCGATTTGTAGCCGGCTGGCAGATCGCAGACCATCTCGTCGATCGACAGTACTGCTCGCACCGGCGCAATTTCATCGACGGCCTTGACCAGCTTATGGTGAAAGCCGATATAGAGCTCGTGACGCGCCACCACCAGCTCGATGTGCGGGATTCGCCTCTTCGCCTCACCGACATTGGTCAGCGTCTTCACGCCAAAGGCCTTGGCTTCGTAACTCGCCGCAATCAGGCAGGTGGTATCGGCCAGCATTGGCACCACACCGACCGGTTTGCCGCGCAGCTCAGGGCGATCCTGTTGCTCGCACGACGCGAAGTAGGAATTGAAATCGACGAGCAGCGAGTTAAGCGGCACGTTGCCTCAGATCGGTTCGCCGTTAGCGTCTGCCCGGGCCGACGCAAGGGTGCGCTGCCAGAACTGCTTGCCATTGGCATCAAAGCACGAGGCGATCATTTTCCGCTTGTCGCCCGAACCAGTGAATTCCAGCGTGCCGAAATTGCGCTGTTCCACGCCGAGTTCAGCGACGAAGCGCGGATTGGCGCGCTCCTTCTTGCTCAATTTTGAGAGTCGCGAGGTTAAAGGTGAACACGAGAATTCGTAGACCACAGGTGCGCCTTCCTGCTTGAGGCGGAATACCTGCGTGTTGTGACGGTCCCCGGAAAGAAATACCAGGCCTGCAACTTTTTCTTTGGCCAGCCAC
>Ga0163144_10002307_pt1 | contig 44289 bp, 37 predicted proteins | sample OliLak19BULKMAT1_FD_123175 | JGI IMG/M metagenome (GOLD analysis project Ga0163144, IMG submission 123175) | Freshwater microbial mat bacterial communities from Lake Vanda, McMurdo Dry Valleys, Antarctica - Oligotrophic Lake LV.19.BULKMAT1 | ecosystem: Environmental > Aquatic > Freshwater >...
TATCTGTTATCTGTTATCTGTTATCTGTTATCTGTTATCTGTTATCTGTTATCTGCTAATATTATATATCAGTTGTTGCAGTTATAGTATTAGCTCCAGTATAAGCTCCTACAGCAACAACTGAAGGCAAAGCCAATCCCCATTTAACACTTCCTGTTGTATTAGAAGGTGATGCTGTTGGCTTTGAAATTGATAAATTTAATGCAGCTGCACTTACAGATAAATCTGTACCTGCACCATAAGTAAAAGTATTTGAAGAATATTCCTGATTACCTACAGGAATAGTTGAACCACTACATGTGGGATAATTTGTACAAAGCTGACTGCCCGAAACTTCTATATCTATAGATGAATTCCCAGTGTTGGTAACCGTTGTAGTTTGATTTGTAGCACCCGTATTGTCTCCAGCAAGTAAAGATCCATATGCAATAGAACTTGTTACATTAAGAGCCCGAAGTGTTGCAACTTCGTTTGTACTTATAGGGCTAAATTCCGACCCGGTAGCAGCACTGTCGTCATTTACTTCAATCCAGGATCTCCAATATTCCGCTGAATATGTTCCTGAATCTGTAGGATCTGCGTGGAATTGCATGTTAACTTCACAGGTAGCTGTACAACTATTTCCTGAACAACTGGTTAGTGGACATGTAACATCTTGATAGCAATTATTATCGTTTGTTGTGCAAGCTTGTGCACTACCTACTCCCGATCTATATAGTTTCCCAGTTGCTGTATTTAAATCCGCAAATCCGTTTGTATCTGTAACTGTGGCAGTCCAAGATACACTCGTTGTTGTATTTTCTACCAAAGTTATATTCGAACCACCATTTAAAGTTACGTTTGAAACTGTAGGCGATGCGTTCGCACTAGTCTGCTCTCCCGCAGAAGTTAAATAGGAGATCACTCCATTTTGTTGAGTATATTCAGAGCATATCCAATCGGAAGATCTAACTGTATTCGCTATTCTTATTTCGTCTAATTTACCGTCATGTGGATTTCCAGCATCGGACTCAGCAGCCATTTTAAAAGTTAGAGCATTTGCTTGACTATTTACATTTGCCAATGTTCCACTTCTTGTGACTGCAGTGGACGATCCAGACAAATAAACAAGAACATTATTTACATTGTCATCGTCCCAAGTTACAGCAAAGTGACTCCATCCTGTTGAATTAACTAAAGTAGTGGTTGTCATTGAATATTGATCTACTCCATCTGCAGCATAGAAAATAATTTGATCCGCAGCTGGTATTTGAATCATATATCCAGCATTTGCAGCAGTATTGGCATTTTTCTTAGCTAAAATTGTATCTATACCAGTAAATGTATCCCTGTTCAACCAACCAGAAATTGTATAGTCTGTAGAATCTGCAAAATCTAGAGATCCATTAGCTGGATCTGCTACATTTATATAATCTGCAGTGTTATCGAAATCCTGACCTCTAAAAATTTTTGCAGTTAATTCAACATTATTGTTTTGTGTTCCATTATTTGCATTAGAAGTACTATCCGTATGAGTTCCAGCAGTACTTTCATCTGTTACATCTTCCTCTAAATGCCATACCCCTGCAAATCCATTGCTCCATGTACCAGAAACATCTTGTTGGTTCGATGCAGAGGCATAACTATAGTACATGTAAATTTCTGTATTAATCTGTGCATTTAAGGTTGGAATTTCAACCCAGGCAGTTAATGCGCCAGATGCACTGGTATAATTCTCGATTTCGTGTGATATTTTTGTTGTACCATCTCCAAGGGTAAAAAGAATATCATCACCATCTGCCTGTGCACCAGAAATTAATGCAGAATCTGTTACATGAACTAAAACAGGGAAGTCTGATAGTGCACCACTCGTTCCACAAACACCGCTTTCCTTAATAGTCATTTTCTTTCTTTTAGTCCAAGATGAGTTATACCATGTTGAAAAAGCTACAGTTGTTGTTCCGCTTATATCTAAAGCTGTGGCAGGACCTACGGTTGAGCTTGTAACAGTTACATCCGAAGAGGGATTGTTAATTGAAATTTCTATAGTTGAACCTGGACTAACATTCGCGGAAGTATCGAACAATATATACCCACAAACAGTACTTGTAGGGGAAAAATTTACAGGAAAACCCCCGTCTGTAAACGCAGATGTTCCATTTGCTCCACTAAATCCATCTGGATCTGCCGCTCCAAAAGTAATTTCATCCCCTGCATAAGATTCACTTGCACAGTCGTATGGTGCCGAAGTATCAAATTGATATTCGAAAGTAATATTGGACAAATCTGTTTGAGCATCTATTGTTCCACTCTCCGTAAAAGTAATTCCTGTAAGGCTTCTTGCACCTAGGTTAGACTTAATAATAAATGTACCACCAACATAAAAGTTTAAACTAGAATATGTTACTGAAGCGGTTTGAGTTCCAGAAGTAGAAACCTCAACTTGAGTATAGCCAGGCTTTGTGTCTTGAGTGGCAATAGTATGAAACGTAGATGGTGAATTTTGATTGTTAAATTCTGCAGATATCCAGTCTGAACTTTTCAAACCATTGTATAGTACTACCTCATCTAAATCTCCATTAAAAACTTCAACAATACCATTATTATTTCTACCAATAAATAAATTAACGCTATTAGTTAAAGTTTCGTTAACTGTAGAAATATTTGCAGTTGTCGAGGAGGTACCGTTAATATAAACAGTTAGATTCCCATCTCTATCGAATGTCATCGAAGTATAAACCCAACTGCCCGTATTTAAAGCTGAATACGAACCTGGTGCAGATTCCGTTGCAGCTGTTGGTCCATCTAATCGAAAACCCATTCTGTCGTTAGTAGCACCGAGATAAGCTTTATATCCATCTTGTCCAGTAGCACCTTTTGCTAATATCATGGCATTGGCCGCTCCATTGTATGTTGTTCGCAGCCACGCAGAAATAGTAAAATCGTTAGTCGTTATATTGTTTACATTGCCCATACTAAAAGCATCGTCTGTGCCATCGAAATTAATTGCATTTCCTAATTTTCCAGCAATCAAATCTCCAGAGGTCATAGTTCCTTGAGAAGTTCCATTATTTCCACCAGAAGTACTGTCGTTTAGTGCGCCAGTTGGATCTTCCGACATATGCCAAACCCCCAAGTAACTACTATTCCACGTTCCAGTTTCATTTTCTTGAGCACTAGCAGACGAGTTGCCATAGTACATATATAACACAGTATCGGAAAGAGGGCTCATCAAAGGAATTCTTACCCAAGCAGCCACCTCTCCTGTCCCTGTGGTATATTTTTCAATTTCGTGATCCAATTTAGTTGTTCCATCTGAGGCTGTGAATAAAATATCGTCTGAATCTGCTTGTACCGCTGCAGATAAATCTGAATCAGAGGTAATACTAATAAGTACAGCGAAATTTGCATGATTAGTTGTGCCACTAATTTGAGTTTCCAGAATAGTTGCTTTCTTTCTAAAATTCCAACTTGTACTGTACCATCCAGGGGAAGCGATGGTTGTTGTTCCACTCATAGCTACTGCTATTGCAGGCCCGACGGTTCCAGAAGATAAAGTAACATCTGAACTTGGATTGGAAATATCTATTTCTATAGTTTCTGCATTAGAAGCAGTAGATGTAACATCGTACAGAACATATACACACATTGTAGATGTTGTAGTGATTGCTACAGAACCAGTAAAAGCTGAGGTTCCATTGGCAGCACTGAATCCATCGGTATCCGTCGAACCAAATTGTGTTTCTGTTCCCGCATAACTTTCGCTTGCACAATCGTATGGATTGGAGCTATCCAAATCGTAGAAAAGCTTTGTGTTATCCAAACCTGTTTGCCCATTAACACTACCCTGCTCTCTAACAGTAATGCCTGTAACTGTTCTATTAGATGCAGCAACTAAAGAAAACTGCGCTCCTGACGCAACATTGTTTGTAGAAATATATGTTGTAGTTGTTTGAGTTCCTGTGGTACTAACTATCACATCTGCAACTTGCAAAGTTGTAGTCCCACTAATTGCAACAGCCGTTAATGGTGAAGTTTCACCAGAGGAAAGTAGAATCTTCGAGTTAGGCAAAGTAATATCTATTTCCAAAGTTTCCGTACTTGCAGCTGAAGAAGTTATATCCAGAACAACATAAATACACATAGAAGAAGTAGTGCTTACAGATGCAGTACCAACAAATTGCGACTCTCCATTTGCCTCACTAAATCCATTTGTATCTGTTGAACCAAATTGTGTTTCTGAACCAGCATAACTTTCACTCGCACAATCGTATGGTGCACTTGTGTCTAAATCGTATAGAAGTTTTATATTGTTTATGCCGGTTTGTCCGTTTACTGTACCAGATTCTCTAATAGTTATATCTACAACGTTTCTACTTGTCGAATTTCCAGTGATTATAAAAGCTCCTCCTAAATAATTATTTGTGGAAGGCACATATAGATTTGAAGATTGAGAACCACTAGTACTTAAATTTGCATGCCCTTTGATAATACTAGTACCAGAAATAGCTATGGCAGTATTAGGAGAAAGAGTATCGGCAGATGCGACTACCTCTGTGCTTGGATTAGTAATTTGAACTTCAATTGTTTCGTCGAAAGAAGCACCAGACAAAATATCTACCACAACATAAACACACATTGTGGAAGTTGCAGTTATCGCTACAGAACCAGCAAATATAGACGTGCCATTTGTAGCACTAAATCCATCTGCATCTGTCGAACCATATTGAGTTTCGGATCCAGCATAACTTTCACTCGCGCAATCGTAAGGATTAGACGAATCCATTTCATAGTAAAGTTTTATATTGTCTAAATTGGTTTGAGCATTAACTGTGCCTTGCTCAGCAACTGTTATGCTTGTTATGTTTCTTCCTGTAGAATTTTCAACTATGGAAAAGCCACCTCCTACATGAACATTTGTAGTATTTCTAAATAGAAAAGAAGTTTGCGAACCAAAGGCAGCAACCGTTGCTGAAGGTTTCAATTCCTCAGATCCAAGAGAATAGAATGAACTTGGTGTACTTTGATTGTTGTATTCGGAACTAATCCAATCTGCAGATCTTTTTACTGTTACAACTCTAGCTTCGTCTACTTTTCCATCCAACTGATTATTTGTTTCTCCATTTGAATTGTGTCCAATTCTCATGGGTGTATTATAGTACACTATAGGACCTGCAGAGGTTCCTGCACTTGTAGTTTGTTGTGTACCATTAACATAAAATCTCAAATTATCGTTAGATTCCCAAGTTGCAGTAACATACACCCATTGGCCAGTAGATATAGTGGTCGAACTGGTTTCAATATATGTTCCATTATTATTTACTTCAAATTTCATTGTAGAGCCTGTTCCAGTTTGACTAATATTGAAAGATGAAAAAGGCGTAGCAACACTTGTAAAACTTTTACTTATAACTTTACCTCCAGTACTATTTCCAGGTGTATCCCAATAAATCCAAGCGCTAACTGTTATTCCTGTTGCTGGTTCAAAATCTGAACTTCTAGTTACTTCAATATAATCATCTGTTCCATCGAAATCTTGTCCACCACCTATCTTTCCTGCTATTGAAGCATTTTGATTTTGCGCTCCCGAATCATTTGTTCCTGCAGAATCTGCAAAAGTAGCAGAAGTTTGGCCTGCAGTTGCAGTTTCGTTTAAATGGTGCACAGTGGCAAAGTCTGAACTCCATGTACTAGATGCATTCTGTTGATTAGAAGCACCTGAATTACCATAATAAACATAAATCTCGGTGTCCACAGTTGCTGAAAGAGAAGGAATTTGAACCCATGCAACTAACTCTCCTGTACCAGATGTATATTTCTCTATTTCATGATCCAATTTTGTAGTTCCGTCTGTTGAAGTGAATAAAATATCATCCCCATCTGCTTGAGCATCTGCAGAAAGATCCGAATCTGTAGTTAAATTTATTAATAATGGAAAATCCGTTAAAGAAGTAGCTCCTGGAATTTGACTTGCTTGAATTGTTAATTTCTTCCTATAATTCCAAGATGTACTGTACCATCCAGCAGCCTCTGCTTGTTCAAACCTATCTGTCGTTTTTAATATAAAAACTGCACTATATAAATATGAAAACAATTGGGCAAAAATTATTAATAATGCTAGAAATAGAGTTAAAAGTGTCGGATAGTACCTAACTCTAAAGATTCTCGAATCCCTATTGTTTTGATCAATATTATCGTCCCCTACTTTCCCATGAAGAACTCTAAATAATCCTAAAAGAACCCCGCTAATCATCGAAAATCCCAAAATATTAGTTATTGCAAAGAGTTTCTTAAAGATATTATTACCTAATCCAAAATACCGACCAGCTACATCTGTTCTACTAGAAACTTTAATCAATAAATTACTTAGAAAATTATTTTCAATTTTCTTTTTTTTCTTAATTTTAATATTTAATGAATTTAAGATTTCTGTTTCTAAAACAGAAAGAAAGTTTTTTTCTCTTTTATTTATTACAGTATAGATTGCAGGAAGATCCCAAAACTTTTTACTACTTTGTAGGATAATAACTTTTCTTTTTTGATCGTTAAAAGTAGTGTTTGTACTTAAATATTCAAGAATTTCTCTACCACTGTATTTTGGTAATGTTGTATCTATAATAATTACCCCAGGATTTGTTACATAAATATAGCCTAATCCCTCTACCCCATCTTCAGATGTATATATTTTAATATTTAAATCGTATTTGTCGTCCAATTCGTGCAAGAAAGTACGGACAACGTTCCGAAAAACGAAATTGTCGTCGAGCAAAACCACCCTTTTTATGTCCAGGCCACGCCTAAGGCCCCGAAGCATTGTTCATATTAGTAAAAATTTCCACTATTCTAGTTTATAGGTTTTAATCTATAGGTGGTAGTTAAATTTAAGAAAGTTAAAAATTTAATACTCGTTTCAAAGACCGATTTGAAGATACTGTAAAAAAGTTGTAAAAATTAATTTATTTTTACAAATGTCTTTAAATCTTTATCTATGGGAGATAATTTCTCAGATTTAGCCCCTGACCCAATGCTTTCTGATATAAATTCGGAATTTTATGCGTATATTCAAGATGCTCTTCATCCCGATATTCCAAAAAATGGGATCGATATTCAATTAACAAAAATACAGACATGCATGCTTAGTTAGGGCTATTCATTGCTCCCAAGTGAGTCTGGTTTAATAGCTATTATTGACAGAAATAATAATAATCTCGAAGATATATGGAATGCTTTAAACTTAACATTTGAAGAAAACTTGATCTTAGGAGATTATTTGGATCCTGAAAGTCGTTTTATAGTGATTGAATTTGATTATGCTTCAGATTTATTATCTTTAATTCAGACGAGCAACGTATGCAATGATCAGCTTCAAGATAGATTAAATTTACTAGATCCAAATATACCGATTTCTACACTTTTAGAACTTCAATCGCGATTTATAGAACAAACCGTAGCAGGGTTTGATAGAAAGGATTATGCAGAAGTATGATAATTACTTGGTCTTTTTGTACATTCAATTACACATTACTGGTATCCCTTCGACTGTAAGTTAAATGCATTTGCATAAACTCCATTTTTAGCAAGAAGTTGCTCATGACTTCCTTCTTCTACAACTTGCCCATGTTCAAAAACTATAATTCTATCTGCATTTCTTACCGTGGAAAATCTATGCGAAACAATAATTACAGTTTTATTTTCTATAAATTTATAAATTCTATCGAATATATTTGCTTCTGCAACTGCGTCTATAGATGCTGTGGGTTCGTCTAAAATTAAAACCTCTGCATCTCTATAGAAAAATCTTGCTATAGCAATTTTTTGCCATTGACCAGTAGATGGTCTAATTCCTCCTGCAAATTTTTCGCTTAAAACTGTATCCAATCCTTTTGGGTATTCTTTAACAAATTCAGCTGCATCTGCATATTCTAAAGCTTTCCAAATTTTTTCATCTTCAAATTTATTTGCAGCTTTTCCCAAAGCAACATTTTCTCTAACAGTTAAGTATTCGTAGGTATTGTAATCTTGAAAAAGCACACCTAAGTTCTGGTAGAAATCTTCAATTTTTAAATTATTTAAATTAGTATCGTTAATTTCAATCTTTCCTTCTTGTGGTCTATATAACCTAGTCAGCAATTTAATTAGTGTTGTTTTTCCAGCACCGTTGTGTCCAACAATTGCTATTTTTTCTCCAGAATTAATTTTCAAACTAAAGTTTTGAAGAACTTTTTTTTCTGAACGAGGATAGCTAAAAGTTACATTTTCAAATTCAATTTTGGGTGGTGTGTCTAGTTCCCCTAGAGTGACTGTCCCATCTTTCTCAAGTTTATCTTGCTCCAAAAGAGATTTCGCATCTTTAAGTTTGAACAACATTTCACTTAAATCTGTAGAGATGCTAACAAAGTTGTCTATATTGCTGCTGAAAGTTCTTATAGTAGAAAGCAGAAATACAAATTGACCTACAGATACTTCACCTGACTTTAACATGTTCACTAAAATGATAATTGCTGCAATTAAATACACTTGTTTAAGCATATCTACTAAAAATCCTAAAATCTGCCATCTAGTTCTAATTCTGGATAAAGTTGAAGTTAAATATTTTGCAAAATCTTCAAAAATTTTTCTTAAATAGTCGTAAGCACCAATCATCACAACTTCCTTGAATGATGAACTTGAGATTAGATATCCAACATTTCCATCGGATAGTCTATTTTGTAGAGTATTTTCAACATCTATGTTGTAAAGTTTACGAATGAATTTTCTGTTTACTATTAAACTAGGAATAGAGACTATTAGGACAATTGGAATAATTTGTGGAATGTATATTGCAATAATGGCTATAACCGAAATAAGTCCAATTGCGGCTCCAATAAAAATACTAATGTATTCAAATAAATCTCTAAATACCCATTGGTCTTCTCTATAGCGTGTTATTTTATTTAGAATTTCCGGATCTTCTTGGAACTGAAGTCCCATGAATTTTAGTTTTTCGTATAGCAAACTTCTTGGTTTAAATCGCATTCTATGTCTAAGAATCTGTCTTCCGTATCTGTTTACTGACGCTATAAATGAGAATAGAACCGTAGTTCCCACAATAACTATTAGTAAATTTCTTATTAACAAGTCTTCCTTTCCAGGTGAATATGCAATTAATTGGTCTATTAAAAAAGCTGAAATTAATGGGTAAGCAAGATTAGTTAGTTCTCTAAAAATTCCAAAAATAATGTAAACCAAAAAATGGGTAGGCCCAACTTTCCAATACAACTTAAACGCCCAAATAAAGAGGAAGAAAGTTGAGATATTGTCTTTTGTTTTAGAATCTAAAGGTTTAGTCATTAGAGAGTTATTGGTTGATGGTTATTTGTAATTTGAAAAGTGCTGATTGCTTACTATACTCTTGGTGTGCCTCTGTAGCAAAAATTTTATTTTCCTAATTCTAAAAATGCTTTTTTAGATAAAGTTAGTAATCCAACTCCCGGTAAATTCCCATTAACTAAATAGTCGATTAGAAAATCGTCAGTTGCTGTTATAGCAACCAACGATGCCAAAAAAATCTTAGCTCTATCGTTTATATCTATATCTTCTTTTAATAGCACCGATAAGATATCAGGATAAAATTCATATTTAACCCCTTTTCTACCTCTCTTCAATCCCAAATATTCTAAAAGACCAAATGAATTCTCATTAATCATCCACGAAGCGGTTATTAACTTTGGCTTAATACTTTCAACTTCAGGTCCTTGTTCCATAATATTTTCAATATCTTCTTTTATTTGGAAAAGATCTGAAGGAGTTTTTGGATCCCTGTTATACCAAATTTCTGTTAAATTTCTTCCGGAAAGCTCATCATTTCTTAGCTCAATCGTATTTCTAGACCTATGTTCGTACCCTACCAAAGTTACAATCTCAATAGCCATAGTTTCTTCCGTATATCTTAAATTTGGATTTAATACTATTTGAATTTGTGAAATGAAATGAATCAATTCTAAAGCAGACATCTGAGTATTAAAAATACAATCGAGTAAATTATTTATTAAAACAGGAGTAAATCTATCGAATTTATCTTCAATGCTAAGATTTATATCGTATTGAGCATTAAATATTTCAAGCAGGTCTTTATCGCCTTCTTCATAATTCTCTACGATCCATTCAAGATCTACTAAGTTTAATCCTCCAGAAAAGCTACGTATTTTAAAAATATTTGTAACTCTTTCTCTTAAAATTGAATTATCAATTTTATCTTTCAGACTGCGAACTATATCTACAAAGCGAGCAAATTCATAAAAAGCCGAGATAACACTTTCTACATAGAAAACTGCCTCGTCCAAATGGAAAGTTTGATCTACCCTACGGTCTAACCCTTGCCTGAAGTTAATTATCAATGAATGCGCATTAAAAAATGTATCGACTGTTAATTCATTTAATCTAGCTATCTCCCTTTCTAAACTTTTTTGAGGTTCTCCAATGGAATCATCATCGAATCCTCGAGTCATGCTAATTTATTAATATATCTCTATTATATCCCATCGTGTCGCCTTAAGTCATCGTCAAAGAATCAACTGGTTTGACAAATTGTAATACCTGCACTATCTTAAACTTAGAACTTACTACTTAAAACCTATAACTTTAAATGGCCAAACTTACATACGATCAACTTATTAATCAACATTTAAACATTCTAAAGGGTTTGCAATACGAAACAGGACTATTCTCTGCTTCTAAAAAAGATGTGGCCACTGGCTATAACAAATCTTGGCTACGAGATAATTTTTATGAATGCATTGCATTCGAAACAATTGGAGATTGGGATACAGTGGAAAAAACTTACGATGCAATCTTGCAAATATTTCTAAAACACGAAGAAAAAATCGATTGGGCAATAAAAGAAAAACCTAAATATACTCATGAATACATTCATGCAAGATTTAATCCGGAAACTTTTGAGGAATTTTGGGAAGAATGGGGAAATAAACAAAACGATGCAATCGGCGCCATTCTATTCAGAATTGGTGAATTAGAAACTCATCACAAAAGATCTATTCTACAAAATGAAGATAGAATTAGAATTGTGAATAAATTAGTTCAATATTTACATAGTGTTGAATATTGGCACGATAGAGATAGCGGCATGTGGGAAGAAGACGAAGAAGTTCATGCATCTTCAGTTGGTGCATGCGTTGCAGGATTAAAAGCTGTTAGTAAAATTGAAAGCATTAATGTTCCACAAGAATTGATTGATAAAGGACAAGAAACTTTGAATGCTTTGTTGCCTCGAGAATCCGAAAGAAAATTTACAGATTTAGCATTGTTATCTTTAATCTATCCCTACCATGTGGTTTCGGATGAACAGAGAGATAAAATCTTGGAAGATGTTGAATATCACTTGCTTAAAACAAAAGGCATTATTCGTTACAAAGGAGATAGATATTACAATGGTAATGAAGATGGATTTAGTGAAGAAGCAGAATGGACTTTTGGGTTAGCTTGGCTTGCAATAATTTACGAACAAATGGGAAATAAGAAAAAAGCGCAAGAATTTTTAGATAAATTAATTGCCATTGATACCCCAGATGGAATGCCAGAATTATATTTCTCCAACGAACCAGAATATAACGATAACACTCCACTTGGTTGGAGCGAATCCTTATTTATTGTTGCACTTTACGAAATGAACAGGGAATTAGCTGATAGCTGATAGCATATTGCTATAGCTTTATATTCATTAATAGATAATCTAAAATATTTAGTATTTACAACTTATGACTAAACTTTGTCCTCATTTAAAAAATTTCGATAAAAGCAAAATGGTTCTGTTGTCTGCTTTTCCTAAATTTGAATGCGAAGAATGCATAAAAATAAACAGCAAATGGCTTCATTTAAGAATTTGCCAAACATGTGGGAAAATGCTTTGTTGCGATTCTTCACCAAATAGACATGCTAGAAAACATTGTATTGATTATGGGCATAGTATTATTTCATCTGGTGAATTTGGTGAGCACTGGCTTTATTGTTTTGAAGACGATGTGACAATAAATTTCTAATATAAATTTAGATACTAAGATACAGGGATATTAGATAACGATTTATTGTTACTGGTTATTTGTTAATTGTTATTAGAATTGAAAAAAATGATCTCATTTTCTACTTATCGCTTAAAGCCTATAGCCCATAGCCGCCTATGAAAAAACTATTATTCACAATCTTACTCTTTCTAGTAATTTGCTCAATTTCACTTATGCTGATTATTTTAAGAAGTGACAACCCTACTTTTTCTAATGTCATTCTGAACCCGCATGTCCCCAGGAATGCAGCGTACGCAGTCGGGTCCCAAAATCGAGAAGGAAAAGAAGCTTTCACCCCCTCTTATGAAGAGGGGGACTGGGGGGTGTACTCTTCAGCAGTTAAACTCTTAGCCCAGAACACTAAACCCATAACCTCAAAAACAACCAAAATTTTAATCTTCGGAGATACTGCTTTGCTCGAACCTTTAGGATCCCGTGCTGTGAACGACCCTACCTACAATCCCTTTTCAAACGTTATGCCGTTTTTTGAAAATTATGACTATATTGTAGGCAAACTCGAAACTACAATTGATGGTGAAAGTGTTGGCGTACCAAATCCAGGAAAAAATTATACTTTCAGCATTCCTAAAATTTCCGCAAAAATATTTAAAGACGCAGGAATAGATGCATTTAACTATGCGACGAATCATACAAAAGATTATGGTGAAGCAAGCGTTATTCATACAATAGAATTGTTAGAGGAACAAGGAATTGAACACTTTGGTGCTGGTGCAAATAACGAAGAGGCTTTTGCTCCTTTGATCGTTGAAATTAAAGGAACAAAAATTGCATTTTTAGCATTTAATAGTGCCGAGTATGCATTCAATATTGCTGGTCCAAATAGTGCAGGAACTGCTTCGTTTATTGAATATTTAGCTCGGCCAAGCATAGAGAATGCAAAAGCAAATTCAGACATTGTTATAGTTATGGCTGAATGGGGAGAAGAACACACAACAGAATTAAACGATTTGCAAAAACAATGGGCTAATATTTTCACAAGTGCTGGTGCAGATTTAGTAGTCGGAGGGCATCCTCATGTTCGTCAGGCTTCTGATGTTGTGAATGGTGTGGAAGTAATTTATTCAATTGGGAACTTTATGTTTCCTGGCCAAGCCTGGGACCCAGAAGCACAAAAAGGTTGGATGGTGGAGGTGGTAGTTGAAGACAAGAAAATTAAAGAAACAATCCTCCACGATATGGAAATGGATTTTGAAGGAGTACCGAAGTTAGTAAGTAGTAAGTAGTAAGTAGTAAGTAGTAAGTACAATTATAGATTAAAAATACGATTTACTAAAAATTATTCTTTACTCGTTATTTCTTCAAATGCTAAGATTCACTACTTAAAATAGCAAAATGACAACTTGGAACCCTTTTGATAATTGGTTAGAAAAAAAATGGTTTCAAAGTAGAAGAAGGAAATGATCCTATTCAGATTGCTAAGCTTGTAGAAGAAGTGGTTTCAGCAACCGAATTAGGAGAGTGACTTGATGTAAAGTATAGTGGATATGCTTTAGAACAAAAAGATAATATTCCTTCAAAAGTACTAGCAGAATATGTAGTGGAGCAAATTATAATTGAACAAGGACTCTTGAATGATATTAAGGGAGATGAAATCAACTTAGATTTAAATATAATATATGAATTCACAACATATATAATTTCTAATTTTAGATATGGTTATTTCCCTCCTACAGGAAATCTAGCTGAATTCATACACATGGCATATTTTTATTCTGTTATTCTTAATGATTCATTTCTAAATGAGAAAAAGAAATACATAATTGAAAATTTAACTCTACAAAACTATAATGATGCGAATCAATTCCTTAGAGATCTTTTTCCACATAAAGATATAAAAGATTTATTTACAGCTCGAATAAGACAAATCTGGCTTTTGGATGCCACAGACTCAGATGATGATGAAGATACAAGTACCCCAATACCCGAACTAGCTTAATTTAAGATTCCTGCCTACGGAGGAATGACAAGGCTTCTACAAAGCTAGCCTGGCAAAAAAGAAGATATGGTACTAGGTACTAGATGCCAGGCGCTAGGTGCTAATTTTTAATTATTAATTCTTAATTGAATTTTATCCTTTTCCCATTTGCCCTTTGGCAAAGTCTGTTAGATTATCTCTTTTAGCCCAGTCTCTTTCAGTTTTGGTAAGATAAGCTTTTCGAAGTCTTAAATTTTGCGGAGTTACTTCTAAAATTTCGTCTTTTGCTAAAAACAAAAGCGCAAATTCCAATGTCAAAGGTTTTAATGCCTTCAAAGCAACTTGTGTAATTTCTGCTTGATTTCTTCTAACTCCAGATTTTGCTCTTTCCTTTGTAGAATTCACTTCTAAATCTGTTTCGAATTTATTTATTCCAAGAATCATTCCTTCGTAAACTTTAACAGAACCTCCCACTAACAACTCGCCTCTTTCTTGAATAGTATTTAATGAATATTCTGCGCTAACTCCATTTGCAGTATTCACAATAACTCCTCTTCTGAATAGTTCTTGCTGTTGTGTGAATGGAACATATTCCAAAAGATAGTTATTCATTACCAAATTTCCTTTTGTTGCAGTTAATAAAATACTTCTTAATCCTAGTAAGTTTCTTGTAAGAATATGATATGTAAATATGCATTGTTTTCCTTCAGTTTCTAAGCTGATCATTGTTCCTTTTCTTGCACTTAATTCAGAAACTACAGTTCCTTGGAATTCTTCTGGTACTTCAATAAATACTTCTTCCAAAGGTTCAGATTTTACACCGTCGATTTTTTTAATAATAACTTCAGGTTTTCTAACTTGAAATTCATATCCTTCACGTCTTAATTCTTCAATTAAAATTGAAAGTTGCAATTCTCCTCTTCCAGCAACAAAATAAGCTCCTCCATCTGCTTTTGTTATTTTCAAACTAATATTGTTTTCTGCTTCTTTATCCAAACGTTGTTGTAAAAGTTTAGCTGTAACAAATTTACCTTCTTGCCCTAAAAACGGAGATGTATTTGCTTCGAATCTAATTCGAACTGAAGGATTTGAGATTTTGATCATTGGTAAAGGTTCTGGTTTAGACGATATGCAAAGTGTTCCACCAATTGCTTTAGATTCAATTCCCGAAATTGCAACAATTTCACCAGCGCTAGCTGTTGTTACTTCTTCCCAGCTCAATCCTTCTCTAACCATAATTCTTTTAATTTTACCTGTATCTTTTTCTGTATCTGCTGCTTCTGAATGAAGAATAACTACTGAATCTCCAGCTTTAACTTTACCTCTATTTACTTTTCCAATTAAAAATCTTCCTAAATGCGGATCGAATTGCAAAGATGTAATTTGCATTTGTAAAGGTCCATTTTCATCTCCTGTTGGAGCTGGGACACTTTTTACAATCTCGTCTAAAAGAGGTTTTATGGTTACATCTGGATTCGTACTAACTTCTGCCATAGATTTCCAAACTTTTCCTTCTCTACCAATTGCGTAGAATACAGGAAAATCTAATTGTGCATCTTCAGTTGCTAAAGATAAAACTAAATCGTTAACTTTATCTAAAACTTTTTCTGGAGTAGCAAATGCTTTATCTATTTTATTTATGACAAGTAGCATTTTAAGCTTAAGTTCTAAAGCTCTCTTTAAAACAAATTTTGTTTGAGGTTTTGGTCCTTCTTGAGCATCTACTAACAAGATTACAGCATCTGCCATATTCAAGGTTCTTTCTACTTCTCCTCCAAAATCTGCGTGTCCTGGGGTATCTATAATGTTTATTTTATATTCTTCGTTGTCCGAATTAACATATCTAACTGCAATATTTTTAGCTTTAATTGTAATCCCCTTCTCTCTTTCCAATTCTCCTGTGTCTAGGATCATTTCTTGACTCATTTCGTCCTGATTATCTCTAAAAAGGTGGTTCTGCTTCATAAAAGCATCTACCAAAGTTGTTTTACCATGGTCTACATGGGCAATAATTGCAATGTTTCGAATGTTTTCTTTATTCATTTGTTATATATAATCATGAAATAACCAGCCAAACATTTTACCACAAAATTGCTTAATATGGTCATCCATAGTACTTTTTCAGCCAAAAATAGAACTAGCTCCTTTGATTGTTTTGTAAGGCTGATATTGAGTTTAGTTTGGGCTGTTCCAATAATAACGGACGAGTATTAATGAATTCCTTTAACAATCACATTCCACTTCTTCTTTTTCTGTAGAGCATTTACTGCCGATTCGCCTAATTCAATTCTGCCTTCATAAAAACCTATTTCAAAACCTGCTTTTTTTAAAATTGCCATAGTTTCTCCGAAAGAATTTGTAGGATTCGTTGGTGTACAATGATATTCCAGAAGAATATTCTTAACTTTTGGTAAATAATCACGACATTCCTTCAAAACCACCAACTCCGAGCCTTCAATATCTATTTGTAGCAAATCTATTTCGCCTTCTTGTCGTTTAATAATTTCCGAAAGTTTTACAGATTTAACTTTAATAGGAGTTGGCTCACCTCCCCAAATTGCTGGCACAACTGAATCTCCCCAACTCCAGGGGTCCTCCTCATATGTATCTACATATAAATCTAACTCTGTTTCTTCATTTCCCACAGCAGCTTCAATAAATTCAATATCTGTTAAATTGTTAGCTTCAACATTTTTTCTAAAGCGTACTGCACTTGTTGGAGAAGGTTCAATTGCAATAATTTTTGAATTTGGATATTTTCTCCTAAAGTACAAAGTACTAATTCCAATATTCGCGCCAACTTCTATAATTAGTGGTTGCACGCTAGACAGTTCAATTTCAGACTCACCTCTAACCATAATTTCATCCCACAAAGCTTCGAATTCTTGCTTATTTCCATGAAAAATTTTATATCCATCTTGTTCAGTGAATCTATCTAAATCTGTCTTTTGAAGTTCGTTAGGCATTTTTAATTTTAGCACTTATAATAAACAGCGTTTAGTATATACCTATGATACAATCCTTCATAGAAAAATTTGGGCCTTATGAAACAGAAGTACAACCAGGTGTTAGTTTAGTAAACTTGCGTCATCCTGGAACATGGGAAGCTTATCCAATTTTAACTGAAGTTCGCGAAGGATTTATTGCAGCTTATGATTTTTTAGAAGATGCACATGGGAAATGGGTGACTTTTGGAAAAAGGAATGTATATGACATGCATTCAATGTCCAAATCTATGAGTGACCTTAACGATGATGAAATCTCAGCATTGATGGAATTCGATGCTCTTTCTGTCGGTCAATGTAAAGAAACTAGTACTTTGGTAGCTAATTATTTGCTTACTAATTTTAGGTTGCAGTATATTATATCTGAATATCAAATCGATAAACCTAAATATTTCCCTTGCCATTATTTTGGTGTTGCATTTCATCTACCAACTAAAACATTCATTGCCTTTTCTCCGGGAAATATTTTCAACTTTATTTCAAATAATTACTCATATACCCAAAACACGAATGATCAAATTTATCAGAGATCTTGTGAAGTATTGATTTCTCATAGTTTGGCTGACTTAGTTAATGGTGTACTTTCATTTGAAGGAGGTAGTATCAAAAACATAGTCCCTTACAATGGAAATCCTATTGAATCTGGAATCTGTCTTGGAGATCCTAAATATGAAAGTAAACTCTATACAGGGAAAATGCTTTCTTCTGAAGTATTCACAAAAGATAGGATAGTTGACCATCCAATGTACGAAGAAGTTTAATACTTCTTATGTATTTCCAATTGTTCCTGGATATCTACTAAGTTGCCTTTGAGTTCGTCGAATTGATGTTGAATTAGCAGAATATAGGCCTCTGGTGAAGAAATACCTCGAAGCCGCACACGAGTTTGGCCATTCAATACTATAGTTCCGACACCGAATATATTTTCAATTAAACCTTTAGAAACCCTGCAAGATTGAAAAGTTTCAATAGAGTAAATTCTTACACTTTTGCTAAAACCTCCAACTTCTAAAATTATATTTCCTGGTCTGATTGTAGACTTATCTGCAACTTTTTCGTGTCGATTAGATTCAATTTTATAGTTGGTATTAGACCAAATGTATTGCTCAAATAGATATATCGTAAGGTAAATTAGAAGTATGCAAATTAGTAAAAGTATCCAAATATAGCTTCTTAAAAATAATTGAAGTAAGAAAAAGCAAATTATTACTAATACAAGAGAAGGGATATAAAACGCAAAAAGTCTAACCATCATATACTTAGATGTTGTTGGAAGTTCTTTAAATACTCCATTTACTTCTGTAAACCCTTGAGTTGGTTGCGAAGATAACTCTGCCATATCTATTTATAACAGATGAATATGAAGAGAATGTAAAAAAGAGTTTAGAAAGTTACGAGTTAGAAGGTTTAAAGGATGTTTATATTGATTGAGTTAACATTCAAACATTTCAAACTTTTGAACCTTTGAACTTTTCCGCAAGAAACGGATGGAATAGATTTCATTGTATAAATTATAATCAAGTATGACAGATAAGAATAAACAAATCCTTCGACAAGCTCAGGATGACAAGAAGAGTATTTCTCTTCCCAGAGCTGAGGAGATATTAAGAGAGGGGTCGTTGGAGGTATCTCATGATTTAAATCTCACAACCAACTACTCCATTATCGAAAAGGCAATTCAATATATTGAAGAAAACTTTAAATCCCAACCAAGTTTAGATGAAATTGCAAACTCCCTTGGTATGAGCAAGTTTCACTTCCAAAGAGTTTTTAAAGATTGGGTGGGAATTAGTCCAAAAAAATTCATTCAATTTTTAACACTAGAATATACAAAAGAAGTTCTAAAAAAATCTAAAGATTTATTTAATGCTACATTTGAATCTGGACTTTCGAGTACTTCTAGATTATATGAATTGTTTGAAAATATAGAAGCAGTAACACCTTCTGAATATTTATCTGATGGTAATAATTTGACAATTTACTATGAGTTTTACGAAAGCCAATTTGGTAAATGTTTAATTTGTGTTACAGACAAAGGACTTTGTAGACTAGATTTTGTTTTAGAAAACGAGGACATAGCATTAGAAAATGTTAAGAAAGCTTGGCCAAAATCTAAATTAGTGAATGACGGTAAGAAGACAGGTTTGTATTTTTCTCAAATCTTCAAACCTTCCAACTTTCAAACCTTAAAACCTTTAAACTTGTTGCTCAAAGGTACAAATTTTCAAATTCAAGTTTGGAAAGCGCTTTTAGCAATTCCAGAAGGTGGACTTGTTAGCTATGGAGATATTGCAAAATATATTGGATTACCAAAATCTGCTCGTGCTGTCGGGAATGCCGTAGGAGACAATCCAATTGCATTCTTAATTCCTTGCCATAGAGTTATTAAAGAAACAGGTTTAATAGGACATTATAGTGGTGGACATTATAGAAAACGAGCTATTTTAGGTTGGGAAGCAGCAAGAATACTAAGTAATTAGTAGATTGGTAGAAAAGTAGATTTGTATAGGGAAAATCATAGTTTTCCTAAATGATCAATGTCAGCCCCAGGCTGACCCCTCCTTTGGCGGGAAAAATTAAAGCATTCCCTCCTTTAAGTTTAAAGGGGGTTATGGAATGTCTAGCAGACATTCTTGGGTAGATTTGAACCTTACAAATTAATTACAAGGCCTTCTCAATTTTCTATTTATCGATTTGAACTTTATCATGGGCATATTGATGCATTACACTGGCTATTAAACTTTGATATGGCATTCCTTTTTCAATGGCTTTAACTTTTATTTTCTGTAAATCTGACGCTTTCATACGAAGTGTAATTCTCTTAGATTTCTGTAAGTATGCATCTGCAATATCTTTCAATTTATTCTTTTCAGTTTTAGATATTTTTTTAACTTCTGTAGTCAATAAATAATCCTCTATACCTCTTTCAGTTTTATCTAATTTTATTTTGTTTTGTTTCATATTTATTAAGTTAATTTAAATATTTCTTTGTTGCTACCCTACTCGGATAAATCGTCTTTAAAAACATTTTACTCTTTTCTTTTATATATGGAACTACATAAGCATACATATTTATTTCTATGATTAGTAGCCACTGATTGTCGTATTTATCCTGTCTGTAATGAGGAATATTGGCAATAACTCGTTCCTCAAACATGGCTAATACAACATCCTCAAAACATACAGATCGGGATTCTTTCAATAGCCTATTTTTATCCTCATTCCAGTCGATATCAAACATGTGTACATGTACACCCATCCACCGCTGAAAACAACCCCTCACTTAAATTTTAAGCCATCATTTCAACCTCTCCAAACACCACATCTGTGCAAATTGCATTGTCCCAATTAATGTTAGTAAAATATCCGATTCTTCGTACTTTTCTTCTGCAATAACTGTAAATTTTTCACCTTCCCATAAAACTTTATAGCTATTTTCTTCAAATGTAACAGTAACTAGCAAAGAATTGTTAACTAGTAATTCAACTCTATATGCAATTTTAGGTAGCACAACTTGTGCATGCCATGGAAGTCCTTGCTTTAGCTTTTTGACAACTAATTCCTCAAAGGAGAATTCAACAGTGGAAAATTTGAAATAATCTAAAATTAAACTCTGTGGATCTCTTTGTTCTAAGGAGATTTCCGGAATCTGCATACGTCCAACAGAAGAATCTAAAACTAAGGCATTTCTCCATATTGTCATCTTGCATTCTCTTCCTAGATATTGCTTGTACATTATCTTCAGAACCAACCCCTCATCTTCAGAAACAACTGATCCTTTAACTAATTCGAGTTTAATATCTGCTGCTTCAATAACACCATTGAATCCCTGTGAAGTTATTTGCTCATCGAACGTCATGGGAAAAAGTAACCTCTAATTTATATGAAAATTAAGTGGATTTTGCAAGTAATTTCTAAGAAAAAAACCTGACCATTAATTTTTTACTTATTAGTCAATCTTCTTGGTTGACGTCTAAAATATTTTGTTATATTATGTCTGTCTTAACTATGAACACAGGGTGAATGGACCATACAGGCGGATTAATAGAATCTTTGATGGCTACAGGAGCAATTTTAGTACTTGCTTGCGGCCTTTATCTAGTTTCTAGAAAAGTAAAGCAAATACCCTATCCCGTACTGCTCTTTTTCACTGGACTCATTTTAAGCAGTGCAGATTTTCAAATATTTAAATCCTTAGTATTAGAACCAGAAATGGTTCTTTTTATTTTCTTGCCCATTTTACTGTTCGAATCTGCATTTCACTTCGACTATAAAGAATTTAGAAAGATTTTGTTGCCTGGATTCCTTTTGAGTACAATTGGACTTATTGTATCTGCTTTAATAATAGCCCTATTACTAAATTTAATCCTTAATCTGAGCTTTGTTCATTCATTAATATATGGAGCGGTAATCTCATCTACAGATCCTATCGCTGTATTAACAATACTTAAATCCATTGGAGTTCCAAAAAAACTACAATTACTTTTGGATGGAGAAAGTTTTCTAAACGACGCAACTTCTGTAATTGGATATAGAATTGTATTGGGACTTTTAGGAACAGGTGCTGCTATCAACTCAGACTTTGTTTTAAGACAAGGAGTTTTCCCCTTTTTATATACATTCATAGGTGGACTAGCTTGGGGAATGATTGCTGGATTTATTTCTTCAGAATTTATTGCACTAATTAAAAATGTAAAAGCAGTAGAGATAACTATAACTATAATCCTAGCAACATTGGTATTTGCAATAGGCGAAGCATACCTCCATGTTTCTGGAATTATTGCTGTGCTTGGGGCAGGTTTAGTTCTAGGTAACTATGGAAAGACCAAAATTTCCCCCTCTGTTTTGCACGATGTTTCTGAGCAATGGGAATTTTTTGCTTTTTTAGTCACGGCAGTAATATTCTTTTTAATTGGCTACGAAATTAAATTAGAAGAAATTATTGCAAACGGAGGAGAAATATTATTAGCAACATTAATTTTAACTGTCGCTAGATTCGTTTCTATAATAATAGTAACAATACCTTTCAATTTATTATCTAACAAAAAAAATAAAATCCCATTCAGTTGGATTGCTATTTTAAATTGGGGAAGCTTACGAGGTGTTTTACCTTTGGTGGTACTGCTTTCTCTACCAGACGATTTTGAAAATAAAACTTTATATATTCAATTTGTATTAGCAGCAATAATTTCCTCAATGTTATTTAATGCAATTACTTTAAAATGGGTAATCTCTTTTTTCAAATTGGATTTACCTTCACTTACAGAACTTATAGAAAGCAAATTCACTGAACTTCTTATCCTTCAAGGATTCACAAAACACTTAACAAAAATTCATAAAGAGCACGAAATAAACGATGCAGTTTTCGAGAAGCATAAATTAAAAGTTAAGGAAGAAATATTAAGAGTGAAAGAAGAATTAGCACAGGTTACTTTGGGAAAAACAAAAGAAGAAAAAAATATTCTTTACGAACAAGAGATAGAGAGGGTGCTTAGACACTACTATCTACAAATCGAACTTTCAACATATAAAGAGCTATATGCTAAAGATATTATAGATGAGCAAATATTTAGTAGATTAAGCAGATCCATTAATTGGCAATCCAATGCAATAGATGAAAATAATACCCAGTTTAGAGAATATTCTCACAATGTGGAGCAGAAGTTACAAAAAATAAAATTCGCAGTTAACAATAGCCAATCGTTTCTGCGAAGGTTGTTTGGCATGAGCAACGATTTCTTAGCTAAACAAACATATCTTTATTATAAAGCGCGGATGCTCGGTAATGAAGCAGTTTTAGATGAATTAGAATACTTTCTGCACGAGGACAATGAAATTATGAAAAAGGAAATTCAAGAAAGAATATATTCTCAATATAAAAGATTGTTTTTGTTTAATTTGAAAACAACAAATATGCTTTCTATACAATTTAAAGATTGCCTTTGCGACATCGACGAAAAAGTCTATACTTGCGAAGCATCTGCTTTTATTGAAGAGGCAGTTAAGAAATTAGGTGAAGATGGAAAGTTTTCAGATAAGGCTTTGAAGTTGATGAAGGTGAGTTTGTGATAGAAATATTTTATTAGTACTACTGAAATCCTAGCTCTTATACGCAGTGCCTGTATGAATTGCTTCTGGGGTCATCATTCTAAGAAGTTCTTCGTGGTAGGAACTTAGGAATTCTCGCAATTCCCTAATACTTGTTACCCCTAAGTCTGCTAAAGTTCTGGCAGCATAATGTTTGAATTCATCTATATAGAAAGACATTGAATTAGCTCGCTCCTTATAATAAATATATCCAGAACTTCCTTCTACATTTTTTGTTCTCCCACTATAGTGTAATCTCTGCGCTGCATTTTCTTTATTAAAAGATTCAATAATCATAGTAGCTGCACTTGCTGAACCATGGTATGGTTGACAGATTCCTCCATTTTTCAGTTCAAAGAAAATATCACCCTGCTCAATTACACAATTTGCAAATTGCGCATTTCTCAAAATACAATCCACTCCCAACAGCAACATTCCTCCTACATATGTTCCCAAACCTCCTTCAACAAGAATAGAAACGTTGTTGAATTGATAGTCTGTAATTATTTGATAAATTTCTTCTAAGGTAGAAAGCGCCATTCCATTTGTAGCAGAAGTACATTGCCTTCCTCCACCATGTCCAAAAACTAATCCATCGGCTCTAATATCTGGAGCTATTAATCTTAAACATTGTTTCTTATCTACAAGCTGACCAGCAAATATTTCTACATTATCTCCAAATTCATTTCTTAAAGCTGCAGCAGTTTGAATAACTCGAGGGTCCGAATTAATTGTATAAATTCTAAATGCCCTAACTCCTGCCTCTTTATATAAAATTCTTGCTCTAGCCAAATCTTCTTTGGGATTACAGCCTAATGCAGCTCCTATATTTCTATAAGCTCTTTGAGTTGCTTTTTCCCCCAATTTTAAATCTGAAATTACTTTTCTACATTCATTAATTAAATCTACCTGGTTCTTAAAATCTATAGCATTAATATTATTTCTATGGACAAAAACCAACATATGTCCTAAAGCTGCCATTACATTCACATCTCTCCAACCAGAGGTGAATGGCAGTGAACCAACTGCATAAATACTTCTTGGATATTTACCAATTATATTAAAAAGACCTTTGCTAGAGGATTCAGACCTACTAACTTGCTTTAAAGAACTAATTTTTTTATATCCAATTTCTTTTAAAGACAACGCTTGAGTAGAATTTTCATAGCCTTTTATTCTTAACGCTTGTTCAACTGTTGCAGATCTCTTATTACTTCTTTTTGGAAAATCATCTTTACTTCTTTCTAATTCATCTAAAACTTTATGAATTTCTGGTGCTTGATTTTGCATAAAATACTCTACCCTTTGAGCTAAGGCCAAATGCCTGCGCTCAGGACCCATTTGCCACATTATAGGATTCCCATTTTTATACAAATTTAATTTACCTCTATCTACATCTGTAAGCATTAATCCTAAACTTTTGCTTTTTGGCTTTGGTAGAAAACGAGAAAAATATAAATTAGATTCTGTAGTTATTGGTTCGTAATTTGGAGCTTGCAAATCTTTAGATATTTTATTTACACCTTCTACGCTTTCTAATTTATAGGCAAATTGAATTGCCTTTTTATCTTGAAGTTTAGGAAGATTCACCCGTTTTAATTCTTGCTCGTAAGGCTCAGGTAATTCATGAATTGGATAGTTAACGATAAATGGATTTTTAAAAAAAGATTTTATAGCAGCAACACGCATAGAATATTTATCTTTTTCTTCAGCGTCCATTTCTGCAAAAGTTTTTTTAGAACCTTTAGGAATAAAAATATCATCCCATCCAAATCCTTTCATACCTATTGGTGCATCGACAATTACACCTTCTACTTTTCCTTCCCAAATGTGAACTTCAACTCCATCGTAAAGTCCAATTGTTACTTTTGCTAATGCAGATCTATCTTTACCTTGAAGCCATGTACTACAAACCAAACTGCGCATTTCAGAATTTTCAAAAAGATCTTTAACATATGTACCTGGCCAACCTCCCATTCCTTTAATAGCTAACGAAGTATCTTCAACTAAGATTGGATTATAATTATTTTCTCTGTATGCGTCTTTGGCTTTATGCGAAATAACTTTGGAAGAATCTAAAGATTGAATTTCTTCTATATCTATTTTTTTTCCAACAATTTGGAAGTCTTTTAAAATTCTCTGAAATTCTTTAATTTTATCTAGGTTGGAGGTGGCGATTTCCAAATATTTATGTGAAGTTTTAGCTTCTTTTGTAAGCACAGTGTTAATTACCCTAGGTTGTGTATGGTAAAGTCTTCGTGGCATTTAATTTTTAAGTTTCTTAAACATTTAAATATACATACAGAGGGGGGGATTAGTAAAGAGGAAAATCTTAGATTCCAAAGGAGTCACCATATTACGATGGCAAATTTGTTATAATATATCGGATATATACTGATTAATGAAAGAACCTAGGACTTTAGAATTCGAACCGTATGCTATTTTTACTGAAAATCCTCAGTTTGTTCAGGCGACTATTGCGGGTTATCGAGATGAAATTGTAGGTTTAGCTACACCAGTTAGTGCAGGATGGCCTTATTACCTAGAAGGTGTTTTGATTCCCGGACAAGAAGTTATTGGATTCGATATTAATGCAAGACAAATAGGTTGGTATCAAGAAAATTATCCGAACCAAGAAAATATATCTCTTTTTGCAGGAGATATTTCAACAAATAATACTCTATTGCAAGGATTAATTACTAGAAAAACAAATTTCTTATTTGTTAGTAACATTCCAGATTGGTTAGCCGGAGTAACTGGCAAGGCAGATAGATCTTCTCCCGAAGTACATCAAGAAAGAATTAATAGTTTCATTGAAATGACTTTAAATTACTTACAACTTAGTATTCAAGATAAAAAATCTCGCTTTCTTTTAATTAGTAGTTGTAAAAATGAATTTTTGGATCAACTATCTACAATTTATGTAAATCAATCTTCTTTAGATATAATTATAAGAAGATTAAATTCTAGTGGAATGTATTTAACTACTAAAGCGTATCCAATCTGCAATTACTTATTGATAGAAACTCATCCTCTCTCGATATAAACTACTAAACACATGAATTGCTTCCATATCTTAATACAAAGCTTAGGAAATCCGCAAGAGTTATTCTCCCATCTGAATTGACATCTTTACCTCTACAACCATCGCTTGGATTAGGATCTACACATGTTTTGCCATAACTACTCACAAATGCAACAAAGTCTATCAAAGTTAATTTTCCATCTTCATTCTTATCTATATATCCACAATAAGCTTGTGTTGTTGCATTCGCTATTTCATATTTACAAGTGCTATCACACCCATCTCCATTATTTACGTTATTGTCGTCACATTGTTCACCTTGGTTTCTTGATAAAGTTCCATCTCCGCAAGCTATTCCCTGGACAGTAACTGTAGTACAAGAATTATTACAATAATTGCATGTTGCTCCATAAGCTGCAGCACATATATCTCCGTTACCACTAGCAGCATCGCAAGTTTCCCCATTTCCAGATTGAGTAATTCCATCTCCACAATAACTTCCGGTTAAGGTTTGAGTTTGACATGAATTAGTACAATAATTACAATTACCTCCATATGCTGGTGAACATAACTCACCGTTACTACCTCCAGAGTCGCATTGTTCCCCATTTGAGGATTGAATACTTGAATCTCCACAGAAGGCCCCATTTATTGAGGTGACTGTACAAGAAGATGAACAATAATTACATGAGCCTCCATAAGGCGCTGAACAGCTCACTCCGTTGGAAGAACCATTATCGCATTGCTCAGAGCCATTAACTGAGGAATCTCCACAAGATGCTCCTTGCAAAGTTACTGTTTGACATGAATTAGTACAATAATTACAACTTCCGCCATATGCAGGATTACAAACAACTCCATTGCTTACTCCTGCATCACAAACTTCTCCATTCCCAGATTGAACAGTTCCATCTCCACATTGTGCACCATTTATTGTTAGAGTTTGACAACTATTGCTGCAATAATTACAACTTCCGCCATTTGGAGGAGTACAGACTACACCATTGTTAGCTCCAGAATCGCATTGCTCACTGTTTCCAGCTTGAGTTGTTCCATCTCCACATCTGGTTCCTTGAACTGTTATTGTTTGGCATGTGCTATCGCAATAGTTACAAGTGCCTCCATAGGATGCACTGCAAACACTACCATTACTGCCTCCAGAGTCGCATTGTTCGCCATCCGAAGATTGAACAGTTGAATCTCCACAAGATGCTCCAGTGACAGATACTGTTTGACAAGATGAACTACAATAGTTACAACTAGAGCCATAAGCAGCTGTACAAACTGTTCCATTACTTCCACCATTGTCGCACTGCTCAGAACCATTTACAGTTGAATCCCCACATGACGCTCCTTGCACTGTTACCGTCGTACAAGACAAACTACAATAATTGCATGAAGAACCGTAAGAGGCAGAGCAAACTGTACCATTACTTACCCCGCTATCGCATTGCTCAGTGCCATTTACAGTTCCATCTCCACAAGACACAACAACCTTATCAAATCGTAAATAATCTAAATCGAACCATTCATCTATAAAAGTTATTCTAATAGTTTTGCTTCCCGATGTAATCTCTCCTCCTGCAACATTAACGTCTGCATAAGTATTATAAGAACCAGTGTTTGGAATTGTTACATTTAAATAAGAAACACCATTTACATCTATACGTAATTGACCACCACTTACTTCGGAAGTAGCAGCACGTGCTGTTATATTATAATTACCTGTGGAAGGTACTGTAACTGTATATTCTGCCCACTCACCAACTGAATTCCATCCTGTAGCATATTGGTTCGTACCAATATTTTTAATATCAACATCGTCGTTTCTATAGGCACCTCCACTATTTCCAGCAGTTAAATCGTGATACGCGACTCCTTCTCCTCCGGCTTTATAATTTTCTGCTTGTAACAAAAAATAATTAGTTCCACTTTCAGTTAAAGTTGGATTAAAACAAGCACTTCCATTCCATATTTGAGGAGTTGTACATGCATTTAAACAACTTGCACTACAAGTATCGTTATCTAAATTATTTCCATCATCACAAACTTCTGTAACTCCAGCACCATTAGGAGTATTTGTAGTTCCATCTCCACAATAAGTAGGATTCAAAATTTCTTGAGTTCCAGTAGTTGTAAATGCAGATGGATTGTTTTGATTGTTATATTCCGCTTGAATCCACTCTATAGATCTGGCAGTATCTGCTACTCTAATTTCATCCATTTTCCCATCCCAATGTCTCGATGCAGTACCGTTCCCAACTCTTCCAAATTGCCTTACTGTTGGAGTTTTAGTAGTCCAAATGTCATCGGAGAGAGTTGCTGATGCAACTTGGTTACCATTAACGTACATAATTAGGCTTCCTGCTCTGTTCCAAGTAATAGCTACGTATGTCCACGAACCAGAAGTTACAGCTGTATTGTTTATAGTGTTAGCATTTGAACTTCCATCTTGATAATTTATATTCCAAGTATTTCCTGTTTGTATGCCAGTGTGAATTTCTAAAAGATCCGCTACTGCTGTATATCCATTATAATTACTATTCGTCCCGTCACTTTCATAATATGCCACCATTTGCCTAAGTTGATCTGGATTCAACCAATGGCTAATAGTACCTGTTGTTTTAGGCAAATTAACAGTATGTGTTATGTAATCGTCAACTCCATCAAAATTAATTGAACTACCTATTTTTCCTGGGGTTAAGTCCCCTGAAACCATTGTACCTTGGCTAGTTCCATTGTTTGTATTGGTTTTAGAATTTAATATTTGAGGAGCTGATGTAGTAGGGTTTTCCGCCATATGCCAAATCCCTTGAAAATTAGAATTCCATGTACCTGCAACATTTTCTTGATCTACGGCTGCAGAGTTACCATAATACATATATAAATTGGTATTTGAACTAGCAGATAGATTAGGTACATTTACCCATGCCACAAGAGCTCCTGTGGATGAATTATAACTTTCTATTTCGTGTGCTAACTTTGTTGTTCCATCCGATCCTGTGAAATAAATATCGTCTCCATCTGGTTGCGCATTTGTTTGTAAGTTTGAATCTGTTATCGAGATTAAAACAGGAAAATTTGCAAGACTAGATGTTCCTGGAACTTGAGATTCATTTACAACAATTTGTTTTCTATATTGCCAATTCGTCACAGGCGGTTCTGAAGAGATCTCAGTTTGACATGTACTGCTGCAGCCATCGTTACTAATAGTATTTCCATCATCACATGTTTCGCCAGTTTCTATATTAGAATTTCCACAAATCGAAGAAGATAAATTTTGTTGACCAACGGTATAATTCCATGAGGGTATTGCTGGAAAGCCTGTACTAACTGATGTAGGAACAACAGTACTGTTTAAGTCCTTGCCTTGAGATTGAAAATAAGAAAACGAATAACCGGTTGATCCATTACCACCATACGACCACCTGGATGCTGAAGCACTTGGAACATAGTAAGTATTTCTATCGAATGTTAAAGTTGGGCCAATTGTAGCCAACGAGTTAATACCTGTTCCAACATCTTCGATTCCATTGTATCTTGTGCTTGTATTTCTAAGAGTATAAATCTGATTATCAGTTACACTAGTGTTTGTAGACTGCCATGCTTCGCCATAAATTGGGGAGTTTCCTCTGTCCTGGCTACCAACTTTAATACCCCAGCCAAAATTTTGGTCTATGACTATAGTATTATTATACGCTTGAACGTTTTTTGAATTGGATATCTGAAGATTTGGTGCATGTATATTACCTCCTAATGCTGTATTGCTGTTATATCCTAAAAAATTATCGTGAATGCTTGCATCAAAACTAATCTCATGGAATAAACCTGCACCAGAATTATAAACTGAAATATTATTATTATAGGTTAAAAACTTATTATCTATATCAGACCAAAGTCCCTTTCCTAAATTGTTTCTAGCATAGTTATATTGAATTATACTATTTGTTATACGCGCTACTTTAAAACCTCCAGCTCCCCAACTAGTTTCAAATCCAGATACACCGTTGTTATTAATGTCATTATATTCAATAGTTAAGTTATCTTCAACATTTGATTGTAATCCGTATTGGCCATTTCTATAAAATATATTTCTTCTTGTAAAAGAATTGCTCCCCATTTGCAGTCCAGCTCCATGGTTATATCTTATAGTATTATATTCTACTACCCATCCACTTGTATCTCCTGAACTGATGGTCCCATTTTGTGCAGGACTGGCATATTTTTCTATAATCAAGTTCTTTACTGTCACATTATCCACATTGCCAGATTGTATTGCATAGTTATTCACACTCGTCTCTACCGTTTTCCCCGCAGGATCGTTCCCTATATAAATTCTATTATTTGGATAGTCAAAGAAAAATTCTCCAGCCCCTACATTTGCAATAGAATCAACATGCCTAAGTAGAACTGGTTCGCCTGAACCAGTAGTAATAAATACTTCTTCATTATAATTACATCTTGGGTTTGTTGCCAATATACAAATATATCCAGTTCCACTTTGAGTGCCAACATTAATATTTGTAGGCGAAGGGGTTGTTTCTTGGGTTTGACCGGTTACATACCAGGTTGCTCCGGACTGAGTCCAGCCTGTTAATACTTTCGATCCATTTAAAATTGCTCCCTCTTCTCCAAGAAAGAAATCTCCCGCCTTAGGAGTAAATGTTTGCATTCTGTGTACGCCAGCCTTAATTATATATGTACTTTGTGCTGGATTCGTATCTATCAAAGCTTGAATATTATCTCCAGGGTTAACATTAACGGTATTACCCGCTAGAACATTTGAATTTCTAGGTGGCACTAAGGAGTAAATAATTGGAATGAAAAATATTAATGCTAAATAAGCTACAGAAATAACAATAAAGAATTTCTTCTTTGAAATTACAAATGCTTTACTCGATTGATTTAGAATTCTCATATTTCTAATATAGGCTTGAAGAATAAAATTAACATTTCCAACACCTTACAATATTTTTACAAATTGTATTTGCATAACAAATTCATACTACAAAGAAGGCCCGACGAGTGCAATCTTTATCCAAATATTTCTTAATATTAATACATTAAATTATGTTTTCTGATTGCCAAATGGCCATCTGTAGATATTAGAGTTAAAATCTGGCTGGCAAACATTTCTATACGATCCTTCTAATCTTAAGGATTCAAACAGCAGATTGCTTAAGATCTTCAATAGCAATTTTTAAAAATATCCCACCTCTTTTGATCTTTGTGTGAAATTATATGATATTAGTTTGTCATTCTGAACTTGGTTCAGAATATTATCTATAAACCGCTATTTTATACCCTGAAATAAATTCAGGGTGACAAATACATCATTTTTGCCTTAACTTTTTCTTTGATAATTTTTCTATCTTTAATTTCTGGTAGACCGCAGTATACGCATTTCATAAGTTTAGGTTTCATCTGTTAATCTTTGGAATTTCCAACTCAGAGGAGGCAAACTATATTTTGCTATAATAGATCTCACTTCTGGATAATGATATCTCACAAGGTAATCATTGTAGTCATCTAGCCAGGGACTTGCAGGATCGTATATCATTCCCTGTAATCTTTCTAAGCTTGGAAAGGCTATTGATAAATTTTTATTTAAATCAGCTAAAGCTTTTAAGGCATCCAGGTTGTTTATCGCAAAATATTCTCTTTCAACTCGATCGAAGTATACTCTAGCTCTATCGCCTGGTTTTAATGAGATCCAAGGACCTTGCCATATACCGGACTCATCGAATTCAAAACGTATCTCAGAAGTCTTAAGCTCATCTTGACCCCATTTAACTATTTCATCCATATTTAATTAGTAAAAATTATTCTGAATGATAGTAAAGTTGAAGGAGTTTATTCTAGCGAAATCGATTTCGGTTAATTTATAGTAATTTGCACAAAATCTTCTGCAAAAATTGGTGAATAATTTTTTAATGAAGGGTTTAATTGAAGTTCTTTTAATATTTTAACTAATGACGGAAACGGATGGCCAGCATCTTCTTCATTCTGAATTGCATCTTTAATATTCACCCAAAATAGATTTGCATTGTCTAAAGATTTATCTAGACTTCCTTCGTAATCTAAACAAAAAAATATATTGAAAATGAAATCTGAAAATACTTCTTTATTCTTATCCAAAGTAATTTTGCGAAGAACACCTGCTAGTTTCATATTCTTTGGATCTACGCTAATCCCTGCTTGTGATTTTAATCTTGAGGATAATGCAGATTTAACATCTTGACCCTTTCGAACACTTTCACCTAAAATCCCTTTATCTCCATAGAATGGTTGTTTTGTTCTTTTTCGATTTAGAATTTGTAGATCTTTAGAGTCTTTTCTAACTACAATTCCATGAGAATATAGTTTGAACTGATCTGCCTTGGAACGAATTACTCCCAAAGGGACTACATCTTCTGTAACTTGTTTACCTTTTGTAGATAATGAATACCCTTCGTTGAATTTATCTACAATTCCACTTTTAACCAGTTTTTGTAGGTGATAATTGAAAAGATCATTTTCGATTTCTTTGATGCGTAAACTTGAATATCTAGCAAACTTCTCAGTTGCTATTAATTTTTTTAAAATTTGTTCTTGAATAAAGTGAAATTCCATTCGTGAATAATAGCAGATATATCATTCTTCTAAACCAGAAATTATTACTAATAAACAACCCCTTCCTTAGCCAATTTTGCTCTAACAAATCCAATTTCCCAATATTTATAATTGTCTCCTAATTTATCTTTTGTGGGTTTAAGGGAGTTTTGCGATATAGATTTAAAAGCATTTTCAATTTCAATAAATTTATTACTTGGGATTAAATTATTAATGTTTATTTCTTCTCCCTGTGAATACAATTTTTCTAAATGATTTAACACTGTAGATTCGGCCATTTCTCTTTCTGTTGCAATTTCTGCAATTGTTTTCCCTTTTTTATACAAATTTAATGTTGAAGATAATGTTTCTGTTATTTCAACATCCGTTGCTTTTTTAGTTTGAATATAATTTTGGATAGTTGAAAGAAATAATTCTCCATATTTTTTTAGTTTAAACTCTCCCACTCCTTTTATAGTTTTAAATTCAGCTTCGGATTTGGGCAATTTAGCGGCCATTTCGTTTAGTGTTACATCCGAAAATATTAAATAAGGAGGAATATTTAATTCATCTGCTTTAGTTTTTCTTAAAACACGGAGTATTTCAAATAAACTTTCATTTTTATTTATTGAGTTGGAAGATTTCATTAGTTCTTTTGGTTTCTTCAAAAATACTAAATCTTTATTTTTTAATGTTAAAAGTCCTTTGTCTGTAAGTTTAACTATGGGATATTTATCTTTCGTAACATTTAAATATCCTTTCATTACCAGCTCTCTAATAAAAGCTCCAACCAATTTAACTGAATAATCTTTAACAATTGCATAAGTTGAAAGTATATTATGTCCATTTTTCAAAATTTGTTCTGTTTTCGAACCTGTTAAAACTTTGGAAACATAGCTCAGTCCAAAAGATTGATTCAGTCTAATAATGCAAGAAATTATTTTCTGAGTAATTTCTGTTGCATCAAATGTATCTGGAGGATTTAAACAAATATCGCAACTTCCACAATTCTCTCCTAAAGATTCTTCGTCGAAATAATTAAGTAAAACATTCCTTCTGCATTTAGTGGATTCAGCAAAATTGATCATATGTTGGAGTTGTTCCCTTGCTAATTGTTCTTCTGCTGCTGATTCTTTCTGGTTAATAAAAAATTCAATTTTAGATTTATCTGCATAGCTATAAAAAAGTATACATTCGCTATCTAGTCCATCCCTTCCTGCACGACCAGTTTCTTGGTAGTACCGTTCAATATTGCTAGGCAAATTATAATGAATAACATAACGAACATTAGGTTTGTCTATTCCCATTCCAAATGCGACTGTTGCTACAACGATATCTACGTCGTCTTTAATAAATTTATCTTGATTTCTAGTTCTTTTATCTTCAGATAATCCTGCATGGTAGGCAGCTACTTTAAATCCATCTGTTTCAAGTTTTTTACTCAAATCGTCTACTATTTTTCTACTATGGCAATAAATTATTCCAGATTGATTTTTATGATTTAAAATATATTCATACAATTGTGCATAAATATTTAATTTATCTCTTACATCGTATTTCAAATTCGCTCTGTTAAAACTGGATCTATAAACTTTCGCATTTGGCATTTGAAGTTGTTTTAGAATATCTTTGCAAACTCGTGCAGTAGCTGTTGCAGTTAAAGCTATTATTACGCTATTTGGAAAAATTTCTTTAAGTTTTCCTAATTCTCTATAATCTGGTCTGAAATCATGCCCCCATTCAGATATACAATGCGCTTCGTCGATTGCTATTAAATCGATTTGGATATTTTTAAGAAAAGATAAAAAACTTTCAGAAGATAATCTTTCTGGAGCTACATAAAGAAGCGATATTTCATTTTTCAAAATCCTTTTTTCTATATTTTTTTGCTCAGTTATATCTTGTGTACTATTTAGAAATTCAGCAGAAATCCCAACAAGTTTCAAACTATCTACTTGGTCTTTCATTAAAGAAATAAGTGGAGAAATTACAAGGGTAAGCCCTTTATTTATAACTGAAGGTAATTGATAACAAATAGATTTTCCACCACCAGTAGGCATAAGAACCATTGTATCTTCGCCATTAAGAATTCCAGTGATAATTTCCTTTTGCAAAGGCCTAAACGATGAATATCCAAAGTATTTCTTAAGAGCTTCTTCCATTATGAAATTTTCACTCAAATTAATTATTCTTTGGGTTGAAAGGCTATTCTACGCAACTTTTTGCCATATTCTATCCCAAACCGTCCACACGCGCTGCCCAATAATTTCAGAAGATATTAATAATTTAAACCCATTATTTTCCATTTGTTCGCGGTTTAATATTGTATCACCTAATTCAACTACAATTCCCTCAATACTTACACATCTATACAAATTCTCGTAACCATTATTCAACTGAGAATGAGAATGCTCAATAGAGAGCTCAATGTAAATATCTTTGTAGTTGCTATCGACTGTGTAAACCTGTTCTATAGAATTTGCAAGATTTAAAATACTTTTTACCGAACTGCCAGCCCACTACCAAGGTCCACAAGAACTTTTGCATTTCTAAATATTTTCTCCAATGCTGGGTCATAATTTAGTTCTTCGTTATGCCAAGCATCTGGATTTATTCCATAAAAGTAGTAAAAAGAAGTACCCATTTTTTCTGTAATCTCATGTCCTGGCTTATACGACCCTATGTATCTTTTCATTACCCCACTACAATCACTCAAATCTTTTTTTAATCTTTGCTCTGGGCGAACTGGATCGTTTAATTCCATAAGATTATAAAAATATTCTGCGAGTTCAGCACCCGAAGCCCATATCTACAACGAATTAATGTTGAATAAAAGAATGTTTAAAAGTTTCTTCTATGAAGCCAAAGTGCCTGCAAATATTTGCCAAGCTAGCAATGACTTTGCAACAAAACTTAGAACTATATAGATTCTCTCACCGAATAGATAGTTTGCCCATTTACCTTTAGCTCTATACTGGAAGAACTGAACAAATGCAAAGCAGTTAAATAGAACAAACAACGATATTACTATGCCATAAACAAACCCAGGTGGAGTCGCTTCTGATGGTCCAGCTGGTGATATTAACTGTATTACGAAGATTATCCAGGGAATTATCCCAGCAATACATCCAAAAATGAATGGAAGCAATTGACCATCTCCAGGTGTAGTATATTTTTCTTGCAACCAACCAAATAATATCATTGATACATTAACACCAAAGATGCTTAGAAGTGCCGCGTAATTACTTATCCCATTTAATTGAGCTATAACTATTATCATTACTGATGAACTTAGAGAGTATTCAATCCAACGAAATATATTTATTTTTGCTTTTAGTCCAGCTGAATAAATAGAAAATATTTTTTTTGTTGCAACAAAAAAATGAAAAAATGCAGACAAACCTAGGAATAATGCAATTGAATAACTTATGTTATTTCTAAAGAGCAATATTGCCTCGGAATATGCTCCCCCCGGCCGATCTACTGAGTAAGTTGCTGTAACTGGGAGCGATAGGTCATTTGACAAAATCAAAACTGCAATGAATGATATTAAATGTAATATTCCAGCAAATATATTTAGTTTTCTTAAGTTTTTAATTTCTTTTTCATTTTTATCCATAAAATAATTTACTATAAACAAAAATAAAAAAAAAGACTTACATTAAGTTTTGTTTAAGCTCTTTTTATCTTAAGTTAGGAGAATAAGTGTAAAATTCATAATGCTATTGAATCATTTTTTTCTATTATTAAAGAAAGACTTCTGTAGGAAACCAATTCCATCCATTATTTCTTTAACTCTTGATTCCGCCAATTTGCCAATAAATTCACCTAGTTGAGATTTTTGTACAGTTGAAACTTTCGAAACCTCTATAATACTTTGAGTAGATAAACCTACCTCACCTTCATCCAATACAACGTTTCCTGGCATATTCGCTTTTTTTCTGTTTGTTGTTAGCGCACAAACAACTACTTCCTCCGCGTTTTGAGGCTTATTATGAATCTCTATAACTACACATGGATGCGATATTCCTTCTTGTTTGAGCCAAAATATATCTCCTAGATTCATTTGCATATATTTAATAAATTTACTCCCATTTTATCCTCCATTTCTTATAATTTTCATCTGGAAATTCATGGTAAAGAATTCCGCTTTTATGCTTTGGTAATTTTTTTATAATTTTACCTTCAGGAGAAGCTATGCAAGTGGGATAATTAGTATAAAAAGCACTTGAATTATTAGCGACAATCCACATATCGTTATCTACAGCTCTTGTGCGTATTATCGATGGTGTAATTTCATTTAGAAAGCTTCTCCCTTTATTTTTGGCATTATATAAAGAAAGTAATATTACTTTAACGTTAGTTTTTTTATAACTTTCAAACATTTCCTGAAAACTAGAATCGTAGCAAATTAAGATGCCAATCTCTACACCGTAGATATTAACTGGTGATATATCATCGTCGACTCCTTTGGTGTAAAACTTAATGTCATTTTTTGTAAGCATTCTCTTATCGTACCTGTTGACAATTTGGCCTTGATTCGAAATTATATATACACAATTAGTAGGAATAGCTTTTGCACTTTGCATATAAGTCGAACCAAGAGCAATCCATATATTTTTCTCCTTAGCTAAATGTACTATATTATCTGTTTCTTCTTGCAGTAGATTCCAATTAAACTTATCGAACGAATCGAAATCAACTCCAGCATAACCAGAGAGCGAAGTTTCAGAGAAATGAACAAGATCTGCAGAATTTGAAGCAGCTTTTTTTATTAATTTCTTAATGTAGCTAGAATTCTTTCTTATATTATCGGATACAGGAAATTGGCACGTTGCTATTAATAATTTATTAGACATTTATATATAGGATAAATATAAAGAATCTCATTTGGAACTTAATGTGAAAAGCCAATTTTCACACCTTGTCATTCTGAACTTGTTTCAGAATGTAGACATACTAATGTCATTTATACCCCGAATTGATCCTGAAATGAATTTAGGACTAAAGATTCACCAGGGATGCATATTCTATTTCACATAGTTCTTACTTAATCATCTTCACTAAAGCTTCTAAGCATTGTGGAAGAGACAACCATCCAGCGGATCCGTTTAAATGTCCTCCATTTTTAACAATTGTCAAACCGCCATTCAGTTTTTCAGTTAGAAATTTTGCATTCTCCAATGGTACATTTGGATCGTTATCTCCATGAATTATTGAAAATGTTTTGCAGTGCGATTTAATTTTCTCAAAATTAAATTCTTTATCTAAAAAACTATCTATTTTCCTATTTTGATTTTTTTCGGATGGACCAGAAACTAATACAGCTCCAGAAATATTTTTTGCTTGTTCATTTTCTAAATAGCGCAATATTGCCGGTACACCTAAAGAATGTCCAACAAGATAAATACTATCGTCTTTATTTCGTTCTACATGTCTGGAAATTTCTTCGACCCATTGAGCGCAAACAGGATTTTCTGGATTTGCCATGGAAAGTGCGCACGCATAAACATCTTGCTTATCGAGTTCAGACATAAGCCAAGGTCTCCAACCACCATTTGGACTTCCTTCGAATCCGTGAATAATAAAAACTTTAGTCATAAAATATTTTATCATTTCTTAATACAAAATCTTCATTCAAAAGACAATTAATGTTGTTTCTAGTATAATTCTACACATAAATTAGTTGTATTCATTGTGCTTTGGGATTTTTAATTTGTTTTTTGAGATTTCTCAGCAAAGCTGAGTAAGGCCCTATCGTCTAACGGTTAGGACGACAGATTCTCAATCTGTAAATCCGAGTTCGATTCTCGGTAGGGTCATACAAAACATCCGGCCATAGGTCGGGTTTTTTGTATGTATCAAACTGAATTAACTTCACGAAGTGATTAGTTCCCTGCCTGCCAGCAGGCAGGGATTCTCGGTAGGGTCATACAATTTCTTTCTTTTTCATTAGCTGTATAATAAATATACTTAAGTATGTTTTATGCACAATAATCAATTTGACAACTTGATTTCAAAGTTGGGTAAACTAAAGTCATTTCACGGACCTGTTCTTGTAGCAATTGATGGAATCGGAGGATCTGGAAAGAGTACTCTTGCGAATCAAATTATTAAGGAATTTAAAGGCAGTATTATAAGTTTAGATGATTTTAGGTCAAAAGAAATTTATGAAGTAGATAGATTGAGACTAATTCAACAATTATTATCTCGACTAAAGGAACGAAAACAGGCTAAGTATAAGAAATGGATTTGGGGAGAAAATAAATTCAGTGATTGGATAGAAGTAAGTCCAGAAGGTTTTATTATTTTTGAAGGAGTGACATCATTACACCCGGAATTAAGTGATTTCTACGATTTTAAAATCTGGATTGAAATAGATGAGGATTTAGCATTTAAACGTGGGCTAGATAGAGATGTAAATGAATATAATGTTGATACTGAAAGCGAGTGGGAAAATATCTGGATTCCATATGAACAAGAATACATAAGGAAGTACAGTCCTAAAAAATCAGCTGATTTCATTTATACTATAACCTAGCTAAAATATTTACAAATTAACTAAATCCGAAGATGATGAATATCAAGTCCAATGCTCTGAAACCATTGTACGAAGGACTTAATCTCCTGACAAATGCGTTTCGTCTTTTCGTACCCTAGGGTCAATTCTTTAATTCGTATTAATCAACTAATTTCTTGATTTAAACCAAGTGCTCCCCACCTTTTTGTATAAAAACAATTATAGTCATTGGCAGACTTTCTTGCCTTAGCCATAGTCCACGGGAACGGTATCTCTTGAAGTAAGATAACATTTGCACCAGTGCCAATAAGATCCAGCATAGCTGCCTCTCTCCGGTGAAGATCTAAAATTCAAGATAAATCTTCACCACCCCATGTATTTAAACTAGCAGCTGAAATAGTTTTTAAGACTTCAGCTAACTGTGATTTTATTACGATTTGTTCTTTATTCATAAAATTTGTGTCCAAATATTATTATAGTGTAAAAATTTTGTAAAAACAGATTATTCACTTCGAATTCTTTTGTAAAAAGCTATTTGTTATTTGAAAAAGAGTTGTACTTTATTGTGGATATTAATAATTTTTCTTGTCTCTTATTTCTTGTTTCTTATATCTTCCTCCTGTATCATTTACTACGTGCATAGTATTTCTTAAGAAACTATATGTCTAACAATATCCTTGGAGAATTGGAACAAAAAATAATGGATGTCGTTTGGTCCTCAAACAAACCTTTAAAACCTTCAGATGTATTAGCCAATCTAGATAAAACCTACGCATACACAACTATAATGACAGTTCTAAGTAGACTTTCAGAAAAGAATATTTTAAAACGTGCAAAAAAAGGAAATACTTATTTCTACTCTGCTAAGAAAAAGAAAGAAGACTATGCAAGTAAAAATCTTAAAGAACTTTTTCTTAAATTAATTTCTTCGTATAAAGATTTAGCATTGGCTCAATTTGTAGATGCTATGGGCGAAAACCCAGAAGAATTAAAAAAACTTGAGGAGTATATAAAGAAAAATAAAAATGCAAAAAAATAAATTTCATTTTCAAAAAAATATTATCTTTTTTGGCGTTATTTTTCTCTCTTTAAGCTACATTGCACTACTTACAATCGCAACAAGGTACACATTAAGCAATTGCTATACAAGTTTATTAACAAACAATTTCGATTTTTCTAATATTTTAAGACCACAAAATTCAAATTTTTATAGGTATTTTGTGGTCTTAATTTTCCTTTCCCTTTTGTGGTTAAAGATATTTTTGAACATAAGTGGACAGATTATAAAACAACTACGTACTTATATTTTTGTACTTAGCTTAAAAATTCAAGTAAAGAACACTGTAAAGCTTATTGTAAATAAAGATAATTTGGCTTTTACATTTGGAATATTAAAACCTCAAATATTTATTTCGCAAAATCTTTTTAACAATCTTTCTAAGAAAGAGTTTGATGCGATTCTAAATCATGAAAAACAACATATGAAAGCTTTAGACCCTTTAAAGAAATTCATTTTTGAAATATTTGCGGGTTCCATGCCTCCTTTCTGGGGTAAAAAAGATTTGAAGGACAAATTTCACTTATTAACCGAGGCGGTTGCAGATGCATATGCAAAAAACAAAACTGACTTGTTCACCTTAGCTAATGTCTATTTAAACTTATTTAATAAAACTCGAAACCTTTCAACTCGTAACTTTTCAACTCTGAATTTTGCATACGAAAATTCTAGAGTAGATTGTTTATTAAATAAAAAGACTTTGAAAATTCAAGCTAATTTAATAACTATATTCATAATATTTATGTCTTTTAATTTATTAACAGTAATAACAGTTAAAGGACAAGATAATAATATGTGTGCAGACTATAATAATTGCATTAAGAACAGCCAAACAGAACCAGCAGTTGAAGTAGTTGTAAACGAAACTACATGCATGGAACAACTACAATCTTCAGTAAATGCTAATATTTCAAAAATTTAATTGACATTTTTTTCTACTACAATTATAGTAGTTTTATAGAACTTTATTTTATTTATCTTAATTTTTCTATGGCAGATAAAAATTCACACAATTCTACAGATACTTCTGTAGTGACAGTAGACGTACAACCGTTTCTACTACCAATAGCACTTGTTATGTCTACAATTATTTTTTCTATAAGTTTCTTAATAGGAATGAATATGATTGCAGATGGAACAGGAGGTTCAAGTAATAAAGATACTTCTGCAGCCGACACTGTAGATGCAGATACAGGGACAACAACTGGTACTACTACTGGAACAGCGCCTGCGGCAGCACCCGTTGCAGTTACAGCAGGACAAACTAATATAGACGACGATGCAATAAAAGGAGACAAAGACAAAGCTAAAGTAGCTATTGTTGAATTCTCAGATTATGAATGTCCGTTCTGCAAAAGACATTTCCAACAAACATATTCTCAAATTGTAGAAAATTTTGTAAATAGCGGAGATGCAATAATAGTTTATAGAGATTTCCCATTAAGTTTTCACGATCCTTTAGCTTCAAAACAAGCTTTAGCTGCTGAATGCGTGGGTGATTTGGAAGGGGACGATAAATATTATGAATATCACGATTTATTGTTCGAGAATACAGCCTCAAATGGAAATGGAATGCAAGAATCTAAATTACCTGAACTGGCAAAACAGATTGGTGTAGATGAAGGAGATTTCAAAGAATGTTACGATAGTGGTAAATTTACAGAAGAAATAAAGAAAGATTTAGCAGATGGTCAAGCTGCTGGAGTTAGCGGTACACCTGGATTTGTAGTTGGAGTATTAAGCGACGATGGATCTGTAAAAGGAGAAGTTGTTTCTGGTGCACAACCTTATTCTGCATTCGAAGCTGCTATTAATAGACAGTTAGAAGCTGCTGAGTAAGCAAAATAGAAATTGAGAAATACGCGGGACCTCGCATAGTGGGTCCCGCGAAACTTGAATTCATTTCAAAAAATTTCCAATTTCTACCAATTTCTGTAACTGCAAATTACTAATTTTAAGCCAACCATTTTTCTAACCGCTAAATGCTAACAGCTAATCGCTCGAATTTTCACCGCGTTTTCATGAGTTTGATATATAATATCTTAAAGCATATAAGTAATATGAACTAAACCTGGAAGTTATTTTTGATTATGTTGTTATAATTATGTAATTAGTAATTGGACTACGTCGTAATTAGAACATAAATTACCTAATTACGAATCCTTAGATTTAAATTACAACATTGCATATAAATAACAAAACTCATTTAACTTTCAACCTTAAACTTTTAACATAATGCCATGACAATTTTAATAGTTGAAGACGAAGATACAATTCGAGAAGTAGAAAAAGCGTATGTACTTAAAGAAGGTTTTAAGGCTATAGAAGCAGCGGATGGGGAACAAGCTTTAAAATTATTCAAAGAAAATAAAGTAGATCTTGTAGTTTTGGATTTAAATTTACCAAAAATAAACGGAATTGAAGTCTGTAAAACTATAAGGCAACACTCTGCTGTCCCGATTATAATGGTAACTGCAAGATCTGAAGAAATAGATGAAATTATTGGTCTACAATTGGGCGCTGACGATTATATAAAGAAGCCATTCTCTCCAAGTATTTTAATAGCAAGAATTCAGGCTCTCCTAAGACGAAATAAAAGTGAGGAAATAATTATTGGACTATTAACCATAAATCCAGAAAAAATGACTGTAACTAAAAGCGGAGAAAAAATAACTTTAACAACTACACAATTCAATATTTTATATACTCTTGCAAACAATCCAGGTAGAGTTTATACAAGAGAAGAAATTATGGATTTAGCTTATAAAGATAATTTAACTCCAGACATTTTGGATAGAACAATTGACGCGCACATAAAAAGTATTAGAAAATCTATAGAGAAAGATACTACAAATCCCGAATTTATACTTACCGTAATTGGGAAAGGATACAAATTCAACGACGAGATAAAATGATAAATAAAACTGCGATTAAAATAACTGTTTTAGTAGCACTTTTAAGTACAGGTTTATTCATATTGCTTAATTTTGTTGTTATAAATAGAAGCGAAAAGGCTTTTGTGGCTGTGCTTAGAACCGTACCTTTAGAAACGAATCAATCAACTTCTTCGGATATAATTACACTTAGTTATGCAGGTAAATTTCTAGATCAGCCAATTATTCAAAAGTTCAAAGAAGAATTTCAAGAATCTTTGCTTTTGGTTTCTATAATTGGAGTTGGATCTTCTTTTATTATCGGGTTTTTAACTGCCCAAATTATAGTATTACCTTTAAGAAATTTAAGAATAGGAATTCATAAATTAAGAAAGAGTAACTATAAATTTGAACTCGAAAGAACGGGAACTCAAGAGTTCGATGAATTGATAGATGAATTTAACCACTTAACGAAGGAATTGGAGAAGGTGGAGAACCTTCGTAAGGATTTACTCTCAGATACTTCTCATGAACTTAAAACGCCAATTATGAGCCTTACAGGACAGCTGGAGGGAATTAAAGATGGAATTTTAGAACCTACAAAAGACAGAATTAGTTTATTACTAAAACAGGTAGACAGGCTGGGAGATTTAGTTGAAAAGCTTCAAGAATATTCAAGACTCCGAAGCAAAACTGCAAGTTTAAATAAAAGTGAATTTGAATTTAATACTTTAGTGAACGAAATAATAGCTCAATACAAAGAAGTGTTTAAATCGAAAAAAATAGATTTTGTTTACGATGTACAATCTGGACTGGTTATAAATGCAGATAAGACTTTGATAGAAAGAGTGTTTATAAATTTTATTGATAATGCATTAAAATATTCAACTTCATCTAAAGTAGAACTTATTGCCGACGATAAGAAGATAATTTTTCAGGATAATGGAAATGGTGTAAATGAAGAACACTTGCCATATCTTTTCGAAAGATTTTATAGAGTGGAGAAATCTAGAAATAGAGAAACCGGTGGTCTTGGATTGGGATTGGCAATTGTTAAAGAAATAATAGAAGCCCACGGATGGGAAATTAAAGCTGAAAATAGAAAGAAAGGTGGATTGAGATTCGTAGTTAAGCTATAAGCTATAAGCTATAAGCTATAA